>MDSW01178149.1_pt1 | contig 34442 bp, 38 predicted proteins | sample 811171 | NCBI WGS metagenome assembly MDSW01 (sample SAMN05326641, study PRJNA326480) | marine metagenome | isolation source: seawater | place: Atlantic Ocean: North West | collected 2012 | reverse complement strand
GTGTAATTTGGTCACGCAAATTAGGGCTTAAATGTTTGTTATTTTTATTTTTTGAGAGAGATTATCAATAAATGGTGGCGGGAGTGACGGGACTCGAACCCGCGGCCTCCGGCGTGACAGGCCGGCGCTCTAACCAACTGAGCTACACCCCCTTTTGAAGGGGCCGCCAAGGCCAACGGCGCCTGACGGAAGCGATGATCTAAAGCACCCCCAACAGGGTGTCAAGCCGCGTCATCACTGTGAATTAACATTCTTTCCTGCATTACGTAAATTATAGTCACAGCATGCTGTTGAACTGATATACGGCCATGATCTGGCTGACTTTTTGACCTTCAGAATCAAGAAATGGCACGTGAAGTGCCTCATATGTTAGGAACTGCTTACGCTCAATGTGTTCGATATTGGCTCGGCGTAAAACTGGCGTCCGTGTTTCGTAAATTTTTTTATACCTTTCCATTAACCGCTTGCTTCTCTCTGGGGGGTGTACTCGCTAATGCGAACACCGGTCAATTCACGACCAATGGTATTTCGCAATTCACTTCCCCAATAGCGGTTAATGAAATCTTCGCCGTCATTGATGACATCCTTGACGATCAAGATCGCGGAAATCTTGTAGATATCCATCAGATTAGTATTTTGATATCTGGGAAGTTCACCAGAAGGGCTGAACAAGATCTGCCAGTATTCCCGCAACTGAATTGTTGCCGGAAGCACGCAGTCATCTATCGATCCAAAATTAATCAGGGGCAGAACGCAGGTCATTGGCCTATCTATTCTGTTCAAAAAAAATCCTATCTGGCGTAACCGCTTAAAAATAGAATCGGTATATACGTAACTGAATTCATGGTGGGCGGTGACGGGTTCGAACCGCCGACCCTCTCGGTGTAAACGAGATGCTCTACCAGCTGAGCTAACCGCCCTTGGAATGCGCCTCTAATACTGTGTCACACGCGCGACGGCAAGCTTTGAGCGACCCACAAAGAAAACGCCGACCACATGGGCCGGCGTTTTCATAAAGGTATTTCGACGTCGCTTAGTTGACGGCGTCTTTGAGACCTTTGCCCGCTTTGAACTTGGGCTGCTTCGAAGCCGGGATCTGGATGGTTTCACCAGTGCGCGGATTGCGGCCGGTGGTCGCCTTACGATTGACAACCGAGAACGTGCCGAAACCGACGAGACGAACTTCGCTGCCACCCTTCAAGGCGCTGCTGATGTTATCGAACACCGCGTCAACGGCTTTGGCTGCGTCGGCTTTGGTCAGGCCCGCAGAATCCGCGACAGCGGCGACAAGATCATTTTTATTCACGGCTCATGCCCCCTTTATACAAGGTTTGAGGATAAAACTTACATCCGCACCCGGATCGACAACTCGGTCGTTTCCTCTAGTGCGGCGCTCGCGATGAATCTAGTGCGCGGGCTTTCAAACCGTCAATTGAACACCCTACGAAAGCCGCAGAAATCTGCGGGTTTCCCGGTGTTCGAGTGTAACCTACGGTAAACAAAGCATTATTTCAGACCGCTTATTTTCGTCTATTTCCGTCGATTGGTCCAAAATTGCCTGCAAAGCCCGGATTTCTGCGGAAAACACCTGAATCCGGGGTTCCGATTCGTTTTCCGAAAATTTTACGAATGTCCCGGTATACCCACGCGGCCACGAAAAAGGGCGCGCCCGCATTGGACGCGCCCTTTGAAATCTAGCCTGGAAGGCCGGCTTAGTGCTTGGTCAGATCGCCGACCTTGCCCGTCTCTTCCGGCGTTTGCGCCGCGAGTGCGGCAGCCTCCGCCTCGTCTTCGGCCGACCATTCGATCGGAGTCAGCGGCTTGGAGAGCGCACGTTCCAGCACTTCGTCGACAGTCGAGACCGGTACGATTTCCAGCCCCTTCTTCACGACGTCCGGGATGTCTGCGAGGTCCTTTTCATTTTCCTGCGGGATCAGGACTGTCTTGATACCGCCGCGCAACGCCGCCAGCAGCTTTTCCTTGAGGCCACCGATGGCAAGCACCCTGCCCCGAAGAGTCACTTCCCCGGTCATCGCCACTTCCTTGCGGACCGGAATGCCGGTCAGCACAGAGACGATCGAGGTCGTCATGCCGACGCCGGCGGACGGACCGTCTTTCGGCGTCGCGCCTTCGGGCACGTGGACGTGGATGTCGCGCTGGTTGAACAGCGCCGGTCGGATGCCGAAGGTATGGGCCCGGGACTGCACGTAGGATTTGGCGGCCTGGATGCTTTCCTGCATCACGTCGCCGAGTTTCCCGGTGATCGTCATCTTGCCGCGGCCCGGCACCATGATGGATTCGATCGACAACAACTCGCCGCCGACTTCCGTCCACGCGAGACCGGTCACCACGCCGACCAGATCTTCGGCTTCGATCTCGCCGAAGCGGTATTTCTTGATGCCGGCGTATTTCTCAAGGTTCTGAACGGTGACTTTTACTTCCGTGCACTCACCCATCAGGATGTCCTTGAGCGCCTTACGGACCAGGGTCGAGATTTCGCGTTCCAGATTACGCACGCCGCTTTCGCGGGTGTAGTAGCGGATCACGTCCAGAAGCGCGTTGTCCGAAATGCTCCACTCGCCGTCCTTGATGCCGTGCTTTTCAAGCTGTTTCGGGATCAGGTGACGTTTGGCGATTTCGACCTTCTCGTGCTCGGTGTAGCCGGACAGACGGATGATCTCCATCCGGTCCAGCAGCGGCCCGGGCATGTTGAGCGTATTCGCCGTCGTTACGAACATCACATCCGAAAGGTCGTAATCGACTTCCAGATAGTGGTCGTTAAAGTTGGCGTTCTGTTCGGGATCGAGCACTTCCAGGAGTGCCGACGCCGGATCGCCGCGCCAGTCGTGGCCCATCTTGTCCACTTCGTCCAAGAGGAACAGCGGGTTCGACGACTTGGCCTTTTTCATCGACTGGATGATCTTGCCCGGCATGGACCCGATGTAGGTCCGGCGGTGACCGCGGATTTCCGACTCGTCACGCACCCCGCCCAGCGACATGCGGACGAAGTTACGGCCGGTCGATTCAGCGATCGATTTGCCAAGCGACGTCTTGCCGACGCCCGGCGGGCCGACGAGGCAAAGGATCGGGCCCGTCACCTTGTTGGTACGCTGCTGCACCGCAAGATACTCGACGATCCGTTCCTTGACCTTCTCGAGACCGTAGTGATCGGCGTCCAGAATCTCCTGCGCTTTCTTGATGTCTTTTTTGACGCGCGTGCGCTTCTTCCATGGAATGCTCAGCATCCAATCCAGGTAGTTGCGCACGACGGTGGCTTCCGCCGACATCGGCGACATGCTCTTGAGCTTCTTCAATTCGGCCAGGGACTTTTCCTTGGCTTCCTTGGTGAGCTTGGTTTTCTCGATCTTTTCCTCGAGTTCCGCCGTTTCATCCCGGCCATCGTCGGTTTCGCCGAGTTCCTTCTGGATGGCTTTGAGCTGTTCGTTCAGATAGTACTCGCGCTGAGTCTTCTCCATCTGGCGTTTGACGCGATTGCGGATCTTCTTCTCGACCTGCAACACGCCGATCTCGGCTTCCATGAAGCCGAGTACGCGCTCCAGCCGCTCGATCACGCTTTCGACTTCCAGAAGCTCTTGTTTCTCCGAAATCTTGACGGCCAGGTGCGACGCAACCGTATCGGCCAGTTTCGAGGGATCCTCGATCTGGTTCAGCGACACCAGCACTTCCGGCGGAATCTTCTTGTTGAGCTTGATGTAGCTCTCGAACTGGTTCACGACCGAGCGCGAGATCGCTTCGAGTTCGCGCTCGTCGCCCATCTGTTCGGTCAGGCGCTGTGCTTCGACCTGGAAGAACTTATCGGTTTCGGTGAAGTCTTCGATGCGGGCGCGCTGAATCCCTTCGACCAGCACCTTGACGGTGCCGTCCGGCAGTTTCAGAAGCTGCAGGACCGTCGACACGGTTCCGATCTGGTAAATGTCGTCCTTGCCCGGATCATCGTCGGCGGCGTTTTTCTGGGCGACGAGCAGGATCTGCTTGTCGTCCTTCATCACGTCTTCGAGGGCGCGCACGGATTTTTCACGACCGACGAAAAGCGGGACGATCATGTGCGGGAAAACGACGATGTCGCGCAGCGGCAGAACCGGAAAATCTTCTTTTTGGTCTTTGTCTTCGCTCGAAGTCATTCGTTCGCTCCATTGTGACTGGAAGCCGCCGAACCCCCCGATATCCGCGGTTTCCCAAGGTAATCTCAATTACCTAAAAGGTGGGCCTATTCATGTCGTTGTGCAAGGGCTAACGGCGATCATCGGGAGGGGCGCCGAACCTATGCCCGTCCATCGGGGATGATGCCTCGGAATTCGTCACGGGTGGCGGTAACCCGCCGTTCCCGACGATGCTCACGGCACCGACTGCGATTCCTTGCCACGGTTAAATCGTTGATATCGCGCCGCTAATTACGAGGCCGACGATTCGACGTCATTTTTGCGGTCGGCATAAATGAACAGCGGTGCTGCCCCGTCGTCGACCGTATCCTCGTTGATGACGATTTCCTCGACCCCGTCCAGACCCGGCAGATCGAACATGGTATCCAGAAGGATATTCTCCATGATCGAGCGCAATCCGCGCGCCCCGGTCTTGCGTTCGACCGCTTTCTTGGCGACCGATTCGAGGGCTTCCTCGCGGAACGTCAGCTGGACGTCCTCCATTTCGAAGAGACGCTGATACTGCTTCACCAGCGCGTTCTTCGGCTTGGTCAGGATTTCGATCAGCGCCGCCTCGTCGAGATCCTCGAGCGTGGCGATCACCGGCAGACGACCGACGAATTCGGGGATGAGACCGAACTTCAGCAGGTCTTCCGGCTCGACCTCGGCCAGGATTTCCCCGGTCTGGCGATCGTCCGGGCCGCGTACGTCGGCGCCGAAACCGATGTTGGTGCCCTTGCCGCGGCCGGCGATGATCTTGTCGAGGCCCGCGAACGCGCCACCGCAGATGAACAGGATGTTGGTCGTGTCGACCTGCAGGAATTCCTGCTGAGGATGCTTGCGTCCACCTTGCGGCGGCACCGAAGCGACCGTGCCTTCCATGATTTTCAGCAGCGCCTGCTGCACGCCCTCGCCCGAGACGTCACGGGTGATCGACGGGTTGTCGGACTTGCGGCTGATCTTGTCGACTTCGTCGATGTAGACAATGCCGCGCTGGGCGCGCTCGACATTGTAGTCCGCCGACTGCAGCAGTTTGAGAATGATGTTCTCGACGTCTTCGCCGACGTACCCGGCTTCGGTGAGCGTCGTCGCATCGGCCATGGTGAACGGCACATCCAGGATGCGCGCCAGCGTCTGCGCCAACAATGTCTTGCCGCAACCGGTCGGGCCGATCAGCAGGATATTCGATTTGGCCAGTTCGACGTCATTCGATTTGCCGCCGTGGCCGAGCCGCTTGTAGTGGTTGTGCACGGCAACCGACAGAACACGCTTCGCCCGCGACTGGCCGATCACGTAATCGTCCAGTACCTGGCAGATGTCCATCGGGGTCGGCACGCCCTCGCCCGACTTGACCAGGTTGGTTTTGTGTTCTTCGCGGATAATGTCCATGCAAAGCTCGACGCATTCATCACAGATGAACACGGTCGGGCCGGCGATCAGCTTGCGGACCTCATGCTGGCTCTTGCCGCAGAACGAGCAATAAAGCGTGTTCTTGGCGTCGCCACCGCTGCCGGACTTGCTGCTCATTGGGACTCCTCGATCCGTACGTTCTCTAGATTCGTTATGTTACCCGCCGTGAGCGGGACCATACAATCCCCAATCTCTAGGCGGCATTTACTGACGCTGATCATATCTTCGCACGTTGCCGTGCGGATGATCGGTGCGGCGTCAGCTCTCGTCGTCCGGACGCGGCCGTTCGAGGACCACTTCATCAACGAGGCCGAAGTCTTTTGCTTCTTCGGCGCTCATGAAGGTGTCACGGTCGACGGCCTTTTCGATCTTCTCGAGATCGTTTCCGGTGTGTTCGACGTACATGTTGTTCAGGCGTTCGCGCAGTTTCAAAATCTCGCGCGCCTGGATTTCGATGTCGGACGCCTGGCCCTGGGCACCACCCGACGGCTGGTGAATCATCACCCGCGAGTTGGGGAGCGCATAGCGCTTGCCCTTGGAGCCGGCGCAAAGCAGCAGCGAGCCCATGGAGGCGGCCTGGCCGATGCAGACGGTGGACACGTCCGGACGGATGTAGCGCATGGTGTCGTAGATCGCGAGACCCGACGTGACCACACCGCCCGGCGAATTGATGTAGAACGAGATATCTTTGTTCGGGTTTTCCGATTCCAAAAACAGAAGCTGCGCGCAGACAAGGCTCGCGACTTCGTCGTGGACGGCACCGGTCAGGAAAATGATCCGTTCCTTCAGGAGACGTGAATAAATGTCATAGGCGCGCTCGCCGCGATTGGTGGTTTCAACCACCATCGGCACCAGCGTGTTCATATAGGTGTCCAGAGCGTTAGACATTCCGGGTGTCTCCCTTGTGTAACTTGTCGTTCCGAAATAATCCGCGAAGCCCGGCCATGCAAGGACTCAGTTGCCGATTATCGTCCGGGCAGCGTGCGACGGCCGGGGGCCTGCCCCGGCGCCGCAGCGTCGAATTTGTCCGGATTAGCCTTCGTCTTTCTTGGCGGCCGCTTTTTTCTTGGGCGCGGCCTTCTTCTTCGGCTTGTCTTCGGCGTCGTCCTTTTTGGCGGCCGCTTTCTTTTTCGGCGCGGTTTTCTTCTTGGACTTGGTTTCCTGCTCTTCGTTCTCGGATTCGATCTCTTTGATCAGCTCTTCCATGGTGGCGGTCTTCTCGGTGACCTTCACCATTTCGAGAATGAAGTCGATGATCTTGTCTTCATAGATCGGCGCAGCCGCCTGTTCGAGGGCCTGCGGGTTCTGCTTGAAGAACTCCATCACCTGCTGTTCCTGGCCCGGATACTTGCGGGCTTCCTGCATCATCGCCTTGTTCAGGTCTTCCTGGCCGATCTGGATGTTGTTGGTGCGGCCGATCTCGTTCAGCAGCAGACCGAGGCGCACGCGGCGATCGGCGATTTCCTGGAATTCCTTGGCGGTTTCCGCGTCCGGCTCGATGGCGTGCGCTTCTTCATGATCGTGTTCATCGGCGTGCTGAGCATCCGAACCGTGCTGTTCGTGCTGCCATTGATGGACGATGGAACTGTATTCCTGTTCGGACAGGCGTGGCGGCACCTCGAAGTCGATCATGTCGGCCAGCTTGTCCATCAGGCGGCGCTTGACCAGCATCCGACCGTAGTCCTTGAACTCGCGGCCCTGCTCTTCACGGATCATTTCGCGCAGCTTTTCGAGGTTCTCGGCGCCCGCCAGCTTGGCGAGGTCGTCGTCGATCGGCGACGGCTTGGCTTCACGAATTTCGTTCACCTTGCACTCGAAGACCGCGTCTTTACCGGCCAGCGCTTCGGCGCCGTATTCTTCCGGGAACTTGACCTTTACTTCGACCTCGCTGCCGGCGGTCACGCCGATCAGCTGATCTTCGAAGCCCGGAATGAAGTTGCCGGAACCCAGTTCCAGGTTATAGCCCTCGGCGGTACCACCGGCGAACGCTTCTCCGTCGACCTTGCCGACGAAGTCGACGACGACAATGTCACCCGACTTGGATTTGCGGTTACCCGAGATCGGCTCTGAGGTCTTGTTGGCTTCGGCGATCCGCTCGAGCGTCGCCTCGACGTCCTTTTCCTCGACCTGCGGCACCATCTTTTCGACGCTGATCTTACCGAAGTCGGGCAGCTTGATGTCCGGCAGGATATCGAAGGACATGGTGTATTCCAGGTCTTTGCCGTCTTCGAACGAGGTCACCTCGAACTGCGGCTGGCTGACCGGACGCACGCCCTTTTCGGCGATCGCCTGCTCGGCGGAGGTCGAAACGGCGCTTTCCAGCACCTCACCCATCACCGACTGGCCATAGCGCTTTTTCAGCAGCGACACCGGCACTTTACCCGGACGGAAGCCCGGCAGAGACGCGGTTTTGGCGATTTCCGAGAGACGGTGGTTGACCTTTTCCTCGATTTCGTTCGCCGGGAGCGCGACTTTGTATTCGCGGCTCAGACCTTCGGATTTGATTTCGGTAATCTGCATCGGAATTCCAGACATTCAATCGTTTACGACAGCTTGCGGATTTCTAACCGCGCAACCTCGGGGGGACCGGCTCTTCGATAAAACTGGTGCGGGCGGAGGGACTTGAACCCCCACGACTTGCGTCACAGGTACCTAAAACCTGCGTGTCTACCAATTTCACCACGCCCGCCCGAGAATGCCGTGGGCAAACGCCCTTAGCGCCCCGCCCCGAAGCGGTGCGACACTCTACTTATTTCGCCATCACTGTCAATCGCGAGGAAATGGCCCGATTTCTCGGGTTTTCGGCGCCCTCGATCAGCCTTTCAGGAGTGCGCGGACGCCGCTCGATGCCGAAACCTTGCCGCGTGCGGTATAGGCCTCGTGATTATCTTCGATCTTACCGAGGTGGTAGAGGTAGTTGACCATCATACCTGCCGATTGCCGAATCCCGTTCGAAGAGGTGTCTCCGAGCCAGTTGATCCGTTCCACCGTCGCACCGTTCGACAGATGGAAATGCGCAACGGGATCGGCGGCCCTGCCCTCGCGTCGCTTTTCTTCGAGCAGATAGCGTGCACACAGCCGCATAAGGGGGGATCTCAGTGCATCCGCGACAGCCTCGTCCTTGTACCATTGCGGGTCGGTCAGGATATCCTTGACCGCGCCCTTGAGGCCCATGTTCTTGTCGGTCGCCGCCTTGAGCGCCTTACGCTCGGCGGGGAGAAGGATTTTCGGATCGCCGGCAGCAAAGAGACCGTCCAGCCATTTCCTGAATCCCGGGATCGGCGACAACGTCGAAAACGCCTTCAGGTTCACGAACTCTTCCCTGAGTTCCGCTACGACGCGCTTGATCAGGAAGTTGCCGAAACTGATGCCGGCAAGACCCTGCTGGGCGTTGGAAATCGAATAGAAGATGGCGGTATCCGCCTCGTCGGGCGTTTGCAGGGGGGCATTCTCATCCAGAAGTTCCTGAACGTTGCCGGCAATGCCGTTGACCAGCGCGACCTCGACGAAAATCAGAGGTTCGTCCGGCATGCGCGGGTGGAAGAACGCGAAGCAGCGCCGGTCGGAATCGAGTCGGTTCTTGAGGTCGTCCCACCCCTTGATTGCGTGGACGGCTTCGTAGGCGATCAGCTTTTCGAGAATCGTCGCCGGCGTCTTGTCCCAGGAAATCTGGCGGAGTTCCAGGAAATCGACATCGAACCAGGAAATCAGGATGCCGCGAAGATCGCGCTCCAGCGCTTTCAGTGCCTGATCCTCTTTCGAGAACCTTAAAAGTTCGGCGCGCATGTCGACCAGGAACTTGACCCCGTCCGGCAAGGCGTTGAACTGCGTCAAAAGTTTGGTGCGCGGTGCTTCAAGAGCTTTCTTCAGCAGGTACTCGGCGTCGCGGCGGTCGTTGTCGTCGTCGGCGATCTGCACAGCGTCCATCGCCGCGTCGACCTGACCCGGGTCGGTGTCGAATTCACGGGCGAGCACACTCAGAAAGCGCCGCCGGCCTTTTTCGTCGAGCGCGAGATAAACCTGACCCAGCTTGGCTGCTTCCGCACGTGCGGAAACTTCGCCACCCTTGTTGTTCAGGCATGCGAGCATCTGCTTGCGCAATGTCGCGAGATCGGAATCAGGCAGGTCCGGCCGCGCCATCGCGGTCGAAAGGTCATAGCCCGAACCCGCAATTGCCCGCCAGCCGTCCCGAAGGTTGCTGATCGTGCGATCCAGGAAACTAGTCGGTTCACCGTCCATAGTAGATAGCGTGCCCCCATTGTGTGACGATTTCAAGGCGCAGGGATGAACTATACGCCTATCGGAGCTCTTTCAAGACGTCGGGAAGACTCTCCGAAATGTCTTCGGCAATCAGTCCTGGCCCTATAAATTTAGCGGCTGCGCCATGGGTCCAGGCGGCGGCGCAGGCGGCCTCGAAGATCGGCGCGCCCTGTGCCAGCAATCCGGTCAGAATCCCCGCCAGTACATCCCCCGCGCCGGCGGTCCCAAGCCATGGTGGCGCACTCGTGTTGATGGCCGCCCGGCCGTCCGGGGCAGCGATAACCGTGTCCGCCCCTTTCAAGACGATCACGGCATGCGATTTTTCCGATGCCGCGCGAGCCCGAGCCAGTTTGTCGCCCTTACTTCCGAACAGCCGTTGGAACTCGCCCTCATGGGGGGTGAGCGCACATGGCCCTTTAATCGCGTTGAATAGGGTCTTTGGGTCGTCGGCGAACGACGTCAGCGCATCGGCATCGAGCACGACCGTTTTTTGCCCGCTACCAAGGGCCGTCAGCACCATCTTGCGCGTCTCTTCGCCGACGCCTGCGCCAGGGCCGATCAATACGGCGTTTCGTCGTGGATCCTGGAGGGCCAACGCGAAATCACCGCGTGCCTCGACTATGTTGCCGGGGTCGCCCGCAAGATATGTCGGGACGGCCTCCGTAGGTACGGAAAGGGTCACAAGCCCCGCCCCTGCCCGTCTGGCGCCCCGTGCGGCGAGCCGCGCCGCTCCCGCCATCATTGCGCTTCCCGCAATAAGGGCGTGGCCGCGGTTGTATTTGTGATCAGTCGGTTGGCGCGCGCCCAAGACGTTCATCCGCCAGAGCGCGGGCATGTTTTCAAAGGTCTCAGGCCGGATTTCGTCAAGTACGCGTACCGGAATGCCGATGTCGAAAACCTCGACATCGCCGCAGAAGCCGCGCCCCGGATATAGAAGATGCCCGGGCTTCTTGCGGAAGAAAGTCACCGTCTCGACGGCCGGAATGGCGCAGCCCATGACCTCTCCGGTATCGCCGTTTATTCCACTCGGAAGGTCGACGGCGATGGTCGGCAGTTCGAGTGCCGAGGCGGCATTAATGACATGAGAGCAGACGCCCTCGATATCGCGCGCCAGTCCGGCACCGAACAATGCGTCGACGAGGATGCAGTTTTCTTCCAAAACCATCGGCGCCAATGGTTCGACGACGCCGTTCCAGCGTTTGTAATTGGTCAGCGCGTCGCTGCTCAGCTTTTCCGGATCGCCAAGGCACGCAACGCGCACGCGGTATCCACGGTTTTTCAAATAGCGTGCCGCGACATAACCGTCGCCGCCGTTGTTTCCGGGACCGCAAAGAACGACGATCTGCCGCCTGCCGGCGAGCCTGGCCGCGCGCTCTGCAACGGCGCGGCCAGCGCATTCCATCAAAGAGAGACCCGGCGTCCCGCCCTTGATGGCTGCCTTATCGGCGGCGCCCATCTGTCGGACTGTCAGTAGCTCATATCCATCCATGCGGGAATCGTACACGGGTCTTCGGCGATGCTAAAGCAAAGCCGTGTGAACATTGTAAAAATGCCGGACAAACTCATCTCGCCAACGTGACGGGCATTGAGGCGGAACCCTGCTCATTCTATGCTTTTGACAATCGATCCCGACACTTTCCCGGTGCTCGAGCACCGGTTGAAACATGGAGATGTGAATGCCCGCACGCATCATCGCCGTCGCCCAGCAGAAGGGCGGCGCCGGAAAAACAACATTGGCGGCGCAACTTGCTGTCGCTTGGGCGGCGCACCGCAATGTCGCCCTGATGGACATCGATCCGCAATCAAGCCTGACCGCCTGGCACCGGTTGAGATCGGAAAACGGCCGAGACGTATCGGCTATCCATCTGAGCGATGTCTCGGGTTGGCGTGTCGGCACGGAGCTCGACCGGCTGAGAAACGATTACGATATTGTGCTCATCGACTGCCCACCGCATGCCGAGACCGAGACAAAGAACGCCATGCGGGCCGCCGATCTCGTCGTCATCCCGGTCCAGCCGTCGCCGATGGATGTTTGGGCCACGACACCGACCGCGTCGTTCGCCAAGGATCAGGGCACCGACGTGCGCCTGGTCCTGAACCGGGTGCCGCCCCGTTCACGTCTGGTGGAAGCTGTCCAGGGGATGCTCAGGAACGACGACCTGACGCTGACGCAGAACGCACTCGGCAACCGTGTTGCATTCGCAGCGTCGATGATGGAGGGTCTGGGCGTAACCGAGAGCGAACCGAGTTCTCAGGCCGCAGATGAGATACGTGCCCTCGCCAAGGAACTGGAGAAAGCAGCAAGATGACCGAATTTTCCCCCTTTCTTTTAGGTCTGCATGCGGTGTTTGCCGTCATTTGGGTGGGCGGCATGTTTTTCGCCTACCAGATTTTGAGGCCGAGCGTGCCCGCGATCGAGCCGCCGCCGGAACGACTCAAGCTCTGGAACAGGGTCTTTGAAAAGTTCTTTTTCTGGGTCTGGGTATCGGTGATCGTCTTGGTGGTCACAGGATACTGGCAGGTGTTCACCGATTTTGGCGGCTTCGGTGGCGCGGGGCTGCACATTCATTGGATGCACGGCACCGGATGGGTGATGATCGCCCTGTTTGTCTATCTTTATTTCAAACCATACGCCCGTTTCCGGGTCGCCGTTGGTGAGGAAAACTGGGACGCGGCGCGCCAGAGTCTTGAACGTATCCGTATGATTGTCGGCACCAACCTGATTATCGGGCTGATCACGGTCGTCATGGGCGCGACCGGAAGATTGTGGCCCTAATCGCGCCGGTCATTTGATCAGCTTGGCCGTCATGCTGACCTCGTGCGTTATGGTTTGATGCACCGGACAGCGTTCGGCGATTTCAAATATTTTCTGGCGTTGTTCGTCGGTCAGGTCACCCAGAAGTTCGATATCCGTCTCGATCCGGTCGACCATGCCTTTTTCGGTTTCGCAGGTTTCGCAGTCCTCGGCATGGAGTTTTTCGTGCCGTAGCGTTACCCGCGCGCGATCGAGCGGCCAGCCCTTGCGTTCGGCATACATCCGCATCGTCATGGATTTGCAGGCGCCGAGCGCGGTCAAAAGGTAATCGTAAGGTGTCGGCCCGCTATCGCTGCCCCCCACGCTGAGTGGTTCATCCGCCTTCAACATATGCCGGCCCCCCACCGAGACGACATTGGCATAACGGCCCCTTCCCGACTCCTCGACCACGACGCCGTCCTCGATGGACGGTATTTCGCCGGCAACAGCTTGGTCCGGCGCCGCGTCCAGATACCGTTCGGCCCACGCCGCGATGACGTTCGCGCAATAAGCGGCGTCGGCGCGCTTCGACAACAGGTGGTCCGCGTCGTCCAGGGTGACGAAGCTTTTTGGATGTTTGGCCGCTTCGTAGATCTCGCGCGCGTTGTCGATACCGACGACATTGTCGACGGGCGAATGGAAGATCAGCAAAGCTTTATCAAGATGCGCGATGACGTCTTTGAGCTTTTGCGCGCGGATATCGTCCAGGAATTGCTTCTTGATCCGGAACGGTCGGCCGACAAGCGTCACGTCGGCCTCGCCTTCGGTTTCGATCCGGTTCACGACGTCGCTGAAATTATTGGCGACATGGCCCGGGTCCGCCGGTGCGCCGATGGTGCAGACGGCAGCGGCCTCCGAGATTTTCGGGGCAGCTGCAAGCACTGCCGCCCCCCCTAACGAATGACCGATCAGAATCTTCGGTGCATCCAGGTGCGCACGCAAATAATCCGACGCGGCGATGAGATCACCGACGTTCGAGGTGAAGTTGGTGTTCGCGAACTCGCCCTCGCTGGCGCCAAGGCCGGTAAAGTCGAACCGGAGGACCGCGATGCCATGTGCGGTCAGGCCATCAGCGATGCGGCTGGCCGCGAAGATATCCTTCGTACATGTAAAACAGTGCGCGAAAAGCGCGTATGCGCGTACTTCACCTTCGGGCAAATCCAGACGCGCTGCCAGCTCGTCGCCGAGCGCGCCGGTAAACGTGATCTTTTGGCTATTGGTCAATACTAGATTCCCCGTTTCGGCGTGGTTCCGTAGTAAGCATAATGGTCGTCATCGATCGAGTCGGGATCGACGGCCGAGAAGATACGTGACACGGCCCTGCCGTCGTTGCTGAGTGGCAACCGGATCGAAAGGCGAGACGAATCAAGGCCTGCGCGGGTCACGATGGGTGTACGGCACAAAACTGCTTTGCCGCGCCGGTAGACCTCGATGTATTCGTCGCGATTACCCTCGCGCATCGAGACATTGGCAATTTCGGACAGCAATTTGCCCGTCATTTCAGCACCGATCAGGTTGGTGCGCTCGGTTCCCCAGAAACGAAACCTGAAGTCCAAAGGATCGGTGACGACGTCGACGAGCACCGACCATGGCAGCAGCTTGGGGGGCACGAATTCCAGTGAAAACCCGGAAGCAAGCGGCAGGTCAGGCGCTTTTGGCAGCGATTTCCACACGTCATATACGTGCTGAAAAGAAGGAGGAAGCTCAGTGCTGTCCTCAATATCAATGATCGCGGTATCAGCCATTCGATAAAATCGTATCACGATTATTTCAGCTAAGCGATTTATCGTAACCCTTAGCTTCGATACCAGGCGGCGTTTCTTTTCTCGGCGAAACTCTGCAGGCCCTCGGCCGCTTCGTCCGTCTGGCGCTGAAGTGAATGCCCCTCGGCCAGACGGCTTGCCAACTCGTCGCTCATGAAAAGGCCGGAAGTTTCGAACAGAATCCGCTTTGTCGCCGACACCGCGCTGGGTCCGTTCATCAGAATGGAATCGACGATTTTTGCACCGGTGTCTTCCAAATGGTCGCGGCTGCATACGGCGTGGACAAGGCCCAACTGTTCCGCCTTAACGGCATCGAAGCGTTCGGCGGTAATTGCATAGCGGCGGACCTGACGTGGCCCGATGGCAGCGGCGAGTTGCGGGATGATCGGCCCGGCATGCAGGCCCCAGCGGACTTCGGCGATGGAAAAGATGGCATCGTCCGACGCAACGACAACGTCACACGCAGCGAGTATACCCGTTCCCCCACCGAAACACGCACCATGCACCAGTGCTACGGTCGGTTTCATGCATTGGTCCAGTTCACGGACTGCGTCGGTGGTGCGTTGGGATACCGCCAGATTTTCATCCGGCGTGCCGTGACGGACTTCGTTGAGCCACGCAAGATCGGCGCCGGCCTGAAAGTGTTTCCCATTGCCTTTGAGAACGATCACGCGAACGTCATCGTTCGTGGCGAGCGCGCGGGCGCCGTCCAGAAGTTGCTGCACCATATCGCCATTGTAGGCGTTGTTCACGTGCGGCCGGTTGAGCGTGACCGTTGCGACGCCCCGGTGGTCGATTTCGCAAAGGACACTCGGTTGATCTTCTGACATGGCGGACTCCTGAAATTTCGAGAAGATTATGTTTATTCCCCGGATCGCATCTGGACAAACACCGAGTGCTCCGGATTATTAGAAGTATGAAAAAAAATGCGTTTACGAAGCACGATGTCGAGGTCACGAAAAAGGAAACGGGTTACAGCGGATTCTTCGACCTAAATATCTATACCCTGCGTCATCGTCAGTTCGAGGGTGAATGGGGACCGGAAATCACAAGAGAGGTGTTCGAGCGTGGCCATGCGGTGGCGGTGCTTCCGTACGACCCGGCAACCGATCGGGTTTTGCTGATCGAACAGTTCCGTCCCGGTGCGTATTTCGCGATGAATTCACCCTGGTTCGACGACGACACGTCGCCGTGGATATATGAAGGTGTCGCCGGCATTATCGACCCCGGTGAACAGCCGGAAGACGTTGCCTATCGGGAAATGATCGAGGAAACCGGTACCGAGCTCACGGACCTTATGAAAGTCTGCCATTACCTTGTCAGTCCGGGCGGCTCGACAGAGTCCACTTTTGTGTTCATCGGGCTTGCCGATTTATCCAATGTCGACGGTCTGCACGGTATGGAGCATGAGGGGGAAGACATTCGGCCGTTCACGATTCCATTAAGGGAGGCCTATGACGCCATCTCAGAGGGATTGGTCAACAACGCTCTCACAATCATCGCGCTCCAGTGGATGGTATTGAACAAGGACAAAGTCCTCGCCAAATGGGGATGATCGCCGCTGCGTCTTGGGATGTTTGGTCGTGGGGTGCTTGATCGGCTGTACCGGCGCCGATAATCTCAACGCAGCAAAGCAAACATAAGAATTCAGTCCGACCGGGGAAATCATCAATGGATATCAAGAACGGTTTTGAAGAGACCGTCGGTAACACGCCGCTGATCAGGCTTGCGGGCGTCTCCGAGGCGACCGGCTGCGAAATTTACGGCAAGGCGGAATTCCTGAACCCGGGGCAATCGGTGAAGGATCGTCCGGCCCGGCAGATGGTGCTGGACGCCGAGGAAGCCGGAGTCCTGAAAGAAGGTGGCACCATCGTCGAGGGCACCGCCGGTAACACTGGCATCGGCCTCGCATTGATGGCCAACACCCGTGGTTACAAATGCAAGATCGTCATCCCGGAGACGCAGAGCCAGGAGAAGAAGGACATGCTGCGGCTCTGCGGTGCGGAACTGCTTGAGGTTCCGGCACTCCCCTACTCCGATCCGAACAACTATCAGCACATTGCGCGCCGCCTTGCAGAGGAAACCGCGGAAACGTCGGAAGGCGGCTGCCTGTTCGCGGACCAGTGGAACAATCTGTCGAATCGGAAAGCCCACTACCTGACCACGGGCCCGGAGATTTGGAAGCAAACCGATGGTAAGATCGATGGCTTTATCTGCGCCGTCGGCACCGGCGGGACGCTTGCCGGCACGTCGACTTATCTGAAGGAGCAGAATCCGAAGATCGCCATCGGTTGCGCGGATCCTCTCGGGGCGGCGATGTATAACCTGTTCAAGACCGGTGAGGCGAAGGCCTCCGAAGGCGGGTCTATATCGGAAGGCATTGGCCTTGGACGCGTTACGCCGATCATTGAGGACATCACGGTGGATCATCCGTACATGATTCCAGACGAGGAAGCCCTGCCGCTGGTCTTCGATCTTTTGCAGCACGAAGGGCTTTGCCTGGGGGGCTCGTCCGCCATCAATCTCGCCGGCGCAGTCCGCCTGGCAAAAGATCTGGGACCCGGCCATACCATCGTCACAATCCTGTGCGACTCGGGCACACGCTATCAAACCAAACTGTTCAATCCGGCGTTTCTGAAAAGCAAAAACCTGCCGGTTCCATCATGGCTGGAGTAACCCATGGAATACGTCAATCCGGAAGCACTCGTTTCGACCGAATGGCTGGCTGAACATCTGAATGCGCCCGATGTGCGCATCGTGGACGGCACCTCTTTTCTGCCGGGTACCGGGCGCAACGCGAAAGCCGAATACCGGGACTGTCACATTCCGGGTGCCGTGTTTTTCGATATCGATGATATCGCCGATGAGAACAACGAACTTCCGCATATGATTCCCTCGCCCGAAAAGTTTTCCAGCCGGGTCCGCAAACTGGGTCTGGGGGATGGCAACCGTATCGTCGTTTATGACGCCAACGGTGGCGGTATGGCGGCGTGCCGGGTTTGGTGGATGTTCCGCCTTTACGGTCACGAGGATGTGTCCGTCCTCAATGGTGGCTTGCCCAAGTGGCTGGCCGAAGGCCGCCCGACGGACGACCTGCCGCCGGTCCCGAAAGAGCGTCACTTCACGCCGCGCATGAATAATTTTTTGGTGCGTACGGTCGATCAGTTGATCGACAACTGCAAGACGAAGAAAGAGCTTGTCGTTGACGCCCGTGCCGCCGACCGATTTGCCGGCACCGCCGACGAGCCGCGCGCCGGTCTTCGCAAGGGTCACATTCCGGGTAGTGTCAGCCTTCCCTTCGGCAAGCTGATGAACAAGGACGACAACTTCACCATGCGCTCGGCCGACGAGATCAAGAAGATCTTCGATGATGCGGGGATTTCGTTCAAAGAGCCCGTGGTCGCGAGCTGCGGTTCCGGCGTGACCGCTTGCGTCATCGCCTTTGCGGGGCACCTGTTGGGCGAGAGCGAGATTGCGGTGTATGACGGTTCGTGGACCGAATGGGGTAGCCGTCACGACACTCCAATAGAGTCAGAGTAAACGCGATGGCGGCAAATTCCGCCGAAATAGAGACGATCATTACGTATCTTGAGATGACGGCGCCGCCGTCGTCAGCGCCGCCCCCGCCGCCGATGGGGCCGCTCGCCATCATGCTTGCGGAAGAACCGACGGTGTCGTTCTACCGCTACCTCTACAACACCGTCGGTGAGGATAACCTCTGGTGGGAGCGCCGGTTGATGACCGAAGATGATCTGCGCGCGGCCATTCAGGCCGAGAGTGTGGATCTGTTCGTGCTTTACGTGGGGGGTGTGCCAGCTGGTTACTTCGAACTCGGGCAACTTGAAGACGGCAAGCGGATTGAGCTTGTCTATTTTGGTCTGATCCCCGAGTTCATCGGCCAGGGTTATGGTGCCTATCTGTTGCGGACCGCAGTGGACGAAGCCTGGTCAGGTGGACCGGAGCGGGTGACGGTGCACACATGTAATCTGGACCACCCCAACGCACTGCAGGTTTATCAGCGCTGCGGTTTCGAAGCCTACGATCAGGAGACGCGGGTCATTCAGGACCCGCGTGAACTCGGCCTTTTCGATTAAGGCCTGCTCAAATTGAGAGACGGCCCGCCCCGTTTCCGGAATGCGGACCGTCTCACCATCCCCCCTCTGGGATATTCGCTGTCGCTTAGTGACCGAGAATTTGGCTCAGGAAGAGCTTCGTGCGGTCATGCTGCGGATTGCCGAAGAATTCTTCCGGTTCGTTTTCTTCGATAATCTCGCCGCCGTCCATGAAGATCACGCGGTCGGCGACGGTCCGGGCAAAACCCATCTCGTGCGTGACGCACAACATGGTCATGCCGGTCTCTGCGAGCTCGACCATGGTATCGAGCACTTCCTTGATCATTTCCGGGTCCAACGCAGACGTCGGCTCATCGAACAGCATGATACGCGGGTTCATGCAGAGCGATCGCGCGATCGCGACGCGCTGCTGCTGACCGCCCGAAAGCTGACCGGGGTACTTGTGCGCCTGCTCCGGAATTTTGACTTTGGAGAGATAGTTCATCGCCGCTTCCTCGGCTTCCGCCTTCGGCGTCTGCCGCACCCAGATCGGGCCCAGCGTGCAGTTTTCCAGCACCGTCAGATGCGGAAACAGATTGAAGTGCTGAAACACCATGCCGACTTCGCGGCGGATCGCGTCGATCTGCTTGAGGTCGTTCGTGAGCTCGATCCCGTCGACGATGATCTGTCCTTTCTGATGCTCTTCCAGACGGTTGATGCACCGGATCATGGTCGATTTACCGGAACCGGACGGGCCGCAGATGACGATCCGCTCGCCCCGTTTGACGCTCAGGTTGATGTCCTTGAGGACGTGAAAGTCCCCGTACCACTTGTGCATGCCGATGATCTCGATCAGATCCTCTTTGCTTGCAGCGGAAGCTACGGGGGTTTTCGTCTCGGCGGAATTTACTTCACCCATGACTTTAAGTCCTTTCCCTGTCGCGCCTTGAGGCGCTCATATCCGTTAAGCGCCCGAAGGCGCCTTGTACATAAGCGGCTCAGCGCTTGTAGCCCTTGTCGAGTTTGCCTTCGAGATAGATCGAATAGCGCGACATGCCGAAGCACGCGATGAAGAAGAAGATGGCGATCGAAACATAAACTTCGTTCGATAGCCCGTTCCACTGCGCGTCCGCCATTGATGAGCGGCCGATCCCTAGCACGTCGAGCAGACCGATGATCAGCACCAACGTCGTGTCCTTGAAAAGACCGATGAAGGTGTTGACGATCCCTGGAATGGAAATCTTCAGTGCCTGCGGCAACACGATCAGACGCATCGACTGCCAGTATTTCAGGCCCATGCTGTCGGCTGCCTCGTACTGTCCTTTCGGGATTGCCTGAAGGCCGCCCCGGACCACCTCGGCGATATAGGCCGAGGCGAACAGCGTCACCATGATCAACACCCTGAGCAAGAGATCGAACGTCGTCCCCGGCGGCAGAAAGTAATTGAGCATGGTCGAGGCCACGAACAGCAGCGTAATCAGCGGCACGCCGCGGATGAACTCGATAAAACAGACGCATATCGACTTGACGATCGGCAGGTGCGATTGCCGTCCGAGCGCCAACAGGATACCGAGCGGCAACGAGAAGGCGATCCCCGTGACACCGACGACCGTGTTTAGCATCATCCCGCCGAACTCGTCCGTATCGACCGATTCGAGTCCGAGGCCACCCAGCAAAAGCCACCCGGCTACAAACGGGTAGGCAACGGAGAAGATGAGACCGATCTTGCGGAACGGCACGTTGTCGAAAAGCACCGGAACCAGGGCTGCACACAATAGGATGAACGCCATGTCCACCCGCCAGCGCAGAGGCTCTGGATAGAATCCGTAAACCAGAATGTTGAACCGGTCCTTAATGAAGGCCCAGCAGGCCCCCTGCCCGAGTTCACGGCACTCATTCCGGTTGGCCGCGTCGAGCACGGCATCGAAGAACGCCCAGTTCGCCAGCGGCGGGATGATCTTATAGAGAAGATAAATCCCCACCAACGTCATGAGCGTGTTTATCCATGACGAGAACAGATTTGTGCGCAGCCATAGAACGATACCGCGTTGCCCAGCGGGCGGCGGCATGTCCGGATGCTGGCCGGGAGGATAGTGTTGTGCAACTTCACTCATTGTCTATCTCCCTCACCGCTCTACCAGTTTCATGCGTTTGTTGTACCAGTTCATGAACGCCGAGATCATGAGCGAGATCACGAGATAGATCGCGATCACGAGGATCATCGTCTCCATTTCCTTGCCGGTCTGCATCAGCGAGATGCCACCGATCGTCGCGACAACGTCCATGTAACCGATGGCGATGGCGAGCGAGGAGTTCTTGGTCAGGTTCAGATACTGGCTGGTCAGCGGTGGGATGATGACCCTGAGCGCTTGGGGGATAATGACCAGATTGAGGACCCGACTACGTTTAATCCCAAGCGCGCCTGCCGCCTCCCATTGACCATGGCTGACCGACAGGATGCCGGATCGCACGATCTCGCCGATGAACGCAGCGGTGTAGAGCGACAGGGCCAGCCAAAGCGCCATGAACTCGGGCAACAAGACCATGCCGCCCTTGAAGTTGAAGCGTTGGAACTCCGGCACGTCCCAGGTGATCGGGGCACCGGTAATGACATACACGACGACCGGAAAACCGATAATCGCGGCGACGGAGATCCAGAATACAGGATAAATCTTACCGGTCGCGTCCTGGATCTTCTTGGCGTAACGGCGGAACCAGATGGTAAAGCCGATGCCGAGAGCGAAGGCGGCGATCGTCGCCCAGAACAATGGTTCCATAATCGGTTTCGGCGCAAATACGCCGCGGTTCGACAGGAAAAACAAATCGGCGATATTGTAATCCGAGCTGGCGACCCGTGGGTGCGGCAGGGAATGAACAAGAATGCCGTGGATCAGAAGAATGTGCAGCAGGACCGGCACGTTCCTGGTGAACTCGATGAAGCAGTAACTGATTTTGTTCAGCAGGAAGTTCGGTGACAGCCTTAAGACACCCAATATGAAGCCGAGTACCGTTGCCAGGATAATGCCGCAAATGGCGACCAGCAGGGTATTCAGCAGACCGACGACGCCCGCGCGAAAATGCGTGTCCCGCGACGTGTAATCGATCAGCGATTGGTTGATGTCGTAACTCGCAGGTTCGGACAGAAAATCGTAACTGAACGTTTTCCCGACTGCTGCAAGATTTGCGACTGCGTTGGTGAGGATAAATGCAAAGAAGCCGATCAGGGCCGCCATCGTCAGAATCTGCAGAATGACTGATCGGGCTTCGCGGTTCGTCCACAATTTGCTGAGCGCTGAGCGCCCTTCCATGTCGTGGTCCGCGGTGGTCGTGTTCATTGGCCGTCCGTCCCCCGGTTGTACACACAGCAAGGGCGTCCGATTGTGGCCATCCCCTGCGAGACACCTCCCTGCTCCGTCACCGTTTTTATGAGGCCGTTTGCCGACCTTGAGGTGTTTGGAGCGTGAACTTTGGCGGGTGGGCTGGATGGACCACCCCACCCGCAAAGCTCATGACGTCAGCTTACGCCGACGGCGCATTCCGACTTAACGGAACGGCGGCGTGTACTGAAGGCCACCATTCGTCCAAAGCGCGTTCAGACCACGCTCCAGACCGATGTCCGTGTTCGGGCCGATGTGACGGTCGAAGATTTCGCCGTAGTTACCGACAGCCGAGATCACTTTCACGACCCAGTCTTTTTCAAGACCGAGCATCGCGCCGAGGTCACCTTCGGTGCCGAGCATCCGGTTGATTTCCGGGTTGTTCGTGCCTTTGGCGAGTTCGGCGACATTGGCTTTTGTAATACCGAGTTCTTCAGCAGCGACTGTCGCGTTGAGAACCCAGCGAACGACGTCACCCCAGGCATCGTCGCCCTGACGGACGGCCGGGCCAAGCGGTTCTTTGGAAATGATTTCCGGAAGGATGACGTGATCTTTCGGGTTCGGGAACGTCGAACGCGTCGCGGCCAGACCGGAAGCATCCGTCGTATAAACGTCGCAGCGACCGGCAAGATAGTTGGTGCGCGATTCATCGTTGGTTTCGATTGGAACCGGCTCGTACTTGATCTTGTTGGTACGGAAGAAGTCGGCGAGGTTCAGCTCGGTGGTGGTGCCGGTCTGAATGCAGACGGTCGCGCCATCGAGATCCTTGGCGGACTTAACGCCAAGCGACTTCGGAACCATGAAGCCCTGACCATCGTAGTAGTTCACACCGACGAACGTCAGTTTGACGTCGACGTCGCGGACGAAGGTCCAGGTGGTGTTCCGCCAAAGCACGTCACCTTCGCCGGAGTTTAGAACCGTAAAACGGGTCTTACCCGTCGATGGAACGAATTTTACCTTGCTGGCATCGCCGAGAACTGCGGCAGCCGTGGCGCGGCAGAAGTCGGCATCAAAGCCCTGATAAACGCCTGCGGAATCCGTATAAGCGAAACCGGCAAGACCGGTCGAAACGACGCAGCGTAGCTCGCCGTTCTTGCGTACATCTTCCAGCGTTGCGGCATTGGCGGCGGTAGCACCGATCGCCATAACTGCCGCGGCAGCTGCCGAGATAAATGCAGTTTTCTTCATAGTGATTAAGCTCCCTGAAGACTTCATTTTACGTATTTGTCTGTCCGGAAAAACAAGTCAGTCCCCCAACAGACCCGAAACCGTAACACCATTCAGGAACGCCCCTCAAGACGAAACAGAATGTTACCATAACATTCCGTAATGGATCACAAGGCACTACCGCACTGCGAAAAAGATTTGAGAACGCTGAAAATTGTGGAAACCGCCCTATCGCCAACCGCCGGTTGCTCGGTTAATCTCACCGCACCCAGAAGCCGAAGAGGAACATCATGACGGACCCGAAGAAGAGCGCATATCGCCAGAATACAATATTGGCGCACGCCGGATTGAAACCCGAACAGAACCAGGGGATCGTCAATCCACCGGTCTACCATGCCTCCACGGTGACGTTTCCGACGCTCGAGGAATTCGAAACGCGTGATAAGCCGCCCTATTGCGGGCCGCAGTATGGCCGTTCCGGCACGCCGACGCAGTTCGCGTTCGAAGAAGCGGTGACAGCCCTTCACGAGGGTCATAAGTCGGTTGCTTATCCATCCGGCCTGGCCGCGATTGCAGGCGCGATGAACACGTTCGTCAAAAACGGCGACCACGTTCTGGTCGCGGATACGGTCTATGGGCCGACGCGCGGCCGTGTCAGCGGCAATATTCTTGCGCGTGCTGGTGTCGAGGTCGAATTCTACGACCCGTTGATCGGCGCCGGAATCAAGGATCTGGTGCGCGGCAATACCACCGTCGTCTATATGGAAAGTCCCGGATCCATGACGTTCGAAGTGCAGGACGTTCCAGCAATGACCGAGGCGTTGAAAGGCACCGGCGTCGTCACCCTGATCGATAACACATGGGCTTCGGGGTACTTCTTCAAACCTCTCGCCGTCGGCGTCGACGTGGTGATCGAAGCGGCGACGAAATACACCGTGGGCCATTCGGATGCGATGCTCGGTACTGTCACGGTCGCGACCGAGGAGCACTATCAGGCGATCAAGGGCATGGCCAACAGTTACGGCTATCATGCCGCGCCCGACGATTGTTATTTGGGTCAGCGCGGCCTTCGCACCATCGGTGTCAGGTTGGAACAACATTATAAGAACGCGCTCGAAGTCGCGACTTGGTTACAGGGCCGCGACGAGGTTCAGCGCGTGATGTATCCGGCGCTCCCGAACGATCCGGGTCATGAGCTTTGGAAACGTGACTTCACGGGGGCCAGCGGTCTTATGAGCGTGGAGCTTGTCGACGCGCCCAAAGCCGCGGTTGCGGCTATGCTCGACGGATACGATCTGTTCGGCATCGGTGCCAGTTGGGGCGGCTATGAAAGCCTGGTGCTGGCCGGCTATCCCGGCAAACTGCGTACGGCGCGGCCCTGGACCGGTACCGGCCCGGTTGTGCGCTATCATATTGGTCTGGAAGATCCGGCCGACCTGATCGACAACCTTGATGAAGGTTTCAAACGCTTCAACGCAGCGAGATAAACATGAGCGACGACGTAGCAGACAAAGTCATCGGTGAACTTGCCTTTAATTCGGACGGCCTTGTCCCTGCCATTGCGCAGCAGGCCGACACTGGCGAAGTGCTGATGGTGGCCTGGATGAACGCGGACGCGGTGCGCGAAACGCTTTCTACCGGGCGCGTCTGCTACTGGTCGCGATCGAGGGGCGCGCTTTGGCGCAAGGGCGAGACGTCGGGACAGGTTCAGGAGCTTCGCGAGTTTCGCTGGGATTGCGACAGCGACACCGTGTTGTTGCAGGTCGATCAGACCGGCGTCGCGTGCCACACCGGGCGGCGCAGTTGCTTCTTCAACGCGGTGCGTGATGGTGACGTGGTTGTTATCGCGGATGTCGAAAAGGACCCGGGCGAACTTTATTCCTGAGTTGGGGGCGCCGCCTTTCGTGCCGGTAAATTGATCAGTACGACACCGGTCACGGCCGCGGCGATGCCAAGACCGATCAGTGGGGATATGCTCTCACCCAATACAAACACACCCAACATCACGCCGACGGCCGTGCGTAAATATCCCTGGCTGGCGACCCCCATCGACCCCAGCGTCCGGAGCAAGCGGAAATAAAGCATCAACGCGACCCCGGTACACATCACGCCCAGTACGATGGCCGATGTCAGCGATGTCGGCGATGGATCGATCGTCCACGGTTTGTCAACCAACAGACTGAACGGGATCATCACGGCAGATGCCAACACCATCGCTGTTGCGGCGGTCACGGTCGGGCTGAGGTGACTGAAGCGTTTCCCGTAGATCGCCGCGCAACCGTACATGAAGGCAGCGAAAAGAATACCCAGTTGTGCGCCGACCTGTTGGCCCAGGCCGTTCAAGGCGTCGGTGCCGACGATCAGAATCACTCCGCCGATCCCGATACATGCACCCGCCAGCCGTCGTCCGCTTGTCGATTCATGGCGGGTAAAGAAGAACGTGATCAGAAAGACGAAAAGGGGCGATGTGGAATTGAGCACGGTCGCAAGACTGCTTTCCACGTACTGTTGTCCCCACGCGACGATGGTCCAGGCACCAAAACTGTTGAGGAAGGCCTGCGTCAGTAACTGCAGCAGGGTTTTCGGATCCGACGGCAAACGCTCGCCCCGCCACAAGACGATCGCGCATAGCAAGACCGCGGCGACGCTGACGCGGCAGGCAATCAGCGTGACCGGCGGAATGGTGGCGAGACCGAGTTTGACGAAAAAGTACGATGAGCCCCACAACAGCGCGAGGAGCAGTAGAAGCGCGAACTCGACGCGCTTGTCGATTTGAGTGGGTGTCATATGAGGCCATCCGCGAAAACGAGCGCGGAGTATAGCGGCACGCGCGCGAAAAACACTTCGTTTCGGATCGAAATATGATTGTTTGGCCGCTTAGGGCACGTTTCGATATGCCGGCTTCCTGAGCAGGATCCCTTCCAGGATATCGAACGCCGGCGCGCTGATCGTTATAAACTGCGCTGCCAGTTCCATGCCGCTTGCCCCGCCCGTTCTGACGACGCGTGCCGTGACCATGACGGGCCACATCTTTTTACCGGCGCGGCCGATGCTGTCGATTTCGAACATGTCACCGGGCACAAGGACACCGTCGTAGTCCCCTACCAGCAAGCCGCCCAGGCTCCAGTTCAAGGTCTGATAAAGCTTCCCGCGGATGCCGACGCAGAGTGTGGGATTGTTGACGCGGGTCGCGATACGTTTGTGATATCCCGCCCGGACGCCGATATCGGACGATTCCTGATCCGGCCAGATTTGTAGTGCGGACATTCTGCCCTCCAGTGCGCCGTGTTACTGGCGCAAGGGTATCGGCAGGGGCGTTAATAATCCCTTTAGAGGTGGGCCGAAGGTTCAGCCGCGCGCGCGGTCGACCGTGTTGACGGCGGTCGACGCCCGCATGGCTGCGATAATATCGGCCAGGTGTTTGACGTCCTTGACCTCGATATCGATCAGCATATCGAAGAAGTCGATCTGGCGATCGACGATCTTGAGGTTAGAGATATTGCCGCCGTTCTTGGCAATAAGGGTCGAGAGATCGCCGAGCGCGCCCGGCGAATTCACCACCGTCACATTGACCCGCGCGACGTGAGTCTGCGACGCCCCGTTCGTGTCCCACGCGACATCGAGCCAGCGTTCGGGTTCTTCCTGATACTGGGCGAGTTTCTCGCAGTCGATGGTGTGGATCGTGACCCCCTTACCCGTTGTCACAATGCCGACGATGCGATCCCCTGGCAACGGATGACAGCAGCGGGCGTAGTGCATCGCCATGCCGGGGATTAGGCCGGTGATCGGGACACCGTCGTCCTGGCCCTTGTTGGACTGGGACCGCGAAATCGGCACGATCTTGTCGGATTTCTCATTGGACTTGAGACGCGGATAGACCGATTCAACCACGGCTCGGGCGGTAATATGCCCTGCTCCGACCTGTGCGCAGAGATCCTCGACCGACGGCTGCGAGAACGACTTGAGGACCCCCTGAAGCCCCTTTTCAGTCATGTCGTTGCCGGACTCCTTGAAGGCGCGCTGCAAAATCGAGCGGCCAAGCGCCTGATACTGGTCGCGCTCCTGCAAGCGCACGAAGCGTCGGATGCGCGCCCGGGCCTTACCGGAGACGACGAAACGCTCCCACGTCGGCGACGGCGTTTGCGCCTTGGAGGTGACGATCTCGACCTGATCGCCGTTACGGAGCGTCGTCCTGAGCGGCATCATCCGGCCGTTGATCTTTGCGCCGACGCATCGGTCGCCGATTTCCGAGTGCACGGCGTAAGCGAAGTCGACCGGTGTCGCGCCGGCCGGCAGGCTGATCAGTTCCCCACGCGGTGTGAACGCGAACACCTGATCCTTGAACATCTCAAGCTTGGTATGTTCGAGGAATTCTTCAGGGTTGGAGGCATGTTCGAGGATTTCGAGAAGCTCGCGCAGCCAGCGATACTGCGGGCCGTCCCGGCGCGCGGCATCGATGGTGCCGCCTTCCTTGTAATTCCAGTGCGCCGCGACACCGCTTTCGGCGATCTCGTGCATCGCAAGGGTACGGATCTGCAGCTCGATGCGGTGGTTTTCCGGACCGAAAACGCCGGTGTGCAGCGAGCGGTAGCCGTTCGGTTTCGGGGTCGAGATATAGTCTTTGAATCTGCCCGGCACGGTCCGGTAGGCACCGTGAACAACACCGAGGGCGCGGTAACAGTCGTCGATACTGTCGACGACGATCCGGAACGCCATGATATCGGAAAGTTGTTCGAAGCCGACATCGTGCTGCTGCATCTTACACCAGATCGAGTATGGCGATTTTTCGCGGCCCTGAATGCTGGCGGTAATTTCCTGTTCATCCATCAGGCGTTTTAGCTCTTTGATGATGCGATCGACCAGATCGCCGCCCTGGTTGCGCAGGAATTCGAGACGGCGGACGACGGATTTGCGGGCGTCCGGGTTCAGTTCGGCGAACGCCAGGTCCTCCAGTTCCGTCTTGATCTCGCCCATGCCGATGCGTTCGGCGAGCGGCGCGTAAATGTCCATGGTTTCCATGGCGATACGCTGGCGGCTTTCCGGCTTTTTCACGTATTGTAGCGTGCGCATGTTGTGCAGGCGGTCGGCCAGTTTGACGAGCAGCACACGGATATCCTCCGACATCGCCAGGAGGAATTTGCGGAAGTTCTCCGCCTGTTTCGCTTTGTCGGAAACGAAGTTGATCCGGGTCAACTTGGTGACCCCGTCGACGAGGCGCGCGGCTTCCTCGCCGAACATCTTTTCGATATCGGCGTGGGTGGCTTCGGTGTCTTCGATGGTGTCGTGCAGAAGCGCCGTGACGATGGTCGCCGTATCGACCTTGTACTGAGTCAAAATACCGGCGACTTCAATGGGATGTGAGAAGTACGGGTCGCCGGATGCCCGTTTCTGCGCGCCATGCGCCTTCATCGCGAAAACGTAGGCGCGGTTAATTGCATCCTCATCCGCGCCCGGATCGTAGGATTTGACCTTCTCGACAAGTTCGAACTGCCGCATCATGACGCGATCAGCCTAGCATGGTTCCATCTTAGCGCCCAAGCTATTGTTGCGGCGCAATAAAAAACGGGGGCCAGCTGACCCCCGTTTTCATCAAATATGCTTGTCGAGATCAGTCTTCAACGTCCTCGTCGACGTCTTCGAACATGATTTCGCCGGCGCTATCGGAATCCGAGGCACCGTCATCGATCGACATGGTCTTGGTCAGCGCTTCGATTTCGTCGTCACCGGCACCGCCCTGCCCGGCCAACTCCTGGCGGATCGCCATGTCATCGACCAGATCGTCCTCAGGCTCGTCCTGTTCGACGTGGCGCTGCAGGCTCTTGATCAGATCTTCCTTCAGCTCATCGAGTTGAACCGTCTCGTCGGCGATTTCACGCAGCGAAACGACCGGGTTCTTGTCATTGTCGCGGTCGACCGTCAGTGCGGCGCCCGCAGAAATGTGACGCGCACGCTGTGCGGCGAGAGCAACGAGCTCAAAACGGTTTGGAACCTTTTCAACACAATCTTCGACTGTGACGCGAGCCATTTGGCGTTCTCCAGTTCAATATCGGGGAAAGTTGCGCGGTTTATAGGGATACAGGCCGGGCGATGCAAGGGAAATAGCCCTATCCGGCCCATTCGGTGCCGTAGAGTCCCGGTCCATCCGCCATCGGCCGGCATTCCTGATCCGCAGGCAGTTCAGCGATCAGCGCGTCAATATGCCTGTCCGATGCCGGATGGCGCCAATCCGGGGCGATTTCGCGCATCGGGAGCAAAACGAAGGCGCGCGTGTGCATGCGCGGATGCGGAATCGCCACCTCGTGCTTATGCTTATGATCTGCTTCGATCACCGTGTCGCCATGTGCGATAACATCAAGATCAATGGTGCGGGGGGCGTTGGCGACAGTTCGTCTGCGGCCTAGTTCCGCTTCGATATCAAGCACTTCGGTCACAAGAGCGGCCGGATTTAAGGTGGTGTCGACACTGACCACGCCGTTGACATACCAGGGTTGGTCGCTGACCGGCACCGGGGCGCTTTCGTACCACCTCGAGCGCTCGATAACCTTGATGCCGCGCTGCTCCATGATTTGAAGCGCCGCACCACAGGTCGCGCGAGGCGCGCCGAACGTCAGGCAGGTCAGATTGCCGCCGAGGCCGATAAAAATCACGTTCAGAGAATCCCTTGTTAGAGTACGGCTTTGCTCTTACCTAAAGAAAGGAGTTAGCCCACGTCGAGTGTTTTTGCGACGCTTGGGATTTTGTTTTCGTCACGCGGATTACCGCGGACCTATATTTCTAGAGGTTTGTCATGCAGATTAACATGCACGAACGTGTTGCCTTGTTCATTGACGGTTCGAACCTTTACGCGGCAGCCAGAGCCCTTGGTTTCGATATTGATTACAAGCGTTTACTGGACGTTTTTCAGAAAGACGGTCGACTTATCCGGGCGTTTTATTACACCGCGCTGATGGAGGATCAGGAATACTCCCCGATCCGTCCTTTGGTCGATTGGCTCGACTATAACGGTTACACCATGGTCACCAAGCCGACCAAAGAGTTCACCGACGCCGCCGGCCGCCGCAAGATCAAGGGCAACATGGATATCGAACTCGCCATCGATGTCATGGAAATGGCGCCGCACCTCGATCACATCGTGTTGTTCTCGGGTGACGGCGACTTCCGCAGGCTCGTCGAAGCGGTGCAACGCAAGGGGGTCAGGGTCAGCGTGGTGTCGACCATCAACTCGAGCCCGCCGATGATCGCCGACGAATTGCGCCGCCAGGCCGACAACTTCATCGAGCTTTCGGACATTCAGAGCGAGATTCAACGCGCCGGCGCGCCGCGCAAGGCGCCGCAGGATGACTATATCGACGATAGTCTCGACTACGAAGACGAGCCACACCTCGCCTGATGTTCCGGGAACCGGCGTATACGTGCGGCCTGTGCCCACGTCTCAAGGCGTTTCGCGACGCTAACAACGCTCTGCACCCGGATTGGTACAACGGGCCCGTTCCGGCTTTCGGCGGATTGGACGCGGAACTGCTGATCGTCGGTCTTGCCCCCGGTTTGAAGGGCGCCAACCTTACGGGACGGCCGTTTACGGGCGACTATGCGGGCGACCTGCTTTACGCGACTTTGCTCGAACACGGTTTTGCACGAGGCACCTACGACAAACACAAGGACGACGGCCTCAAACTGATCGGCTGCCGAATCACGAATGCGGTTCGGTGCGTTCCGCCGCAGAACAAGCCGGTCGGTAAGGAAACGGCGACCTGCAATGCATTCCTGTCGGACGAAATCGCAGGCATGGCGAACTTGCGCGCGATCCTTACACTCGGCACGTTGTCGCACGGTGCGGTGCTGTCCGCGCTGGGGATGAAGAAATCCGCCTTCAAGTTCGCCCATGAAGCCTGTCATGAGACCGATGCCGGCCCTGCGATCTTCAACAGTTATCACTGCTCGCGTTACAACACGAACACGGGCCGCCTCACGGAATCGATGTTCGGCGACGTATTCAGGAAAATCCGTACGTTTCTCGACGGTTAACGGCCCGTTCCTCTTTTCGTGGTGACACGAAAGCGTTATCCTTAACCAAGAGTTACTCTTTGACGGGGGTTAGCGTGAGCGCCGACATCATCAACCTGAACCAATACCGCAAAGCGAAGCAGAAAGACGAAAAGCGCGACAAGGCTGCCGGCAACCGCGCCAAGTTCGGTCGCACCAAGGCCGACAAACAAGCCGAAGCCAAGGACCGTGAAACGTCCGAACGTCTTTTAGCGGGGAAAAAGCTGACCGAACCGGGCAGCGAAGACGACCGCGAAACGCCCGCCTGAACGAGCGTTTCGACCTGTCCTAGTGGCTGTGCCCGTTGTCCTCGGGCTCGAGCAGCCGGTGCATGTGAACGATCACGTATTTCGTGTTGGCGTCGTCGACATGCTTTTGGCTGGCACCTCGCCATGCCGTCAAAGCCGTGGCGTAGTTCGGGAAGATCCCTACGATATCCAGATTGTCCGTGTCGACGAAATCGGTACCCGACGGGTCGGCGACTTCACCGCCGAAGACGAGATGCAGGAGAGGTTTATCGCTCATATCCAGCGTCCTTGTGCCAGCCTCGGAATTTCCGGCACCTTATAACGAAGCCGACCGCCGCAAACAAACGATGAAACCGGTTAGAATGTCGGCCCGCCCGAGATGATCGTCCGCCACAGCGTCCGGTGTTTGTTCGGGTCCAGGTTCTTGGTCGTGGCCGTATGCATGACGGCCGCATTGTCCCAGACCAGGACGTCGCCCGTATGCCAGTGATAGTCCATCCGGTACTTGTCCTGCAGGCAGTGATCGAAAAGCTCCTGCATGAGCGCGCTGCTCTCGTCTTCCGGAAGCCCGTCGATCCGGACGGTATAGGAAGGCGTGATGTAGATCGCTTTCCGTCCCGAAATCGGATTGGTGCGGATGACCGGGTGCAGGCATTCCGGCGGCGACTGGACTTGCCCGGTCTCGAACAGGTCGCGCTTCTGATGCGCGTAGAAATGCCAGGCTTTCAGGCCTTTCAGCCGCTCTTTCATGGCATCGGAAAGATCGTCGTAAGCAGCCGTCATGTCGCAGAACAGCGTGTCTCCGCCCTCGTCGGGGACTTCGAGCGCATAAAGCATGGTTGCCTTGGCCGGTTCCGGTTTGTAGGCGACGTCCGAATGCCAGAAAGATCCGGCATCCTTAAGACCCGCCGGTTTGTCGCCTTTCAAGCGGTTGGACAGCACCATAACCAGCGGCTCATCCGGATGGTGATACTGAGTAAAGACGTGCGGTTCCATTTCCGGGCCAAAGACCCGGCTTGCGGCTACGACCTCGTCGGTCCCCAGCCCATGCTGGTCCGGAAATGAAAGTATGTGGTGACTGCCGAAGGCGTCGATCAGTTCGTCATGTAATTCGTCGGTGATGGGTTTTGAAAAATCCACACCGCGAATGTAAGCGCCAAAACCGCGCTCGAAAGGTTCTATGCTGAGGCTCATTTTCGTTTTCTCCCGTATAAACTTTAATAAGCCTTCCCGGGGAAGAGCAATATCGAACAGGAGAAAAGCGTCGCTCTGGACTTGATTCAGGGCCCATCGATCCTTCGAGACAGCCTGCGGTCTCCTCAGGATGAGGATAACGAAATGTCAACCCTCATGCTGAGGAGCGAGTAATACGAGCGTCTCGAAGCATTGATCTTGAATTAAGGTCAGGATAACGAAGCCGGCTTAATTGGGAAGAACGCTCTCCACCGCCTTGGTGATTTTCGGGGCATCGGGGGCGGTCGTCGTTGCGAACCAGTCCTTGAGCGAGCCATCTGGCGCAATCAGGTATTTGTGGAAGTTCCACTTCGGCGAGCCCAGCATGCCGACCTGATCGGACGCCCACTGATAAAATGGGTGCGCATCCTCGCCTTTCACTTTCGCTTTGCTGGTCATCGGGAAATCGATGTTGAAATTCGTTTCGCAGAATTCCTTGATTTCCCCTTCCGTGCCGGGTTCCTGACCGCCGAAGTCGTTCGACGGCACGCCAAGCACCACAAGCCCTTTGTCGCGGTATTTGTCGTATAGCGCCTGCAGCCCCGAGTACTGTTTCGTGAAGCCGCATTCGGAAGCGGTGTTGACCACAAGTACCGCCTTCCCTGCGAAGGTTTTGGCGGGCAATGGCTGGCCGTCGATGCTGGTGAACTCGAAATCGTGAAAAGACATGGGGGCAGCCTTTGTTGCCAGGGGAACAAACAGTAGTCCGAGGATGGAAAATACCGTGATTAAACGTGTCATCATGCTCTGAATACGTGGCAGGTCATGTTTCGGATTTCAAACCCCCTCAAACCAGACCACGCAATCGACGGCATCGCGGATCGCCGTTTCGGCGTCGATGTAGCGTGCCCCGGCGTAGCCGCCGATGGCGAACCAGCCGGACGGGTCTTCGACGTCGCGGCGGTATTCCTCGAACCCGATCGAACCGTCCGGACGCCGGAAGACGTCGACACATAGACTCCCATCGGCATTGTTGACCGAGTGGAGCACGGTTACGCGTAACGCTCTTCCCGCCATGGGTCCCCTTCGTTGTGATAGCCGAGCGCTTCCCAATAACCCTTTACGTCCTGTTCCAGGAACGTGATCTGGCGGACCCACTTGGCGCTTTTCCAGAAGTAAAGCGACGGGATGACGACCCTGACCGGGCCGCCGTGCTCACGCGAGATCGCCTCGCCGTTCCTTGTGTACGCCAATAAAGCGTTGTCGGCCTGGAAGCGCTCCAGCGTGACGTTGGTCCGGTAGCCGTCATGCGCGTGGAAGATCACGTGCTTCACGCCCTTGCGCGGCCGCGCAAGGGCGATCAGTTGCCGGGCGGAAACCCCTTCCCACGTGTTATCGAGAAGACTCCATGCCGTGACACAATGAATGTCGGCGTCGATGGTCGTCTGCGGCAACGATTGGAATGTCCGCCAGTCCAGCGAGACCGGTTTCTCCACTGCCCCCTTGATGTCGAGCGTCCATTGATCGAGCGGGATCAGCGGCTGATGGCCGAGATCCAGTACCGGCCACTTGTCGACGACTTCCTGCCCGGGCGGCACGCGCGGCCCCCGGTCGCGGCGTGGCGGTTGGCGTTTCTCGTCAACGGCCTTTTTTTTCGCCTCCAGGAAACCGGGGCGGTTTACGTCGGGCTGATCCTTGAATTCACTCAGGACCGAGCCGGGCTTGCCGGCGAAAAGTGCGGCATAGCGGTCGTCGTTGCTCACTTCCTCAGGTCTTCTTCGAGGCTGAGTGCCACTTCCGTGCCCGCAAGTTGAAGCCGGTAAACCTGCACGTTCTCCAGGACCCGCTGCACGTAGTTGCGGGTTTCCTTGAACGGGATCAGTTCGATCCAGTCGATGGCGTCGACATCGGCATCGCGGGGGTCCCCGTTTTGTTTGATCCATTGGCGAACGCGGTGCGGCCCGGCGTTGTAGGCTGCGATGGCCATCGGCAGGT
>MDSW01110892.1_pt1 | contig 34444 bp, 21 predicted proteins | sample 811171 | NCBI WGS metagenome assembly MDSW01 (sample SAMN05326641, study PRJNA326480) | marine metagenome | isolation source: seawater | place: Atlantic Ocean: North West | collected 2012 | reverse complement strand
CGGCGCTCGCCGCCGCGGCGCTCGCGGGGACGACGCGGCGGCGGGGCGCGGGCGCGGCGACGCGGGCGCTCGCGCGCGCGTGCGTCGACGCGGCGCGCGCCTCCGCCGCGCTTCCCGCCGCGGAGGACCTCGAGCGGGTGTGCGGCGCGTGGGCGACGGCTCTGACGGCGCGGGAGAAGGCGGAGGCGGCGCGCGCGCTCGCGCGCGCGACGATGGACGCGCCGGGCGAAGCCGAGCCCGTACGCCTCGCCGCCGCCGCCGCGCGATGGTTCGGAGAGCCGCCCGCGAGCCGCGCCACGCTCGACGCCGCGCTCGACGAGATGCGGCGCCGAGAACAGGACCCGAGCGGAGGAACGCGAGGGGACGGAACGTTCGCGAGAGACGCGAACGTTTCGAACGCGAACGCGAACGTTTCGAACGCGAACGCTTCGGTGTTCGCGCGGCTCGCGCCGCTGGTGTTGCTCCGGACGCTCCCGCTTCGCGCGTGGGACGACGACGGGTGGGACCGCGAGCGCGAGGCGGATCTCCTCGCGAGGCTCCTCCGCGACGCGTTGGACGTCGCGCCGAGCGCGGCGACGAACGACGCGTCGTCGGGCGGCGCCGCGGACGAGGCGCGCCGCGTCGCCGCGGAGTTACACGGGCGCGCGAGGCCGGACGCGAGCGCGGCGACGCGCGTCGCCGCGATGGAGGAGGCGGTGGAGGAGGCGGAGGCGGAGGAGAAGGCGGAGGCGGAGACGGATGAGGAGGCGAAGTCGTCGGAGGCGTCGTCGGACGCGGAGTCCCGAAACCCCGCGTCCCTTCTTCCGCGGGCGCTCGGCCGATTCCGCGCGGGCGCGTTTGGGTTTTGCGCTGGCCTCGCGGCTCGGGGCGCGCGCGCGGCGCCGGGGTGGCGGGCTTCCCCCGGAGCGCGCACGGTCGCGTCGCGGCTTCGCGCGGTCTGCGTTCGCGCGTCGGCGCTCGCGGAACGCTCGGGCGACGGCGACGCGGCGCGGAAAACGCTGGCGGCGGCGACGGAGACCCTCGCGCGCCTGATACGAGCGGAGCTCGAGGAGGACCCCGAGGGTTCTTCTTCGTCGGAGGTTTCTTCTTCGGACGGGCGGCGTCGGACGAGCGCGACGCTCGACGCGGCGCTCGCGTCGGCGTTTCCCCCGACGCGCCGTTCCTCGGAGGAACCCCGGTCGTCGCGGCTCGCGCTCGCGAACGTCGTCATCACCGTCGCCGGGACCGCCGTCGACGGGCCCGAGGGGTACTCCGCGCGCGCGGCGGCCGGGTACGCGGAGGCGACGTTCCCGGCGCTCGTCGGGTTCCTCGCCGCGGCCCCCGAGGACGCGACGAACGCGGGCGGGCGGCGGAGTGGCTCTTCGGTCGGGACGGGGACCCCGGGGCCGGGGGCGGCGGACGATTCGACGGCGACGGACGATTCGACGGCGGCGGACGATTCGACGGCGGCGACGACGTCACGCGTCGCCGCGTTTCAAACCGCGATGGTCGCCGTCGCCGCCGCCACCCGCGCGGACGCGGTCGCCCCGGAAACCCGGGCGGGGGCCGCGGCGTCCTCCGGCGCCGCTCGCGGAGAGGAGGGGAAAAAAACGCGCCGTCCCGGCGGGGGTGAAAAAGAGAATGACGCTCCGGTTGTTTTTTCGGTGGGCGCGCGCGCGTGCGCGCGGCGGCACGTTCCGGCGCTGGCGGCGGCGGCGGCGCGGACGCTCGGGGACGCGGGCGAGGTCGCGGCGGTTCGCGTCGCCGCCGCGAGGCTCGTCGTCGCGCTCCTGGCGGCGGACGAGGAGACGCTCCGAACGAGCGTCGCGGCGGAGATTCCGCGAATGCGGGACGCGTGCGAGGCGGCGGCGCGAGCGAGCGACGCGACGCTCGCCGGCGTCGCGCGGACCATCTGCGGAGCCATCGGGGTCTGAAGGTCGTTTGTGTTTATATAAACGATACGATATCACACATCCCTTCATACGAGTCGTGTCCTCTTCACGCGTCGGAGGGCTTCAGGCGTGTAGGGGAAACCGCAGGAGGAACTCGAGCGTCGATTCGAAGGTCTCCGCTCGTCCGCCGCCGACCGCCGCCGCGAGAAGCGCCGCCGCTCGGTACACGTTCGCCGCCGCGTCTTCCGCGTCGCAAAACGCGCGCGCCTCCTCCGCGGAGACGTTTCCAGCGCCGCAGTCTAACACGCCGTCCCCTCCCGAACCCGAACCCGAAGCCGCGCGCGTCGCGTTCGCCTCGGCGATCCGCCGCTCGAGGCGCGACGCGGCGTCCGCTCGCGCGTCGACGGCGGCGGCGGCGAACTCCCACGCGGCGACCGCGTCCGCGAGCGCGTCCGCGCCCGCGTCCGCGCTCGCGCCCGCGTCCGCGTCGGCGAGCGCGACGGAACAGTCGAGCCTCCGCGCGAGGGAGACGTCGAGGACATCCCACGCGCGCTCCAGCCGCGCCGCGAGCGCCGACGGTCGCGCGCCCGCGCTCCCGGCGACGACGCGAGGGAGCGTCGGAAACGCCACCCGCCGAGCCGGGCGCCCGAGGCTCCCTCGAGGATCGGAATCGATGAGGCGGGGGGCGAGGGCCTCGTCGGGTCCGGGAAGGCCCCTCGCCGACCTCGAGAGCGCGCGAGAGGGCTCGAGGGGGCCGCCGTCATCGACCCGGCGGTCGTCGTCGACCGACCCTGCGGACGATCCCGAGAGATCCGCCCGAGGACGCGTCGCGCCGGCGAGAGGATCCGGGGACGACGCGGGAGACGCAAGAACCGAATCGACCGAAGCCGAAGCCGAAGTCACCGAAGCCGAAGCCGAGGCCGCCCGGGGTTCGCGCGGCGGGGGCGAACCCGCCGTCGGACGCGCGGGCGGGGACGGCGGCGGCGTCGGATCCGGTGCCTTTGGCGTCGACTTCGGCGGAGACCGAGCCCGAGACCTCTCGCGCTCGGGCGGCGGGGGCGCGAGCTTCCTGTACCTCGCGATCGCCGCTGCGATCGCCTCGCGCGTCGCCGTCTCTCGGGAAGCGGCCTCCGCCGCGGCCGAATCGCGCGACGCCGCGAGCGCGCGCCGTCGCGACGCCGCGGAGGTCCCCGCCGCCGCCGCCGCCGCGGCCCTCGACGCGCGCCGCTCGGCGAGGAGACGCCGGAACGCGTCCGGTTGTTCGGACGCGTTCGGGTCGCGTTCGGGTCGCGGTTCGGAGGGGTCGTGAAGGCCGGCGGGGTCGGTCGTGGTCGTCGGCGACCTGTCGGACACGTCGCGGGATCGAGGGGACGCGCGAAGGGACGAGAAGGCGTCGTCGCCGCGCCGCGGGTCCCGGTCGCGGTTCCGGTCGCGGTCGCCGCGCCGCGCCTCGGCGCCCCGCCGCCTCGCGTCGCGGCGCTCGCGGCGTCTGTCCTCGGCCGCGCACGCCAGGCGCGCGCGCCTCTCGTTGGTGGAGGCGTCGAACGCGCCGAGGCGATCGAGCGACGCCTGCTTCGCGCGCACGCGTCGGTCGAGGTCCGTCGCGTCCCGCGAGCGCCCCGAGGCGTCGCGCGAGGGGATGGGACGCGCCGGTGCTGGGGCCCCGGGATCTGCGACGAAACGGCCGAGATCGGGGAGCGACACGGGGGCGAGCGCGTGCACGACGGGGGCGCGGCGCGAGCGAAGGGGCGCGACCGCGTCGGCCGCGCGGGGCGTCGCCATCGCGCGAGGGCGCGCGCGCGCGCACGCGAGAGCGCCGAGCGCGAGCCTCCGCGCCGCGGGAGTGCCCGATTCGGGCGTTTGTGGCCGCCGAGGATGGCGCGCGGCGCGCGGAGAACGCGTGTGCTCCGACCCGGGCCCGGCCGGGGTGACATCTCCTCGACGACGGTTCGGAAGGCTCGATTTCTGACCGCGAACCCCGGATCCTGCGTCCGTTGCGTCGAGGCGTCTGCGCGAAGAAGAATCTGAAACCCTCCGCGCTCGCCCTCCCCCGCCCCGGCGCACTCCCCGCGCACGGTCGCGTCTCGTCCCCTGACGCGCGGCACGCACCCGCGCGTCCTCTCCGGACCCCAGGGGCGCGCTTCGATTCGAGGCGGGGCTCGGGCTCGGGCTCCGGCGGGGGCTTCGGGGCCGGCGCGGGTTCGCGCGGTCGGTGGGGGCGCGGGCGCGCGCGGCTTTTCTTCCCTCGTTCGATCCGCCGGCTCGTCTCGCGCGCGGTCGCGATGGGCCTCCTCCCCACGCACCACAAGCCGTCTCAGGATCTGCACGGGAACACGGGCGGCGGCGCGGCGTCCGCGTCCGGTAAGGTCCCGGGCATCACCGCGGCGCTCTTCTACGGGTTCATGTCCATCGCGGCGGTGTTTCTGAACAAGGCCATCTTCGAGGTGTGGAAGTACCGGTACCCCGCGTCGCTCGTCGCCGGGCAGACGGTGTTCACCGTCGTCGCCATCGCGTGTCTGAGCCAGCTCGGCGCGATCAAGATCGGCGCGTTCAACCCGACGCACTTCAAGCGCGTCTTCGTCGTCTCCGCGGTGTTCCAGCTCAAGCTCGTCCTCGACATGTCCGCGTTGGTGCTGGTGAACATCCCGATGTACGGCATCCTCAAATCCGCCACGACGCCCTTCGTGATGCTCCTCGACTTCGTCATCCGCCGGCGCGTCCCCACGGGGCGCGTGCAGGCCGCGGTGTGGCTCACGACGACGGGCGGGCTGGTCGCCGGGTACGGCGACCTCGCGTTCGACCCGCTCGGGTACGCCCTCGCCTTATCGAGCGCCGCGTGCACCGCGGGCTACGTCGTCTTAGTCGGCAAAATCGGCGACGAGCTCCAGCTCGACTCCTTCACCTTACTGCTCTACAACTCCCTGTGGAGCACCCCGCTCTCCGCGGCGATCGCGGTCCTGACGGGCGAGGTGGCCGGCGTCGCCACCTTCCCGCACCTGTACGAGCTTCCCTTCGTGGTGGCGTTCCTGACGTCCTGCGCGAGCGCCTTCGTGTTGAATTACGCCACGTACCTGTGCACCCGACTCAACGACGCGCTCACCACCTCCGTCGTGGGGCGGACGAAATCCGTCGTCCAGGGCGTCGGCGGCCTGTTCGCCTTCTCCGTGGAGGCCGGGCTGGTGAACGTGGGGGGGCTGACCCTGAACTCCATGGGCATCCTGTGGTACGCGTACGAGCGGTACGCGGACGAGAGGCGGCGGCGGGGGATCGGCGGCGCGCACGCCGCGGGGCTTCGGAAGCTGAGCGCGAGGGAGGGGGGCGACGCGACGGCGCACTTCATGTCGAGGAACGAGTCGCAGCTCACGCTCTCCCCCAAGGTCGTCGACTCGAACGGGAGGGCGCTCGTGCAGCAGAACGGAGGCTTCGGCGCGGGGACGCACGCCAGGCACCCGAACCGGGGGGGGGAGGTGGACGGGGGGGGGGCGGCGGGAACGGGGTGATCGGGTCATCATCGACGTTCTATTCTTTTCGCGACGCCGACGCCGACGGCGTCTCTTCTCGGAGTCTTATAACGGAGTCCTTCTCGTCGCCGCCGCGGGTTCTTTTCTTAACGGACGGACGGACGGCCCATCGCGCGTACCCCCGCGACCCGCGCTCGACCCCCTCTCAGAGTCCCGGCGCGCGCGCGCTTCGCCCCCCTCTCAGTCCCGGTGCGCGCGCGCTTCGCCCCCCCCCTCTCCCCCCGCGCGCGGTGCAGCTCGGTGCCTGTGCAGCTCCGGCGGCTCCCAGCTCGGCAGGAGCGACGCGAGGAACCCGCAGACCAAAACCTTCGCCTCGCCGAACCACGTCGTCGGCATCCCGTCGCGCATCCCGGGGAGCGTCGCGCGCGTCCGAGGTCCGCCGTCGTTCCCCCGACGCTCGCGCCCGGGACCGCCGGGTACGCCGCCGCCGCCCTCGACCCTCCGCGCGCCGTTCGCCTCGTTCCCCGCGGCGGCGGCTCCGCGCTCCGGCGGTCCGACGCCCGCGGGTCCTCCTCTCGCCGGAACCCGCGCGCCGGGGGGGTTTCGCTCGCGCAGGCGGTTCGCCAGCCCCGCGAACGCGCCGACGTTGACGAGGTACGCGCACGCGGCGCACAGGACGTACAGGGCGAGCTTCTCCCTGCTCGCGCCCTGCCCGAGGAAGCAGACGAGCGCGACGAGCTTGGCGACGAGCTTGACGTCGACGCGAATCTGCATCACCCGCACGGCGCGCCCGCCCGCCGCCGCCGCCGCCGCGTTCGCCGCCGCCGCCGCGGGGTCGCCGTCCGCGATGGCGCGCGCCGCGGCGATCAACGCCGCCTCCGCCTCGGGCGCGGCGCGCGGACCCAGGGCGTTCGCGAGGGGAGCGAGCGCGGCGCGCGCGGAGTCTCGCGCCGCCGCCGCCGCCGAAAACGGATCCGTCGTCAGCTCCCCCGTCGCGCGGTTGCGATACACGTCGCACATCGCCGCCGACGCGTCGGAGGCGGCGTCCACCGGGAGAGCGGGCACCGAGCCGACGACGTCCCACGCGTCGCCGCGCCCGCCCGGGGGGTCCGAGCCGCCCGGCGGGTCCCACGTCGTCTCGCCGCGGCGCGGGTTGAAGTAATACGGCCGAGACGCGACGCCGGGGCGGGAAATCTCGAAATCGCCGTTGGAAGCCGCGCCGTGCCTGCGCACGGTGGCGGGCGAAGGCCAGGCGGACGCGGCGGCGTCACGACGCGCCGGGGTCGCGGGGAAATACTCATGATCATACCCCCGCGGCGGCGAGAAAAAAGATCCCCCCCCGGGGTACCCCTCGCGAGTCGAGGGCGAAGGTCCGCGCCGGTAGTAACCCTCGCCCCCCCAGATGCGCTCGAGGCCGCGCCCCGCCGCGTCGAGGAACGGGTCGAACGCGGGCGAGCCGGGGAAGCCGAACACGCCCACCGCCGACGCCGCGGACGCCGTCGGGTCCGGACCGGAACCCGAACTCGGCGCCGACCCGCCCGGGCTGAGCGCGGCGAAGGCGGCGGCGTACGCGGCGTCGTACACGCTCCGCGCGTGCGGCGAGCCGAGGCCGGCGTACCCGAGGAAGCCCGCGGCGGCGGCGGCGGCGGCGGCGGGGGCGGGGGGGGGCGCGCGGGATCGCGGCCACTCCGCGGGGGGGGGAACGGGCGTCCATCCCGTCCCGGGATCGGACGCGGGCGCGGCGGGATCGGGCGCGCGAGCGCCGGCGGCGGAGGCGGATGCGGCGGACGCGGAGTCGGCGGAGGCGGCGGAGGCGGGATCGGGACGTCGCGCGGCGCCGGGTTGCTCCGGGGCCAGGGGCCCTCTCGGGGCCTCTCGGGCCTCTCGGGCCTCTGGCTCGCGATCGCGATCCCGATCGGCGCGGGCGGGTTCGGGTCGGGGCTCCGGTCTCGGCGCGGGCGGGGTCGCGGCTCGGCCCGCGTCCGTCCCGTCGCGCCTGAACGCGACGGAGGTGGTGGGCGAGGGCGAGGGCGACGGCCGCGCGGACCCCGCGGGGGTGCTCGCGTTGGACTGGGACACGACGAGGTGGAGCACCTGCGGCGCGGCGAGGTCCGCGTTCGCGCCGAGGACGTCCCTGAGCTGCGCGAGGTCGTCGCGGAGGAGCGACCCGGAGAAGATGAGCCTCTGCGTGTTCGGGGGGGGGTGGCCCTCGTACTCGCGCGCGATGCGCAGCTTGAGCGCGCCCACGGTCAGGGCGAGGGGCGCCTCGGTGGAGAAATCCGCGCACCCCTCGTTGTTCGCGGGGTTCTTGATCACCAGCGTGACGCTCGAGGGCGCCGGAGCGGCGGGGGGAGTGCCCCCCGGAGAAGACATCGCCGCGGCGCGGGGAGAGCGCGTCGCCGCCCCCGAGCGCGGACGCCGGCGCGACGTCGTGTGCGCCCGCGGGGAAGATGTTTCGTCCCAGTCTGGACTGCTGGGCGTCGTTTTCGCACTGGTTGACGCGGTCGTAGCTCGTCAGTCTCATCGGCGGACCGGTGACGTGTGGCGGACCAATCAGCGATCGCGATTCGCGCGCGGCCTGCTGCCCGACGCTCCGCGCTCGCGCCTTCGCGAGGGACGAAAAAGAGAAAAACGGCACTCGCGGTGGCGCGCGCGCGTCTCGCCTCGCTCGGGCGCGCCCCGGAACGCTCGCGGGTCCTCCCGCTCGCGCGCGCGATGCCCCCCTCCGCCCGCGCGGTCGCGCGCGCGTCCGCGCGGCTCCGGCGCGCGCTCGCGTCCGCCACCCCCGCGTCGGCCGCGCCCGACGATGGCATCCTCCGCGTCGCCTCGCGCGGTCGCGCGTTCCCCCCGCCCGCCCTCCCCGAACGACCCTCGCTCGCGCGGTCGTACGCCGCGGGCATCGCTCGCGAGCGCACGGCGGTGACGGCGCAGCTGTGGCGCGCGCGCATGGACGCCGCGCGCGCCGCCGGCGTGTTCGACACGGACGCGGCGACCAAGCCCCAGGACGCGCTCGTGCCGAAACCCCCGAGACGGCACACCGTGCGGTACGACTTCGCCGCGAACGAGGACCTGCGCGAGGCGTACCGCAACCCCTGGAACGCCGTCCGCGTCGGGCGACTCCTCGAGGACCTCGACTCACTCGCCGGGAACATCGCGTTCGAGCACTGCGACGACGCGGACAGGCAGACGCGCCCGCAGCTCCTCGTCACCGCGTCCGTCGATCGGGTCCGCCTCATCGCCCCGCTCACGCTCGACGCCGACGTCGTCCTCGCCGGCGCCGTCGCGTGGGTCGGAAGGAGCTCCATGGTCATACGAATGGAGGCCTGGCCCGCGGACGAGTACGACGGCGCGGTGAATACTAAAAATGCCGACGAGCACTCCGGAGGGTCACCGCCGGAGGGTCCGGAGCGATCCGGTTCCGGTACCGGTTCCGGTCCCTCGAGAAGTCTTGGTCCCTCGCTCACGGCGGACTTCACGTTCGTGGCTCGCGACCCGGTGACGAATAAAGGCGCGGCGGTGAACCCCCTCGTTCCCGACTCCCCCGCCGCCGAGGCTCTGTTCGCGGCGACGGCCGAGCGCGTCGCGGCGAAGAAGCGTCGCCTGAGGACGCTCGCCGCAGGGGACGCGGGTTTATCTGAGGCGACGCGGGAGGCGAAGCGTCGGTTCGCGGCGCGCGCGATGGCTCGCGCGCGCGCGTTACTCGAGCTCCCCGCGTTGGCGCCCCCGGACGTCGTCGCCGTCGACGCGACGCGGTGCGACAACACCTTCGTCGCGCAGCCGCAGCAGAGGAACCTTTCCGGGCGGATCTTCGGGGGTTTTTTGTTGCGCCGGGCGTTCGAGCTGGCGTTCGCGACGACGTACGTGTTCGGCGGCGCGCGGCCGCACTTCAAGCAGGTGAGCGACATGAACTTCCTCCGGCCCGTGGACGTCGGGGACCTGCTCAGGTTCAGGGCCAGGGTGTTGAACGCGCGAAACCCGGGGGAGGAGGAACCCGGGGGCGGGGACGGGTCGACTTTTACGCGCCGGATCGATCGCCCGTGCGTGGACGTGGAGGTGGAGGCGCTGGTGACGAAGCCCGAGGCGAACTTCGCGGAGGTGAGCAACACGTTCATGTTCAAGTTTTGGGTCGGCGCGGCGGGGGAGGGGAGGACGGTCAAGACGCCCGTGCCCAAGTCGCCGGAGGAGGCGGCGCACGTGTGGGAGAGGTGCGTCAGGGAAGACGCGGAAGACGAGGGAGGGGGACGACCGTAGGGTGGGGGGGGGCGGAGTCGGAAAAAGGCGAGGACCCCGAAACCGGAACACCTGTTGAATGATCATCCGCTCGTGCGTCGTCGAAATTCCCAAGCAACTTGCAACAATATGATATAAATAAAAAACCCCGCGGACTCGTCCTCGTGCCGCCGAGGCGCTCTCGTCGCTCTCGTTCGTGACGACGACGCCGCGTCCCTCGTCGTGGCGTCGCTCGGCTCTGCGCTCGCCGCACACCTCCTCGGCGCGCGCGCTCGCCCCTCGCCTCGTCGGTCGCGGCCTCCCTTTCCCGTCCCCGCGCGCCTCCCAGGATGGCGGTCGTCCGCCGCGCCTCGAGCGGCGCGGGTTTCGTCGCCGGCACCGCGGCGGCGGACGGCGTCGGGGGCTTCGTTCGGCGAGCCGACTTTTACGCCAAGCTCCCGCGCGAGCTCCGCGAGGGCTCCCTGACGGGCGGCTTCCTGAGCATCGCGACGTCGCTCACGCTCGCCGCCCTGCTCGTCGCGCAGACGCGCGCGTTCCGCGAGGTCACGACGCGCGTGGACGTCGTCGTGGACGACGCGGACGACGACCAGTTCTCCCTCAACTTCAAGCTCGAGCTCCCCGAGCTCTCGTGCGAGTGGGCGGCGGTGGACGTCGTCGACGCCCTCGGCGCCCGACGCTTCAACATCACCGGCGAGCAGGTGTACAAGCACGCGATGGGCGCGAGCCACTACCTCGGCGTCGAGCACGCCGGCGGCCAGGCCGGCGAGTCCCAGCGCCCGCCCGTGTACGACGACAGCACGCCCCTCGACCACTACGGCAACGCGAGGGTCGCGTACGAAATCACCGCGAGCTCCTTCCGCCGCGTCCTCGCCGCGCATAAGGTCCTCGTCGTCAACTTCCACGCGCCGTGGTGCTCGCACTGCCGCCGACTCGCCCCGGTGTTCGAACACGCCGCGGACGTGCTGCGGGCGAAGCTGAAGGCGAAGGGGCGGTCGCGGCTCGCCGCCGCGTTGGCGACGGCGGATTGTTCCCTCGAGGAAAACGCCGACCTGTGCGCGTCGCAAAGAATCCAGGCGTTCCCGACGATCCGCGTGTACAAAATCGGAAGCGCCCTCGACCACCTCCCGAGCGGCTTCGACGCCATCGACCTCCCCGACGAAGACGAAGACGAATCCGAATCCGAACCCTCGTCGAAACACGACCACCCGAAGACGTCCGCGAACGCCAAAAACGAATCCTCCTCGGACGAATCCCCGTCGGCGCATTCTCCGGTCGCGAATCACCGTCAGCTTCAGTTCGAGTCGTACCACGGCCGCCGCGTCGCCGAGGACCTCGCGACGTACGCCGAGAAGCACCTGGAGGCGGCGCTCGCCTCCGAGGACGCGGCGTATCACGCGGACTATCACGACACAGGCGGCGGCGGCGCGTTCGACGATCTCGACTCGGCGTCCGTGCGCGAACAAAACGCTCGGCTCGCGGAGTTGGGGCGCGCGGCGGCGAGCGCGGCGGCGGCGACGGCGGCGCTGGGCGGGCGGACGCGAACGAGCGGGTGCGTGTTGGACGGTCGGGTGCGGCTGAACCGCGTCCCGGGGGCGATGTACGTGACGCCGCACAGCGAGGGGCACAACGTGAACCGCGCCGTGATCAACATGACGCACACCATCAAGCACCTGAGCTTCGGGAAGGACGTCGTCGGTAAGAAAACGTACGTCCCGAGGGCGCGCAGGGGGACGTGGGCGCGGATCCCGAGAGGGCTCACCGGCGGTCGGTTCGCGACGAGCGCCGCCGACGGAGGCGGGCGCGGCGCGCGAGAGAACACGTTCGTCTCGAACGAGCCGTTCACCGTTCACGAACACCACATGCACGTCGTCGGGCGGACGTTCGAGCCCCTTCGCCCGAACCCGCCCCTTGGGGTGTACGAGTACACGTTCCGCTCGAACCGGTTCAGGCTCGCGCCGGAGGGGGACGAGGCGAACCTGCGGGAGGAGTTTTTCGACCGACACGTCGACGGCGCGGCGATTCGGTTCGCGTTCGACCCGTCGCCCATGCGCGTCGTGACGAGGGAGGTTCGGAAACCGACGCTCGAGTGGCTCCTTGGCGTGTGCGCGATCATCGGCGGCGTGTACACGTGCAGCGGGCTCCTCAGCGCGGTCCTGGAGAACGGAGCCGCCGCCGTCAAGAGAAGGGTCGGGAAGGCGAGTTGACGCCGGGAAGACGCGCGCGCCCGAAACATTTGAGAGTCGCGGAGAGACGATACGCGGCGGCGCCGCGGGGGACGGACGCGAAACGGTTTACTCGTAGGGATCGAATCCGCGCGCGTACGTTTCGCATCGAGTCCCAACCCCTCGCCACCTCGCCACTCCGCCGGGTCTCCCTCTCGCGCACCCCGGAACCACGCTCGGGGCACCCTGTGCAATCCTCCCCGGGCAATCAATCCCCCGCCCCCCCGCGCCCGTGTCTCTTTTTTCACGCCTCGGGCGCTTGCGGTTCGTTCGGTCCGTCTGGGACGCCTCCGAGGCACTCGACGAGCGCGGGGGCGACGCGAGCGTTTCCGCACAACACCCTCCTCGCGTTGAGCCCGAACGCGCCTCCCGCCGGGTCGCACACGACGCCGCCCGCCTCGGTGACGATGACCGCCGCGCCGACGCAGTCCCACGGTCCGCCGAACCCGATCTCGTAGAAGGCGTCGAGCCTTCCCATGGCGACGCCGACCATGTTCATCGCGCACGAGCCGGTGGCGCGAATCGACCGGCACGCGCCGACGCACGCGCGGACGCGGCCCATGATGGCGTCCACCGTCGCGGGGTCGCGCCCGACGCCGATCTCCGTCGCGACGAGGGCTTTGGAGAGGTCCGCGACGTCGCTCGCGCGGATCGGGGCGCCGTTCAGGGTCGCGCCCCGCCCCCGCGCCGCCGCGAAGGTCTCCTTGAGCGTCGGGTTCAGGACGACGCCGACGACCGGGATCTGGTTCACGGCGAGGCCGACGCTGACGCAGGTGAAGGGGAAACCGTGGACGAAGTTCGTCGTGCCGTCGAGGGGGTCCACGAACCACGTCGGGCGGTCCGTGAGGGGCGGGATCGTCCCGTCGTTGGCCGCGACGGACTCCTCGCCGACGAAGTCGTGCGTCGGGAACGCAGCGCGGAGGCGGTCGAAGATGATGTCCTCGCACTTCTTATCCGTCGCCGTGACGAGATCCACCGCGCCCTTGTACTCCACGTCGCGCTCGGCGTGCCAAGCCGAGAGGATCTCCTCGCCGGCGGCCGTCGCCGCGGCGAGCGCCTCGGAGAGACACAGGTCGTAATCCACCGCGTCCGCCATCTCGCGCGCGGCGGTGTGCAAGAGCGACGCGGGACGGGCGGCGGGGAAAAAGCGCACGACGAGCCGCACGCGGTCGAATAAGTCTGGGACGCGACGAGAGGTTTTCGCGCGTCGGCGGTGGACGGGGTCTGACCAGTTGGACGATCGCGCCCGCTCCGCCGTCGCGCGGTCTCGCGCGCCACCCGCGTCGGTCCTCGCTCGAGCATGCGCGAGTTTCTCGATCGCCTCCTCGGCGGCGTCGGCGCGGGCCCGAGCGGTCGCGACCGCCCGGCGCCCGCGGGCGGGGGGGGAGGATCTCTCGGATCGCTCTCCGACGACGAGCGCGCGCGTCACGAGGCGGCCGCGCGCGCGGTGCTCCGGTCGATGGCCGAGGACCCCCCCGGCGCGGCCTCGTCGCACGTCGGCATGCCCGAGCTCCCCCCGCTTCCGGACATGCCCGCGCGCGGCGGGAACCTGAGCGCGGTGCGCGGCGAGGAGGCGTTCGCGGAGACGATGCGCGCCAAGGGCAGGGACGGCCTCGTCGTCGTCAAGTTCGGCGCGTCCTGGTGCACGCACTGCGCGGAGATGCTCCCCGAGTTCGGCGACGCGAGCCGCAAGTACCCGGACGCGCACTTCGTCCTCGCGGACGTCGACACCCTCCCGGAGACGGCGGAGCACGTCCGCTTCACGCCCACGTTCACCTTCTATCGCAAGGGGCGCAAGGTGGACGAGATCGCAAAGATCAAGCCGAGAGCGCTCAGGGACCGCATGTGGATGCACGCCGACGACCCGGAGGAGGAACCCCACAAGTAGACTGCGAAGCGAACGGTTCCATCCGTAGATACCCAGCCGTCTCGTCATCGGCGCTCTGCCCTCTCGCGTCTCTTCGTTCATAACGAGTCTCCTATCCCTCCCCGCCTGTCCGAACGCCCGCGCCGCGAATCTCCTCCCAGAGCCCCCACGCCTTCGCCGCGTTCCCCCCCTCCTCGCCGAGGGCGGCTTCGAAGACGCCGCGCACGAGCTCGGCGTCCGGCGCGTCGTACCCGTCCGCGTCGCTCGAGAACCGAACCGCCACCGCGACGCCTCCCTTCCCCTCGAAAACCGCCGGCGCGCCCGAGGACGCGGAGGACGCGGGAGGCGTCTTCGGCTTGAGGTAGTCCAGCGCGGCCACCGGCGCGGCGCCGAACCCCGACGCGCGAGCGGCGCTCGTCTTCACCAGCGCGTCCGCAAACGCCGAGGGCCGCGTCGCGCGTCTCGCCGCCGCCTCCGCCGCCGCCTCCGCCGCCGCCGCGGCGCGCTCGACGTCCGCCGCACCGCCGCCGTCGTCTCCCTCGCGAGGGTCGCGCCGGTCGTTTCCGTCGTCGTCGACCCCGAGTCGGCGTTTCTTGGAGGGCGGCGACGCCGACTCCGCGACGCCCGCGGAGGCGGCGGAGGGCGACGGCGCGGCGTCCGCGAGGGCGCCGCGTCTTCTCTTCTCGCCGTCGGCGGCGGATCCGCTCGCCTGCGCGGCGGCGGCCTGCGCGCCCTGGCTCTTGCTCGTCATCGCGACGAGCTTCGTCATCTGCGCGCTGATCTGATCGAGCTCGGCCATCGTGAACTTGGCCCCCGCGAACGGCGCCTCCGCGGTTTGCGAGAGCATCGGGACGAGGTGCGTCGACATCCAGTGCATGAACTTCTCCGCGTTCTTCGCCGTCTGCGTCCCGGGGCTCTTCTCCGCCTTCTTCCCCAGCAGCTCCAGCGTCTGCCGCGCGCGCGCCAGGTACGCCGCGCGCATCTCCCCCAGGCGTTTCCAGTACGCCGCCATCTCGTGCACCGCCGCGGGCGCGTGCGCGCCGGAAGGTCCCGCCGCCGCCGCCGACGCGCGACGGGACGCGTCGGCTCGCTCGGCTCTCCGCCGCGCCTCCGCCGCCGCCGCGTCTCTCTGCATCATCTCCCGCTGCTGCGTGAGCCCGACGCCCGCCGACGCCGAGCCGTCGCCGCCCACCCGAGCCATCAGCTTCGAGAGCGAACCGGCGATGTGCTCGACGAGCGCCGCGTCCTTCAGCCCGGGCCTCGCGTGCCCCTCCGAGGCGCGCTTCGCCACGTTCTCCTCGTACCGCTCGAGGAGGCGCTTGATGCCCTGCATGAGCTTCGCGAGGTGCGCCTTGCGACGGTCCGCGTCGAGGGTCTGCACGTACGCCTTGAACTCGGGGCGGTCGACGTACCGCTTGAGGATCGCCTGGACGATCTTCGGCGTCTTGGAAGCGGCGCCGGCGGCGTCCTTCGACGGCGGAGCGGCGGAGGGACCCGGGGCCGCCGCGCCCGGAGCCGAGGGGGGCGGCGGCGGCGCGGATTCGCTCGGAGGCGGCGCGTCCCGAGAGACGGCGGCGGCGGAGAGGGACTGCTGATGCTTGCGGTCGAAGAGGTCGAGCGTCGTCGCCGCGAGCTGCGCGTCGGAGTTCGTCGGCGGGAGAGGCGCCGAGGCGGGCGCGGCGGAGGAGGCGCGGGCGTGCGTCGCGTCCTGCTGCTTCATCGCGGCTTCGTAATACGCGCGCTGGGTCTCCGCGGGGGTGGTCTTGCAGACGGCGCCGGCGATGGCGGCGAGCTTGCGCTGCACCTTGGCGACGTAATCGCTCGCGCTCGCTGACTTGGTCCAGAACCCGCCCTCGACCTTCATCGCGGACGAGCGGGCCTCCGTCACGAGCGCGTCGGAGTACGGCGGGGGCTTGGACGAGAGCATGGCGCCCGTGCTGCGATTCGGGAGGGTGAGGGACGGGCGCGAGGGGCGTCAGGGGGGGCGCGCGGGCGAGATCGAGCCGGCGAGATCGAGCGGGCGAGATCGAGCGGGCGAGATCTCGCCGAGGAGACGCAGGGCGCGCGAATCGAACGACGGCGAGACGGCGCGCGTCGCGCGAACGCACATCTGTCGCAAGAATCCCTCGCGGTCCACGCCGTGCGCGCCATCCCTCCAGCTCATCGTCGCGCCTCGGAAGGCGCGCGCGCGAGCAGGGCCGAGGCGACGCGAGCGAGGCTATGAGACGCGCCGGCGCGCGAAGGTCCGGGAGATGGATTTGACGCGGAATCACCGGGGCGCACAGGCTGACAAAATACGGAAATTTCAGGCGGGGACGCCAGATACCAGACGAGTGTCTCGTGACGCGATGCGCGGTTTCTGTCTTCACTTCGCGCCCACTCCCCCCCCCTCTCTATCGATGGTCTGCGTCTCTTCCTCTCGAACGCGCTCCAGAGTTCGCTAGATTTGCGGTTTGTGGTACCCCAGACACACGAAGTCGTCGTGGTAGAGCGACGCGACGGCGACCTTCTCCTGCGTGGTGACTTGGCTCGCGCGTTCCCTCGCGACGACGGCGCCCCTCGCCGGGATGTCGCACGGGTGCTCCTTCGTCCCCAGCGCCGCCCTCCTCGGGTCCCCCTCCTTCACCCCCAGGTGGTCCATCAGTCGCGCCCAGTCGTGCTCGAGGTTCTCCACCCTCCCTATGAAGTTGATCGGCACGGGCGCGCCGTCGCGCGTCGCCCCGGACAGCCTCAAGATCTGCGACTCGAAGTGTTCGTCCACCCACGCCTCCTGCAGGGAGATCTCATCCGCCCGCCTCCCCTTCAGCGTGAGGTCGCGGTAAAAGTGCATCAGCCTCCCCTGCAAGAAGCTCGTGATCTCCGGGATCGTCGGCGTGTACATCTTCTCCTTCCCCCTGACGGCGCACAGCGTGCACCGCTCCCTGCAGATGGCCTGCGCGTACGAGCTCCTGAACCTCGTGTTCGGGTCTCGGACAAACGTGAAGAATGTGTAGTTGGCGATGACGTCGTCCGAGAGGTAGCTCGTCGTGCTTCGCTGCGGGCGGCCCAACACCGGGTGCGCGAACTGGCCGTAGTCCTGCGACCAGCTCGCGTGGAACGACTCCTGGAGCGTGCTCCGGATGGACTCCGACGCCGCCTTGACGATGTCCACGTACACGGCTTTGATCTCGGGGATGACGACGACGTCCCCGTCGTGGTTCGTCGCCTTGGCGAGCGCCGCGCGCGTCTCGCGGCACGCGGGGGTGTTGAACGTCACGAGGGGGTCCACGCTCGGAATCGCCGCGCGCGACCCGGGCGCGTTCGCCGACCCGGCGCCGTCGCCCGCGGGTCCCGGGCGAGTCGCCGCCCGGGGACTCGCCGCGCCCAGGGCGCGCCACATCGTCGCGGGAGACGTAACCCCTCCGAACGCGCCGAGGCCGTCGGAAGAGAGGCCCAGCGCGAGCGTCGCGAGCACGCCCACGCACGCCGTCACGAACACCGCCGCGCGACGCGCGCCGGGAGACCCGCTCGGCGAGGACGCCCCGGCGTCCGCGCCGAGCAGCGCCTCGCCCTCCATCGCCCCGTCCGCGCGCGTCGTCGCGCCGCCCGCGCGTCGAACAATGGGACGGGCCGCGAGCGCGCCGGGTGTTATCGTGCCTTTCGGAAAATCGCGAGTTGATCGGAGTCGATCGAAATCGATCGCGCGCGGATTGAAAGACACTCGCCGATGAAAAAACGACGCGTCCGATCGATTTTTTCCAATCACGCATCGTGATACGTTTTTCGCGTCGTCGACTCTCGCGAGGCGGGGCGGCGGCGTAGAGACGCCTCGCGACTCCCTCGTCGTCGGCTTCCCCTCGCGTCGGCCTCCTCTCGTCACGACTCGGTTCTCGCTCATCGCTTCTCTCCGGGGGGTTCAGATTTTGCTCTTGATGCGCTTGAGTTCCTCCTGTAAGGCTTTGATCTTCCTGTCCCTGGGGTCGGGGGCGCGACGCTGGACGAATCCAAACTGCCCCGCGGCGAGGTTGAGCATGATCTCCTCCGACCCTCCCGGGATGGCGTACGCCTTGACCTCGCGATAGATGCGCTCCACCTTCGCGCCCTTGCCGTTGCGCGTGTACCCCGCGCCGCCCATGACCTGCATGGCGGACGAGGCGCAAAACTCCGCGACGCGGCTCGAGGAGAGCTTGAGCAGCGCGATGTGCCCGCCGAGCTTGCGGTTCTGCTCCTCCTTGCTCATCGTGTTCATCTGGAACGTGACGTTTTCGAGCCAGGCCTGGAGGCCCTCGCACTGCCTCGCCATCTCGCCGATCTTGTGCTGGATCGCCTGGTGCTCGATGAGGAACTTGCCGAACGTGCGGCGGCTCCGCGCGAACGCGATGGACTCCTCAACGCACGTCCGCGCCATCCTCGCGGCCTGCCCCGCGAGGAGCCACCGCTCGTGGTTGAAGTTGTACATCACCTGCTTGAACCCGTCGCCTATCTTGCCCACGACGTTCTTCTTGGGAACTTTCACGCCGTCGAACTCGATGTACGTCGTGCCGCTCGGCCACACGCCCATGCAGTCCATCTTGCTCACGGTGATCCCGGGCATCGTCTTCTCCAGCAGGAGCATGCTCAGCCCCTTGTGCGCCGAGCCCGGGGGCCCCGTGCGCACGGCGACGGTGAAGTAATCGGCGTAGATCCCGTTCGTGATCCATTTCTTGTTGCCGTCGACGACGAAGTGGTCGCCCATGTCCTTGGCCGTGCACTGGAGGTTGGAGACGTCGGACCCCGCGCCGGGCTCGGTGATGCAGAGGCAGATGATCTTCTCGCCGGCGAGGCACTCGCGCACGACGCGCTCCTGCAGACCCGGGTCGCCGGGGATGCCGAAGTTCAACACCGGGGGCATGCCGATGCCGAGGCCGCCCATCATCGCCCACGCGATGCCGCCGCCGCAGCGGCTGCCCTCGTCGACGTTGATGAGCTCGTGGAAGTAGTCGTACCCCGCGGGCTCGGGCGCGGCGGTGTACTGCCGGGGCCAAGGTTTTCCCACGCACGCGGGGAGGATGCCGTACTTGGCGCTCTTCTGGTACATCGTCTTGATGTACGCGCCGCACGCGGCGTGGTCGTTCTGGCTCGCCTTCTTGTCCCAATCGTCGACGACTGATGCGACGCCGCGCGGGAGGAGGGGGGGTGGGATGGGGCGGGCGGGGGTCAGATCTCGTCGCGTTGTTAACCCTCGGGGTCTCGGGGAATTCGGCGCGCGAGGGAACGGATCACGCGCCGGCGAACCGTCGATTGAGGGTCACGCGAGGGCACGCACTGGGCTCGACCTCCTTCTCGAAAAAGTCGCGGAGCTTGGCGCGCCACGCGAGGTGGCTCGCGTTGTAGTACGGGGTGTTGAGGTTCTGGTACCACGACGGCTCCGAGAGCGGGATGTCGCTCCCGAAGGCCGCGGTGGAGACCTCGACCCCGCGGGGGGCGGCCGAGGTCATCGGCGAGGGGCTCTCCATCTGCATGGGGGCGCGGGGGAAAATGGAACGGGCGCCGCACTTTTGCTGACGAGGCGAAGCGTCGTCTTCTCACGCGAGATTCGGCCGAGCTTCGGGCACTTCTCGTCACTGTTCTCTGAGTCGTCCCCGCGACATCTCGCCGGCCTCGCGCTCGGCGCGTCGGCTTTCGGCACCGCGGGCGCGACCATCTCGCCGCGCGCGACGCCCTCCGCGCGGCTCCGATCATGCTGGCCGCGACGCTCGCGTCCGCTCGGCGCCGCGCGCGCGACGCGGCGGCGCCGCTCGCGCGCGGACTCGATCGCCGCGCGCCCCGCGCCGCGCCCGCGTTCTCTCGGGCGTTCGCGGCCCCCGACGACGCCCCGCCCGGGTCGTCGTCGGACCCCGCGTCGTTGTCCGCCTCGTTCGACGTCGGCGTCGGGACGACGCTGCGCGTCACCGCGGCGCAGCCTCGACCCGCGATGTGGCCCGCGGACGTCACCGTCGAGACCGGAGCGGCGTACGAGTCCGTGACCGTCCACGCGCGGTGGCACCCCGCGCCCTCGTCGCGATCGTCGTCCCCCCCGCCCGCGCCCTCCGTCGACGCCGCGCGGTGCGCTGAGACGGGCGACGTTCGCGTCGTCGTCACCGCCCCCGAGGGAATCGCGGGATTCGCCGCCGCGCCGATCTCGCGCGCCCACCACGGTCCTCCCTCCTCGGATCCCTCCGACGACGACGACGACGATCCCTCCGCCCGCCCCGCGCCGCCGCCGCCGCCGCCGCCCCTCGGGCGCTTCGTCATCCGGTGCGTCATCCCCCCGCGCTTCTGCGGCGTCGACGTCGTGAGCGGCGGCGGCGACGTCTCCGTCGAGTCCGCGACGGAAGCCCCCCGGGTTTTCGTCGACACCGGCGGCGGCACCGCGACGTTCGGCTCCGTGCGCGGGGCGACGATGGCGGCGTCCACGAGCGGCGGCGATTTGCGCGCGGCGACGCTCGTCGCCGACGCGGTCCTCGACACGGACGGCGGCGATTTGCGCGTCGGTAAGCTCGTCGGTCGCCGCGTCGTCGCGCGCACGCGCGGGGGCGCGTTCGACGTCGAGAGTCTCTTCGCGCACGACGCCGACGTCGCGACCGCGGGCGGGGACGTCACCGTCGGCGCGTGGCACGTCAGCGGCGCGCTGACCGTTCGGTCGCGCGGCGGCGCGGTTCGCGTCGGCGGCGTCGGCGGCGACGTTTGCGCGCGCGCGGAGGTGGACACCGGCGGCGGCGACGCGAGCGTCGAGCTCCACGAGCGCCTCTCGCGGCTCGCCGTCGCGACGCGCGGCGGGAACGCTCGCGTCGTCGCGCCGGAGGGGGCCGCGGTCACGCTCGTCGCGAGCGGCGCGGTGGACGGGCGGGAGGTTCGCGAGCGCGTGTTGTTCCCGGAGGGAGGCGGCGGGGACGCGGGCTTTCGCGCGGAGAAGAGCGGCTTCGGGGGGGCGCTGAGGGTCGCGGGAAGTCGCGAGGACGAGGCGGCGAGGAAGGTGCTCGCGGCGTCGGAGGACGCGGTGGTGGTCGTGGACGCGACGAGGGAGGGCGGCGCGAGTGGGGCGGTGGTCGCGGAGAGGCGATCGTGGCTCGGCGGGTTAGGGCTCGAGGCGCTCAGAGGGCCCCGGAGCGCCGGAGAGGACGCGCGCGGAAAAGTGCCGACCGAGAGCGGCTGAGTGGGAGTGAGAGATGCTGATGAACTCACGTGGGCGGCCGCGAAAATTTAGTTCGAGCGCCCGGCGTGTCTTTCGTCGTCGTCCATCACGACACGGGCTCTCGTCCGCCGCGGGTTTCGTCCTCCTCCGCGCCGTCGTCTCCCTCCTCCGCTCGCGGCTCCAGACCCTCGCCGCGCCTCCGCCGCGAGTCTTCGCGCGTCTCGGGCCGACACCATGACCGGTGCGCACCCTCTCGCGTCCTCGATCCGTCGTCCCCCTCCCGCCTCTCGTCCCTCCCCTCGTTCCCCGAGCGCGTCGACCCGACGCCCACCCCTGACGATCCCTAAATCCCTTCCCGCCTCCGCTCGCACCCTCGCCCTCCGCCCCTCGTCGTCGTCACCCCAGACGCGTCCGAGCCCGTCGGCGTCTCCGCGGCCGAGGAGGCGAAGGACCTGGCCAAGCGCATGCACACGATCAGCGGCAGCATCGCGAAGCTCGACATGAGCCTCCGCACGTGCTGCGACGACCTCACGTCCGTGGACGCGAGCCTGAGGCGCCTCCGCGAGGAGGTGCAGTCCCTGCCCCCCGGGTCGCCGTCGCGCGCGGACGCGGAGGCGTCCCTGTACCAGGCCGAGCTCGTGATGAAAGGCGCGGGCCCCGCGGGCGCCCTGGACGGGTACCTCAAGCCCCCGAAGAACGGCGCGTTCATGCGCCTGTTCCTGGGCGCCGCGGTGGACGTGACGAGCCAGCGGCAGGAGAATCGGCTCAAGGTGAAGGAGGAGTACTACTCCTTCCGCGACCGCTCGACGGTGACGTACACGCTGTGGCCCCTCTTCCTCCTCTACCTCAACGCGCAGCGTTCCCGGAAGGTCCTCGACGGCGAGCCGTTCGTGGGCATCACCCTGGTGACGGTGTTCCCGGTGTTGGTGCAGTTTTACTGGTGCTGGATGCTCTACTTCTACGCCGCGTTGGCGCTTCGCGAAAACGTCCTCCGCGCCAACGGCAGCGCCATCCGCAAGTGGTGGATCAACCACCACTACTACAGCATCGGCATGTGCCTGGTCGTCCTGACCATGGACGTCCAGTCGCACGCGTGCCTCAACTACATGTCGCGCTTCCTGGTGTTCACCGCGCTCCAGGGCGCGGTGATGCTGGCGCAGAACCGGTACCAGCGGTTCCGCATGTACACCCGCGTCGCCATGGGCAAGGCGAGCCCCATGGACGTCGCGGGGGGCGAGATGAGCGGGAACGTCGGCCAGCTCAAGCTCCTCTACCCGCTCCTGTTCGGCCTCCAGGCGCTGCAGGTGACGTTCGGGGCGAGCGTTCTCATCTCCGTGGCGAGGGAGCGAGGGTTGCTGAGCGACGCGTTCTGCGCGGGGTTGGGGTTCGACGCCGTCGGCCTGGGCGCGGGCGGGGCGAGGGGCGGGGGGGACTTCGACTTCTTCAAGGAGTGGCAGGCGCCCACCGCGGGGGCGCTGTTCGTCGTCATGGGGGGGGGAACTTCAGGGCCACGATCCAGACGTATCTCAAGAAGAGGAAGTTCGCCAAGGCGAAGAAGAACGCGTGACGAGCGGGAGAGGAGACGACGCGCGGGACAGTCTCGAGCGGGAGTCCGCGGAAACGACCAAGTGTCTAAGTTCTTGGAAAATTCAAACCGTCACCATTTGGCCCGGCTGAGAGTGCCACCTGGCACGTTCGCCTCTCGGCGATCTTTTCTCGCACAACGATCTCGTCGTTCGAACGCGCGATCTCCGCACTTGCGCGGGCGCACTCCGAACGCTCCCGCGCGTGGGCCTCGCCGTCGTGATTCGCGCGATGTCTTCGCCGATGCCGTCGCTTCGCGCGCTCGGCGCTCGCCCCGCGGGCACCCGCCCCGCGCGCGCGGCGAGACAGCTTTCCGCTCGCCCTTTTCGCGCCCTCCCTCGGCGCCCACCGGCGGGCGGCCGGGCGTCGCGGCTCCTCCGCGTCGCGCCCGGCGCCGCTCGCGCGGACGGCGGGGCGAAGAAGATTTCCCAGAACGAGTTCACGGAGCGCGCGTGGGAGGCGATCGTGCTGGCGCCCGAGATCGCGTCCAACGCGCAGCAGCAGATCGTGGAGACGGAGCACCTGTGCAAGGCGCTGTTCGAGCAGAAGGACTCCTTCGCGCTGCGCATCGTCCAGGAGGCGGGCGCGGACCCGTCCGCGGCGGCGAGCTTCATCGACCGCTTCATCGAGCGTCAACCGAAGGTCTCCGGCGGCGCGCAGCAGGTTTTGGGGCGGCACCTCGAGAACCTCGTGGACGAGGCGCGCCGGCAGAAGGCGCAGATGGGGGACGATTTCGTCGCCGTCGAGCACCTCATCCTCAGCGTCGTCAAGGACGACCGCTTCGGCCAGGCGATGTGCGCCGAGATCGGCGTCAGCGCCGCGATGCTCGAGGCCGCGGTCACGAAGCTCCGCCGTGGATCCAACGTCACGGACCAGGGCGCGGAGGGGAAGTACGAGAGCCTCGAGCGGTACGCGCGCGACCTCACCGCGGAGGCGCGCGCCGGCAAGCTCGACCCCGTCGTCGGCCGCGACGACGAGATTCGACGCACGATCCAGATCCTCTCGCGCCGATCGAAGAACAACCCGGTCCTGATCGGCGAGCCCGGCGTGGGGAAGACCGCGATCAGCGAGGGACTGGCGCAGAGGATCATCGCCGGCGACGTCCCGGTGAGCCTTCAGGGCGTGCGCGTGATGTCTTTGGACATGGGCCTTCTCATCGCGGGGGCGAAATTCCGCGGCGAGTTCGAGGACCGTCTCAAGGCGGTGATGAAGGAGGTGACGGACTCGGACGGCGGGATCATCCTGTTCATCGACGAGATCCACACGGTCGTCGGCGCGGGCGGGAGCGGCGGGGGTGGGATGGACGCCGGTAATTTGCTCAAGCCCATGCTCGGTCGCGGCGAGCTTCGGTGCATCGGCGCGACAACGCTGGACGAGTACCGCCAGCACATCGAGAAGGACCCCGCGCTCGAGCGCCGGTTCCAGCAGGTGTACGTCGCGCAGCCGACCGTGGAGGACACGATCAGCATCTTACGCGGTTTGCGCGAGCGGTACGAGCTCCACCACGGCGTGAGCATCTCGGACAGCGCTTTGGTCGAGGCGGCGGTGCTGAGCGATCGGTACATCGCGGATCGGTTTTTGCCGGACAAAGCCATCGACCTCGTGGACGAAGCCGCGGCGAAGCTCAAGATGGAGATCACGTCCAAGCCCACGGTTTTGGACGAGATCGACCGCGCCATCCTGAAACTCCAGATGGAGCAGTTGTCGCTCAAGAGGCCCGCGGGTTCGACCTCCAGGCCCTCCGACGCGCGCGGCGTGAGCGACCGGCTCGCGCGGGTGGAGCAGGACCTCGCGGCGCTGGAGGCGCAGCAGGCGACGCTGACGGCGCAGTGGGAGGGGGAGAAGGCGAAGCTCGGCGCCGTCGCGACGCTGAAGGAGGAGATCGACCAGGTTCAGATCGAGGTGAGCCAGGCGGAGCGGGATTACGACCTGAACAGAGCCGCGGAGCTCAAGTACGGGAGCCTGATGAACCTCCAGCGGCAGCTCGAGGAGGCGGAGGCGGCGATGGACGCGGCGTTGGCTTCCGGCGCGAGCGACTTGCTCCGCGACGAGGTCACCCCCGCGGACGTCGCCGACATCATCTCCAAGTGGACGGGCATCCCGGTGTCCAAGCTCCAGGAGGGCGAGCGCGAGAAGCTCCTGCACCTTCCTGACGAGCTCCACAAGCGCGTCGTGGGCCAGGACGAGGCGGTGCAGTCGGTGACGGAGGCGATTCAGCGGAGCCGCGCGGGGTTGAGCGACCCGAATCGTCCCATCGCGTCCTTCGTGTTTTTGGGGCCTACGGGCGTCGGGAAGACGGAGCTCGCCAAGACGCTCGCGACGTTTCTGTTCAACACCGAGGAGGCGATGGTCCGGATCGACATGAGCGAGTACATGGAGAAACACGCGGTGAGCCGTCTGATCGGCGCCCCGCCGGGGTACGTCGGGTTCGAGGAGGGCGGGCAGCTCACCGAGGCGGTCAGAAGGCGACCGTACAGCGTCGTCCTCTTCGACGAGATGGAGAAGGCGCACGGCGACGTCTTCAACGTCCTGCTCCAAATCCTCGACGACGGCCGCGTCACCGACTCCCAGGGCCGAGTCGTGAGCTTCAAGAACGCCATCCTGATCATGACGAGCAACATCGGCTCGCAGTTCGTTCTGGAGGGCCTGAGCGGGGACGCGGACCCGAACGCCAGGGCGCACCGGAAGGAGCGTGTCATGGACGCCGTCAGGCAACACTTCCGCCCGGAATTCGTCAACCGCGTGGACGAGTACATCGTCTTCGACCCGCTGGACTTCTCCCAGGTGAGGAAGATCGTCGCGCAGCAGGTGGAGCGCGTCCGCGCGCGGCTGGTGGAGCGCAAGATCGGTCTGTACGTCGGCGAGGACGCCGTGCAGCTGTTGTGCGAGGCGGGGTACGACCCCGCGATGGGCGCGCGACCGGTGAAGCGCGCGGTGCAGCACCTGTTGGAGACGGCGCTCGCGCAAGCCATCCTCAGGGGCGACGTCGCCGAGGACGAAACCGCCGTCGTCGGCGTCGCGGGGGAGGGGGAGGGGAGGAACATCTTCGTCACGAAAACCGCGGGGCAGGCGCCCACGTTCAGCCCGGAAGCCGCGCAGCAGACGCAGCAGTACCAAGCCCCGGCGCAGCAGCAGTACTGAGGGAGACGTTAATCACGGACGTTTTTTTCTCTACGTACGAAGACGAACGATACAAAAAATTCGCGGCGGCGCTCCCTCGAACCCCGGGGCTCCGTCGGCTACCTCGCGGCGCTGTCTTCGTGCAACAGCACGTACTCCCTCGTGCTCGTCCCGAATTTGATCGTGTCCTTTTCCATGAGCTCGTAGTACCTCCTCGGTTCGATCTTTTCGCCGTTGAGGAACGTCCCGTTGACGCTGTCGAGGTCCAGCACGTACGGCGTGGGCGCATTCACGTACAGGCCCTCGTCCTCGTCAAACGCCTCCCTCTTCCTGTACTGCAACACCGCGTGCTGCTTGCTGCAGCTCGGATGGTCCGTGGGCACGTCCGCCACCTTGCGGTCGCGCCCGAACAGGTAGTACGACCGCCGGTGCACGAGCAGAGGGTCGCCCTGTAACGCGCCGTCCTTGAAGCAGTACAGCCTCCAGTTCTTATTCGGCTTGGACGCCTCCGGGGGCTCCACGTACACCAACGCGACGCCGTTCACCGTGTTGGTCTCCGCGGCGAGAGCGCCGGAGAGGCCGAAATCCGCCTCGATCGGCGGGGGCGCGCGTTTCTCGCCCGCGTCCTCGCCCGCGTCCTCGCCCGCGTCCTCGCCCGGGTCCTCGGGTTCCCCCTCCTCCTTTTTCGCGACGAGAAGAGACGGAGCCTCCTCCTCCTCCCTCGCTCGTTTCCGGGAGGATCCCGCGTCGCGTCGGTCGCCCTCGTCGACGAGACGCGTCACCTCCGCCACCGCCGCGGCGACGGCCGAGCGCGTCCCTCGCACGACGCACTCCCCGGCGTCGCGATCGATGTCGAGCCGCGCGCCGGTCTCGCTCCGCACGCGTCGAATCGTCTCCCCGCCCTCACCGATGACGCGACCCTCGAAGCCGGCGATGGGGACGCGCGCCTCCGCGTCGTGAGGGCCCGACGCGGCGGCGGCGGGAGGGGCGGCGTCGCCGCGGACGCCGCCCTGGGCGCCCTCGAGGATCTCTCTTATCATCGCGCCGGCGAGGACGCACTGCTCCGCGGATCCGGAGACGACGCAGGCGCCCGCGGCGCGGTCGACGGACACCCTCGCGCCCGTCTCGCGCTGGATGCGCTTGATCGTCTCGCCGCCGCGGCCGATGACGCGGCCCTCGCGACCGGCGCACGGGATCGCCTCCTCCGCCTCGGGCTTGACCGCGCGAGCGAAGGGGGGCGAGGGCGGCGGGCGGTCCCAGCGCCCGCGGCGACGCGGCGAGCGGCGGGGCGAGCGCGAGCGCGAGCGCGGGTGGCGGCGAGGCGACCGCGAGCGGCGGGGCGAGCGCGAGCGCGACCGCGAGCGGCGGCCTCCGCGCGGGGACCCGCGGTCGCGGTCGCGGCTGCGCGAACGCCCGCGCGCGTGCCCGCGGTCGCGGCTGCGCGAGCGCCGCCGCCCGTCGTCGCGGTCGCGGTCGTCGCGCGGCTCCCGCTTCACCTCGGGGGCGCGGGGCGAACGCTCCATCGGACCCCGCGCGCGCGTCACTGCGAGATCGTCGGGCCTCGGTCGGACGGAACCGGCGGGCGGGAGGCCCCCTCCCGAATTTGCACCCGCGTGTGCGCCACCGCACCTCGGCGCCTCGGAGTGGTGTCGGCGAGATTTGGCCTTTCGAACGCAACTGCCTCTGTTCAGTCATCATTTTTTGCGAATGCTCAAATGCCAAACTAAATGTCCAGTGTAGATTCTGCGTCGTTGCCGGCAGCATAACCGCGCCGTTTTCGCTACGCAGTACGCGGATCGTTCTACAACACACGTTCTTGCCACCCCCGCGGCCGTGATCGTCGCGCTCGTCCGCGGCGCCTCATCTCGCGGCGCGTCGGCGGTGGTGACGCCGACGCCGCCCATCAGGATGAGCGTCACCCCCTCGAGCGTCACGCTCGATTCCGACTACGGTCGTGACCTCCCCGCGCCCTCGACCGTCGCGACGCTCGGTTCGCCCGGCACGCCAAATGACCACCACGGTTACGAGGTCCGAGAGACGACGAAGAAGAAGAAGAAGAAGGCCGCGGGGGCGTCCGACGGCGTGGACGAGGCGGATAAGTGGAACTTCTCCCAGGCGTGCGCGCTGAACGCGCTGAACATGTTCGGCACGGGCCCGTTCATCACGTGCGCGCTGCTGTTCCGCATGACCACCCCCGCGGGCCCGCACGCGCTCATCGCGTACGCGGTCGCGGGCGTCGTGTGTTGCTTCGACGCGCTCGTGTGGGGCGAGCTCGCGTCCATCTGGCCGTACACGGGCGGGTCGTACGTCTACCTCTCCGAGCTCTTCGGCCGCGAATCGTACCGCGGCAAGCTCCTGAGCTTCCTCTACCTGTGGCAGTTCATGATCAGCGGCCCGCTCGAGGTGGCGTCCGGGTTCGTCGCCGCGTCGGAGTACCTCCGCTTCTTCGTCTCCATGAGCGACTGGGCCGCCAAGGGGGTGGCCTTCGCGCTCTCCGTCGTGTGTTTCGTCGCCATGTACACCGGCATGCGCGAGAGCGCAAGGGTCACGGAGTTCCTGTGGCTCATCACCATCCTCGCGGTCGGCTTCGTCCTCGTCGCCGGGTTCGCGAACTTCGACGCGCAGAACCTCGAGTCCCCGCCGGGATGGGCGGCGAGTCTGGGGTGGCGCGAGTTTGGCGCGCTGATGCGCGTCGGGCTGTACGACTTCGCGGGATACTACGACACGTGTCACATCGGCGATCACATCAGGGACCCCGCCGTGGTGATCCCGAAGGCCACGTACGTGACGTGCGCCTTCGTCGTGGGCATGTGCATGCTCGTGTACGTCGCTCTGTTGGGTGTGTTATCCGCGGGCGGCATCGCCGACGCGCCGAATAATTTCGTCGCCTCCGCCTTCACCGACGCGCTCTTCGGCCGCGCCGCCGCGGTGGCGTTCACGGTCGTCGTCGTCGTGACGATCGTCGCGAGCTGCTACTCGCTGATCGTGGGGTACGTCATGCTCCCGTTCGTCGCGGCGAGGGACGGGTACTTCTTCGAGTGGTTCCACCACACGCACGCGACGAAGCGCGGCCTCCCGGACCGGAGCCTGCTCGCGTGCGGCGTCGTCACCAGCCTGTGCTGCTTCCTGAACCTCGACGTCCTCATCGAGTCGCTCATGACGACGCGCGCGATCGTGCAGTTCTGCGCGCAGGCCGTCGGCACGATCGTGCATCGGAGGAAGCGGCCGGATAAGCGCGGGCCGTTCCGCATGCCGCTCTTCCCGATTCCCGCGCTCGTGAGCCTGTTCGGGTTCGGGTACGTCCTCATCACGACCACCAGCGCGATGGCCGGGGACGCGACGCCGCTGCTGGAGATTTCGCTCGCGTACCTGTGTGTAGGATGGGCGATGCACTTCGTCTGGACGCGCTCCCGATCGCGAAACGGCGGGCGCGGAGGGAAGGGTGGAAAGACGGGCGGGAAGGCGCGAGGGAAGCGGGGAGAAGGGCCCAGGCGAGGGTCGATGGAGCTCGCGGGTTCGGCGGCGACGGCGGCGGACGCGGACGCGGCGGCGATGAAGGCGACGCCGCTGTACCTGACGGAGGAGATGCTCAAGGACGGCGCGGGGTCGACGGAGTCGCGATCGAGCCCGTACGCGAGCTCGAGGGACCTCCTCGAGGTCGGGGAGTGGGACGCGTCGAGCAGCTCGGAAGACGAGGTGGACTGGTTCGCCACCTCGGCGAGGCCGGGGCGAGGGCTCACGCGCATACGGTCGAGGGAACGAGTCCCGGAGCCCGCGTTCGACAGGCTGTGAGCCTCGAAACGTCGACGACGGGACCCCCATGTTGCATCCTGTATTGGAGAAAAGTATTTATCGTTCTGGCACGGGGTCATTACCTCACGAGCCACCTCCCCTCGCGCCGAGTCCGCGCGCTCGTGTCCGTCAGCGACGCCTCGACCGCGGCGAGACCCAGAACGATTTAGACAGTTGACGACGGAAGGCCGAAGTCATCGCGAAAATACACACAGCGCGGGTGCACTTTCGGCCGACGGTTCCCTCCGCCGCGTCAAATCCTCGCGCGCGGCGCCCCCCGTCGTCGCCGCGATGCGCGCATCGGTCGTCGCGCGCGTTCGCGCGGCGCCCACGTGCGCGCCGAACGCGCGAAGACGCCCCCGGGAGCTCGGTCCCGGGCGGCGACACGAGCTCGGGGCGAACGCGCGCGTGGGCGCGACGTTCCCTCGCCACGGGGATGGCGCGCGACGTCGCGCCAACCAGTCCACGTCCGCGCTCAGCGACGCGGTCCTCGGCGCGGGGCCGCTGTTACTGCCTCTGGTGTTGTCCACGTCCGCGGCGCTGTACCGCGGCGCGGCCAAGGCGGCGCGGGAACGCGGGGAGGCGCTCGGGCCCGGCGTCTTCGTCGACGGCGTGCGGAACTTACCAGCCGGAATGTGGGTCGGGATCGCCTCCGTCTGGGCCTATTGGGCGGCCGAGCAGCTCGGGGCGTTCCGGTGACGACGCGGGGAGGGGGGGAGGGATAGATCGCGCGGAGTAGCTAGCCACGCTTGTCACTTCCCTCTCGCCGACGGAGAGGCTCGACCGTCGACTCCACCACTCGCCCTCGCGACCTCGAGCCCGTTCTCGGCACCTTGATGAGGATTGTTTCTCAACCAGCGTCTCGCGGGCAAACGCTTCGTCGATATTTTACGTCGTTGCCACTTTTGGGGCGCGCCACCTCGGCGGACCGCGCGCGCGACCTTCCCTCACCCGAGCTCTCGCCGCGATGTCGGTGGACGAGGAGATCCGCCGCGGCGACGAGGCGTACCTCGCGAAGCACGAGATCAAGGAGCTGATGTCGGCGATGCTTCGCGAGGTGGTCACGCGCAAGCCCCTCGATCCCGTGCAGTACCTCGTCGACTACCTCTCGATGGATCCCGCGCGCGCGGCGCAGGACGCGAACGGGCTGAGCGCGTACCGCCGCGGAAAACTCCTGGACGTGTTCAAAGCCATGGACGCGGACGGGGACGGGAAGGTGACCCTCGACGAGTGCCGCGGGTTCACGTCCAAGCACGGAGGCCACGTGCTCAGCGAGGAGGAGGTGGCGAACATCTTCGGGGACGTGGACTCGTCCATGGACGCCCTCATCGACGAGGAGGAGTTCGCCGCGTTCTTCGCGCGGTCCATGCGCGCCCTGAGCAACGAGGAGTTCGACCGGGTCATCGCGGACATGCTCTTGTGAGCGAGGAGACGAGACCGCGGGTGGCGTCTCGTCCATGTAAAACACCACGGCCACACCAGTACCCGCCCCGCCCCCCCTCCCGTTCCCCCTTGTTCGTCCCCCGCCGCGTCTCCACCCCCGCTCGCGCCGGCTGGCCAGTCGAACGTTTCAGCCTCACCCCACGTCACTTCGTCGCGCGCGCCCACCGGCGGGGTTCGCGCCCGGACGTCACCCGTGCCGTTCGCGATGTCGACCCCCCCCGCGGCGTCGACGTCCGCGCCGGATGGGTTCGCGCGCGCGGCGCGGAGCGAGCAGCTCGCGCGCGACGACGCCCGTCTGCAGGTGGAGATCTCCGGTCGCCACCTCATCCTCCTCCGCCGCGCCGGCCGCGTGTTCGCGATGGACGCGACGTGCTACCACATGGGCGCGCCGCTTCTCCACGGCGACGTCGAGGACGTCCCCGGCCACGGCGCGTGCATCACGTGCCCGTGGCACCACTACCAGATCTCCCTGGGCACGGGCGAGCGCCTCTACCAGGACATGCAGCGCCAGATCTGCACGCTGCCGAAGAAGCAGCGCGTGCACGAGACGCGGGAGGCGGACGGCGTCGTGTACGTGCGACTGAGCGGAGGAGGGAAGCCCCCGAGCTCGCCCCCGGGCGCGCCGAAACCGAAACCGCACGAGCTCCCCAAGCCGGACTGGGAGAGCGACCGGTACGCGTTCAAACCCCCGCCGCCGTCGCGGGGGCGCGACCCCGGCCCCCGCGCCCCCTTCGCGCGATCGGGAAGCGTCTTCGCCGCCGGCGCCCGCGCGAGGGGAACGGGGTTCCCGGGCGCGGGCATCGGCGTCGGGGAGATGGTCGCGCGGTCGATGAAAGGCGGCGACGGGAAGGCGCCGTGGGCGATGGCGCCGAACGCGGGGCTCGCGGCGGGGCGGGGCGCGGTCGCGGCGGGCGCGGGCGGGTCGAGCGACGCGGCGGGAACGGGGAGGGGAACGCCGCCGCCGCCGCCGCCGCCCGCCGGGGCCCTCCCCGCCGTCCCGACGGAACCTCCCGCGGTCGCGGAAGACGGGAGCGAGGGGAGCGAGGGGGAGGACGAGTACGACTACGCGAAACTGAAAGACGTCCCGCCCTGAGACGCGCGAGGGGACGCTCGCGCGGAAGCGGTACCGGTACAGGGTAGAGGCCTACGAAAATATATATACGTAGTCTAGAGCTATTCGATTCGTTCTCATTCGCCGCCTCGTCTCGGGACTTGTTTCACGCCGCTTCTGCGACCCTCGGGCACGTCTCGGGGTCTCTTCCGATCTCCCTGAGACTTCTCGGGTGCCCGAACCCCCACTCGCACGAGCACTCCGCGGGCCGCTTGTCGATGTGTTCGACGACGCCCGGGTGCACCTTCCCCTTGGCTTTGAAGTCGTTCTCCATCTCCCCGCAGTGTCGCTTCACGACCTGCGGCTCGTAGGGCTCCCCGCGCCGGTTCCCGCTCATCGGCGACCCCATCTCCCGCCACAGCTCCGTGAAGCAGTAGTACTGGTCCCCGGTCAGCGCCCGCCGCGTCGCCGCGTCGAACCGCTCGTTCTCCGCGTCGCTCCCGAACCCGCAGAAGCTCCCCTCGTCGCCGAAAAAGTCGAGCTCCAGCACGCGCCGATCCGCCAGCGGCGCGAGAATCTCCGCCGCCCTCGCCGCCGTGACCCCGCGCGGCAGCCGAGCCGCGACCGACGCGCCGTTCGGGTCGCGCGCCCAGCTCGGCGTCCCCGCCCGGTTCGCGTTCCGAGGGTCGCGCTCCACCGCGACCCTCGCGACGTCGTTTCTGACCTCGTCCGGGACCCTCGCGTCCTCCAGAAACCCCGGCTCGCGGAACTCCGCCGGGAAGTCCCTCGAGAACCAGCTCGGGAGGTCGTAGATGTGATCCATCGGGCACGCGTACGGAAGCTCGAACGTCTCCGCCCCCGGGGCCCTGCACGCGTTCAGGTTGTTCCATATCTTATCGCAGTAGCACCGAGCCGCGGGGAGGACCAGGATGCGCCCCAGCGCCTTCGCCAGCGCCAACGCGTTGCGCGTCGCGAGCCTTCGCAATCTGTCCTCGTCGAGGTGCCTTCGAATCGCGACGCGGTACGCGCGCGCGTCCGTCCCGACGGTCGGAGGCCCCTCGTGCGCCACCTGCGCGCCCTCGTCCGCGAGGACCAGGAACTTCCCTCGCTCGTAATACTCCGGGGGGTCGCTCCGCCAGATCCCCGCCTGGCGCATGCGCTCGCGCTTGCCGTACGCGTACTTCTCCGTGTCCCCGTATTGGTACGTCAGGTGAACCGAATACGGCGCTCCGTCCGCCGGGTTAGTCACGTGGTGCCACTGCACGAAGTACGTGTGCCCCGACCCGAACAGCCAGTTCGGGAGCACCCCCAGCCTCAGCGTCGCGTTCGCGGCGTAGTACACCATCCTGTGCCCGTCCTCGCCGCGTTTATCCTCCGGGACGCTCACGGCGGGCGCGAGCGCGTGCCCGCCGACGCCCTCGTGCGTGAGGAGGTTAAACGCGGGCTGGTCCCTCATCCACGCGATCGTGCTCGTCGCCACCTTCGTCTTCCACGCCTGCACGAACGTCTTGCTCGCCTCGGTCGGGCGGAAGTGGAGGACGCCCGTGTTGAAGTTGACGTGCGAGCACCCGTGGACGTCCTTCTTATCCGCGGGGACGTCGATGCAGTCCGTGCTGACCAACGCGTCGGCGACGGCGTACGTGCCGCGCCGGAAGTACGCGCGCGGGTCCCTGAGCCACACGACGTCCGCGTCGGTGAGAATCGGCGCCACGCCCATCTCGAGGAGGTCCTGGATGAACTTCGTCTTCACCGTGCCCATCTTCTTGAAGCTCGCGCTCCCGGCCTTGATGAACGCGTCCCCGCGGTTCTTGAGGACCGAGTTGCCCTTGAGAAGCATCGTTGGCACGTTGCGTCTCTCGCAAAACGCGCGCATCTCCTCGTCCAGAGCGCCGACGAAAAGGGGACTCAGGCCGAGACGCTCCGCGCTCTCGAGCCACGTCACGACGAAATCCTCCACACTCTTCGTCGCGAACGTCACGAAGAGCTCCTGCCCGGGCCGGACGTGCGCGAGCTCGGGCGGGATCGAGTCGACCCGCGCCTCGAGCTCGGCGTCGATCACGTCCTTACTCACCGCCGCCGTCTTCTCGTTCCACATGTCGCGCATCCACTTCGGGTGCTCGCGCTTGCGCGGGTCAACCTCCTGCACGTTCACCACGTCGGGGGTGATCACGGGCGGGGGGATCACCTCGAACGAGAACGTCTCCGTCTCTCCGTCGGAGGCGGTCCCCGACGACGCCGCGGAGGAAGACGCGTCGACGGGCGCGTCGGGAGAGTCGGGGAGGTCGGGGTGCGGCGCGGCGGGGCGATCCCAGCCCCCCGCGGCCGTCACGAGGTCCACTGGAGGGGGCGGGGGGGCGTTCGTCGCCGGGTCCGAGTCGGCCGCCGCCGCGGAGACGCTCGAGACGCTCGCGCCGCGCGCGCCGCCGAGGTGGGTCAGGCTCGCGAACCACCCGGCGTCGTCGGCGGCGGCGGGTTCGCGCTCGGTCAGATCCACGCGCGCGTTCGGGTGCGATTCGAGGTAGGCGCGGTACCGAGGGCCGCCCTCGTGCGCCATCTTGTGCAGCTCGAGCTGCCCGGGCTCGCCCGCGTCGTCCGAGCGGAGCTTCCACGCGATCGTGAGCCCCAGGAGCGCCTGGCACGAGGGATGAGGTGAAAGGGGGGGGGGGGGGGG
>MDSW01212316.1_pt1 | contig 34473 bp, 26 predicted proteins | sample 811171 | NCBI WGS metagenome assembly MDSW01 (sample SAMN05326641, study PRJNA326480) | marine metagenome | isolation source: seawater | place: Atlantic Ocean: North West | collected 2012 | reverse complement strand
TTATTTCTCATGGGTAATATATAAGATGAAACAGCAGGTTCTTGAAGTATTATTGTAGAATCAATATTTTGAATTAAAAATCCTTTTTCTTTTACTTTATTAAAGGCATATTCTAAAAATATTTGACTTTTAGCATCTTTCCATTTATTATCACTTGATGGAAAATGAAAACCAAGGTCTCCTATAGCAAGGGCTCCAAATATCGCATCAACAATGGAATGAATTAAAACATCACCATCGCTATGACCTAATGACCCTTTTTTAGATGGAATTAAAATGCCCCCTAAAAATAAAGGGGTCCCTTCATTTAACTTATGAACATCAAAACCATTTCCAACACGTATTGTCAAAATATGGCCTTTAACTTTATATAATTATCATAGAATCACCATAAGAATAAAATCTATATTTTTTCTTAATAGCTTCTTCATATGCTTGTAATATAAAATCTTTTTTTGCAAAAGCAGCAGTTAACATCATTAATGTTGATTGTGGCTGATGAAGATTAGTTATGAACTTATCGCACATTTTAAAATCATAAGGTGGATAGATAAATTTATCTGTCCAGCCTTTTCTAGCAGTTATTTGAAAACCAGATACCACTACAGTTTCTAATGTTCTAACAGTAGAGGTTCCAACTACTCCTACAGATTTTCTATGCGCTTTTGCCTTATTTATAATTTCTGCTGTTTCAGGAGGAACATTAAAATATTCAGAATCCATTTGATGCCTTGTCAAATCTTCAACCATTATTGGACGAAATGTTCCCAATCCTATATGAAGTGTAACATATGATAAAAGAACACCTTTTTTTTCTAATTTATTCAAAAGTGGCTTAGAAAAATGTATGCCTGCTGTAGGAGCTGCAACTGAACCTCTTTCAGATGCGTAAACAGTTTGATAATAGGTTTTATCATCAGGCCGAGACTCACGATCAATATAAGGAGGTAATGGAGAGTGCCCAGATTTTTCTATAAAAGGATACAATGACTCTGCATCAGACTCAAAACGCAAGACTCGTCCTCCAGATACAGTATTATCAATAACATCACAAGATATAGTATCACTGAACCATAGCTTATTACCTATACGAACCTTTCTCGCAGGCTTAACCATTGCCTCCCATAAGTCATCAGCTAATTCTCGTAACAAAAACACCTCTACCCTTGCTTCAGATTTATCTTTATTTGCGTATAGCCTAGCCGGATAAACTCTCGTATTATTCATTACTAAAACATCGCCTTTATCAAAATAATCAACTACATCTTTAAACTTTCGATGTTCAATAGTTTGATTTTTTCTGTTTAAAACCATTAACTTGCACTCATCTCTTTTTTCTAATGGGTCTTGTGCAATAAGTTTTTCTGGTACCTCTAATTCAAACTCTGATAACCTAGGCGGCTTTTCTACCGATCCAAAAAACATACTCTTCCTTTCAATTAAAATAAACTAGCTTGATCATTATTATCTGATTTTTCAACATCTAAGTAGGTAAAGGTTTTGTCTAGCGCCTGCCTTCCTCTTGATGTTCTTTGAATAAACCCCTCTTTGATTAAGAAAGGTTCATATACTTCTTCAATGGTCCTAGCATCTTCAGATATAGCAACACCCAATGACTCTAAACCAACGGGACCACCTTTAAACTTTTCAACTAAGGCAGATAAAATTCTCCTATCCATATTATCTAACCCATGCTCATCTATACCAAGTCTTTTAAGGGATGACTGGGCAACTTCTAAATTAATTATGCCATTAGATTTAATTTGAGCAAAATCACGTGCACGTCTTAATATACGATTAGCAATTCTAGGAGTTCCCCTACTCCTCCTAGCTATTTCAGATGCTCCTCCTTTATCAATATCAATTTCTAAAATTTTTGCTGACCTAGTTATGATTTCTAATAAATCACTATCTTCGTAAAAATCTAACCTTAAAATTACACCAAAACGATCTCGCATTGGTGAAGTTAGATTTCCAAGTCGTGTAGTCGCACCAACCAATGTAAATGGGTTTAATGTTAATTGTACAGATCTAGCACTTGGTCCTTTATCTAGCATTATATCAATTGAAAAATCTTCCATAGCAGAATATAAATACTCTTCTACCACACTTGATAATCGATGAATTTCATCTATAAAAAATACATCTTGCTTAGCAAAATTAGTTAAAATTCCAGCTAGGTCTCCTGGTCTATCCATAACAGGTCCAGATGAAACTTTAATATTAACATTCATTTCCTTAGCAATTATTCCTGCTAGTGTTGTTTTTCCTAGCCCTGGAGGGCCAAACAATAGTACATGATCTAAGGCCTCTTCTCTTTGACAAGCAGCTTCAATATAAATTTTTAAATTTTCAACTGTTTCCTTCTGACCAATAAAATCATCAAAAGAACTTGGACGCAAGGATTGTTCAACTAATAAATCCTCTTCAAATTTATCTGGTGAAGTAAGAGGGTCTGTATTTTTATAGGATTCAATCATGATTGATACACTATAATTTACATTTTTTTAATGCTGAGGTAAAGTATAGAATTGAATAAAGAGCAATTATTTTTACTTTTTTAATATATATTCAATGATTTTTTTGGCAATTCTATCTTTTCTATCTTTTTTTAATTCAAATGATTGACCATTTTTATTAAATATTGTAACACGATTTGTATTCGAATCAAACCCTGCGCCATCTTCGTTTGCATAGTTTAAAATAATAAAATCTGTTTTTTTATCCTTCATTTTTCTTAATGCTTCTTTTTCTCCATTATCAGTTTCAAGCGCAAATGCAACCTTAATTGGCTTATTTTCATCAACAATAGATTTCAGTATATCAGGCGCTGGTTCTAAATCAAGAACCAGGTTTGCTTGTGACCTTTTCATCTTTGAAGCAAATTTTTTAGATGGGGTATAATCTGATACTGCTGCTGCCATAAATATATAGTCTGCCTTAGAAATATTTCTTAAAACAGCTTTTTGCATTTCTAATGAGGATTCTACCTTAATCATTTTTACTTCTGGTATATCTGGTAAATATACTGGGCCAGAAATTAATATTACACTTCCTCCAAGGTCCCTTATTTGTTTAGCAATTGCAAAGCCCATTTTACCGCTGGATCTATTAGATATAAATCGAACGGGATCAATATTCTCTCTTGTTGGGCCTGCGGTCACTATAATTTTTTTACCTTCAAGAGGTAAGGGGGTATTAAATAACATTCGGATGCCGTTCATAATATTATTTATACTTGGTAGACGGCCTTCTCCTTCATGCAAACTTGCTAGTTGGCCTTCTTCAGTATCCAAAACAATTGATCCTTTATTTCGCAGTTTATCAATTGCATCAGATGTCGCTGGGTTTTGCCACATCCTAAAATTCATAGCTGGTGCAAATAAAGTTGGCTGCTCACATATTGATAGGGTTGTGCTCACAACATCATCACATATTCCATTTGCTACTTTACAAATAACATTAGCAGTAGCAGGTACAACTATTATAGCATCCAACTCAATAGCTAAATTAATATGTTCTAATCCAGCTTTTGGATCTTTAGGAAACATTTTAGTAATAACTTCATTATTAGTAAGAGCTGCAAATGTTGATTTACCAATAAATTCTAATGCTGCTTGAGACATCATTACTCTAACATTAGCTCCAGATTTAGTTAATAATCTAATTACTTCACATGATTTATATGCTGCAATTGATCCAGTAACTATAACTAATATTTTTTTATCTTTCATTTTTTAATACAAAGCATTAAACCATCTCTTATCGTTAATAATGTATTAAAAACACGCTTATCATTTTGTATATAATCACCTGTTTTTCTAAGTGCTTTTGCATCATCATCCTTAGGATCTATAACTGTACCACTCCACAGCATATTATCTAAAATAATGGCGCCGCCCTGTTTAACTAAAGATAAACATCTCATATAATATTCTAAATAATTTGCTTTATCCGCATCAATAAACGCCATATCAAAACTACCTGACTTCATTTGCTCTAAGCTTTGAAGAGCTGGGCCAAGGTGAATAGAAATTTTATTTCCATTTTTACAACGATCAAAAAATGATTGGGCTGTTTTAGCATGCTTTTCCATTATTTCACATGTATGAATTTCTCCATTTTTTGGAAGTGATTCTGCCATCTGTAGAGCACTATATCCTGTAAAGGTTCCCACCTCAACAATTCTTTTTGCATCTATCATTTTTATAACAGATTGCAAAAACTTACCCACTAATTGCCCTGAAATCATTTGAGGTACATCTTTATTTTCCCAGGTATATTTTTCTAAATCTATTAAAACCTGTGAATCTAGCTCAGTGTGATCTTTACAATAGCCATGAATATCTTCTAATTTATTCTGTTCCATCTTTTAAAAGTTCCTTTAATTGGCCAGATTGATTAAGTTGAAGTAACTGTGTAAATCCTCCAATCACTTTATCATTAATAATAATCTGAGGAACTGTATGTCCCCCTGTTAGGTTTGATAGTTTATCTCTGCTTATATTATTTTCTTCAATATCTATTTCTGTATATGACAAGCCCATGTCATCTAGCATTTTTTTAGCCATTTTACACGGTCCTCACCAACTTGTTGAATATATTTTAATCATTTTACCTCATAATTTTATATTAGTAATTTAATACCGTAATTATTGATTAAAATAAAGCAACTATTAATTAGGAGTATATATTGTGTTAAAAGTTGGAGATAAGGCACCAGATTTTATATTATCGGACCAAAATGATAATAAAATTTCACTATCTGATTATAAAAATAAAAAAATTGTACTATGGTTTTATCCAAAAGCAAGTACACCTGGTTGAATCATCGAAGGAAAGGGATTCCGTGATGAATTCCAAAAATTTGAAGAAAAAAATATACAGATTCTAGGATGCTCTGCCGATCCTGTAAAAAAACAATTGAAGTTTTGTGATAAACAAGGTTTTCAATATCCACTTCTTAGTGATGAAAATCATGAAATGCTAGAGGCTTATGGCGTATGGGGTAAAAAGAAATTTATGGGCCGTGAATATATGGGAATAACAAGGGCCAGCTATATTATAGATGAAAATGGTATAATTGAAAGGGTCTATGAAAAAGTTAAAACGATGTCTCATGCAAAAGATATTCTAAATGATCTAGGATAAGTGAAAATAAACTCAATTTTCATAATATGATAAAATTTTGTAAATACTTATATTTTTACGTTTTTCTTTTATTAACTACTGCGCTAGGAAGTGCTATATATGATGATTCTTGGGCTCTTGTTGTTGGAATTAATGACTATGATACTGTTCAAGACTTGAATTATGCTGTTGAAGATGCTTTAGCTGTTAAAAACATGTTAATTAATCAATATGGCTTTAAACGAAGCAATGTGAGATATTTAATTGATAAAGAAGCTACTCAATCTAATATAAAAAAGGAATTAAGCAACCTTCGAAAAAAAGTTGGGGAAAATGATAGAGTTGTTTTTTATTTTGCAGGACATGGTGAAACCGAAGAGCTTGGTATTGATGAAGGGGATATAGGATTTTTACTTCCCTCAGATGCCGATGCTGATGATTTATATTATTCTGCTATTGATATGGAGGAATTGAAAAGGATTTCTAAAATGTCTAAAGCAAAACATATGCTGTTTTTAGTTGATGCATGTTATGGTGGCTTAGCTGCTGTAAATACAAGATCTTTGAGTACCAATTCACCAAATTATATTGATAAAATCAAAGAAGAAAGTGCTAGGCAGGTCATCACAGCTGGAGGAAAAGAAGAAAAGGTGATTGAAAAAGATGAATGGGAACATTCTGCATTTACAAAGAATCTTTTAGCCGGTTTAAAAGATAACAAAGCTGATCAAAATCAAGACGGATATATTACAGGATCAGAAATCGGCTTATATCTTCAAGAAAAGGTAAGTTTTGATACAGAAAATTATCAAACTCCCCAATCTAGAAAACTTACAACGCACGATGGAGAAATTATTTTTATAAGTAATAGGGTTGAAAATACTAAACCTAATTCACCCTCAAACAATCAAATAGAAGATTTGCAAAAATTAGTTTTAGAGCTATCTTCAAAAATAGATCAGCAATCTCAAAGTAAAATTGAAAACATTAATGATAATCCTATAGTTATCAAGCCTGGCTATATAGGACTATATTCACTAGATCCAACAAAGGAAGTAAGAATTGAAAGTATTTTCTTAAGACCCTCGGGCCTATCATATAAAGCAAAATTTAGAATGTATATAGATGCTTCAGAAGAAAATAGCTGGGGCAGGGAAGTTATTTTAGATCTTGATAAAGTTTTAGAAATTGCAGGAGAAACTGAAACTGGCATTTATGATTACAATAGCGGTGAGGTTAAATAATTGAAACTATTTCATAAACTTTCTATAATTTTTATTCTTAATTTTCTTTTTCCTTTCGATGGTGATACCCATGATTTTTTTCTTCCAAATGGAATGAAGGTTATATTTATGGAAAAAGATATGAAACCAGAAGTAAGTCTTGGAGTCTATTATAATGTTGGTTCAAAGTATGAGGAAATTGGACAAAAAGGGTTGAATAGAATCCTTGGAAATGTATACCAGAACATACGAAAAGAAAACTATGAAAAAACAGATTTAAAAACAGATTATGCAAAAGCCTACTTTTTAAAAGATATAACCGGATTTGTCAATGAAATTGATAAAAAAAGATTGCATAGTGCTTTAAAAATTGAAGCAGATTTGATGCAAACTTATGTAAATAATATAAATGAAGATATAATTGATAAGTCTAAAAATATAATTAAACAAAAAATAAAAGATTTAAATTCTAATCCTATTGGCAGGTACTCATTTAGTATTTTACCTGAAGATCATCCCTATTATCATAGCGTTTTGGGATTAGAAAATCAATTTGATACGCTTTCAATAGCAAGCTATCAAAAGTTTTATAAAAATTATTATTCACCTAATAATGCCGTATTAATTTTAGTAGGAGATTTCGATATAAAGGATGCGGCCAAACAAGTTTTTGATAATTTTGCAAATATTAATTCATCTAAATATCTTCAGCCTGAATTAGATTATACTTTTGAAATAAATGCAGATAAGAAATTTTTAACTAAAAAAATTGATAAATATATTATACCTTTTGCACCAATTCAATTTCAATTAACTATGACATCTTTTTATTTACCATCAACCCGTAATAAGCAGGTTTCTATAATAAAGTGTTTAAAGGATATTTTAAATTTTGATATACAAAATGAACAAAAGTATTTTAAAAAAATTACTAATAAGCAAAAAAATGTAATTGCATATTTTAGTGATTATAATAGTCGTGTAGGTTATACTTTTTACGATCTATTAGGAATGAATATAGGTAATAGTAAATCAAAAGCAAAAAAATTTAAAAAATCAGTTAAAAATACCTTCCAAAGTATTGCAAAAAATGGAATAGATGAAGATCTGCTATTAAAATATAAAAAAAAGGAATTAAAAAAATTCTATATTGAAAGCTATAAATCATACAACTCTATTAATTGGAATCTTGCATTTTCAGAATTAATACTAGGCGATTACAAGTATCATAATAGAAATTATGAAATAATACGAAACCTTACCAATGATGATATAAAAAATGCAGTAACTAATTTAATAGATGAAGAAAATTTATTTGTACAAAATCTGGTTGTAGGAAAATCAAATTTATTTACCTTTGTTATGGAAAATTTTATAAGGATTTTTAAGCGTCTAATACCAGTTCATGAATTTGCATCATCAGAATGAAAAATAAATTTATATATTTATTATTATTTCTATGTTTTAGTTTTAACAATTTATTTTCTGAAAACGAAATATTAGCTTACCATGAATTTTATAAGCTTGATAATGGTATGAAAATAATATTAATACCAGATTTTAATAACCCAATCATAGATATTAAACTGAGCATTGAAGCAGGTAGTTTGGATGATCCAAAGAGCAAGGAAGGCCTAGCGGAAGATACCTTTTACTCTCTTTTAGAAGGAACCAATAAATTTTCTAAGGATGAAATAATAAATACTCTAATCTCTTTTGGAAATCATAGAAGGGAATTTAAATCATTTTGGATGTTATATGAATTTTCATTCATTGAAAATGTATGTCTAAAAGAAGATACAGAAAAGTGCCTCGAATTATTTTCTGATATTATTCAAAATCCTACATTCAAAAATAAAAACTTTTATATAGGAACTTTTATAAGTCGAATCCTTAATGGAATTTTTGATAGTCACAATTATGGAGTATCAGACCATCTTTCTTATATGTTTTTTAATTTTAAAAGTGGTGACTATAAAGAGTATTATAAGCATAGCTTGAAAAAATGGTATAAAGAATTCATTCATCCAAAAAATATCACGCTGTCTATTTCAGGAGATTTTAATTCTATTCATATAAAAAATATAATAAATAAATATTTTGCAGACTGGAATCCTGATATACCACAAACAGATGAAAATAAGTATACAATTAACATTACAGATAGTAGTGGAATAAATATTAATTTTTTAGAAGAAAAAGGATTTAAAAATGCTTCAATTTATATTTGGAAAAAAACACATGATATAGAGGCTTTTAATTTTGCTGCTGATATGGCATCTAATATATTTTCAAGACAAAAAATTCCTTTAATAAAAAATAGTATTTATCATTCTAGAAATATTGATTATAATAAAGATAATAATACAGAAATGCCTCATTTAGAAATTCAAATTAAAGAATTAAATTATTCACTTGTAAATACTTACTATGAAAATTTAATTAATTCTTTTAATGAATTTTCTAATAATTCAATTACAGAAAATGATTTAAAAGAAGAAAAATCTTATCAAGTAGATTGGTATACCTTAACACCTGAAATATATGATATAGAACAAATGAATAATCATTTTTTTTATATGTTTACACAAAATGGAGATATTCCCTCAATTGATAAACTTAAATCAAATATTAGCCAAATTCAATCAGTATCATTAACAGAAATTAATGAGGCTGCTAAAAAAGTTTTTGACCCAGATAATTTTATTATGGTAGTACAGGGAAATAAAGATTCGTGCCAAACCTTTTTAGATCAATTTGATAATGTTAATTATTATAAAAATGGTGATGAACCTAAATAAAATTATTCTATTTGAAAGCATATATATCAATTCATGATGTAAGTCCTCGCAATTTAAATGATGTAGAAAATATTATTTCTAGACTTGATTCTAAATTTAATATCAACAAAATCTCTATACTTGTAATCCCTGGGTTAAATTGGAAAAAAAAACAGCTCGATAAAATTAAATCTTGGCAAAATAATGGAATACAAATTGCTGCTCATGGCTGGCTCCATAAATCAAAAAAAATCAAAACAATTTATCACAAATTACATAGCCTTATTATAAGTGCTAAATGCGCAGAGCACCTTTCAATAAATAGACAAGATATAAATAATATTGTTAGCAACTCATATAATTGGTTTATTGAAAATGATTTTCAAAGACCATATTTATATGTTCCACCGGCATGGGCACTTGGAAAGATTAATAGAAAAGATTTACAAAAATTAAACTTTACTCACTTTGAATGTACGACTGGTTTTATACATAATAATAAATATCGTTTTTTACCTTTAATAGGGTTTGAAGAAAAGTTCCTTTGGAAATCTTTATTAAGACGTTTTTTTAATTCATTTAATTTTATGTTAGCTTCCTTTACCGGTGTAGTTAGAATCGCAATTCATCCAAATGATTTCAATCTATATTTAAAAAATGATATAGAAAAATATTTAAATAAATGTGATGAAGCTGTTTTACTTAATGAGTTGGGCTAAAAATATTTATAAAGGATTTCGTAAAAATTTATTTATTAGTAAATGAAAATGATGAACGCCTGTTTCATACTTTGGTGAATATCTTCCTGAACTATAGTACCTTGATCTAATCCCTTTTTGCACATTCTGTACAACTGTTTGATCTTCAATTTCTACCTTATCTAATGTTGCATCACCTTGTTGTGGCTGATTCATATTTTCTATTGGATACGATAAAAATCTAATTCGAGTACGACTTGCCGTTATAGGCTCAATTATATTGATAGAAAGTCCCCAAGAATAAAAGTTAAACATAATGTTGGGAAAAAGCCAGTAGTACAATGCATATACATTTTCATTTTTAGAATTATTTAAAATGGAAGAACCTTTGTCATCTTCAGCAATCTGTAAAACTGCATTTTCTAAAAGAACTGTTTTATATGTACTAACATCTATCTCATTAGCCAATCCTTTATGCACAAATGGAACATGAAAACCTTCTAAATAATTTTCACAATACATAGCCCAATGGGCATCTATTTCCCCTGTGTATGAATTCTTTTCATCATAAGACAATTTATCAAAAGGAAAGTTGGGCAGCCTAGATTCAATATCTTTAAAAACCCCAGTTATTTCTATCTTTTTTTCCAAAGAAACCATTATAAAAATTTTCCAATTATAAATTGGAATAGATTCAAGATCGTCTCTTGTTGTAGGAAAGTTTTCTACATCTTTAAACCCTGGCATTGAATTAAAAGAACCATCTAGATTAAATGTTCTACCATGGTACATGCATCTTAATTTGTTATTATTGCATTTTTCTGTGGCTATTAAGTGTGCTCTATGAGTACACACGTTAGATAGACATTTGATAGAAGAATCACCTTTTACCAATACTAGAGGCTCATCAATAAAATCTTCTAAAAAACAAAATGGATAAATATTGTTTTTATCAAGATTCTGAACATCTGTAATTAATTGCCAGGAGCTGGGAAATAAAAATTCTTTACAAAATTTAAAATATTGATTTTCTAAATAAAATTCTGATGGAAGTGTTTCAGATTTTTTAATATCTGAATCAATATTAAATGAAATCATAATAAAATAATAATTAAGATTCCATCAATCTTTTCTGAATAATCAATAATGCATCTTCTTGGGGAATACGCTCTTGTTCCATTGTATCTCTATTTCGTATCGTTACAGTCTGATCTTCCTTAGTCTGACCATCAATAGTAATACAATATGGTGTTCCGGCTTCATCATGCCTTCTATATCTCTTTCCTATTGAGTGCTGTTCATCATAGCGAGCATTTATCCCTGCTTTGAAAAAATTACTTACCATATCCCTAGCAATTTCAGGAAGACCCTCTTTTTTAACTAAAGGCAATACCGCAACTTTAATCGGCGCAAGTCTGGGATGTAGTTTCATAACTACTCGAGAGCTATCTTCGCCATCAGCATTTGGAACTGTTTCTTCATGATATGCATCTAAAAGATAAACCAGTAGGCCACGAGTTACTCCTGCAGCTGGTTCAATTACATAAGGGGTATACCTCCAGCCATTTTTTCCTGTTTCTGGATCCTGTTTTTGTTGATCAAAATAACTTAGCTTTGCACCAGAATGTTCAGAATGTTTTTTTAAGTCATAATCTGTTCTACTCGCGACACCCTCCAGCTCATCAAATCCCCATGGATATTCATATTCAATATCATAACATGCATCTGCATAGTGTGCAAGCTCATCCGTTTCATGGGCTCTATATCTAAATTTATCAGGATCATTAGCCAATTTTTTCCACCATTCGATTCGCTTATCTCTCCAATAATTCAACCAATCTTTTTGTGTTCCAGGTTCTACAAAAAACTCCATTTCCATTTGTTCAAATTCACAAGATCTAAAAATAAAATGTTCAACGGTAACTTCATTACGAAAACTTTTTCCCATTTGTGCAATTCCAAATGGTACCTTCATACTCATTGATTGTTGACAATTTAAAAATTGTACAAACATTGCCTGAGCTGTTTCTGGTCTTAAATAAACAGCAGATTTTTTAACAATATCTTCAATGCCAGTTCTCATTTCTTTATTATCTAAATCTTTATTTTTTTCTACAAAAGATGTTATATCTCCAAGTACATCTATTGGACCAATCTGACTTCTAAACATAAGATTAAACTGTCTTTCATCACTTAAAAAAGGACTACCAAACTTTGGGCTTACATATCCTCTATATGGAAATGTAGCAGATGGTTTTTCATTGTCATTTTCAAAAAATCCCATATTATTTTCATCTATGACCCTCATCCCTAATAATACTTTTCCATTTCTTTTTAATTCAATATTATATCTTTTTTTTATCGCTTCTAAATAAGATTTTGCCTGACCTTTATCGGCACATTCAATAGGTAATTCATCTCCAGAAACTGGTCTTGGAGCTTTATCAGCCCTAAACCTTTCTTTACTAATTAAACAATCAACTAAAGGATCAGAAAATCCGGCAAGGTGCCCTGAAGCATGCCATACATTTGTATGCATAATAATTGATGCATCAATACCAATAACATCTTCTCTTTCATGTACCATGGATCTCCACCATTCATTCATGATATTTCTTTTTAGCTCAACACCTAATGGACCATAATCATAAGCCGATTTAAGCCCTCCATATATTTCACTACTTTGAAATACAAAACCTCTTTGCTTAGAAAGAGAAATAACTTTTTCCATTAATGAACTGGAATTTTTGTCAGTCATTTGAATCCTTTTAAATTAATTAATTGATAACTATAAAAGTTAATATAGTATAGATGAGGACAACAATATCTTGTATTGTAATACTATTTTCTTTTTTTGAATTGACGTTTTTTTGTAGGACCTTTAGCTTTCTTTTCAGCTATAAGCTGAATAGCAACATCTAGTGTAACATCGTTAGGTTGAGTTGTTTTAGGAAGTGTAGCATTAATTTTACCATCAGTTACATAGGATCCATATCTACCATCTTTTATTTCAATAGCCATTTTAGTTTTAGGATCTATTCCTAGCTCTTTTATAACTCGTGGGCCTGATTTTTTTGCTTCTGTAGAAAGAATTTCTACCGCTCTGTCTAAAGTTAAATTTAGAATATCATCTGGCGGATTAACGCTTCGTGTCGTTTTCCCAGACCTAATATAAGGACCATATCTACCAATATCCGACTTTACTATATCGTCTGTTTCAGGATGCTTCCCTAGGTCTTTAGGCATTGCAATAATTTTTAATGCAATATCAGATGTTACTTCTTCTGGCACCATACCAGATAACAAAGATTTCATTTTATCACCGCATTGAATATAAGGACCAAACCGACCTTCTTTTAAAAACACTGGCTCTTTTAACTCTGGATGCATGCATAATTCTTTTGGTCCTTCTGCTTTTTTTTGCAAGCTTTCTTTAGCGCTATTAAAATTAAATTCACTAGGAATAGATTCATCTGGCAATGTAGTATTTGTTTCTCCATCTTGAATATAAACGCCATATCTACCAATTTTTACAGTAATTACTTTATTATCGTTACCCTTAAGCTCCATAATGGTTCTAGATTTTTCTTTATCTACTTCATTCTCTAATAATGCTTCAAGACCAGGAGTACCATTTTCTCCCTTATAAAAATGAGTTAAAAATTCTTCAGATTTCATTTCATTTCTAGAAATAGCATCAAGAGTATTTTCTAAATTTGCAGTGTATTGAAGATTAACCATATCTGTAAAATTACTTTCTAAAAATTGTACAACTGCATATGCTGTAAAGGTTGGAATTAACGCACCGCTAACTTTCCTTGCATATCCTCGATTTTGAATATTACTTAATATTGCAGAATATGTTGATGGCCTTCCTATTCCTAAAGCTTCTAATTCTTTAATTAAAGACGCTTCCGTAAACCTTGATGCTGGCTTCGTAAAGTGCTGATTTGGATTAAATTCTTTTCCAGATAAAACATCTCCTTCTTTCATCGGAGGTAAAATTGATTCTTGATCATCTTTGTCTTTACTTGGATCATCAATATCTTCTACATATACTTTTAAAAATCCTGGAAATTCTATTACTTTACCATGTGCATCAAATATAGCGCTACCATCTGAAATTTCTACCGTTGTTTTAAGTAATTTAGCTGATTTCATTTGACTTGCTATAGTTCGCTTCCAAATCAAATCATAAAGTTTCCATTCCGTATTATCTAATTTATTTTTTAATGTTTTTGGATCTTGAAATTTTGCTCCTGCAGGTCGAATTGCTTCATGCGCTTCTTGTGCATTTTTAACTTTACTCTTAAAAGCTCTAGGTTTATCAGGCACATATTCTGATCCATATAAATCTTTTATATTTCTTCTTGCTGCCTCTACTGCCTCTTTAGAAAGACTTATAGAATCAGTCCTCATATAAGTGATGTAACCTTCCTCATACAATTTTTGGGCCGTTCTCATTACCTGCTGAGATGACATTCTTAATTTTCTTATACCTTCTTGCTGCAATGTAGATGTAATAAAAGGTGGGTATGGGTTTTGTTGCGCAGGCTTTTGCTCAACTCTAACAACTTTCCATGAAGATTTAGAGAAAGTATTTACTAAATTTTCTGCTTGCTTATTATCTAATGCTAATAAATCAGATTTTAATAACTTACCTGTATGCTTATCGAAATCTTTTCCTATTGCTATTTTTTTTGACTCTGATATTTTAAGCATTGATTCAAAAGAAGTACCCTTAGATTCAAATTTAGCTGAAATGCTCCAATATTCACTTTCAATAAACTTTGAACGTTCTTTTTCTCTATCTACAACTATTTTTATTGCTGGACTTTGAACTCGGCCGGCAGATAAACCACCCTTCACATTAAACCATAGTTTCTTGGATACAAGATATCCCCACAGCCTGTCTAAAATACGCCTTGCTTCTTGGGCACTTACTAAATCTTGATCAATTTCTCTGGTATGATCAAATGATTCTTGGATAGCTGTTTTTGTTATTTCATGGAAGGCTAATCTTTTAACAGGGATTTTGGGTTTTAATAGCTCCATTAGATGCCATGCAATGGCCTCCCCCTCTCTATCAGGATCCGTTGCTAGATATAAAATATCTGCTTTTTTTATAATAGATTTTAATTGTGAAATTACTTTCGTTTTATCTTTTGAAGGAACATATGTTGCAGAAAATCCATTATCCACATCAACACCAAGGTCGCTTTTGGGTAGATCCCTAACATGGCCAACAGATGCTTCAATAGCATATTCATCTCCTAAAAAACGTTTTAAAGTTTTAGCCTTAGATGGAGATTCTACTATAATTAAACTATTAGATTTTTGTCCCATATGTAGAAACTTACATCATTTCTATTCTAATAATCAAAATAGAAAATTAATTTTTTAAAAAAACTTATGTTTTATTATTAAATAATATACAAATGAACATGTAATTTTGAACATGAATTATAATGGAACCCTATTAAAAATGAAAACAGATCTTCAAGATCCTGTTATATATAATTTGCCAATAGGTGATGATTTAGTATTAATGAATGATCTTATTGGAAAATACATTGTTTTTGATTGGAAAAAAGAAATTTATTGTATCTCTTGCGGCAGAAAAACTAATAAATCTTTTGCTCAAGGACATTGCTATCCTTGTTTCATAAATAGTCCAGAAACTTCCGAATGTATTTTGCGACCAGAGCTTTGTGAGGCCCATAATGGAGTTGCTCGGGATATTGAATGGGCTGAAAAACACTGTTTAAAAGATCACTATGTTTATTTAGCAATTTCAAGTGGTGTGAAGGTGGGGGTAACAAGATCAACTCAAATTCCAACACGATGGATAGATCAAGGTGCTTGGAAAGCAATCAAATTAGCTAAAACACCTAACAGATATATTGCAGGATTAATAGAAGTAAAGCTTAAAGAATATATATCAGATCGTACTCATTGGCAAAAAATGTTGAAAAATATACTAATTGAAGGGGTAAATCTCTTAGAAAAAAAAGAAGAAATGATAAGATATTTATCTAAAGATCTAGCTCAATATATAAGTCCTAATGATAAAATTATAGAAATTAATTATCCAGTAAATGAATATCCTGAAAAAGTTAAAAGTATTGGCTTTGATAAAGTTAATGAAATTTCTGGTCGCCTATGGGGGATAAAAGGACAATACTTAATGTTTGATGATGGAACCGTGTTAAATATTAGAAAACATACTGGGTACTTAATCAATTTTGAAATTTAATATATAAATGAAAATTCTTATATCCAATCTTCCAAAAAATCCTTGGTGGGGAGAAGGTACTCCCCAATATGAGGATAACCCTGCTATGAATCTTGGTATTAAGCCAAATCAAAAGAAAGTAGAAGATGAATGGGGTCAGCTAAAAAATGCTCTTTTATCTCTTCCATGTTCTTTAGAAATAATTCCTTTTCCAAAATTACTTGATTCTAATAACCCCGCTAATTGGAAACATGATTATATTTTTATGCGCGATTTGTTTATAAGTAATCAAAATGGCGATGTTGTTATAGCGCGATTTAAAGAAAAAGAAAGGCAGGCTGAAGAAGAAATAATAGAAGAATGGCTAAACAGACAAAATTTAAATGTGCACATTTTACCATTTAATAAAAATTATTCTATGGAGGGAGGTGAATTTTATTTTTGTAAAAATGAAAATATATTATTTGCCGGCTTTTCAAGAAATAATACTATAGGTAATGAAAAAACTGCTGAATTATTAAATGTAGATAAATTAATACAAATAGAAACTAATGCTTTTCATTTAGATACTATATTTACACCTGTACTAAATGATAAAAATAAATTATGTTTAATAATATGTTGTAAGGATCTTATTAATAAAAATTCTTTTGATAAATTAAAAAAACTATCAAATGAGCTAGGAATAGAAATCCTTAATATTAGTCCACAAGATGCTATAGGCACTCCTAACAAATTAGGAAGTTTTGCCGTAAATTGCCTTCCTCTGCCAGGTTATTTAATTAATGCTGCAACATTTAGTTCTAAAAAGGTGATTGAAGCTTTGAAAAAACATAAAATAAATCATATAAAAGTTCCTTTGACGCAATTTCATCTTAGTGGGGGCTCTGCCCACTGCCTTACAAACGAGCTTTAATTAATATTATTATAAACAAATTTACCAGACACCATTGTTCCTAAAACTTCTGTTTGTAAAATTTTACTTTCATCCAAAGTTAAAATATTATCAGAAAGAATGGTTAAATCTGCGTCAAACCCGGGTCTTATTCTGCCCCTTCTATGTTCAGAAAATTCTGCATATGCTGCCCAGCTTGTAAACATCTTTAAGGCATCTATTTTACTTACTTTTTCTTGAGGCTGCCATCCATTTTCAGGATATCCATCATGATCTTTTCTAGTTATAGCAGCATAATATTCAAAAATTGGATTGCCTTCTTCAATAGGGCAATCTGAACCTCCTGCAATTTTACACCCTTGATCAATAAATGATTTCCATCTTGAAACTCTATGTAATCTTTCAGTGCCCAATCTATCTTTAAGCCACCTCATATCACTGGTACAATGGCTAGGCTGCATTGATGGAACTATTCCATTTTTTACAAAACGTGGAATATCTTTATCTGCAACCATTTGCGCATGCTCTATTCTCCACCTATGATTTTTAATATTTTCATTATGATTAGAATAAACATCTAATACCATTCTATTTCCTCTATCACCTATCGCATGCGTACAAAGCTGAAATCCTGATTCTTTACATAATCTAGCTATATTATTATATTCTTTATCAGAAATTAAAATTAAACCACAAGTGTTTTGTTTATCTGAATATGGATCTAATAATGCAGCACCCCTGCTTCCAAGAGCTCCATCGATAAAAGCTTTAACCGATCTAATAGTATAATTGTTTTCTCTATAAATACCATCTTTAAAAAACAACTTTAAAAACTTTGTGTAGCTACTACCCAACATCCCATAAACTCTTATTGGAAGATTGCCTTTATTAGCTAATTTTTTCAAAACTTTTACTGTAACAGGATCCTGCCATGCATCATGAACATTTGTTATTCCTCTAGAAACAACAATTTCCATTGCCAATTTAATCCATTTTTCTACACTAGCTTCATCATTTTTAGGAATTATAAACTGAACCGGATTCATCGCATTATCAATAAGTATACAATTGTTTATGATTTCACCCCCATTTATTTCTGCATTTGTAATATCTAAACCTGATAAATACATAGCTTTTTTATTAACCCACGCAGAGTGACCATCAATTCTAGTTAACATTACAGGCTGATCAATAGGTAACTTGTCCAGAATACTTGAAGATGGAAATTGATTAATATCCCATTTTGTTTGATCCCAGCCAAAGCCTAAAATCCAATCTTCAGAACCAACTAATTTACTTTTTTGATTTACTTTTTCTGCAATTTCAATAGCTGATTTACAATCTTTTAATTGAAGGGTGTCGAGCTGCTTGCCTAAATTAGTTAGATGAAAATGAGAATCAACAAATCCAGGAATTACAGTTGCACCTTTTAAATCTATACTTTTAAAATTGGGATCTATTGAATTAATTGCTGCAATTTTATTATCTACTATAGAAATTGTATCGGCCCTTTGACACTGTTTATCTAAAGTAATAAAATTAGCATTTATTAAATTTATTTTATTGCTCATACGTAAATTTATGATTCTGTAGTTGGATAATTTTGTATAAAATTATTTATTAATAAAAATTTAAGGAAAATAATGAATAAAATTATTGATTTTAGAAGCGATACTGTAACACTCCCAACAGATCAAATGCTTAATGCTATAAAAAATGCTGATTTAGGAGATGATGTTTTTCAAGAAGATCCTACCATTAATAAATTAGAAAAAAAAGCTGCTAATTTAATGGGTAAAGAAAGCGCTTTACTAGTACCTAGTGGTACAATGGGCAATTTAATATCTATTTTAGTTCATTGCCCCCGTGGAACTGAAATAATTTTGGGAGATAAAGCGCATACATTTTATTATGAAGCTGGTGGAATTTCTGCTTTTGGTGGAATACATTCTCGACAATTAAAAAACCAAGCTGATGGCACATTAAAAGTTGATGATATACTTTCAGCCATTAGAAAAGACAATGTTCATTTTCCTAGAACTTCAGCAATTACATTAGAAAACACTCATAACCTTTGTAATGGATCCCCTCTATCATCAAATTATTGTAATACTGTTGCAAAAATTGCAGATGATAATAATATAAAGTTGCATATTGATGGTGCTAGAATTTTTAATGCTTCTGTTGCATTAAATGAGAATGTTAAAAAATTAGTAGAAAATGTAAACTCATTAACATTTTGTTTATCTAAAGGTTTATCCGCTCCTGTAGGATCAATTATTTGTGGTGAAGAAAAGTTTATATATGAATGTAGAAGAATCCGAAAAGCTCTAGGTGGAGGTATGCGACAGGCTGGAATTATTGCAGCTGCAGGAATTGTTTCTTTAGATACAATGATTGATCAAATTAAAAAAGATCATAGTAATGCTAAAAAATTAGCAAAAGGGATTTCAGATATTGATGGTTTATCAATTGATTTAGAAAATATTAATACTAATATTTTATATTTTGATATTCATCCCCAAAGGCGTAGTGATTATCTTAATAAACAAACTCTTAAAAACTGTATTTATCCATCTGAAATTAAACTAAATAATATTCATTTTTTTGAAAGTTATAAAAATAGATTTCGTCTTGTAACTCATAGTGGTATAAATGAATCTGATGTTGAAAAACTTTTATTAGCTTTAAAAAAAATAGTTAAATAAAAAAGCCCCACTTAAAAGTGGGGCTTTAGTTTACAATATTATTTATAGGAAGCTTAAATTAGCCCAATACTATATTAACTAGAAGCACAACATCTAAAACATTTAATATACCATCTCCATTAATATCTGAACATCCTTCAGCATTAGATCCTGGTGCTAATACTAAATTAACTAATAACACTACATCTAAAACATTAACAACACTATCACTATTCAAATCTCCGTCTAAAGCACACCCTCCACCTGAACCAATAGTGACAGGTATTGTTAGCTGTGGAGTTGGATAGTTTTCTACATCATCATCTGCAAACCAAAATTTAGCATCATAGTCTCCATCTGCAATATCTTCAACATCTATTGATGCTGAAAACAAGACCCCTTCTTCATAGGTATGGCTATCTGGAATCATATCAACAGAATAAAAACAATTGTCTGTACCAGAATCACATATCTGTGCAGATTTAAACCAAGGTAAATTACCATCCCCATCTGAATAAGCTACAGATAGTGTATTTGTTTCACTATCAAATTGTGGATTGCTTAAAACTAAAGGGATATTGCCTTCCTGAAAGGTTGTTGTGCAAACCATTAATCCAGGATTTGTTTGATCTTTAACCTCTGCTGCAACATCTAAGCCATCTAAAGAAGCTTCCACAGTAACACCCAAAACAATAAATCCATTAAATGAATTGGGCCAAGTTCCCCACTGACTATCGCCAGTTATATAGTCCATTAATGCAGTCGCCTGTAAACTATTACCATTTGTGCTATAAGTTATATTGGTAGTTATATAATCAAATCCACCAATATCACCTGTTGCTAAATCACCAGTTATTTTTAAAAGACCTGGGGTCAATTGTCCAAAGCCACCATCACCATAACCGATAGCATATGCTATAGCCTCCTCTGCTTCTGGGTTTACAATACCTATACCATAAAGATACCAGGGTCCAAAAAAAGATCCTTCATCACAGCAACCACTATTTAATTCTAAATTCATATAAATACGCTCAACATCAGTATAATCATTTCCTTCTGAATCAATTGCATCAGTTCCTTGATATGTTCCAAGTAAACCAATAATATCTTGGCTTGAAGATGCATCTCCTGAAGGTTCATCTACCATTGGAGCATATAATGAAGAGCTTGGAGGCCAAGATCCATTAATATTATGAGGCGATCCCGATACCAATATTGTTCCATAGTCATAACCCAGGGCAGAAGAATTTACTGTTCCAGAAAGATAGGCAAATGCCGAGTTTCCAGAGCTTGTATTAATAGTTCCTCCCCATGTGTTTTCATAGCCATCTGTGCCAAGCGGATTAGCAATTGCTGACTGCCATGTTGCTTGATTATCTGTCGAAACATATACCGTTGCGCTTTCTGCCCCATCTTGTAATTCAGATGAAATATCTGCATTTACTACAAACTCAGAGCGTGGAGCTGTCGTAGCAAAATTTGAAAAAGCTTCTTCTCTATTTTTAGACGCCAAAAATGCACGCTTGGCGGCCATTGATTCTGAATAAATTTTTTGTAACATTTTCAACATAGCTTCTTCACCAAGCTGTTTTTTTTGTAATTCTGTATATTCCTCAGCAATTAAAAATGATGATAGCACCATTCCTAACATTATAATAATTTTTCTATTTTTCATCCCAATTTTCTCCATAGTTTAGAAAATAATTTAATAATATCTTGACTAAAAACCTTGTTTTTTGTTCAATTAGTAACATATTGTTACATCACTTAAAATATTATAATAATTATTTTAATAATTAATTCTATATTTTAAATAATCTTATACAATTAATTGTAAATTATATATTAAATGAATTTAAAAAATATATTAGTCATATGGGCACTATTTATTGTTAGAATCTCGGGGTCTGATTGCGAAGATAGTTTTGTTAATATAAATGATAATTGCTACTATAAAAATCATATTAAGCTGTTGCAGGGCTTTATAGATAATAATGAAAGCTTATACAAACTTAACCCTCTTGATATTGGGTTTCAAGAATGGAATAATGATAAGCTTATTCATCTTTATCTGGGAAATTTGAATATTAATATTATTCCCAATATTCTTGGAGAAATTAAAGATATTAAAAGTATTGATTTAAGCAATAATAACATTTTGTCTTTACCTGAGAGCCTGTGTAACATTTTTCCCTACTATACAGATATTAATTTTGCTAATAATCAAATTTGTCCTCCTTATCCCTTTTGTTTTGAATATATTGATAATCAAAATAACAATAAATGTCCAGATTTTAATTGCACTGATGATTATATTAATATTAATAATAAATGTTATTATAAAAGACATATTCAGGTTTTAGAAGATTTAATCAAATTAAATAACAGCCTAAACAATAATTCACCACTAAATATAGGTTCAGAAATTGGGTTTCAAAAATGGACTAATGGGAAATTAACTCATTTAAATCTTATAAATAATAATTTAACAAAATTACCAGAAAATTTATGTCAAATATATTCTGAATTAGAATTTTTTAATATTACAAATAATAATATATGTCCTCCCTACCCAAGCTGTTTTGAATTTATAGGGTTTCAAAATACATATAATTGCATAGATGAACAAATAAATGATATTTATGAAAATGATGTTAAAAAAAATGTGGTTACCGAATTATTTGAAAATAATGATGAAATTTATGATAGTTTAAAAATAGAAGGGTGGCAAGCCGTTTGCCCAACCGGATATATTAAATATGATAATAAATGTTACCTTCAAACTCATATTGATATTTTGCAAGATTTTATCGATAACAATATAATTTTAAAAACAAAAGATCCTCTTGAAATAGGTTATCAAGATTGGAATAATAGCCAATTAATTAATCTTAATCTTATGGGCCTAGAAATTAATACTATACCTGATAGTATTGGATTATTAAAAAATATTAATAGTTTAGATTTAAGTAATAATAATATATCATTGATACCTGAAGGCCTGTGTAGTCTTTATAATAATAAAACTTCATTAAATTTATCCAAAAATAAAATTTGTTCATCTTTTCCACCGTGTCTTGATTATGTTAGTGAACAGGATTGTAAAAACCAATTGTGCCCCGATGGATTTAAAAAAATAAATGATGATTGTATATTTATTGAAGATTTGAATTTTTTGTCATCTTTAATTGATAGCAATCAAGTTTTATCTAATATTTTGGGAAATTTAGATATATCAGAATCATATAAAAGAATTGGCTATCAAGCTTGGAGGCATGGTCGTCTAGATACTCTTATCATACATAATATTGGATTAACACAAATACCTGAAAATATTTGTAAAATTAATAAGCACATACGCTTTTTTAATGTTGATTATAATTCTATATGTCCTCCATATCCTTCTTGTTATATTAGTTTTAAAAATCAAAATCTATCAAATTGTAATATATTGAACCTCCCTCAACTTTCTTGTCCTGATTCTTGTGTTTCTTATTATAATAAATGTTATAAAAATAATGATTTATCTGTTTTAAATGATTTTATAACAAATAATGAATCGCTAACTAATTACCATCCTCTATCTGTAGGCGCTCAGGTTTGGAAAAATCATGAAATTATAGAAATAAATTTAAATGAAATGGGGTTAACAAAAATTCCCGAAAGTTTTTATAAATTAGGTGGGCTTAAAAAAATAAATCTGAGTTATAATAATTTAAAAAATCTGCCCGAAAGCTTTTGTAAGGTTTATTCAAAATTAGAAAATTTAAATCTAAATAATAATAATATTTGTGAACCTTTTATTGATTGTTTTGATTTTATTGGCAATCAAAAGCCTGGTGTATGTAAAGAAAATAAGAGCTGTTCTTTCGGCTATGTTGATATTAATGATGGGTGCTATTATAAGAAAGATATTGACATATTAAATCAATTTATTAATAATAATATTAGTTTAAACAACAAGGGCCCCCTAGAAATAGGTATACAAAAATGGAATAATATGCAACTTGAATATTTATATTTAGGTGAAAGCGAATTAACAGATGTTCCGGATGGTGTTTGCTCTATTTTGCCTCAACTTAAAGGGTTTAATATATCTCAAAATAAAATTTGCTCTTCTTATCCTTCCTGTGTTGAAAGCTTCATTGGGGAACAAAATAAATCAAATTGTGATTAAACAATTATTTTAATTTTGATTGTGCAGCAGCTAGTCGAGCGATAGGCACCCTGAAAGGAGAACAACTAATATAATCTAATCCTGATTTGTGAAAAAAATCAATCGATTCGGGGTCCCCTCCATGTTCACCACAAATACCTATTTTTAAATTAGAATTTGTTGACCGTCCCTTTTCTACACCCATCTTAAGCAAGCTTCCAACACCATCTTGATCAATAGATTGAAACGGATCCTTCTTTACTATGTTTTTATCTATATAATCAGATAAAAAGCTTCCTATATCATCTCTAGAAAAACCAAATGTTGTTTGTGTTAAATCGTTGGTACCAAAAGAGAAAAAATCTGCCTCTTTTGCAATTTGATCGGCTGTTGCACATGCTCTTGGAAGTTCAATCATAGTTCCTACATAATAACTAAAACTAACCCCCTTTTCTTGTTTTATAATTTTTGCCATTTCATCAACAATTTGTTTTTGATGTTTAAATTCTTCTACAGAGCCTACTAACGGAATCATTATTTCAGGTGCAGGTATATGATTTTCTCTAATTAATTCTATGGTTGCTTCAAATATTGCCCTAACTTGCATTTCTGTTATTTCTGGATAAGAAATTCCAAGCCTGCATCCTCTGTGTCCAAGCATTGGGTTAACTTCATATAAATTATTAATTCTTTCATTTAAGAGATTTAAAGGAATATTTAAATCTTTTGATAATTGTTTAATGCCTGATTTTGTATTAGGTAAAAATTCATGTAAAGGTGGATCTAATAAACGAATAGTTACGGGATAGGGTGCCATTGCTTTTAGAATCCCATAAAAATCTTTTCTCTGATGTTTTAACAATTTCATAATTGCTTTTCTTCTATATGATTTATTCTTAGCAATAATCATTTCTCTAATTGCTAAAATTCTATCAGGATCAAAAAACATATGCTCCGTTCGGCACAAACCAATTCCCTCTGCGCCAAACTCCCTTGCCTTTTTAGCATCAGCCGGACTATCAGCATTTGTTCGAACACCTAATTTTTTATATTTGTCAGTAATTTTCATTAATGATTGAAAAGAGTTGTTGTTTTTTAAATCAACATCTATTAATGGAATTTTATTTTTATAAACATGTCCATTACTTCCATTTAATGTTATCCAGTCACCTTCTTCTAAAACAGTTTTATCAATTGATAATTTTTTATTTGTAATAGAAATATTTAAATTTGAACAGCCAACAATACAACACTTTCCCCAGCCCCTAGCAACTAATGCAGCATGAGAAGTCATACCACCTCTATCTGTCAAAATTGCTTGAGATACAAACATTCCATGAACATCTTCTGGAGATGTTTCATTTCTAACTAAAATAACTTTTTTTCCTTTATTATGCCATTTTTCTGCATCATCTGCTGTAAATACTATTTGTCCGGATGCGCCTCCTGGTCCTGCGGGCAAACCTTTTGTTATAATTTTTGTTTGTTTTTCAATATCCTTGTCTAGCATTGGGTGCATTATTTCATCTAATTGTTCTGGCTTAATACGATTTATTGCTGTTTTTTCATCTATCAATTTTTCTTGTAACATTTCCATCGCCATCTGTACAGCCGCCTGACCATTTCTTTTGCCTTTACGTGTTTGAAGCATCCATAGCTGTCCATTGTCTATTGTAAATTCAATATCCTGCATATCGCTATAGTGGTTTTCTAATTTTTTTTGTATAATATCTAGCTCTGCATATAGCTCTGGCATTACTACATTTAATGTTGGAAGTAGTTTTGTTGAATGATTTGAATTAAATGTATTTAAAGGATTGGGGGTTCTAATTCCCGCAACGACATCCTCTCCCTGAGCGTTGGGAAGCCATTCTCCATAAAAAATATTTTCTCCTGTTGCAGGATTTCTTGTAAAGCCTACACCTGTTGCAGAATTTTTATCTCTGTTTCCAAACACCATTGTTTGAATATTAACAGCCGTTCCCCAATGGTGAGGGATGTTTTCTATATTTCTATAACTTATCGCTCTTTTTCCATTCCATGATTTAAAAACTGCTTTAACGCCTCCCCAAAATTGAACATATGCATCATCTGGAAATTCTTTACCAAAAGCTTTATAAACTTCTTTTTTGTAAAGAATACATAATTTTTTTAATTGGGCTTTAGAAAGCTCAGAATCATTTATTAAACCATTATCGCGCTTCATTTTATCTAAGATTGAATCTAATTTTTCTCGAATACTTTTACCCTCTTTAACTTTTATACCTGATGCTTTTTCTATAACAACGTCTGAATACATTGTTATTAGTCTTCTATATGCATCGTACACAAATTTTTCATTTCCTGAATTTTTAATTAAACCCGGGATTGTTTTTGATGTTATTCCAATATTTAAAACTGTTTCCATCATGCCTGGCATAGATTGACGCGCTCCAGACCTAATAGATACCAATAAAGGATTTTTATTACAACCAAATTTTTGTTTCATTATTAATTCTATTTCTTGGAAGGCTTTTTTTACTTGGGCTTCCAAGTATTCTGGAAACATTCCTTTTTCCATATAAAAATTACATACATCTGTACTAATAGTAAAGCCTGGAGGAACAGGTATACCTATTTTGGTCATTTCTGAAAGGTTTGCCCCTTTACCCCCTAATAGGTTTTTATCTTTTGCAGACCCATCTGCAACACCGTTACCAAAAGAAAAAACATGTTTCATTTAATAGCCCCTTTAAAATTGGTTCAAATTTAACCTTTATATATTGTTTTTTCAAAAAAATGAAAAACTATTTTTTAAGGAAGGTTGTATAAATAAGCATGTATTTGAGGAATTTTTAATGCATGTGCTAATATTGTTATGTTTGAAAGATAATGGTTTGGATAATCAAATTGTAAATTTAAATTTTTTCCACAACACGTTGTTGTGATTGAATCACTATCACAATTATATATTTTACTTAAATCAATAAAATCAATATTTAATTTCTTTTGATTTCCAATTATTAAATTTGTTCCACTTTTATTAATATGATCTTTTACTTTAATTATTTTATTATAATTAATCAATTTTGTTGATGTTAAGTCTGTTATATAAAGGTTTTGTATTTTTTCTTTTTTTAAAATTGAATAGCATTCATCAAAATTTTGTGGAGATATTGATAAAAAATTTTTCATTTCATTCTTTTCTGGCAACGCTTTATATAGCTGTTTTGTTATAATATTTAGCTTCATGTTTTTCTACTTCCAAAAATTCCTGTTCCTATACGAACATGTGTTGCCCCTTCTTCTATTGCAATACTGTAATCATTAGTCATACCCATTGATAAATCTGTGCAAGATGTATTAATATTACCATAAACCTCATCTCTAATATTTTTTGTTTTTTTATATATATTTCTTAGTTTTTCTTTAGATTTTAAATTAGGTGGAATTGTCATAATTCCTTTGATTTTTATATTTTCTAATAATGAAATTGTTTTAATATTTTCAAATATTTTTTCTACACAAAAGCCTGTTTTTTTAGGATCTTTACCTGAATTAACTTGAATATAAATATTTTGAATTTTATTATTTTCTTTGGCTATGGTATTTATTTTGTTTGCCAACCTTATAGAGTCTACCGTTTGAATAATATCAAACATTTTAATTGCTTTTCTTGCTTTATTTGTTTGTAGGTGCCCAATTAAATGAAGTTCAATTCCAGCTGTCTTAATTATTGAATCATATTTAACTTCTGTCTCTTTAATTCTATTTTCTGCTATTGCAAATAATCCTGCTTTTATTGATATGTTCCAGGCCTCTACAGGAAACGTTTTGGTAACAGCTACAATGGTAATTTCTTCTTTTTTTCTACCAGATTTTTTTGCAGCCTCTGAAATTTTATTATTAATATCATTTATATTTTTTCTTACTTGAACAATATCATTCATTCTGAACTATCTACTTTTTCCTCCCCCTCGCCTTCTTCATTTTCTTCATCATCTTCAGATTTTAAAACTTTTGTTACAGATGTTATAAAGGTTTTCTCATCTAGTTTTGCTAGCTTAACCCCTTGAGTGTTTCTTCCTATAGTTCTAATATTTTCAACAGGCTGTCTTATCATAATTCCTTTATCAGTTATTAACATTATATCATCTTCATCAACAGCTTCCATTATTGCAACTAAATTTCCAACCTTTTCTGTTGTTTTAATAGTTATAACACCCTTTCCTCCCCTGCTTTGTGTTCTATATTCTGAAATATCGCTTCTTTTACCATAGCCCTTATTCGTTACAACCATTACAGAACCTTCTCTTTTAACTACAAGCATACCTATAACATAGTCTTCATTACTGCTTAACCTTATTCCCCTAACACCCATTGTTTTTCTTCCTGTTGACCTAACATCATTTTCATTAAATCTAATAGACTTGCCATTATAGGTTGCTAAAACTATATCTGTATCGCCATGTGTTATTTTGGCTTGAATTAATTCATCAGAATCCCTAATTTCAATTGCATATATTCCTCCTTTTCTTGGCTTACTATACATTGAAAGGGCTGTTTTTTTAACTATCCCTTCTCTTGTTGCCATAACTATATAATCTGTGTCAACAAATTCATCTACAGATACAAATGTTTTTACTTTTTCTCCAGGCTCACAGCCTATTAAGTTAACAATAGCCCTTCCTTGTGACGTCCTAAGACCAGGTGGTATTTCATGTACCTTTAACCAATAACACTTTCCTCTATCAGTAAAAAAAAGCATTGTATCATGGGTAGATGCTATAAATAAATGTTCAATAAAATCATCTTCTTTAGTGTGGGCGCCCTTCATTCCTCTACCGCCCCTTCTTTGTGTTTTCCAAGTAGATGTTGGAAGTCTTTTTATATACCCATTGTGTGTAATAGTAACCACCATCTCTTCATTTGCTATTATATCTTCAATTGAAAGATCTCCAGAAACCGGTATTATTTCTGATCTTCGTTCATCATTGTATTTGTTAGAAATTTCTTCAAATTCCTCTTTAATAATTGAACTTTGAAGCTCGTAGCTTGATAATATTTCATTTAATTCTTTTATTATAACAAGAAGGTCTTGTAATTCTTTAACTATTTTATCTACTTCAAGAGATGTTAATCTTTGAAGTCTCATATCTAAAATTGCTTTTGCCTGCTTTTCTGATAGATTAAATGTAGATATTAAGCCCTTTTTTGCCTCTTCTGGATCAGAAGATCCTTTGATTAATTTTATTACTTTATCAATATTTTCTTGAGCTACTTTTAAACCTTCTAAAATATGAGCCCTATTTTCTGCTTCTTTTAATTCAAACTCTGTACGTTTTATTATAACTTCTCTTCTAAAATTTAAAAAATGTGTCAACATTGTTTTTATATTCATTACTGTTGGTATTCCATCTACCAGCGCAAGCATAATAACACCAAAACTTTCTTGAAGCTGAGAATATTTAAACAAATTGTTTAGTACTATGGATGCAATTGCTTCTCTTTTACACTCTATAACAATTCTTATTCCATCTTTATCAGACTCATCTCTTAAATCAGAAATACCTTCTACTTTTTTATCTCTAACCAGGTGTGCTATTTTTTCAACTAAATTTGCCTTATTTACCTGAAAAGGTATTTCATTAACAATTATGACTTCTTTACCGCTTGGTAATTCTTCAATAATTGTTTTAGCACGCATTATAACACGGCCACGGCCTGTGCTATAGGCACTTTTTATTCCATCTATTCCAAAAATAAAACCTCCGGTTGGAAAATCTGGTCCTTTAATATGGTTTGTATATATTTCTTCAATAGAAATTTCTGGATTATCTAATAAAGCATTTAAACCAGAAAGGAGCTCTCCTAAATTATGAGGGGGAATTTTTGTTGCCATTCCAACAGCTATACCCTCTGCTCCATTCATTAATAGGTTTGGTATAATTGCAGGTAAAACAACAGGTTCCTCTAAACTATCATCAAAGTTGGGTTGAAAATCTACTGTATTCTTTTCTAAATCTTTTAATATTTCAGAGCTTATTTTATGCATTCTTGCTTCTGTATATCTCATTGCAGCAGCACTATCCCCATCAACAGATCCAAAGTTGCCTTGACCGTCCATTAAAGGATATCTTAATGACCACGGTTGAGCCATTCTTACTAAAGAATCATATACAGAAGAGTCACCATGAGGGTGATATTTTCCCATAACTTCACCAACTATTCTTGCACATTTTTTATATCCTCTATTCCACGAAGCTCCAAGATCAGAGGTTCCATATAACACCCTTCTATGTACAGGCTTTAATCCATCTCTAACATCCGGAAGAGCCCTACTAACAATAACCGACATCGAATAATTAAGATATGATTCAGACATCTCTGTAACAATGTCTCTATCAACTATTATTCCTTCTACATTATTTTCTTCTGACATAGTCAATTTCCTTATACGTCTAAATTAACAACAAATTTTGCGTTATTTTCTATAAAAGATCGCCGCCCCTCTACCTCTTCTCCCATAAGCCTTGAAAATATCCTATTGGCCTCAACAGCATCATCTATGGTTACTTTAAAAAGCGTTCTATTTATAGGACACATTGTAGTTTCCCACAATTGATCAGCATTCATTTCCCCTAATCCTTTATACCTAGAAATATCAATTTTAACACCTTCTGTTTTTATTTCTTTTAAAATAGAATCTCTTTCTTCATCAGTATAAGCATAATGAATTTTTTTTCCTTTAGTTATTTTAAAAAGCGGTGGGTTGGCAATATAAACAAAACCACCAATAAGAAGTTCTGGCATTTTCCTATATAAAAAAGTTAATAAGAGGGTTCTTATATGGCTACCATCAACATCTGCATCTGTCATTATTATTATTTTATGATATCTTAATTTATTTATATCAAAGCCGCCAACAGAGGTTCCTTCTTTTCCTGCAATTTCTTCTTCATCCCCAAAGCCCGCACCAAGCGCTGTTATAATAGTTTGTATTTCATTATTTTCTAAAAGCTTATCTATTCTTGCCTTTTCAGCATTTATAACCTTTCCCCTTAAAGGTAAAATTGCTTGAAACCTTCTATCTCTCCCTTGTTTAGCAGAGCCTCCAGCAGAATCTCCCTCAACTAAATAAAGTTCACAGCTTGAGGGATCTTTTTCAGAACAATCTGCAAGCTTTCCTGGAAGAGCTGAAATATCTAAAACATTTTTTCTCCTAACCAGCTCCCTAGCTTTTCTTGCAGCTTCCCGAGCCCTTGCTGCGTATTCTGCTTTAGTTATTATTTTTTTAGCAATTTCAGGGTTTTGATCGAAAAAACTGGTAAGCCCCTCCATTATAATAGAATCACAAACACCCTTAACTTCTCCGTTTCCAAGCTTTGTTTTAGTTTGTCCTTCAAATTGAGGCTCTGCTACTTTTATAGATAGAACAACAGTTATGCCCTCTCTTGCATCATCCCCAGAGAGTGAAAATGTTTGTCCTTTTTTAGCTTTTAATAAATTGTTTTGTGTTGCATATTTATTTAGAGATCTTGTTAGTGCTGTTTTAAACCCTGAAAGGTGTGTTCCGCCTTCAATTGTATTAATATTATTTACAAATGCTAAAATTGTTTCATTAAAACTTTCATTATATCTTATTGCAATATCAACAGGAACCCCTTCTCTTTCTCCTGTTATTTGGATAGGTGTATCAAATATTGGCTTATGTCCTTCATCTAAATGAACTATAAATTCTGACAAACCCCCTTCATAATAGTGTTCAACTGACTTTTTATCAGCTCTTTCATCTATTAATATTATCTTTATTCCACTATTAAGATATGCTAATTCCCTAAGCCTTTCATCAACTGTATCAAAAAGATATACATGTTCAGTAAAAATTTCATCATCAGGATAAAATATTACTTTAGTTCCTGTTGAACTTGAGTCTCCGTCTCTTAAAACCTCGGTTGTGCTTTTTCCATATTCATAAGATTGAGAAAAAAGCCCTCCATCTCTTTTAACAAAAACAGAACATTTTTTTGAAAGAGCATTAACAACAGAAATTCCAACACCATGAAGTCCTCCTGAAACCTTATAAGAATCTTTATCAAATTTTCCACCAGCATGTAAAACAGTCATAACCAACTCTAAACCAGATTTTCCTTCTTTTTTATTTATATCTACAGGAATCCCTCTACCATTATCCTCAACACAAACTCCACCATTTGGCAAAATAGATACTTTTATTTCTGTACAGTGTCCAGCCATAGCTTCATCAATTGAGTTATCAACAACTTCCCAAATTAAATGATGTAATCCCTTTACACCAACATCTCCTATATACATAGCGGGTCTTTTTCTTACGGCTTCAAGTCCTTTTAAAACTGTAATTTTGTCAGCACTATATTCTGGCTTTGATTTATTTTCTATCATTTGAATTCTATTTCTTTAATTTTTAATTTAGGCTCTTGTTTTTTAAGTCTTTGTAAAAGATCTTCTTTTTGAAAAACTAATTCATTTCTCCAAACAGGGTTAACTGTTTTTATAATTATTTTTCCATGTTTTATATTTAATACTTCTGTGTTTTTTGCTATTGTTTTACCAACAAGGTTTTGCCAAACTTTATTTATATTTAAAGTTTCTTTTATTTCAATATATTTTGTTTCTTTAAAATATTCTGATACTAATGAATTTATTTTTTTTGCTTTCAATAAATTAATCGTTTAGCCTAATTGGCATTAAAAGAGTTGTCTTTATATTGTTTTCTTCTTGATTCATTGGTATAAACAAGCCTGCATTTAATGGAGATTTTAACATTATTTTTATTTCTTCAGAACTTTGTTGCTGTAAAACTTCTTTTAAATAAAGTGCATTATATCCAATTGTCATAGGTTCTCCATCATAATTACAATCTAATGTTTCTTTTCCTGTTGTTATATTCTCAGGGTCTTCTGTTTTAATTATAATATTACTCTCATTTAACTCTAAAGAGACCTGTTTACTTGTTTTGTTTGAAAAAATAGAAACTCTTTTTATAGCTTCATAAAAATTGTTTTTATTTATAATTAGTGTTTTAGTATTATCTTTAGGAATAACTCCTTCATAATCTGGATACGAATCATTAATTGTTCTTGAAGTAATTATTACATTGTTTATTTGAATTTGTATATGGTTTTCTCCAATTAACATTATAATATTTTCATCTTCTGTTAATTGAGTTAATAATAAAATTAAAAACTTTATAGGAATCACTACATTTCCTGAAAAACTCAATGTTTCTAATTGTTTTTTTTCTAATTTAACAAGCCTATGACCATCTGTTGCTACGGTAACTATTTCATTGTTTTTTATCTGAAATAAAATTCCCTGTAAAACAGGTTTTAAATCATCTTTGCTTGCTGCATAAGATGTACTAATTATTATATCTTTTAAATCAGAAGATTGCATGTTAAGATTACTACTGTTTTCAATTGTTTGTTCTTTTGGAAATTCATCTGCTGGCTGTCCCATTATAGTATAATTTCCTGAAGCACTTTTAATATTTACTTTTCCAATATCTGAAATATTAAAGTTTAAGTTGCCAGAAGGCATAGCATTAGTTATTTCTAACAATTTTGATAATGGGATTGCAATAGAACCATCTGATGCACTTATAATATTACACTTAATATTTAAACTAATTTCCAAATCTGTTGCTCTAAGATTTAATTCATTATTATTAACTGTAAATAAAGCACTACTTATGATAGGAAGTGTTGATCTAGATGGTATAGCTTTTGATAAAAGTTGTAAGTTTTTTAAAAGATCTTTTTTATCTATTGAAAATTCCATTATTACACCCTTTTTTATTATTTGAATTTACAGTTTTTTTATATAAAAAGATTAAATATAAATATATATATAATGAATTTATATAATTATTTTTTTTATTATACTTATGTGTATATGTTAATTATAATCACATACAAACCACTTAAAACATATAAAAAAAACAGTTAAAGTTTTTATTTAAAGAAACTCTTTATGTTAATAAGAATGTTTATATGTAGTATGTACATTAATTTATTAACACTCTTTAATTAAAAATTTTAATATATGTTGATTTTTTAATTTTATCCACATAGCTTGCAAAAAAATCATTCTGTTTTTTTTGTTTTGCAAAATTATAAACAATATTCCAAGAGTTTTCTATACTTGGTTTAACTGCAGGTTTATAATTATATATATATATTAAAATAAAACCATCTTCTGTTTCTATTGGTCGGAGCAATTTTTTGACGGGATATTCTTTTAAATTTGTATATATATATACAGGTATTTCATTAATCCGCTTATTTGAAAAAACCCCTGAATTGTTTTTATATTTTTTAGAATAATAAATAGACAAAGAGTCAAAAGAGGATTTGTTAATATTAATTGATTGATAGAGGCTGTCAATATAATTCAAAGAAATATTTTTATCGGCGTCAGAAAACTTATTAAGCTTTAAAATATGTTGAGTTGAAATTTTTTCACCCTGTCTATCTATTAATTTTATTAAATGAAAGCCAAAATCTGATTTTACAGGGTTGCTAATTTCCCCAACGGCCATTGAATAAGCAGCTTTTTCATATTCCTTAACAAGTGTTCCTCTTTTAGTAAAACCAAGATATCCCCCAGAAAAAGAAGATCCAGGATCTTCGGAATATTTAATAGCAAGAGA
>MDSW01183198.1_pt1 | contig 34478 bp, 33 predicted proteins | sample 811171 | NCBI WGS metagenome assembly MDSW01 (sample SAMN05326641, study PRJNA326480) | marine metagenome | isolation source: seawater | place: Atlantic Ocean: North West | collected 2012 | reverse complement strand
TTCAAAATATGCCAGTATAGATGATAAAATGGACGGTTTTCATTATTTTTTAAGATATATAAAGTTTGGTTTAGGAAGGTGTATGGAAGATGCTGCACATGAAATAAGAGATGGACATATATCAAGAGATGAAGGTATAGCTTTAATGAAAAAGTATGAAGGAGAATTCCCAAAAAAATATTTCAAAGAATTCTTAAATTATCTTGATATAAGTGAAAAACATTTTTGGGAAGTAGTTGACTCATGGAGATCTAAGCATTTATGGAAAAAAAATAAAAAAAAATGGGTATTAAAATATCCAATTTGGCATAATAAATAATCCCGTCTAATGACAATAAATGATCTTAATTCTCAAGATAAAATTATTGAGAGAAATAATAATCTTACTAATAATTTAGTAATAATTGATGGTCAACCAGGATGTGGAAAGACAATGTTTTCTTCTATCGTTTCATCATTAAATCGAGTTGAGATTTTAAATTATGCTTTTGAAATAGAATTTGTATCAAGATTGAATTATTTGAATAAAATTACAGATGATGCAACAATAGGGTTGATTAAAATGTTTGCTGATCACAAACTTTATCAAACTATGATGGGTAGAGAAACAAATTTTAGGTTCAAAGATTTATCAAGTGTTTTCAACAACCCTTTTCCAATTAGATATTTTAAAAGAATCTTTAGTGAAGGTGACAAAATTATTACTGATAAAATATTTAAAAATAATCCTATATTAAGTCTAACTACACACAATTTACTATCATATTCTGATCCTGTTTTTAGAGCTTTTCAAAATAGATTATCATTTATTGAAATTGTAAGACATCCACTTTACATGGTCAAACAACAAACTGTAAACATGTCAGAATTAACTAAAAATAATCCAAGAGATATAGATCTTTATTTTAATTACAAAAATCATAGTATCCCATATTATGCTATTGGATGGGAAGATTTATTTATTAATTCAAATGATGTTGAAAGAGCAATCTTTAATATAAATAATATTTATATAATGAACAAAAAAATTAGAAAATTTTTACAAAAAAAAGATAAATTTTTGACTATACCCTTTGAAAAATTTGTTGTTAATCCTAACCCCTATTTAAAGAAAATTAATAGTATAATGAATACAGAATTTTCGAGAAAAACAAAAAAAATATTAAAAAAGCAAAAAATTCCAAGAAAAAAAATTGCTGATGGAATTAATCTTGATATCTATAAAAGATATTTATGGGAGCCCTCCAATCAAAGTTTATCTGAGAATGAAGAATTAAATCTAAGAAGAAATTGGGTAAAAGAACAAGGTGCTAATAAATATTCAATGGATGTATTGGATGAGGTTTCAAATTACTATGAAAAAGAGTTTTTAGATAATTAAATGTTTGTAGCAATTATTCCATTAAGAAGAGGCAGTCAAAGAGTTAAAAATAAAAATTTAAAAAAAATTTTAAATAAACCTCTTTATACATTTATAATTAATTCTGCTTTAAAATCAAAACTAATATATAAAATAATTATTAACACAGACATAAATGAAATTAAAAAAAAATATATTAATAATAAAAAAATAATTTTTAAAAAAAGAAAAAAAAAACTTGCAGGTAATTGTAATATGAATGACGTAATAAATGACACAATTTATGATTTAAAATATAAATATTTTATTCAATTACATGCTACTAGCCCATTTCTAAGCCCTACTTCAATAGACAAGTATCTTAAAAAATTTTTGAGTCAAAAAAAATATGATAGTTTTTTTAGTGTTTCTCACTATAAAAAAAGATTATGGAGCTCAAAAAAACTTCCTTTTAATCACAGTATTAACGATGAGCCTACAACCCAAAATCTAATAAATTTATATGAAGAAAATTCATCATTTTATATATTTACCAAAGACTCCTTTTATAAAAATTATAATAGAATTGGTTTGAGTTCCAAAATGATTAAATTGAATAAAATAGAAAGCTTTGATATAGATAATAATGAAGATTTTCAATTTATTGAATATATAGCAAAATTAAATGATACTTAAAAAAAAATTAAAAAATATTGAAAATACATTTGGTACTTGGGTAAATATAAATAATATCTTAATTCCCGAGATCATTACACAATCTGATTTTGATTGGTTATGTTTTGATCTCGAACATAGTTCAATTGATTACAGTAGTTTGCAAAATTTATTAATTTCAAATAGTAATAATCAAATTGCTTCTTTGGTTAGAGTTCCAGATAATGATGAAAGTATAATTAAAAAAGTAATGGATATGGGTGCAGATGGCATAATTGTTCCAAATATCAAAACAGCAGAAGAAGCAAAAAAAGCTGTAAGGAGTATTAAGTATTATCCAAAAGGTGATAGAGGTGTTGGATTATTTAGGGCTCAATCATACGGAAATAGATTTAGAGAATATTTTTTAAATAGTAATAAAAACAACATATTAATATTACAAATTGAAAATATTAAAGCTGTAGAAAATATTGAAGAGATATCAAACGTAAATGATATAGACTGTTTTTTTGTCGGACCTTATGACCTATCATGTTCAATGCAAATACCTGGAGATTTTAAAAATATTAAGTTTAGAAAGGCGTTGAAACAAATATTAGAATTTTGTAAATCAAAAAAAATATCTGTTGGTATCCATTCTGTATCAACAGATTATAAAGAAGCAGTAAAATATAAAAAAATGGGTTTTAATTTTATTGGTTTGAGTATTGATACTATAATGCTTAAAGATATGTCGAATAAATTATTAAATGAGGTTAAAAACAATTGAGTAAAAATGTTTTAGTAATTGGAGGCTCTGGATTTTTAGGCTCTCACGTATGTGACATTTTAACAAACACTGGATTTAAAGTTACTATCTTTGACAAAGAAAAATCAAAGTGGATAAAAAAAAATCAAAAATTTGAAAAAGGTGATATTTTAGATCAAAAAAAAATTGAACAAGTAATAAAAAAAAATTCTATAGTATTTAATTTTGCGGGTATTTCAGATCTAGATGAAGGATATTATAACCCAATAGATGTTACAAAATATAATATTTTAGCAAATAATTATATACTTAGTTCATGTATAAAATATAAAATCAAAAAATATATTTTCTCAAGCACTGTATACGTTAACGGTAAATATGGTGGTTTTTATAAAACTAGTAAAAAATGTTGTGAACTTTTCATAAAAAATTATTCTGAAAACTATAATTTAGATTATTTAATTTTACAATTTGGAACTCTTTATGGCCCAAGATCTGATATTAAAAATGGCATTTATAGATATCTTTTACAAGCTACAAAATATGGAAAAATAGATTATTATGGTTCAAAAGACTCTATAAGAAGTTATATCAATGTTATTGATGCTGCAAAAGTTTGTGTAAAATTGCTATCACAGGATGAAAAAAATAAAACATTTATAATAACTGGTAGTCAAGAAAGAAAAATTACTGATACTTTCAAATTAATTGAAGAAATAATTGGTAAGAAAATTAAAATTACTTTTAAAAAACCAAAACAGAACAATCATTATAATTCAACACCATACTCGTATGATAATGAGATTACCTTTAAGTATTCTGTAAATAAAAGTGTAGATTTTGGTTATGGTATTATTAAATTAATTCAAGAATTAAAAAATAATGAAAGAAAAGATAAAAAAAACAATAATATTTGATTTTGATGGTGTTATAATTGACTCTTTAAATATTAAAACACAAGCTTTTGAGACTCTTTATAAAAAGTATGGAAAAAAAATCTCATTAAAAGCAAAAGAATATCATAAAAAAAATGAGGGGATTAGTAGGTTTGAAAAGTTTAAATATATTAATAAAAATTATTTAAAAAAAAAAAATATAAATATAAATAATTTAAATATTAAATATTCTAAGATTATTATTAATAAAATATTAAAAAAAAAAATAACCTACGGATTTTTAATATTTTTAAAGGAAAATTTGAATAAATATAATTTTTTTATATCCTCATCTTCACCAGAAATTGAGCTGAAAAATATAATTAAAATGAAAAAATTGAACAAATTTTTTATAGACTCATATGGCTTTCCTCCAAATAAATATAAACAAATTAAATTTATTATAAATAAATATAATTTAAAAAAAAATGAAGTTTATTATGTAGGTGATACTATTAATGATTATGAAGTATGTAAAAAAATCAATATTAATTTTATAGGTTTTACAAGATTTAATAAAATTAAAAAAAATAATTTATTAAAAATAAATAATTTTAATAATTTAAAAGGGTATATTTAAATGTATTTTATTGAAGATTTAAATTTTAATTCTTTTTTAAACTATTTATTTTTAAAAAATAAAATAAACAAAAAAAAAAATAATTTACTATTTATATAAAAACAAATTTTCTTTTTATTTAATTAATATTATTGCTAAATTATTTCAATTAAAATTGATTGAATTTAATTTTTTTCTAGTAAATATAAGGGAAAAAAATGGTGAAATTACTAAGCTTAAAATATTTAGAGATGACCTTTTTAAATTTGAAAAAGAAATTTTGCAAAATTATAAACTTAACTACTCAAAATATTCAAAAGAATATTTATTAAAAGTAATTGTTAATGAAACATTTTTAAGAAAATATTCAATACCAAAAACAATTTTTTTATTAAACGTTTTAAATAATAAATTTCCTAATGATAATATAAATTTTTTTTTAAATACAAGAGCTTTTGAAAATGTTTATGATAATTATATTAAAAAATCATTTAAAAAAAAAATAAATTTAATTTATGTTAATAAATTTCAAGTATATTTAAGTATTTCATTTAAATCCATTTTATATTATTTTGCATATTACTATTACATTTTTTTTAATTTTAAAAAATCAATTTATTTCAGTAATGATCTGAATAAAATTTATTGTTATGGCGAAAACAGTGAAAATTTATTTGATAAAAATATTAGATCTGATTTTTTTTGGACATTTGATAATAATTTATCATTGAAAAGAATTATTTACAACACTTCAAATTTAAATAATTTCTACTTATTAAAAAAAAATATTAATGTTTCATTTAATTTTAAATTAAAAAAATATTCAAAATTAAATAACAAAATGATTTTTGAAAATAATAAAATTCAATTGTCCAAAGCAAAATTTTTAAATAAAAAATATTTTAATTTTTATATTAATAAATATAATTTTGATAAATTGAGAATTAAAAATTATATTAAAAAATTCAATATCAAGGTAAGTTTTAGTTGGTTTAAATATGATGAAAAACAGATTATATTTAATGAATGCTTAAATGAATTAGGAGGTATTAGTTGTATTTGGCAAATGGCTTTTGATGGTACAAGAATGTATGATTGTAAAAATCAGGCAGATATTAATTTTAGTTTTTCTAAATATAGCGCTAGCAATGAAATAAATAATAATTCAGATTATAAATATAATATTATAACTGGTTTACCAAATAATATAATTACATATGAGAACCAAAAATTTGCACAAAAAATTAGAAATAATATTATTAAAAATGGCGCTGAAAAAATTATTTGTGTTTTAGATGAAAATTCTTCAAGTGATCCAAGGTGGCACACAGGTCATGATTTGCAATCAGAAAATTACACTTATGTTCTAGAACAATTAATGAATAATAGGAAGCTAGGTGTGATATTTAAACCAAAAAATCCATTCACTTTAAAAAAAAGATTAGGAAAAAACTATAATTTATTAGAGAAATCAATTGATACAGGTAGATGTTATTTATTTAATAAAGATCAAAAAAGTAGTCAAAAAGGCTCTACACTTGTATCAACTGCTGCCCTTGCGTCTGATTTAGTTGTTCACTCACATCTCTGTGCTGGAACGGCAGCAATAGAATGTTATTTAGCTGGTGTCCCATCTGTTCTGATAGATAGAGAAAATTCCAATTCAAGTAAAATGTATGATTTGCCTAACAATAAAGTGATTTTTAAAAATTGGAGTGAATTTATGCCAATATTGAATAAATATTTATTTGAAAAAAATAAAAAAATTATACTTGGTGATTGGGGTGATAAAATTAATGAATTTGATCCATTTGGTGATAATAAAGGTTATTTGAGAATAGGAAATTTTTTAAAAGAATTAATCAAAGGTTTTGATGAAAATTTAAATAAAGAAAAAATTTTAAACAAGGCTATTAATAATTATCAAAATAAATGGGGAACTGATAAAGTAATAACAAATTCAAATTAATATAATTTTATGAGTCAAATATACATATCTATTATAATTTGTTGTTATAATTCAGAGGAGTTTGTAATTGAAACACTTGAGAGTATAAAAAAACAAACATACAACAAATATGAAATAATAATAATCAATGATGGATCACAAGATGGTACTGATAAACTAATTAATGAATTTATTAAAAAAAATATTGATTTAAAAATTAAATATGTTTCTCAAAAAAATAAGGGACTATCAAATAGTAGAAATTTGGCAGTATCATTATCAAGTTATGATTATATTGCATTATTAGACCATGATGATCTTTGGATTGATTCTAAATTAGAAAAACAAGTTAATCACATAAGAAATAATTTTGATTGTGATTTATTTTTTTCAGATTTTTTTTATTTGAATGCCTCTCATAAAGAAAAAACAAGATTTGAAATTGCTAATAAAAAAGATTTTTATAATCCAGTAAATTTAAAACTAAAAAAGATTAATTGCTATATAGAATTAGCAACAAAAGGATGTTTCATTGGCACTTCAAGTGTTATTTTTAAAAAAAATGTTTTGATAAAAAATCAATTATTTGATCCAAATTATAAATTTCTTACAGATTATTTATTTTTTTTAGAAGTTGCCAAAATATCTAATTTTTATTGCTCTAAAGAAATATTATCTTATTGGAGAGCACATAGTAGTCAAGCAACTTTAAAAATGTCAAAAATTCATTCTCATGAATTGAGTAATCTATATTTTAGTTTTTATTTTTCAAACTTATTAAGTTTCATTGATAAAATGAAAATTTTTAAAAAACATTGTAAGTTATTAATAAAAATATTAGTTTTTTAATATAATATGAAATATATTTTAATTCATCTAATAGCTAAGCATCATATAAAAAATATTAATTTAATAAATAAACTATTTTATAATCATAAAGTAATAATTATTATTGAAAATGAATTAAATTTAATTGAAAAAAAATTTTTACCAAAACATTTTAAATTATTTGAAATTAAAAATATTTTTCAAATAAGTAATTTTTTAAAAGAAGAGAGAAAAAAAATATCTTTTGCTCTGTTATCTACATCTCAAGCAAGACTAGATATGATAAAATTTATTCATCAATTACTAATTAATTTTATACCAATTTATTCTATCGAAGAAACACATCAAATGTATTTACATAATAGTAAATTAAACAATTATTTAATTCCTAGTGATATTCTTTTTGCGTGTTCTGAATATGAAAAGAATGAATTTATAAAGCAAAACTACAATAAAGATCATATAATTGTTACAGGTTGGTACTTTGATGGTAAAATTAATAATAAACAAACTAATGATTCTTCTTTAATAATACTTAATGCAACTAATAATCACAATCCTAATAGTATTGAGTCTTATAAAATCCAAAACACTTTTATTTCAGCTATAAAGCAAATTTTAAAAAAGAATAAAATAATCATTAAGCTTCATCCACTGGAAAATAAAAATAATTATAATCAAAAATTAGCTAATTATTTTCATATAGACTCTGATATTGATATTAGAAAAATGATTAATGAATCAAATTATGTTTTTTCTACTGGCTATACCCAATCAATAATTGAAGCTATTTCTTTAAAAAAAAATGTATATATTTATGAAATTGAAAAAAATTTAAATATTTATGATGATCTTGAGCCTAACCTAATTAAGAAAAATAAATTAAAAAATTTTTCAACTCAATTTGATGAAGATATATACAAGGATTTTAAAAAAATAAATAACCTATATCTAAATACTAATGAAATAGAACAAAATATTAAACTTGGTATTCTTAAGTCATTAAAAAAATTAAAACAAAATAAAAATTCAAATATTATTCTACTAGAATTAAGCATTTGGCTATATTTTTTTAGAGATTATAAAAACAGTACTAAAATTATTGATGATTTATTTAATATAGATAAGATTTTAAATTATAGATTAAAAATAATTACTTATTTATTTAAAAATGAAATTGATAATAAAATAATAAATGACATAATAAATGAATTTAAAAATGAAAATATTTTTTATCCATTAAAATATATTATATTTAGAAAAATTATATCTAAAAAAGAAGAATTTAATGAAGAAATCTTAAAGTTATTAAAATTACAAGAGCCTGATTATTTGAGGGCTTTATTTTATAATGATTTTCAATATTTATTGACGTTTTCAATGACCCTTAATAAAAGTGTTTATCGTAAATATGAATTACAAGACACTTTAGTAAATAAAAATATCATGAAAACAAAAAATTTTTATTTACGTTTACTAATAATAACAAGAAAAATTGGTATTTTTGTTTATTTTCCTTTTATTAATAATATAGTTAGGAATTATATTATAAAAAAACTTAAATAAATATTTTGAAACTTTCAATAATAATACCTTGCTTTAATGAAGAGTTAACAATTAAAAATATTGTTTCAAAAATTAAAAATACAAATTTAGATAATGTGGAAAAAGAAATAATAATTGTAAATGATGGCTCTTCAGATAATTCATATAATATTATTAAAAATATTAATGGCATTATTGTAATAAATAATATTAAAAACATAGGAAAGGGAGCATCAATTATCAAAGCAATAAAAATTGCAACAGGTAAGTTTGTAATAATCCAAGATGCTGATTTAGAATATGATCCTAATGATATCAAAAAACTATTATTAAAAGCTAAAAAAGAAAATAGTGATGTTGTTTATGGCAGCAGAATTCTTAACAAAAGTAACAAATATTCTACACTTTCTTTTTATTATGGAGGTAGACTAATTTCATTTATTACAAATCTTGTATTTAATTCATCTATTACAGATCAACCAACTTGTTATAAGCTTATAAATACTGAATTAATTAAAAGTCTAAATTTAAAAAGATCTGGATTTGAATTCTGTAGCGAAGTTACTTCAAAATTATTAAAGAAAAAAATTAAAATATTTGAAGTACCAATAAATTACTACCCCAGAACTTCAAAAGATGGGAAAAAAATTAAATGGACTGATGGATTAATTGCAATTTATGTTATTTTGAGAATTAAAATTTTAAATGATTAAAAAAAATATTTTATTATTAGCTATTCTTTTTTACAGTCTATTTTTTTATTCTTTTAATATTACAGGTCAAAATTCAACTAAATTATCATGGGATGAAATTGATTACGTAAATGCATCTAGATTGGGTATTTTAGAAAATATTTTTGAATTTAATAGCAAAAATATTTTTGAGCATATTGAATATGGGCTAACTAATAGAAATTTTATTATTATTGATGAAAATAAACTTACAAATGATCAGATCAAAAATTTCAAGCAAAATTATTTAACGGATGATATATTTGAATTAAGGCATTATCACCCACCATTGTTAAATATAATAATTTCAGTTTATTTAAATATCAATCCTATTGAAAATGATCCAAATTTGATTGAATTTAAAATTTTATATAATTCAATGGTTATTTTTTTAATATTATTAGTATTATTATTAATTTTGTATAATAAAAATTCATTTCTAAATTTATTAAATTCTTTAATATTTATTTCGATATTTTTTATTTCTACTTTTTATATTAACTCAATAAATATTATTAATTATCATTTGTTATTTGGTCTAGTAACTCTATTATATGTTTATGGATTTAATAAATTTATAAATAAATATAACTATAAAAATTTATTTAGATTATCTTTTTTTACTTTTTTACTTTTTTTTTGTCTTGAAACTTCAATTTTTGTATTCTTTTTTTCAATAATTTATTATTTGTTATTTAACTATAGTTCAATAAATCAAAAACTAAAAAATTTATTTATACTATGTGGTATTTCTTTTTTATTTACCATTTTTTTATGGCCTGCAAATTTATATAATCTAAGTTTAATTAAAACTTATAGTATGTATTTTTATAGATTGTTTATTTCATCTTTTTCAGAATATTCTGATCTGTCTATCTTTTATCAAATTTACAATTTATTTTTAGATAATATTTTTATTGCTGGATTAACTTTTTATTTGCTAATAATATATTTTATATTTTATAAAAAATTAAAATCAAATTTAATAAACCTAGTTTTATTTATTTCTCTTACATATTTTTTTGTAATGATACCGTTCATGCATAATTTAAATTATTTATTTGCATCGATTCTTTTATTAATAGTTTTATGTTGTATTATTATTAATAAAGTTTCAACCAAATATAATAGTCATATTTTTTTATTAAATACTATTATTTTAACTTTAAGTATTGTTAATTTTAGTAATCAAAAGACTGAAATTTATAATAATGATAACAATATATTTAATCATTTAAATGAAAATTATAGTGACAATTTGTATTTAGTTGATGGTTCTCACATATTTGAATATTATTCAAATAATCATATTTATTTTAATCTTAATTTATACTCAAAGAATAATCCTAAATTTTACATTAAAAATGATAAAAATTATTTTAATGTGGAGTCATTAATTAAAAAAAAATTTTTTGATGGAATCATTATTCAATCAAATCGCAAATATAATGAAAATGACTATAAATTTTTATATAAAAATGGTTATAAATTAGATAATACATTTGATAATTATCTATTTTTTTACTATTGAATATAATATGAAAGTTGCGGTTACAGGAGGTGCTGGATTTATTGGCAGCCATTTAGTGGATAAATTAATTAATAATAATTATGATGTTGTAGTAATAGACAATTTATTAAGAGGTAACAAACTCATTAATACAAAAAAAGTTAATTTTATAAATTGCGATATTAAAGATTATAACTCAGTAGTTGAGCATACAAAAAACTGTGATATGATTTTTCATTTTGCTGCCTTTCTTGGTGTTGATCAAGTAGCTGAAAATCCGCTGGAAACTATGGAGACTGAAACAATAGGAACATTTAATGTAATTCAAGCGTCAATTAAAAATAATGTTAAGAAAATTATTTATGCATCAACGAGCGGAGTTTATGGACAAGTAGATATTGAACATGCTGTCAATGAAAACTTCAGAGTTTCTCCGTCATCAAGCTATGCAATTGCAAAAAGATACAATGAAATATACTTAAAATCTGTTTTTAAAATGTATAACATAAGTACTTTCTCCCTTAGATTTTTCAATATCTATGGACCAAGACAAGATAATAGGATGGTTATTCCTCGTTTTTTTGAGCAAGCGATGAACAATAAAGATATAATCGTATATGGGAACGGCAATCAAACTAGAGATTTTACATTTATTGACGATACCATTGAGTCTGCTATTAAAGTGGCTGAAAAACTTAATGGATCTGAAATAATTAATGTATCATTAGAAGAGGATATAAAAATTATAGATTTAGCAAAATTAATTAAAAAAATATCAAATTCAAAAAGTGAAATTAAATTAGTTGAAAATCCTCATTTTAGAAAAGATTATGAAGTAGAAAAAAGATTTGGTAGTAGTGATAAACTTCATAATTTAATTAACTATAAACCAAATACTAAACTAGCAGAAGGATTATTAAAAACATATAATAACCTAAAAATTTAATGAAATCACTTGATATAGTAATTCCAATATTAAATGAAAATAAAAATATTAATAAAATTTATAAAGAAATTTATAATTTAAAGTTAAAATTATCATATAGAATTATTTTTGTTGATGATGGTAGCAATGATTCAACTCTAAATGAAATTAAAAAAATTGCAAAAAAAAATAAAAAAGTCAAATATTTATCATTAAGTAAAAATTTTGGTCATCAAATAGCTTTGTCAGCAGGTTTAGACTTCGCAAATGCAGATATGGTTATAATGTTAGATGGAGATTTACAACATCCTATAAAATATATTAAGACAATGATTGAAAAATTTAACCAAGGATATGATGTAGTTCAGATGGTTAAAATAAATCAAGGTAAAAGAAATATTTTAATAAGATTAATTTCTTTTATTTTTTATTCTTTATTTAGAAAATTTTCGACAATCAATTTATCAAATAATGTGTCTGATTTCAGATTAATTTCGAAAAGAGTAAATAACATAATAAAAAATATTAAAGAAAAAGAAAGATTTATTAGAGGTTTAGTCCAGTGGACAGGATTTAATTATTATGAAATACCTTATAAACCTAATGAAAGACTATATGGTAAATCAAAATATGGTTTTTTTAAGTTGGTTAAACTAGCATCTTTTGGTATTTTTTCTTTTTCCTCTCTTCCTCTAAAAATCTCATTATATTTTGGTTTTTTAATGTCCTTTTTTTCTTTTATCTATGGATTATACGCAATAATAAAAAAATTTACTAATCCTGAAAATATGCCAATTGGATACACTGATTTAATAGTATTCATAACTTTTTTAGGCGGTATTCAAATAATGTTCTTAGGTATTATTGGATTATATTTATCTAAAGTTTTTGATCAAGTGCGGGATAGACCATTATATCTTATCAAAGAAAAAAATATAAATGACTAAATGCATTGTTTGTAAAAACACTAAACATTTTCATAAACAATATATCATTCTTACAAAATGTTTAAAATGTTCACATATATTTTATGATAAAAAATTAAATTATAAAGATTTACAAAAAATTTATTCTAATGATTATTTTTTTGGTCAAGAGTATATAAATTATATAAATGATCGCAAACAAGTTGAGAAAAATGCAAATATAAGAATTAATTCTATAAAAAAATATGTGAAGAATATAAAAACTAAAAACCTTTTGGAAATTGGATCAGCTTTTGGTTTTTTTCTAAACGTAGCTAAAAGAAAGTTTAGAAATTTAGAAGGTTATGAAATAAATTCTGATGCAGTTGATTACGCAAGAGATTATTTTAAACTTCAAATTTATAAAGAAAACTTTATAACAAAAGAATTTAAAAATAAAAAATATGATATATTTTGTCTATTCGATGTCATAGAACACTTAAATAATCCAGATCAATATATAAAAAAAATATATGAAATTTCTTCTAAAGACTCCTATATTTTTATCACAACAGGTGATATTGATAGTTTTACAGCAAAAATTTTTGGAAAGAATTGGAGGTTAATTCATCCTCCGAGTCACGTACATTATTTTTCAAAGAAAACTATTGAAATATTGCTTAATAATAATGGTTATGATGTTATCTCAAATAAATACATTGGTTATTATAGAAATTTCTCATTTATATTAAATAAATTAAATTTTTTTAAAAAAAATTTTAATTGGTTAATTAAAAGTTTAAATTTTATAAATTTAAGTAAAATTGATATTTATCTCAATGTTTATGATATCATGATGGTAGTTGCGAAAAAAAAGAAATGAATATTTTTTATAAATTATATAATTATTTTTTTTTATTATTAATATTAATTCTTACTCATTATATTCCTTTAGAAAGATCAAGTTTAGCACCAGATGATTACAGTTTAATTAATAATAATATAATTGGTCTATTAAATTTTATAAAGTTCCCTGATCGCCCAATATTATATTTATGGTTAGAATTACAGTATCAGATATTAGATTTAAATATAAATGTATATTTTTTGATTTTAATTTTAGCAAATTATTTATTAATACTGTCTACATATTTTTTGTATAAAGAATTTTTTGAGAGTAATAATGCATTAATTTTATCGGTTATAAATTTACTTATATTTTTCAAACTTGAAATATTTCATAATTCAATAATGATACATATATGTTTAGTAACTACTTTATATATAATATCTACAATTCTATTAATAAAATATCTTAAAACAAAAAAAAATTTTTTTTTGTTATTTTCAATTTTATTATATTTAATATCTATATTTTGGTATGAAATAGGTTTTTTTCTTCCAATAATAATTTTTTTTTATAATTCTAAATTTAATCTTAAATTAGAAGAGATAAAAAAAAATCTATCTATTTTTTTTCCATATTTAATTATAATGTTAATTTATTCCATTTTAAGGATTACAAACATATTTGGAATTTCTTTAACTGAGTCCTCGTATTCGATCAATTTAAATATAGTTACAGCTTTATATGAATATTTCAATCACATATTTGGAAGGTATGCCATAAAAAATATCTTATATGGTTTTTATAAGTTTTTTTATTCAGATTTGAAATATACAATATTTTTATTAGTTATAAATATATTAATAATTTTTCTTATCTATAAAAAATTTATTTTAACAAATAAAATAAAAAATCAAAAGTTTTTTTTTATTATTTTTCTTATATTTTCAAGCTTACCAGTTTTACTAAATGCTTCGGCAGGTGGTCGAAATTTAATTCTTATTTCTATACCTATAAGTTATTTTATATTTATTTTATTTAAAAAATTACAAAATAAAATTGTTTTATTAATATTTTTTTTATTACTGATAATTAATCAAGGTAATGCATGGTCTCAATACATTGCTACTAAATTACAATTTAGTATTTTAGATAGTATAGAAAACAACAAAAATGAAATTTTAAAGTATGACAATTTAATTATAAATATGAAAAGCTTTACTGAAAAAATACCACATTCATTTTTAAAAAATGATTATAATTTATTGAATACTTACTATGGTTTCCAAGTTTGGGAGCTTTGGGGTTTTAGTGGATATTTAGAAAAAAATAAAATAAATATTAATTTAATAGTCATAGATGAAGATCCAATTTATTTAGATACAAAAGTTAAATTATCAAAAATAATTTCGATTGAAAACTATAATAAAAAGAATGAAAATATTATATTGAATAAAAATAGCTTTTATTTAATTGACTATTCTAACACAAATATTTCAAATTATTTAAATTTAAAAAGATGAGAACGAAGAAAAAAGATATTTTTTTATCTATTATAATTCCATTTCATAATAGAGTAAATTTACTATTTAATACAATTGACTCAATAATGAAGAGTTCTAGTAATTCTTTTGAAATAATTCTTGTCGATGATGGTAGTAAAAAAAATGAGAGTGAAAATGTTAAAAATTATATTAAAAATAAAAATATTAAATATTTCAAAATTCCTAACTCAGAAAGAGGATATGCAAGAAACTTTGGCGCAAAAAAAGCTAAGGGACTTTATTTAAATTTTTTTGACAGTGATGATTATTGTTATGATAACCATGTTATTGAGTCAATAAATTTTGCGAAAAATAATAATTATCCAAAAATATTTGCACATTCTTACAATTTTAAAAATTTAATAAAAAATATAAATAAAAGAATTATATATAAATTTAAATTAAACAGTTATATTTTTAAAAATAATATTTTATCTTGTAATTCTGTGATAATTCAAAAAGATATTTTTTTAAAATATAAATTTTCAGAAAATAAAAATCTTTCTGGTAGTGAAGATTGGGATTTGTGGTTAAGATTAGCAAACGATCATATTTTTTTAGGTAATAAAATAATAACTTCACAAATTATTGATCACAATTTTCGATCAACACGTAATCAAAATGTATATAAAGAAATTGTTAGATTAAATACTTTAAAAAAAAGAATACTTAATAAAAATATTATTAATCTTAATTATAAAAAATTAAATTTAGTATTATCTGAAATTTTTTTGTTTAAAAGTATGGTTTATTCTAATAACCTCAAAAAGAAGACTGCTATAATAAATCTTTTAACAAAAGCGATTTTTTTAAATAAATCAAATTTTTTTACAAAAAAATCTTTTTTAATAATTAAAAAAATGATTTTAAATTAATTTTTTTTCAATTTTGTTTGAAAAATTATTATATTTTTATCATTATTAATAATTTCAATACTATTATTTTGTAAAATATTTATTATTTTATTATTTCTTTGTGGATAATCATATTTAGCATAAATTCCATCAAGGGTATCTAAAATTGCCCATTTTTCTAAATTATAGTCTGATAAATTATAATAATTTTTATAATCCCATATTGGCAAAAAACAATCTGAAATAAATTTAGAGTTAAAAAAAATTTTTCTTATAATCCTTTTTATCTTTAGTAAAATTTTAATTCTTTTCCTTAAAAATTTTTCAAAATTTTCATATTTTACAAAAGTTTTAATTAAAGGCCTCCAAAGAATATATTTTGGGTGTAAGTAACCAATTTTAGGTAATTTATAAATATCAAAAAAAACATATCCATCTTCTTTAACAAATTCGTGCAATTTTAATATAGATTGAATAGGATCTGGAGTGTGTTGAAGAACACCTCTGCAAAATACTATATCAAATTTTTTATTAGATATTAGTTTTGTAAAATCTGATTTAATTATTACTACATTTTTTTTATTTTTTGAAATATTATAAAATACCGATGATGATAAGTCTACTGATACACATTTATCAGCATATTGACAAAGATGTTCTGTAAACCTTCCAGCACCACTACCAATCTCGAGAATTTCTTTATTTTTAAGTATTTCAATGTTGCTAAAAAGCATTTTATTCAAATAATCATATGATAATGAAAATTTATTTATGCTGTCTATTTGAATATCTCTATGATCTCTCCATTGTTTGCCAAAATTAACTGAATATGAGTCATCATTATCTAATATGAAGAAATTATCAGATATTTTTGTAAAATAATTTTTAAAAAATTTAATTTCTGAATACATCAGTTATAGTTTAAATTACTTTAAATAATTATGTGTGGAATACTAGGATTAATTTGTAATAATAATTACAATATATCAAATGAGTCATTTATTAACATAAATAATTCAAATTTTAATAGAGGTCCTGATGATAACGGGGTTTATTTTTATAATTATGGAAATTACCAAATTAAATTAGGACATACTAGACTATCTATTCTTGATTTAACCACTAATGCAAATCAACCTATGCATTCTTATACAGGGAGATATACTATATGTTTTAATGGTGAAATTTATAATCATTTATTTTTAAGAAAAATAATCGATAAAATGGTCAATATTCAATGGAAAACAAATTGTGACACTGAAACATTATTAAACATGTTTGAAATATTCTCACCTGAGGATGTTATTGAAAAATTAGAGGGAATGTTTTCATTTATTTTATTTGATAAAAAAGATAATAGCATTCTAGTAGCTAGAGATTTAGCTGGAGAAAAACCTTTATATTTCTCAATAAACGAAAAATTTTTATTTTTTTCTTCTGATCTTAAAACTTTAATTAAAATTCCTGATTTTGAAAAAAAAATAAATAATAAAGCTCTTCAATACTTTCTTGAAAAGAATTATATCCCTAATCCAATATCAATATATGATGGAGTATTTAAATTGCCACCAGCTTCATTTCTGAAAATTGATCTTGAAAAATTTAAATGGAATAAAATTAAAAATTTTGAAGATATAAATTCTACCAGTGGATTAAATTTTAAAAAATGGTGGAAAATAGATTTAAAATATAATGATAATAAAAATAAATATGATTTCTTTGAGCAAAAAAAATATATACATAGTTTATTAAGAGAATCAGTAAAACAACAACTAATATCTGATGTTCCATTAGGAGCATTTCTGTCTGGAGGCATAGACTCTTCATTAATTGTCTCATTAATGACTGAATTTTCAAGTCAAGTAAATACATTTGCAATAGGTTACGAGGATAATGAATATGATGAGTCTAAATATGCAGAAAAAGTTGCAAATAAATTAGAAACAAATCATCAATCATATATATTTTCAAAATTAGAAATTGTTAATTTTGTTAAAAACTCATCAAATATTTACAGTGAGCCATTTGCTGATTCATCTCAAATTCCAACATTGCTAGTTTCTAAAATTGCTAAACAAAAAGTTAAAGTTGTATTAACTGGTGATGGAGGTGATGAACTATTTGGGGGATATAATAGATATCTTTATGCAAATAAATTCTGGAAATATATTAAGTTTTTAAATCCATCATTAAAAAGCATAATCGTAAAATTATTTCTCTCTCAAAACAATAACATAGCAAAATATTTTTTTGAAAAAATATTTAAAATTGAATTAACTAACAGTTCATTAGAAAAAATTAAATATAAATTTTTAAAGATTAACAATCATAAAGATTATTATAATTCCATGACAAATGAATGGGTTTCAGAAAATAATATTCTTAATCAAGAATTTAATAAATATATTAATTACGACATAGATGAAATATTCAAAGCTGAGAGTCTTTTATTTGAGGAAAAAATGATGTTTTCTGATTTTATCACTTATTTATCGGATGATATATTATGTAAGGTAGATAGAAGTACAATGCATTACAGCCTTGAGTCAAGAGCACCTTTCTTGAATAAAAAATTAATAGAAAGTGCACATGGATTGCCTTTAAATTATAAATTAAATAATGGAAAAACTAAAATTATTTTAAAAGAAATATTAAAGCAATATTTACCTAATAAATTTATAGATAGGCCAAAAAAAGGTTTTGGAGTTCCAATTGGAAATCTATTTAAGGAAGAATTAAGAGATTGGACATACGATATTTTGTCATATGAAAATTGTAAAAAACATAATTTATTTAACTTTAAAAGTTTAAAATATCATTTGGATAATCATGTAGAGGGTAAAATAAATAATCAATATAAAATTTGGTCATTAATACAATTTAATTTATGGTATGAAAATTTTCATTTAAAATGAAGAAAGTATTATTTATAACTTATGATGGAATTTTAGAACCATTAGGATATTCTCAAATTTTATCCTATTTAATTCATTTATCAAAAAATAATAAAATACATATATTGTCTGTAGAAAAAGAAGATGATTTAAAAAATAAAAAATATTATTTGCAAATAAATAAACTTTTAAAACAAAATAATATTTATTGGGAATATTTAAAATACTCTAAAAAATTTAAAATATTAATTTTATTTAAATTATTTTTAAAAACTCTAAAAATATTATTATTAAAAAAAATTAACATTGCTCACGCTCGAAGTTATATTCCAGCAATTACTTGTTATTTTTTTAGACATCTATTTAACTTTAAATTTATTTTTGACATGAGAGGATTTTGGATAGATGAAAGGATTGATTGGAAAATTTGGCCAAAAAAATCTATAAAATATTACTTATTTAAATTTTTAGAAAAGAAAATAATTTTGAAGAGTAACGTAATCGTTACATTGACAAATGATGCATCAATTTTTATTAAAAAAAATTTTAAATTAAATAAAACAACAAAGATTTATGTTATTCCCACATCAATTAAAATTAATAACTCTTTAATAAAAAAAAATAATAAAAAAATTTTAAGTCTAACTCACTTAGGTGCAATTGGTACAAGATATGATTTTATAAATGTAATAAAATTTTATAAGTATATTGAAAAAAAAATAAATACTAAATTATTAGTTTATAATAAAGGTGAGCATGAAATAATTTTTAAAAATTTAAATATAAACAATGTAAAAAAAAATAAATTTAATGTTAAATACATTAAGCCAAATTTGATTAGTAGAAATATTAATGAATACTCCTTAGGAATATTTTTTCCAGTAAAAGGATTTTACTTGAAAGGGTACTTTCCAACTAAACTTGGTGAATTTTTATCAAATGGAGTTCCAATTATTACTTGTTCAATAAATAAACATGTAGACAGAATCATCAAAGAAAATAAAGTTGGTATTATTCTTAATCTTAATGATGATTATAAAAAAATAAATATAATAAAAAATATAAAAGGTTTATTAAATAACAAAACTTCTAATAGATGTATTAATACAGCAAAAAAACATTTAAATATAGAATATGCAGTAAAAACTTATGAAAAAATTTATAAAACATAAAAATTTATAATGAGTGTATTAAAGATTAATAGTAATTTCAGAAATATAATTTTTTTTCCTAAATATGCTAATAAATCTCCAAGTTATAGAGTTAGATTTTTAGCATACAAAAATTATCTAACTCAAAATAATTTAAAAATTTCTGTTAAAGAATTATTTGATGAAAATTTCTATAATGATAGAATATTTAATAACAAAATTAATTATTTTAAATCTTTATTTTCATACATTAAAAGAATGCTTTATATTATTTTTTTACCTAAAAATAATATTGCTATAATTCATATGGAGCTATTACCTTTCATACCTTATTTGGGTGAGCTAATTTTAAAAATAAAAAAAATACCATATATTATTGATATAGATGATGCTGTATATTTAAGATTTTACCAAAAAAATTATCTCTTTGATTATATTTTAAATAAAAAATTTAATTATATGATTAAAAATTCTGCTGCTGTTTTTGCAGGAAACAATTTTCATATAAATAATTTTAAAAAAATTAACGAAAATATTTATTATATGCCAACTGTAATAAATGTGAAAAATAACGATAAATTTTTAAATAGAAATAAACATCAAAAATTCACAATTGGATGGATTGGAACACCATCGACCAGTATATATCTTGTAGATTTAATTGATAGTTTAAATAGTTTAGTTGATAATCATGAAATAAATATCAAACTAATTGGTGCTGATAAAAATATTCTGTCTGATCTCAAATGTAAATTTGTAGATTGGCAAGAAGAAACTGAATTAAAAGAACTATCAAAATGTCATGTGGGAATAATGCCTCTTAAAAATACTCCATGGGAGCTTGGAAAATGCTCTTATAAAATTCTTCAATATATGTCTTTAAAATTAGCTGTAGTTGCATCACCAATTGGAACAAATAAAGAAATTATTAATAACAATTTTAACGGACTTTTTGCTAAAAATAAATATGATTGGAAAAATAAAATTTTATCATTAAAAAAAAATAAACCTTTTTTAGAAAAATTAACTAAAAATGGTTACAATACTGTAATTAATGATTTTAATTTAGAAAATTATCAAAAAAAATATATTAATATAATAAATAATAATATTTTAAAAAATTATAGTCATGAAAAAAAATAAAATTTATATTGCAGGAGCTGGAGGAATGCTTGGAGAAGCGTTCTTCAATGTTTTTAAGAATAAATATGATTTAAAATGTAGTGATAAAAATCCAACTGATAAATGGCAATCTAAATTAGATTTTACAAATTATAATAATTATTTAAATGATGTAAGTAGTTTTAAAGCAGATTACTTAATACACCTTGGTGCAATGACAAATTTAGAAGAATGTGAAAAAAATCCAAATGAAACATACTTAAATAATACCAAATCTACTGAGTTTGCTACTAAAATAGCTAATTTATTAGATATAAAACTGTTGTTTATAAGTACAGCTGGAATATTTGATGGAAAAAAAGATAGTTATATTGATGATGATCTTCCAAACCCATTATGTCACTATGCTAAAAGTAAATTTAATTCCGAAATATATATTGAAAAAAATTCAAAAAATTATCTTATTTGTAGAGCTGGTTGGATGATGGGCGGTGGTGAAAGGAAAGATAAGAAATTTGTTAATAATATAATACAACAAATAAAATTGGGAAAAAAAGAATTAAATATAGTTTCAGATAAAAATGGCACGCCTACTTATACATATGATTTTGCCAATAATGTACTTCTTTTAATTGAAAAAAAAATATCAGGTAAATTCAACTTGGTATGTGATGGTTTAACAAGTAGATTTGAAGTCGCAAATGAAATTGTTAATTATTTTAATTTAAAAAATAAAATTAAAATTAATAAAGTTGAGTCTAATTTTTTTAAAAATGAGTATTTTGTAACTAGACCATTATCAGAAAGATTAATAAATAAAAAACTTAATGATTTATCATTGAATTTAATGAGAGATTGGAAAATTTGTCTTAAAGAATATTTAGATAGTGAATATTCACAAATAAAGTTATGAAAAAAATAAAAAATTATTTTAACAACAAGGTAAAATTGATTGAGCCTAAGATTCATAAGGATAATAGAGGTTATTTTTCTGAAGTTTATAATAAAAAAGGGTTATTGAAGATCGGAATAAAAAATAATTTTGTTCAGGACAATTATTCTTTTTCAAAATCAAAATTTACTTTTAGGGGTATTCACCTACAAACAAAACCTTTTCAACAGGCAAAAATAGTAAGTGTTTTATCAGGATCAATTATTGATTATATTGTTGATTTAAGATTTAGTTCCAAAACATATGGAAAATCAATTTTTATAAAATTATCTGATAACAATCTTAACTTTATATTTATACCGGAAGGATTTGGTCATGGTTTTTTAACTTTAAAAAAAAATACTATTGTAAAATATAAAGTTTCTAATTTATATTCATATAAAAATAGTTTGTCGATATACCCATTGGATAAAGATTTAAATCTTAATTTTTTTAGATATGATAGTAAAAAATTTATTATTTCTCAAAATGATAAAATGGGATTAAATTACATAGATTTCAAAAAAAAATATTTAAAAAAATAATATGAATATAATTATAACTGGTGGCTGTGGATTTATAGGTTCAAATTTAATAAAAAAATTAATTAAAAAAAATCAAAATAAAATTTTGAATATTGACTCTCTTAATTATGCGTCAATGCCTGAGTCACTAAATGATATAAAAAATAAAAAAAATTATTTTTTTATTAAAAATAATCTTCAAGATATTAAAAAAGTAAAAAAAATTTTAAAATCATTTAATCCTAAAATTATTTTTCATTTAGCAGCTGAAAGTCATGTTGATAATTCAATTAATGGACCTAAAGCTTTTTTAAATTCAAATATAATTGCAACTTTTAATCTTTTAGAGTCAATCAGAACATTAAATTATAACCATAAAAAATTTAGATTTATTCATGTATCTACTGATGAAGTTTATGGTTCATTAAAAAATAAAGAAAGGAAACCCTTCAATGAAGAGTCAAAATTTTATCCAAATTCTCCATACTCAGCTACAAAAGCAAGTTCTGATTTATTAGTCAGAGCTTGGCATAAAACGTTTAAAGTTCCAACTATAACAACTAATTGTGTAAATAATTATGGAACATGGCAATATCCCGAAAAACTTATACCAGTTGTTATCCATTCATGTATCAATAAAAAGAAAATACCTGTTTATGGAAATGGAAAAAATATAAGAGAGTGGATACATGTATCCGATCATAACGATTGTTTAATTAAAATTGCAAAAAAAGGAAAAATAGGAGAAAGTTATAACATTGGTTCTAAATATGAGTTGGAAAATTTAGAATTGATAAAAAAAATATGTAAGTATTTTGATTCACATTTACCGTACAAAAAAAAATATAGTAGTCTTATTAAATTTGTTAGAGATAGACCTGCTCATGACTATAGATATGCTCTAACAACCAAAAAAATAAATAAATTATTAAATATAAAAAAATTTAAAAATTTTGATAAAGGAATAAATGAAACAATCGAATGGTATATATCCAATTATAAATGGCTTGAAAAAAAAATTGAAAAAAAATGAAAATAATTGTTTCAGGTTCTAATTCTCAAATTGCAAAAAGTTTAAAAAAATTAGATACTAAAAATAATCTAATTTTTTTAGATAAAAAAAAATTAAATATTTGTAATATAAATTCGGTAAAAAAAAACTTTCAAAATTATAAGCCAGATATATTAATTAATTGTGCAGCATATACTGATGTTAAAAGAGCAGAAAATGAAATAATAATCGCTAATGATACAAATAATTTATCTTTAAAAAATTTATCCGATATATCAAATTATTACAAAACAAAATTAATACATTTTTCAACGGATTATGTCTTTGATGGAAATAAAAAAAATAAATATAATGAGAATAGTATTACTAATCCATTATCAATTTATGGAAAAACAAAACTCGAAGGTGAAAAACAAATTATAAATTATTGTAAAAATTATTTAATTATAAGAGTTTCTTGGTTATTTTCTGAATTTGAAAATAATTTTTTGCATTTTGCTATAAATAAATTTAAATTAAATGAAAATATTTATGCAGTTGATAATTTATATAGTATTCCAACTTCTGCAAAAGAACTTGCAAGATTTATAAATAAAAAATTATTAAATAAAAAATCAAATCAAAATATTTATCATTTTGTAAATTCGGGTACAGTTATTAATTGGTATGATTTTGCCAATACCATACTTAACACTTATAAAAAAAAATATAAGACTAATACTAAAATAATACCTGTGAAAGCTGAAAAATTTTTTAAAAATGATATAAGACCGTTCAATTCTTCGATGAGTAATAAAAAAATATGTAATGATTTTGATTTTAAAATTGCAAATTGGAAAAAATCACTTAATGAAATAATAATCAAAACTATTTAATTTATTATGAAGGGTATAATCTTAGCAGGTGGTAATGGGACAAGATTACATCCATTAACTATATCTTATTCTAAACAATTGATCCCTGTTTTTGATAAGCCCTTAATCTATTATCCATTATCAACACTTATAAATTTAAATATTAAAGATATACTTGTAATTGTAAAAGCAGATCAACTTCAAAATTTCAAATCTCTTCTTAAAAATGGTAAGCAATTTGGTTTAAATATATCATATGCAATCCAAAATAGAGCAAATGGTATAGCTGAAGCTTTACTTATAGGTAAAAAATTTATTAAAGAAGACTCAGTCGCATTAATATTAGGTGACAATATATTTCATGGTCAAGATTTGTATAAAAATATTTCATCATATAAAAACAATGGAAGTATTATTTTTCTTTATCAAGTCAAAGATCCTTCTCAGTACGGGGTAGCTAAATTTAATAAAAATAAATTAATTACCATTGAGGAAAAACCTAAAGTTCCAAAATCAAATTTAGCAGTAACTGGGCTTTATATTTTTGATAAAGATGTTGTTAACTATGTAAAAAGATTAAAACCATCTAAAAGAGGAGAATTAGAAATAACAGATCTGAATAATATTTATATAAAAAAAAATAAAATGGACTTTATAAATTTAAAAAACTCATCCGTTTGGTTTGATGCAGGTACAACAAATTCTCTATTATTAGCCTCACAGTATATTCAAGCAATTCAAGATAGAAATAATATTTTAATTTCCAGTCCAGAAGAAATTTCATTTAAGAAAAAACTTATAAAAAAAGAAGAATTAAAAAAACATTTAAAGGGCAAACCCAAGAATAGTTATTATAATTATTTGACAAAACTTTTAAAATAGTGATTTTGTGATAATATATTGGACCTTCTTTATTGTACTATCAATATTTAGTATTAGTCCATTAAAATTAGAAAACGAATTAGATAAGCTTTTAAAATTATTATTTTTAACTATTTTAGCTATATTTATTGGGTTGCGTCATGAAGTTGGAGGCGACTGGGATATATACAAATATGATTTTAAAAAATACTCTAAAATATTTAGTTTGTATCCTCTCTATTTTTATAAAGATTTTGGTTATGAATTTTTTCAATATTTAATAAATAAATTACATTTTGAAGTTTATGGATTAAATTTAATTCAGGCATTAATATTTGTTTTTGGATTATCTCGTTTTTGTAAGGTTTTTGCAAATGATAATTATTGGTTAGCTATTTTAATATCTTTTCCATATTTGATTACTGTTGTTGCAATGGGTTTTACAAGACAATCAACTGCACTGGCTTTAATTTTAATAGCTATCACATATTTTAAAGACAATAAATTTATGATTTTTTTTGTATTTTCTTTTTGTGCATTATTATTTCATAAATCATCATCAATAATTATACCATTCATACTTTTAGCAGGGTTTAAATTTAATTTGAAATATATGTTATTAATTTTGTCTTTATTTTTAATATCAATTTTACTAATAATTCCAGAAATTCAAAGGATTGAGACTGGATATATAACAAAAGACTCTATTTATACATCAAAAGGAGCTATTTATAGAATACTTTTAAACATTACTTCTGGAATAATTTTTCTAATTTTTTATAAAAAACTTAAGTTTGAAAAGGAAATAAATTTACTAATAATATTTAGTTTAATATTTAATCTTATTTTACTTTTTTTTATCAATGATTATTCAACCTTTGTTGATAGGATAATAATTTATTTTATATTTATACAAATAATAGTATTTTCAAGATTATTTTATATTTTACCAAAATTTAAAGTTTTATTTAATGTATTTATAACTATAATTTATTCGTTAGTTTATTTTGTATGGTTTAATTTTTCTATACATTCTTATGCTTGGTTGCCATATAAAAATATATTAATTAACAATATATAATATGAAAAAAATTTTATTAATTTCTAATTCAAGTTGGAATATCATAAATTTTAGAAAAAATTTAATTGAAAAACTATTATCAAATAATCATCAAATAATAGTTAGTGCTCCAAAAGATGATTTTACAAAATATTTGGATACTAATAAATATAAGTTTATTCCTTATTCATACCAAAGAAAATCATTTAACTTATTTGAGAACCTTAAAATTATTCTATTCTATACAAATATTATTTCAAAAATTAAACCAGATATTTTATTATTATATACTATTAAACCTAATATATTAATTTCTATTTCATCACTATTTTCTTTTAAAAAAATAAAAATATATAATTTTATAACTGGTTTAGGTTCTTTTTATTTTACTAAAAGTTATAAAAAAAAATATTTTTTTTTTTATATAAATTAGCATTTATAAAATCTGAAAAGATAATTTTTCAAAATTTAGATGATTTAAATATTTTTATTAATAATAAAATAGTTCCAAAGAATAAGGCATTGTTAATTCCAGGATCTGGAGTAGATATAAGAATGTTCAAATTTAATAAATTAGTTAATAAAACATCCTTACATTTAAATTTTTTATGTGTTTCGAGAATTATAAGACAAAAAGGCATTATTGAATATTTAGAAGCAGCTAAAATGATTAAAAAAGAGTTTCCAAATACAAAATTTTATTTAGTAGGATCAATTGACTCTGATAATGTATCAGGTTTAAATATCAATAATATTTTAAAATATAATGAATTTGTTAAATATTCAAAATTTACACAAAATATTTATAATTTATTAATTAAGTGTGATTGTTTTGTTTTACCTTCTTATAGAGAAGGAACGTCCAAATCAATACTTGAGGCAGCCTCTGTTGGAAAACCAATAATTACAACTGATGTCCCTGGTTGTAATAATATAGTTTTAAACAACTACAATGGTTTTTTGTGTAAACCTAAAGATACAAATAGTTTATACAAATGCCTAAAAAAAATGATAAATACAAATTTTCAAAAAAGAAATCAGATGTCTATAAATAGTAGAAAAATTGTCGAAAAATCATTTGATATAGAAATTATTAATAATCAAATAATTAGAAAACTACAACTTACATAATGTTAACAAAAAAAGTTAAGATAGGTATATTTGGACAAGGATATGTTGGACTGCCTTTAGCTATTGAGTTTGGAAAAAAATTTAATGTTTTTGCATACGATATTAATAAACAAAGAATAAAGGATTTAAATAATGAAATTGATACTAATAAAGATATAGGTAAAAATAGTTTTAAAAGTTCAATATTTTTAAAATTTACTAATAAACTCAATGACCTAAAAGAATGTAATGTTTTTATAATTACTGTACCAACACCAATTAAAAAAAATAAAAAACCTGATCTAAATTTTCTTAAAAAATCCTGTATTAGTATAGGAAAGATATTAAAAAAAAATGATATTGTGATTCTTGAATCTACAGTTTATCCTGGAATGACAGAAGAGTTTTGTGTTCCAATTTTAGAGGATAAATCTAAATTAAGATATAATCTAGATTTTTTTTGTGGATACTCCCCTGAAAGAATAAATCCAAATGATAAAAAACATACAATTAAAAATATTGTTAAAATTACATCGGGTTCAAATAAAAAAACTGCATTATTTGTTGATAATTTATACAAAAAAATTATTAAATCTGGAACACATTGTACATCAAGTATTAAGATAGCTGAGGCTGCAAAAGTAATAGAAAATTCTCAAAGAGATCTAAACATTGCATTTATGAATGAGCTCTGTTTAATATTTGATAAAATGAATATCAACACCCGAGAGGTATTAAAAGCTGCATCGACAAAATGGAATTTTATTAACTTCCAGCCAGGAATAGTTGGAGGACACTGTATTGGGGTAGATCCATATTATCTTACATATAAATCAATGAAATTAGGTTATGAGCCAAAAATAATTATTGCAGGAAGAAAAATAAATGACAATTTTATAAATTATATCATTAACAAATCATTAATTTCAATAAAATATAAATTTAAAAATAAAAAATTTAGATTTTTAGTTCTAGGTTTAACCTTTAAAGAAAATTGTGTGGATTATAGAAATTCACAATCAATAAAATTAGCAAAAAAACTTATTGATAAAAATATTGAAACTCACTGTTTCGATCCACTTATAGATGTTAATGATTTTAATAAAAAAAATAAATTAAAAATATACAAATCAATTAAATCAATTAAGAAAAAATATTATCATTGTTGTATAGTTTCAGTTGCCCACGACTATTTTAAAAAATTAGGTAATAAAAAAATTAGAAATTTTTTATTAAATGATGGTTTAATTTTTGATGTCAAAAATATATTATCCAAAAGTAATAAAAATCTATATCTTTAAGTTATGATTTATTTTTTCTCTATTACATCATTTATAATTATTTTATTTTTATTAAAGTATGTATCTCCTTATTTAAAACTTATGGACAAGCCCGATACAAGAAAAAAACATATAGGTAACATTCCTTTAATTGGAGGCATAATTATATATTTGAATATTTTGTTTTATATTAATTATTTTGAAACAAGTAATCATATGATAACTATTTTACTTACTTCTAGTATATTAATTTTGCTAGGTGCTTTAGATGATGCAATAGGATTAGGGGTTACATTCAGATTAATTACCCAGTTTATTTGTTGTTTAGTTGTTATTGGCTCAGGTTTAGTTATTAGCAATATTGGTGACTATATGTACTTACCTAACATACAAATTGGAGTTTTATCAGTTTTTTTTACAGTTTTTTGTGTAATTGGTTTAACTAACTCATTTAATTTCATTGATGGAGTTGATGGGCTTTGTTCTGGCTTAGCTTTAATATCTATTATATCAGTTTTAATAATTTCTTATCTAGAAAAAACGCATATTTATTTGATCGATTTTGATTATTTAATATTAATATCAATCTCAATTATTTTATTTATATTTTTTAATATAACTAATTATTCAAAAATTTTTTTAGGAGACTCAGGAAGTATGTTTTTGGGTTTTTTTATAGCTTGGATATTGATTTTAACATCTCAACATGAAAATCAAATAATTCACCCAGTGTTAACAATTTGGTGTGTTACTCTTCCTGTATTTGATATTACATCGGTAGTTATTAGAAGATCATTGAGAAAGATAAATCCATTCAAACCTGATAGGAGACATGTTCATCACATATTAATTGAAATGGGTTATAGTAATTTTACTACAACAATTTTAATTTTAATTCTCTCAATTGTATTAAATTTTATTGGTATTTTAATATTTTATATATCTGGTCCTTTTCCAACTTTAATCTCATTTATTAGTTTACTCTGTCTATACGTAATATTTATGATTAATTTATCAAGAATGGCCTATTCTAAATAATTCTATCTAATGTACTTATTAATTTATTTACCTCATCAATATTATTGTAATGAACAAGACTTATTCTAACTACACCATCTTCTGTATTAATTCCTAGGGCCTTTAAACACCTCCATGCATAAAAATTATCATTTCTAGTAGCAATATTATTTTTTACTAGTAAATCAGAAAGTTTTTTTGATTTCATATTTTTACAAGTAAATGCAATTGTTGGTGCTCTGTTTTTATTTGTAATTTTATTTTTTCCAATTAAATTTAAATTTTTGTTTTGTGAAATATATTCTAAAATTGGATTTGCAATATTTTCTTCATGCACTGCAATGATATTATTTATTTTTTCAATTTTTTTTCTTATTGTTAATTTTTGATTATTGTTAAAATGGTGTGAATATAAATTATCAAAATATTCATATATTCCTATTAAAGACACTAGTTCTTCATGATTTGGGCCACCAGGATTTATAGTATATGGATAATTACCATCTAAAAATTCATGATTCTGATTGGGAAGAGTTTTTAATATTTTCTCTTTTCCATATAGTAGAGCCAAGTGAGGTCCATAAGTTTTATAAAGACTAAAAGTATAAAAATCTACATCAAGTTTTTTTACATCTGGAAAACCATGAGGAGCATACGAGACACCGTCTCCTATTACAATTGTTCCATATTCATGGGCAATTTTAGAGATATTTTTTAAATTATTTATTGAACCAACAATATTTGAGCAATGTGTTACAGCTAAAATTTTAGTTTTTTTACTGATGATTTTTTTTAAATTAGAGATTTCTAACTCATGATTAGTCTTACTAAATTTCCATTCTATAATTTTTGCACCTATTTGCTCAAGTTTTCTCCAAGGACTTATGTTTGCTTCATGATCTTGATTTGTAACTATTATTTCATCACCTTTATTAATAAATTTCTTTAATGCATTTGATAAAACATATAAGTTTATAGAAGTAGAACCACCAATTAAAATTTCATTTTTTTTTGCATTAATCATATCAGCAAAAAGCTCTGTTGCTTTATCCATATTTTCACCAGCTATTTTTGACATTGAATATTCTGCATATGGTTGTACTTTAGTAGAAGTCATAAATTCTACTAATCTATTTATGACATTCTTTGGAACATAACTCCCTCCAGCATTTTCAAAAAATGACCAATCTTTTGATAGGGGATCTTTAAAACTTGGAAATTGTGACCTAACGAAATCTATATCAAGTTTTATGTTTTCTAATGTCAATTTTACCTCTTATTGAAATTTATTTTATTCTAATATATGAAAAAGTACATGAATAAATTTTATCTCGAAATACTTTTTTCAAATGATTGATAAACGTAAGTTTTATATAAATGGAAAATGGGTTGATCCAATAGAAAAAAATGATTTTGATGTAATCAACCCTTCTAATGAAAAGCCATATGCAACAATTTCACTTGGCACTCAAAAAGATGTTGATATTGCAGTTAAAAGTGCAAAAAATGCATTTTTTAGTTGGAGTCAAGTCAACAAAGATAGCAAAATAAAACTTTTAGAAAACTTATTAAAAATTTATAGATCTAGATGGGATGAAATTACAAAAACTATGTCAGATGAAATGGGCGCACCTATCGATTGGTCATCTTCAGCTCAAACATCCTCAGGAGCAGATCATATTAATGATTTTATAAAACGTCTTAGAAAATTTGAATTTGAAAAAAAATTCGATGAAAATTCAAATAATTATATTTTGTATGAACCCATAGGAGTTTGTGCTCTTATAACTCCATGGAATTGGCCAATTAATCAAATTACACTTAAAGTCATTCCAGCTTTAGCGACTGGATGTACAATGATATTGAAACCATCTGAAATTGCACCACTTTCAGGTATGCTTTTTGCAGAAATAATCGAACAAGCAGGATTTCCTAATGGAGTTTTTAATTTAATTAATGGTGATGGTAATGGAGTTGGTACTAGCTTATCTTCTCATCCTGATATTGATATGATTTCATTTACGGGTTCAACAAGAGCAGGTAAACTTATTTCTAAAAATGCATCTGATAATATTAAAAAAGTATGTCTTGAATTAGGAGGAAAGGGAGGCAACATAATTTTTAGTGACTCTCACCCTGACGCAGTGAGAGAGGGAGTGCGAAATGTTATGAGCAATTCTGGTCAGTCTTGTGATGCACCTACAAGAATGTTAGTTGAAAATTCAATTTATAGAAGAGCTATAGAAGAAGCTGCAGATGAAGCAAAAAAAATAAAGGTTGATATAGCTTCAAAAAAAGGTGACCACATAGGACCAGTTATTTCAAAAAAACAATATGACAAGATAATAGATCTTATAAATAGTGGCATTAAAGAAGGAGCAAAACTAATTGCAGGAGGACCAGAGAAACCTCATGGACTTAAAAATGGTTATTTTATAAAGCCTACAATTTTTACTGAAGTATCAAATAATATGAGAATAGCTAAAGAAGAAATTTTTGGTCCTGTATTATCAATAATTCCTTTTTCAAACGAAGAGGAGGCAATAACAATAGTTAATGATACCTCTTATGGTTTAGGTAATTACGTACAAACCCTAAATCTAGAAAAAGCAAAAAGAGTTGCAAGAAAATTCAGATCAGGTGGAGTTTATATAAATGGTAATAGTGCTGATCCAGGAACACCCTTTGGAGGTTATAGGCAATCTGGTAATGGAAGAGAGGGTGGTATCTGGGGTATGGAGGAATATTTAGAGGTAAAAACAATTTGCGGATGGGAGTAAATTATAATTTAATATTTTTAAAATAGTTTAATCTTGCTATAACTTCATCACGCTCAATGTAATAGCCTTGTAGATGTCTATTTCCTGAGTTTGGATCAAATTCAGTCCTTCCATGTAAGACTCTTCTGTTATTAAAACAAAAAATATCGCCTGCTTCTAATCTAAAATCAATTTTAAATTTATTATTTTGAAGTAAAGAAGCAAAATATTGATATGCTTCGTAAAACTTTTTCATTTTTTTTGGATTAACATCAATGATACCCATTGCAGCCATACTAAATCGTATATCATTAAAATCATTATCCTTTGTGAGTGTAATTATTGGCGAATGCAGAACCCTAATAGCTTTTTGAGTATAATCTGTATCCTTAAATTTAACATATGTTTTTGTTAATAAACTATAAACATCTTTTTCTTTTCTTTTTAAATGATTAGCTACTGCAAATCCATCTACAACAGATGATTTACCACCCGATGCATCATTTATAAGACAGTGTAAAAACTGATAACCAGGTGCATATTCAAAATAAGGCAAATCTGTATGATTCCTAAGTGCCTGAGCTGTATAAGCAGTATTATTTGGTTTGGGTATGTTAATTACCTCAAAGGGAGTACCAAAAAAAGTTTCTCTATGATGACTAATTCTATTAAGTATCTTAAATCCAGATTTTTTTTTAGTAGGAGAATTCCTTACAATTGCAAAACCATATGAGTGAAGAAGTTGTAACCATTTTTTTAAATAATTATCATCTTTTATAATTTTATCATGATTTAATTTAATTTTATTAAAGTTTTTTTTGAGTTTTCCATCCCAAAAAATATATGGCGATTTATATTTTTGTTTATTTATTTCAGTATAGCAGTGATCTCTTAACCATTTTAAACTAAAATTACTCTTATGACCTCCTTCACTCCAATCAATATTAATTGTATTTATTTTAAGATTAATTTTTTTTGGATAAATTTTTTTACTTACCGTTAAAATATTGAATACCCTCATATTTGCTGTAGGATGTATTGCCGTAGGGCAATTATCTCTTAGCCACAAAAAATGAAAACTACTCTTAAAATTATCATTCCAAGTAATACTTAAATGATCATTTTTCTTTTCAATTTTTTTAACAGTATATTTGTTATTCATAGTAAAATATTTATATCTCAATATAGTTACTTAGTATATTGATAAAGCGAATGAAATTAAAAAATAACAACCTTCTTGGTATATCATTTATGATACTTTCAATGTTCTGCCTAAGTGTAAACGATATAACGTATAAATATTTAAGTTTTCATTTTCCTGTTTGGGAGTCAGTTTTTTTTAGAGCACTAAGTGGAAGTATTATAGCTATTTTTCTATCATTATATTTTGGATTTGATAAATTAAGAACAAAAAAACCTATTGGACATGCAATAAGAGCGTTTTCTGCTTCAGGTTGTGTTGTGTTTTATATTTATGGAATTAATAATTTAATGTTATCTGAAAACATTGCCATTGCTCACTCTGCTCCAATAATTGCAGCGTTTCTTGCTGTGCCTATACTTGGTGAGAAAATTGGCATACTAAGAACATCAGCTATTTTGATTGGTTTTATTGGTGTATTAATTATTGTTAAGCCAGGTACAGATTTATTTAAATTTGAGTCACTTTATCCTCTAATATCAGCGTGTTTTATGGCATCAGTATATTTATCAACAAGATCTGTGATGAGTACTGATTCGAGTGTTGCAATAATATTTTATTATTCTTTTGCATTACTAATTACTTCTTTAATTTTTTTTCCTAAAGATTTTATTATGCCAAACTTTTTTCAGATATCATTAGCTATGAGCCTTGGAGTAATGGGATCAATAGGACACTTTTTTATGTCTCAAGCTGCTAAGAATGCGGATGTTGCTGTCACTTCTCCATTTGAATATTCATCTTTTATTTTTGTAGGATTAATGGGATTTTTAATTTTTGCTGAAGTACCAACATATAGTATTTATCTT
>MDSW01208118.1_pt1 | contig 34485 bp, 19 predicted proteins | sample 811171 | NCBI WGS metagenome assembly MDSW01 (sample SAMN05326641, study PRJNA326480) | marine metagenome | isolation source: seawater | place: Atlantic Ocean: North West | collected 2012 | reverse complement strand
CGCGCCGCCGCCGCCGCCGCCGGTCGAACCGACGGACGGAGACGTCGCCGCGGACGCGACCGCGGAGCCGCGGGAAGAAGAACAAGAAGAAGAAGACCCCGCCGCGGCGCGTCGGAGGCAGCTCGCGGAGGCGTTCGGGATCGACCGACCCGAGCGACACGCGTCGATGTTCGCCGCCGCGTCCGCGGAGGCGTTCGACGCGACGACGCTCGCGACGGCGCGCGCGCACCCGGCCGCGATCGAAGCGCTCGAGAAGGCGCTCGAGGCGTTCGCGCTCAAAGGCCCCGCCGGACCGAAACGTCTCAGCCTCGACCCCGCGCCGCGGCGCTTGCGAGGCGCCGCGCATGCGCTCGCGAGAGCGTACGGCTGCGCGTCGCACTCGTACGGGGACGAGCCGCGTAAACGGGTGGACGTCTTTCGCACGGACGCGACGGCGATGCCGTCGTCGCGGTTGTCCGACGCCGTGCTCGCGCTCGATTCGAGGACGCCGGAGGAGATCGCGGAGGCTGCCGCGGTGAACGCGGCGGCGGCGGCGTGCGCGGCGGGACTCGGGCCGAGCCGAGGAGATTTCAGCTGGTTCGAAGGCTGGACCGAGCGGCACTCCGACGGCGCGTGGACGCGGTTGGAACTCTTCTTCGACGACATCGCGTCGGGCGGCGGCGGCGCGCGCGGCGGTTTGGAGATCGTCTCCGGCGCGCTGAGCGACTTCAGCGGCGAGTACGCGCTTCAGCTCGTTCGCGCGCCCGGGACGACGGTCAGCGCGAACGGGGGGAGCGAGGCCGTGAGCAAATGGCGCCCGGGGGACGCGCTCGCGGCGCACTTTTGGCGGAAGAGCGTCTTCGACGACGCGTGCAACAAACTCGGCGGCGGGTCGCGAGGGAGGTTCAAAGTGCGCGCGTTCAAGGAGCGCGGGGCGAGCGCCGACGAGAGCGCCGACGAGCGCGCCGAGAGAGAGCGCGCGACGGAGAAGATGAGAGAGAAGGAGCCGTTCCCGGCGCTGGGCGCGACGCGACGCGGGCCGCCGCCGGCGCCCGCGCCGCCGGCGTTGGACGTCGCGAACGCCTTCGCGAGCCTTCTCGCGGACGGCGACGGCGACGACGACGACGACGACGGCGAGCGAGTAGACGCGTAAGTAGTCGACGGTAATAGATGAGTAGCATAGAATCTCTCTCCTCTCCTCGCGCTACCACCGGGGTCTAGTCCTCCATGTCGTCGTCGTCGTCGTCGTCGTCGTCGTCGTCGAGGTCGTCGTCGTCTTCGCCGTCGTCCGTCTCCCACTCGTCGCTCAGGCTCTCCGCGCCGTCGTCGTCGTCGTCGTCGTCCGCGTCGATAACCTCCTCGACGTCCTCCTCCCCCTCCGTGTACACGCTGAGCGGCCCTCTCGCTCCCTCGTCCTCCGCGTCGTCGTCCTCCCCCTCACCCCCTTTCCTCTGCTTGTGCAGCAACAGATCCAACCGACCCATGAGCGCGAGGAGCGGCCGTTGCATCGCGACGTGCGCCTCGACGGTTTGCATCAGCTCCAACACCGCGCGCTGCGCCTTGGCGCTGGACGCGATGAACGCGGCGTGGTGCAACAGCACCGTGCGCATCCACCGCGCGAGCTGCTCTCCGCGCGATGGCTTCGTTCGCATGCGGTCTAACGACGCGGTCAGGAGCTTGATCGCGGTCCCCGGTTGAAGCCGCGCGACGGTGTTGCTCACCGTGCTCGGGTCGGAGACGTTCAGGCATCGCTCGATCAGGACGCGGTCGTCCGCGACGAGCGCCTGCGAGAGCAGCGTCGCGAGCGAGTCCGCCTTCGGGGGCGCGGCGCGGCCGCCGCCGAGGGCTTCCGCGATCGCGCGCTCCGTCGCGGTGACCCTCGCGGCGGCCTCCGCAGAGTCGTGGGTCGGATCCGTCGCCGTCGTCGTCGCGTCCGGCGAGCGCGATCGTTGCAGCGCGCGGACGCGCTCGCCGAGGCTCTTTCCGCCGTCGTCGTCGTCGTCGTCGTCGTCGTCCATGTCGACGTCCTCGGGTTTGATCGTCTTCGTCGCCGCGACGGCGGCTAAGCCCGCGGCGTCGTCGTCGACGGAGGAGCCCTTGCGCTTGCCGCTCTTGCGCGCGGACCCGGCGGCGGCGGCCTTTGCGGACTTGCCCATTTCCTCGATTCTTTCGCGTTCCGCCGCCGATGCGATGCGCGCCCCGTCGATCTCCTCCCGTCTCTCTCGCGCGCGGACGCTCGAATCGACGCGCCGACGCGACGACGCCGACGCGAGTTGAAGAACGCCGACTCTGGGACGGCCCGCGCGCGCGCGTCGTGGGAGCGCGTCTCGGAGTGCCCGCCGCCGCGACGCGACACTTTGCCCTCATCAGATTGGCGCGCGTAGCGCGCTCCAGTCATGCAAGACCACTGCTGGCAGAGCACTCTCTGCTGGTTCAAACGATGGAAGAAGATCTCGTCGCGAGATCGACGCGCGCGTCGCGGAGGCTCCGCGCGCGATGGCGGACCCCGCCCCGTGGCAGCCCATCCCGGAGCCGCCGCCGGTGACGGGCGAGGACGGGAAGATGCTTCCGTGGGTGTGGCAGAACACCGTGCACGCGAACGGCGGCGCGACGCGCGCGGAAGACGCGACGACGACGACGACGGGCGAGGAAGCCGCGGCGACGACGATGACCGAGGAGGAGCGGCTGCGCGAGGCGGAGCGGCTGCGACGCGCGAAGATGATATGCGCGCTGTGCCCGTGCACGCGCGGGCCGGGACCCGCGTTCCTTCCCGTGCCGCACGTCCCGAACGTGCTGAGGGGGGGCGTGAAGCCGCCGAAGCTCGGCGAGTTCACGGGTCCGTACCTCCCGGACAAGAAGACCGGCATCGCGTCCACGTGGGCGCATCAGAGCTGCGTCGTGTGGTCCCCGGAGGTGTGGTTCTGCGCGAAGAAAGGCCGCCTGCGCAAGGTGAACGAGACGATCAAGCGCGGGAACCAGCTCAAGTGCACGCACTGCAACCTGAAGGGCGCGAACAAAGGTTGCAACGTCGAGAAGTGCAACAACAACTACCACCTCGTGTGCGCGCACGCCGTGGGATGCCGGTTCAACGCGTCCACGTTCCAGATGTATTGTCCGAAGCACGCGACGAAGGAGACCACGCCGGCGCCGCACTGGGCGGACAGCATCGAGGGCGACGTCCGCATGCGCGGCGGCGACGGCGAGCACATCGGCGAACCCTCGGGCGCGACGCCGTTGTTGGATCGACTCGCGCGCGGGGACGGGGGGAAACGCAAACGCGAGGAGTACCGACAAAAAGGCGGGAAACGCGCCGCGGAAGCGAGGCACGACGGCGTCATCACCGCGGTCATGGCGGCGGCGGAGCGTTTACGGGAAGAAAACGAGCACGAGATGGACGACGAGGAAGCGTTCGCGAAACGCATGAAGGTGCGCCTAGCGAAGGACAAGGGGAAGATACCGTGCGTCACCGTCGGCGGGTCGTGCGGCGGCGGCGGCTTCGACGCGTCGAACGACGACCCAGACGCGATGCCCGGCGGGTGGGAGACGCTCGCGGGCGCGGAGAGAGAGATTCAAGTCCTGAAAGAGCTCGCGCTGCTGCCGTTGACGTACCCGGAGGCGTTCGCGAGGCTCGGCGTCGCTCCCGGCCGCGGGGTGCTGCTTCACGGGCCGCCGGGGACGGGGAAAACGGCGGCGGTGCGCGCGTTACTCGGCGCCGCCGCGCGAGGCCCGCGGCCCGTCTCGTTCTTCAGCCGCCGAGGCGCGGACTGCCTGGGGAAGTACCACGGCGACGCCGAGCGAGAGATTCGCTTGCTGTTCGAAGAGGCGGAGCGAAGGCAGCCGTCGATCATCTTCTTCGACGAGATCGACGGGTTGGCACCCGCGCGGACGTCGAGTTCGGACTCGATCCACGGCTCCGTCGTCGCGACGTTGCTCGCGCTCATGGACGGTCTGAACCCGCGCGGAAGCGTCGTCGTCGTCGCCGCGACGAACCGCCCGGACGCCGTAGACCCGGCGCTGCGGCGGCCCGGACGATTCGATCGCGAGTTGCACTTTTCTCTCCCCGGCCCAGCCGCGAGACGCGCGATCTTACGTCTGCACACGCAGCACTGGCGGCCGAGACCGACGGAGCGGACGATCGCCGCGGTCGCGGCGAAGACCGAGGGCGCCGCGGGCGCGGACCTCCGAGCGCTCGCGTCCGCGGCGCTCCTCTCCGCGTTGAGAAGGAAAGCGCCGAGGCTGCTCGCGTGCGATCCCACGAGAGAAAAACTCGCCGCGGAGCTCGAACCGATGCTTCCGCCGCCGCCTCGGCACGCGGAGCTCTTAGCCGCGGCGAAGGATGCCACGAGCCGCGGGCACGTCGGCGCGAGCTTGGCCGTGCACGAGTTTGACGCCGTCGGCGCGCGCATTGAAGTGTTCTGGAGCGGGAACGATTTGTTTTTTCCCGCGACGGTCACCGCGTACGACATCGCGTCCATGGCGCACAGGGTGACGTACGACGAGGGCGGGGAGCACCACTGGCTTCGGTTATGGCGCGAGGGCGAGGTGATCCGAGTTCTGAAGTTCCGAGGCGACGGCGGCGCGGAAGAGGAGGAGGAGGAGGAGAAGGAGGAGAAGGAGAACGACGCCGGGAAAGGAAACGACGCGGCCGCGGCGGGGGCGGGGACGACGAGACCGAAACCGTCCGAGCCGCCGCTGCCGACGGTGATGGAGGCGGCGGCGACGACGGACGCGGACGCGGACGCGGACGCGGACGCAGCGGCCGGGGAGGCGGCGGCGAGCCGACCGAAGCTCGTGTTCGTCCTCAAGAAGCCCGCGGCGGCGGAGGACGCGGCGGCGCGCGCGAAGGACGAGCCGTCGTCGCCGCCGAAGCCGCCGCCGCTCGCGCCCGTGGACGACGTGCCCGCGCCGCCGCCGTCGGCGGACGCGCCGCTCGCCGTGGATCCACGCCCGATATCCGTCGTGTGCCGGAACAAACAAGGGCAGTTCCGCCCGCTCGTGCGGATGATTCGATGCCTGTGCGCGTCGTGTCACAACGCGACTTTGGAAGGCAGGCACGAGGAATTCGATCCGAGGAAGTGGGAAGCGCACTGCGGCAGCGTCGCGAAGAAATGGAAGTCGTCCATCAAGGTCGTGATCGACCCCGGGAAGGGATTTCTAGGCGGCGAGGGGTACCAAGACATCCCGATCGGGAAGTGGTTGGAGATGCAAGACGACGGGATGACCCCGGCGCAAGCGATCGCGGCGGCGGTGGAGACCAACAGAATGAACGAAGCGGCGGCGAAAGCGGCGGCGGGGCTGATCGACACGCCGCCGCCGGACGCGCCCGTGGACCCGTTCGACCCGAAAGAAGCCGCGGCCGCGGCGAAGGACTTGCGAGACGCGTTCGCGAGGGCGTCGTCCAAGCGCGCGGGGTTGCGCGTCACCGCGAAGGACTGGGCGGTGGCGATGCAGACCGCGACGGGGCCGTGCGCGCTTCGGTCCGCCGCCGGCGGCGCGCTGACGACGATGGGCGCGCCGTTGCCGCGGCACCTCGCGCCCGCGCTCTCGTCGAGCGTCTTGACCGCACTCAGGGCGTTGATCGACGCGGGCGCGCCTCTGGACTCGACGATCGCGGACGCGGTGAGGGCTTCAAACGGCGGCGCTCTCGACGCGGAGGCTGTGCTGTTGAGAGCGGGCGTCCTCGACGGCGAGGTCGCCGCCGCGGCTGAACGCGGCGCCTCGAGGGAGGAAGAGGAGGAGGAGGAGGACGACGACGAGCGCGACGACGAGCGCGACGGCGGAGGAAGAGACGGAGGAAACGACGCGGAGAAAACCGCCGCGTACGAAGCCGCCGCGGCGCTCAGCGGGCACGGACCAGGAGGACCTAAGCGTCACCCCGTCCGCATCCTCCTGTGCGGCTCGGGCGCGCAAGGCCAGGGCGCGTCCCTCGCCGCGCTCGTGCACGTCCTCCAGGGCGTTCCGTCGTTCACGGTGAGCCTCGCGAGCCTCCTCGCCGCGGGCGGCGGCGACCCCGCGGTCGGGTGCGTGCAAGGGCTCAAAGAGCCGCTTCGATGCGCCGCGCGGTCGCCGTCGCTGTTGCACCTGAGCCGTCTCGAGGCGTGGGCGCTCGCCGCCGCGGACTTGCCCGCGGACTGGGCGGGCATCGCGGGCGCGGGCGCGGGCGGCGACGCGATGGAGGAGGAGTGGAACGACGGCGATATCGCCGGCGTGATGCCGTCGCATCTTTGGGACACGCTCGAGCAGACGTTGAGCGCGACGGGCGCCGCCGCGGGCGACGGCGGCGCGGACGGCGGCCCCGGGCAGCTCATCGTCGCGGCGACGACGTCTCTCCCCGCGGACGCGTTACCCCCGCGGGTGTTGCGGTTCTTCCAGCCCGACTGCGGCGGCGGCGCGGGCGCGTCGTGCGTCGTGCTGGACTTGTCGCCCCCTGATCGCGCGGCGCGCGCGGCGTGCGTCGCGCGCGGCGCGGCGACGATCATCCAAGGCGCGGTCGCGCCCGCGTTGAAGACGGCGGCGGCGCGGCGCGCGCGAGCGGCGCTCGCCGCGGAGGAGGCGGAGGCGGCGACCGCGGCGGCGACCGAGGAGTCCTCCGAGGAGGAGCTTCGACGCGTTCGTCTCGAGAAGACCGTGGCGGCGGAGCGCGCGGCGAGGGCGGCGGCGGCCAAGGCGCTCGCGGCGACCGCGAAGGACGCCAGGGCGAGGGTCGCCGCCGCGCTCGCGCACGTCGCGGCGACGCTCGCGAAGACGGCGCGGTTCGCGCCCGCGCTGAGGGAGCACCCTCCGGCGAAGGCGTTCGTCGTCTCCGCCGCGGCCGGCGAGCTGAAGTCCCCGCTCGCGTTCATCGCGGCGCTGAAGAAATCGATCGCGGGGTTGCGGCCGTCGAAGCTGGGAAGGAGGCGGGAGTACGAGGAGGCGAGCGCGGCGGCGGCGGCGGCGATCGACGCCGCGGAGACGTATTGCCACCACCTCGCGCCGCTGGTGAAGGCCGCGGAGGACGCTGAGGCGGAGTACTTCGCCGCGAAGAAGGAAGCGGAGGCGACGCCACCGTCGTTAAGGGTCGAGGGGGGAGAAGTGGCGAATGAGACGGCGACGGGGCCCACGGCGCCGACGGAGCCGTCGACGCCGTCGCCGCCGGGAGCGGCGGCGGCGGCGGCGGCGCCGACGACGGACGCGACGAGGACGACGGCGGAGACGACGACGCCGGCGCCGGCGCCGTCCACGGCGACGTCCGCACCCCCCAGCGCGCGTCCGAGCGCGAGGGCGAAGGCGTTTCTCCGACGCGCCGCAGAGGAGGCGACGAAGTGCGTCGGCCCTTCCGTCGAGGACGCGGCGGCGGCGGCGGCGGCGTTGACGTCGGCGCTCGTCTCGCGCGTCGCGAGGCACGCCGTGGGCGCGGACGCGATCGACGCGCTGCTCGGGACGTGCGCGGGGGCGTTGACGCACCGCGCGCGACGCGCGACGGCGCCGTTTTCTCTCGGCGACGTATTGGACGCGTGCGAGGACGAGATTCAGCGCGCGTGCGACGCGTGCGTCGCGACCGCGGAGGTGGAAGGGGAGCTCGCGTAAGTACTGTAGAAGATTTATGAAAAAGTGCACAGAAGAGACGAAAAAGCGCAAGATATTTTATCCGGAACGGACGGATCGGCTCGCGACGCATCTCTCCGCAAGCGCGCCGAGACGTCATGGCCACGTCCGCGACGACGTTCGGCGCTCACGCGCGATGCGCGTCGTCGCGACCGCGCGCGCGCGACCGAGCGCGCGTCCTCCGCGTCCGCGCTTTCGAGTCGTCGTCGTCGTCCAGATCTGATGGCGCGAAAAACGATGAAGAACGGGCGGATCGTTCCAACAACGCGGTCGCGCGATACAAGCGCCGCGTCCCGTTCGTGGACTACTACGAAGTCCTCGCCGTGGACCCGAAGGCGAACGCGGACGAAGTGAAAGCCGCGTATCGCGCGCTCCAAAAGGCCGTGCACCCCGACCTCGCCGGCGAGTACGCGTCGATCGCCGCCGCGCTCGTGAACGAGGCGAACGTCGTGCTGCGATCCCCGCGCGATCGCGCGTCGTTCGACCGCGACCGCGTGGAGTGGCGCGCGCGCGGCGACGTCGCCGCGGAGGACGCGTCTCTGATGAACCCCGCGCCGCTGTCGCGCTGGAGCGGCCCGGCGCGCGACGAACCGGAGAGCGCGAAGGGGCGGCACGACGCGGTGTTCGTGGACGAGTCGCAGTGCGTCGGATGTCTGCAGTGCGCGCTGCTCGCGCCCAAGACGTTTTTCATCGAGACCCGGCACGGCTGCGCGCGCGCGGTGGACCAGTGGGCGGACGGCAGGGACGCCGTGGAGGACGCCGCGGCGGCGTGCCCCGTGCGATGCATTCACTTCGTGGACCGCGCGACGGAGCTGCCACTGCTGGAACGCGTCGCCGCGCGGCTGTGGACCGAGGGCGGCGGGAAGATTCAGGTGCGTTCTATACAAAAGTTTTTCACCCATCGCCCGGTTTCAACACTTGATCGCGTTCCCTTTCAACTGACCGGTGAACCGTTTTTGTATGGAATGGCCCTCAGGCGGGGGGCGTCGGACGCGTCTACGGGAAGAGCTCGCCGTTCGACGTCGCCGCGGCGTTGAAGCGAAGAGGGGTCGTGAGGTGGCCGTCTAGGAGCGGCGGAGGGACGAAGACGGACACGAGCAAGGCGGGCGCGGCGATCGACGCGGCGGTGAAAGCCGCGGCGGCGGCGGCGGCGGCGCGCGCGGAGCGAGACGCGTGGAGAGGGGCGAAGGAGGAGGGCGAAGCTCTCGTCGACGAGAACGATGACGATGACGACGACGCCACCACCGCGATCGAGATCGCCGTGCCCGTGAGCGCGTACATCGCGGACGACGTCGGCGTCGCGGGCGCGGGGTGCGAGCGCGGAGGAAACGGAGGAAAGGGCGCGTCCGCGGCTGAGGTCGCGAGGGTGACGTCGCTTTTGCGCTCCGGGTCGGGGTCGGGGTCCAGGTCCGGGTCGAGCGACGACGGCGACGACGCGCTTCTCTCCGGGAGCTCCGCCGCGGCGACGGAGTTTTGGGAGCCGCTGCCGGTGAGCGAGCGCGCCGCGAGCGCGAGCTTCGAGGAGGAGACGGACGACGGCTTCGCCCCGAGTGAGTGGCTCGCGAAGGTGCGGTCGAACGTCGTCGCGAGTCGTCGAAGCTCGGGGGACGTCGCGGCGGCGGACGCGAACGTCGACCAACCTCCGGCTGCTCCGGCGGCGGCGCCCGCGCCGCGGAAGGTGATCAAAGCGCGCAGCGTCGCGGCGTCGCTGCCGCCGTTCTCGACCGTCGCGGCGGCGTTGCTCATCGCGGCGGCGACGACGAACGGCGCGGGGGACGCGGGGGGGGCCGCGGCGGCGGAGCAAATCATCTCCGTCAACGGCGCGCTGTGGACGCCCGGGCCGTTCGCGCAGTTCGCGTGCTGCGCGGTGTCGTGGATCGTGCTTCTTCAGGCGACCGTGCAGGTCGTGGACGCGGTCGTGTTCGTCACGACGCAGGAGATTCACGACGGGAAGTGATGTCATCTAAGTCTAAAAGTTTTTTTAGTCTATTTAAAATCTTCGTGTAACTTCAACGCGAACTGCGCCGCGTGCCTCCCCGCGCCGTAAAAGTCGGACACGATCCCTCGTTCCGTCTCTTTCTCGAACCCCAACGCCTCATACAGCGTCGTCGCCGCGGCGTTGTCGATTTCCACGCGCAAACGCACGACGCGCGCGCGTTTATCCTTCGCGCGCGCGATCGCCGCGGAAACTAATTCGCGTCCGACGCCTTCCCTCCGCCTCGAGCTCGTCACCGCCACTTTCGTCACGACGCACTCCATCGACCCGGTCGTCATCGTGAGAAACCCCACGACGTCGCCATCGACATCGCCACCGCCATCGCGCGCGATGAACGTCTTCGTCGCGCGCCGCAGACGCGGCGTCGTCGCCAACGCGTTCCAACCCGTGCGATGCGACGTCGACGGGAAACAATCCGCGTCCACGCTCGCGAGCCGACGCGCGAGTTCCTCCCACGCGTCGTCGTCGTCCGCCTCGAGTTCGCGCACGACGACGTTCGCGTCGCTCCCCATCGCTCACGGGGTCCTTTCCTTTTCCTTTCGCCGCCTCTTCAGCGCCTTCTTCTGCGCTTTCGCGGAGAGCCCGGTCCTTCCGACGACGCCGAGGCGCCTGGATTTGTTCACCGACGCCTCGGGGCCTCGGCGGTGCTTCTGCAGGTGCGCGCGCGGCGCGGGGACCTCTGGCGGCGGCGGCCTCGCGCGAGGATCGTTCTCGCGCGCGCGCGGTTTCGCGGGCGCCGGCGCGGGTCGGAACGCCAGCGCGGCGAACGGATTCGCGCCGCCGCCGCCGCCGACCCTCGCTGGTTTCGTCGTCGATCGCGGCCGCTCCCCCGCGCGCGCCTTCTTCCTCGCGCGCGTCTCCTCGCTCTCCTCGCTCACTCTGCGCAGACGCTCCGCCGCCGCGGCCGCGGCGACCTTGACCGCGCGGACCGCCGCGAGCTCCTCCGCGTCGAGGCCTTCCTCGTCGCGAAGTCCGGTCGCGGCGCCGTCGTCGTCGTCGTCGTCGTCGTCCTCCTCCTCCTTCTCGGAAGGTGACGGCTCGCACGACGGGAACGCCGCGTCCTCCTCCGCCTCGAGCCTCGCGCGCTCGTCCTCCTCGATCTTCTTCCTCTCGAGGTCCGCCCACTGCCCTTCCTCGATCTGCTCGCGTTTCTGCCGCTTCTTCACGCGCTTCGCCCAGCGATGCCCTTGCGTCTCCGGGTTCGTGCCCTTCATGGGCGGCGCCTCCGACAGTGATGAGATCTGACTGAGGCCCGAGCGCGCGAGATGAAATCATCAGTTTAGGTTCGCGCGCGCTCGGGATACAGACCATGCGGGGACAAGTGGGGGACGATGCGACGCCATCTCGATTCAGATGGCCTGACGGTACGTCATGGACGCCCCCAACTACGGAGGAGCTCTTGTCACGGGGCGCGGCTGCGGTCGCGCGCGAGTACTTGCGTCCGTTGCCTCGGTTGCCGAGGACACTCGACTCTGCGGCACCTGCGATCAATGGGCGTCGCGTTCGCGGAGACGTCGATGTGAACGCGCAGCGTACAGGCAAATCGCGCAAAGCGCTATCATCGGATGATGATGCGAAGCGCAATGCCGTATGCAACTCCTTTCTCAAGGGTCGGTGCCTTTACGCGGAGCGTTGTAAGTTCTCGCATGACCTTGAGTTGTACCTCGCTCAGAAACAGCCAGACTTGCCGGGCGAATGTCCTTTCGGAGCGGCAAGTACGAACATATGTCCGCACGGAGCTGCATGCCGTTACTATGGCTCCCATCCGCCCGCAACGAACGACGGGAGCTACGACTCAACCGCCGACCTTCACCAGGCTTCACGCGTGTTGTTGGAAGCGGCCCGAGAGAAAAATGCCGCCGCCGCTGCCTCGTCGGAGGTTCATACTCTCGCTCTCCCGCTCCCTATCGGCGCTGTGCAAGACGAACTTAACCAACTTGCGGTCGATTTGAAGTTGAAATTGAGGAAGAATGCGATCAAGTTTTCGCGTGCAGATGCGGTACTCGCATCGATGGGGGTCAAGACGACCTCGCGGAGTAACGGCAAGTGCAGCGGCTTCGACGAGGCTGGTACGAAGCGACGTAAGGGCGAAAACGGTGGCATCACCGAGGGAATTGACGTGGCTGAGGTTAACGCAGTCGAGCAGAACGCCTTTCGGCGTATGAACGCGAGGGAAAAACAGACGGTTGACTTCAGCGATAAGCTTTACCTCGCGCCGTTGACCACCGTTGGGAACCTTCCGTTTCGCCGTGTTTGTAAGGGTTTAGGCGCTGACATCACGTGCGGTGAGATGGCCATGTGCACGAATCTTTTGCAAGGTCAGCCTAACGAGTGGGCATTGCTTCGACGGCATCCAAGCGAAGACTTATTCGGGGTCCAGATTTGCGGTGGTTATAGTGATTCCGTCGCACGTTGCTCACAGCTCATCGACGACGTGATCGTATCGCAAGGTGGCTGCGATTTCGTAGACATCAACATGGGTTGCCCTATTGACCTCGTCTGTAACAAAGGCGGGGGTTCGATGCTCTTAGAGCGGCATAATCGGATGGAGCAAATTGCTCGATCAGCTTCCTCTTTGCTTTCTTGCCCACTCACGCTCAAGACCCGGACGGGATACTATGATAATAAACGTGTTGCGCATGATATCGTCCCAAAGCTCAAAGATTGGGGAGTCGCTGCTGTTACTCTACACGGGCGTTCACGGCAACAGCGATATAGTCGTCTTGCTGACTGGGAGTACATAAAAAACACTGCCAATGTATCATCTGTGCCTCTTATAGGTAACGGCGACGTCTTTAATTTCCGTGACTATGAAAAGAATGTCGAGGGCACAGGAGTGATGACGTGCATGATCGCAAGAGGCGCGCTGATTAAGCCTTGGATATTCACCGAAATCAAAGAGAGAAGAGATTGGGATATCAGCGCGACCGAGCGGTTGGATATGCTAAAACGCTTCGCCGCATATGGCTTAGAACACTGGGGAAGCGATGAGCGAGGTGTAGAAAACACAAGAAGATTCCTTCTCGAGTGGCTGTCTTTTCTACACCGGTACATCCCTGTCGGTTTGCTGGAAGTCGTTCCGACTGGAATACACCAGCGCCCGCCGAGTTACGTGGGACGAAACGAGCTGGAAACCTTATTCGCGTCAACCCAGGCAGAGGACTGGGTGAAGATCACTACGATGTTGCTCGGTCCCCCGCCAGCTGGATTTAATTTTGTGCCGAAGCATAAAAGCAACGCATACGGGGCAGGCGAGAAAGGGGCAGCTCTAGCCGATTTCGATGGATTAAGCGCGCAAGGGTGAAGGTGGGTGACTATCTTATAGCTGCCAAGGTATCGAATCAGACGCGCCCTCCGCCGCTCGTCAAAAATCCACGCGCTCGCAGACGAAGTGCTGATCCACGCGCGCGGCCGTCCCATCGCGCGAGGGAAACAGCCCGTACCATTTCAGCGCGGCGTCGTCGACCCCCCCGAGCGCGCTTCTCCCGTCGACGCACACGAAATGCCCCGTCGCCTCCATCTCCGCGCGGAAGTCGTCGCACGCGTAGCGCGTCGTCCCGCCCCCGCCCCCGCCCCCGCCCGCGCGGCACGGCGCCGACGTCTGCATCCAGCCGCCGTCTCGAACGACGCGCCCGAGCTGCACGACGGCGAACGTCGCGTCGCGCAGTCGCTGGAGCTCGTCGAGGATCACGACGCCGTCCGCGACGCCGGAGTACATCGGCAGGCACTCGTTCGGGCGCATCTTATTCGCGGGGAAGCAGTCGCCGCGGCCGGTCAGGTCCGCGATGAGGGGCCCGGCGTCGTCGTCGTCGGCGTCGGCGGCGGCGTCGGCGTCGGCGGCGGCGTCGGCGGCGTCGGCGCTCTCCTTTCGCGACGGTCGCGCGCCTCCTCGCGATCCGTCGTCGTCGTCGTCGTCGTCTCCTCCTCCTAATCTTCTTCCTCCTCTCCCGCCCTCTCCCTCGAGCTCCAGCGCGATCACGCTCGCGCCCGCGTCGCGCATGCGCGTCGCGAGCGCCTCGTTCGGCTCGAAGTACGCGACGACGAAGCGCTCGTCGCCGGCGGCGGCGCCGCCGCCCGCGCGCGCCTCGAGGACGCCCGGTTCGAACAGCCGCTCGCGCTGCACGATCGCCGCGACGCGCTCGCGCGCGGTCGCGCCGCAGTGCGGGCACCGCGCGCGCTCCCCTTCGCCCCACTCGCTCCGACGCACGCACTCGCCGCACACCGGGCACGTGTCCATGCCCTGGCGCTCGCACTCGGCGCGCTTCAGCTCCAAGGACGACGGCGCGAGCGCGGACGCGCCGCGCGGCGATCGCGAGATCCGCGATCGCCACGACCTGCGCGCGAGAACGTCGTCGGGCTCGGACACGGGCATCCGCCCGAGGACGTACATCGTGTAGCACGCGACGATCGCGACGACGACGTGCGCGATGCGTCGCGCGAGCTTCTCGCGCGGGCTCATCGACGCCGCGGCGTGCGTCCTCGGTCGCGGTCGCGCTCGCCTCATCAGTGACGCGACGCCAGCCCCGCGCGCGCGAGACCTCTAAAAAAATCGCAATCGCGGCGTCGTCGCAGTCCCGGGCGCGCGCGGGTCTCCACGATGGCGGCCGCGGAGGCGCCGCCGTCGTCGCCGCCGGCGTCGCCGACGCCCGCGCGGAAGCAGAAGACGCGCCGCGAGCGCCCCGCGCTCGCGGCGGACGCCGCCGCCGCGTTCGTGCGCTCGCGATGGCAGCGCGGGAAGGTGCACCTGAAGGGCAACGCCCTGCTCGACGCGGACGCGGTGAAGGCGGCGTGCGACGCCGTGCTCGCGCTCTCTCGCGAGGGAGCGACAGAACGCGGCGGCGGTGGCGGCGGCGGTGGCGGCGGCGGCGACGACGACGACGCCGCGGACGGCGGCGGCGAAGCGACGACGACGCTCAACCTGGTGCGCCGTCTCGGATCGATCGCCGCGGCCCGTCCCAGGCCTCCCTCCTCTCGGGTGCCCACTCCGAATCCGCCGCGTTCCCTCCTCACCTCACCCTCCCCCGCCTCCGCGCGCGCAGGCGTCCGCGAACATCTGCGCCGCCGGCGCCGCGCACGTCGCCGCGCTCCTCTCCGACCCCGCGTGCCGACTCCGAGAGCTCAGCCTCGCGGACAACCCGCGCGTCGGCGACGCCGGCGCGACGGCGACGATTCGCGCGATCGCGTCGACGCCCCGCTCGACGCTCGCGCGGCTCAACCTCAGCGGGTGCGGCGTCACGGACGTCACCGCGCGCGCGCTCGCGGACGCGCTGACGGGAGGTGAAGGAGGAGAAGGCGAGGGGGGGATTGGGACGACGCGCTGCTGCGCGTCGCTGCGGTGCGTGAACTTGCGGTCGAACGGGATCACGACGGCGGGGTGCGACGCGTTGACGCGAGCGGCGACGGCGACGAGCGCGAGAGACGACGGACGCGCGTCGTCGCTGATCGAGGTGCGTTCTCCTCACGCTGGTCCCCACGCGACCGCGTTCGCGCGGTGCACGCATTTCCTTGAGTACTTTACTTCCCGGCGCATCTCTCCGCCCAGGGTCCCTCGCTTTGCATCCCCGCCCTCGACGCCTTTCAACTCCGACTGGTGACGCCTTTCAACTCCGCCCCGACGTCGCTTCGCGCGGAACGACCCCGAGGCGCCCGTGGGGAATAACCCGGACGTGTCGCGAGACGCCGCGGACGCGCTTCGAGACGCGCTCGCGAAGAACCGCGGCGCAGCGCTCGTGATGGAGATTCGAAGCGCGTCCGCGGCGAACGGCGGGCGGTGCACGCTGAGACGGCGCGGGTTGGACGACGACGACGCGCGCGCGTTGGCGGCGTTTCTCGCCGCCGAGAACGAAAACGGCGACGCCGACGCCGCGCTCGTCGGTCTGGACGTGTCCGAGAACGCGATCACGCGGTACGGGTTCATCGCGCTCGCGGAGGCGATGAAAACGAACGACACGCTGCGATCGGTGAACGTCGCCGGCAACGTCGACGCCGACGGCGACGCCGCGCGAACGTTCGCCGGGCGCGTCGCGGTCAACCACCTCGTGTCGTCGGAAGCTCGCGGCGGCGGCGGCGGGGAAAAGAAAGACGCGTTGAAGTCCGTGTCCGACCGCGGGTTAGGCGACGCCGGCGCGATCGAAGTCGCCAACTTGCTCGCGATTCCGTGCGCGACGACGCGAGCGATGACGCATCTCGGCGTGCATCACAACGGCATCGGCGACCTCGGCGCCGTCGCGCTCGCGGAGGCGTTCGCGAGAGGGGGCGCGCCGTTGGAAGAGATCGCGGCGTATAGCAACGCCATCGGTCCGAAGGGCGCCGCCGCGATCGCAAAGCGCTTGCCGAGCACGACGAAAGCGCTCGACCTCGGCGGGAACGCGCTCGGCGACGACGGGTGCGTCGCGATCGCGCGCGTCGTTCGGACGCATCCGAACCTCGTGGAGCTGCACGTGGACCACAACGGCGTCGGCGAGGCGGGGGCGAAGGCGCTTCTCGACGCGATGAAAAGCCGGGAGAGCGACGACGACGCGCCCGGGCCCGCGGGGGGGATTCAGCGGCTGTGGCTGCACGGGAACGACGGCATCTCGGATGAGACGCTGCGAGAGGCGTACGCGGTCGCCGCGCGCAACGCCGCGGCCGCGGACGAGGGCGTGTGTGAGGTCGTCGAGCGCGAGAACGCGCGGACGCTGAGGGAAAAGGAAGACGCGGCGGCTAATGCGGCGGCGGCGACGACGACGGCGGCGGGGTCCACCACGTTCGCCGACCGCGTCGCCGCGCTCGCGAACGCGACGTACCGCGCGCGATGCCCGACGCACGCGGCGAACGCGCGCGGCGTGCCCGTCATAGCCGCGATCCTCGCGCGTGAAGCGATCTCGAGCGACCCGGACCACGGCGGCGGCGACGATTCGTTGAAAGTCGTGTCGCTCGGCGTCGGGACCAAGTTTCTTCCCCCCGCGGTCGCCGCCGCCGCGCACGCCGCGGGTAATGATCGCTGGCGGTCCGTCGTGCACGACTCCCACGCGGAGGTGCTCGCGCGACGGGCGCTGATGCGACTGCTGTACCGCGAGATCGAAGACCTCGTCGCGGGCGCCGCCGACGACGACGCCGACGGGTTCAAACTTCTGGAACGCGTCGACGCGCCCGCGCTCGGGTTCCGATTGCGACCGTCGACGTCGCTTCATCTCTACGTCTCCACCGCGCCGTGCGGCGCGGCGTCCATGCCGGGAGGCGGCGGCGTCGCGGGCGGCGCGTCGTTCGGACGCGACGTCGACGACCTGGAGTCGTGGACCCCTGTCGACTCCCCGGCGTGGAAAGACGCGGCGGCGCGGCGGCACGTCGTCTTCGCGCCCTCCGTTGTCTGCGGCGCGATGATCAAGGGCGCCGCGCGCGTCGGCGACCCGCCCGCGCCCGCGCCCGGGTGCGTGTGGGCGCCCGGCGGTCTCGCCGCGGCGTGCGGAACCCCCGGGCGGGCGCTGTCGTGCTCGGACAAGATCGCGCGGTGGCAGGCGGTGGGTCTGCAGGGCGCGTTGCTGTCGCATTTCGTCCCGGCGCCGATGGCGTTTTCGACGATCGTCGTCGGGAGAAAGTTTGACCCGACGCGTCTGCGTCTCGGGACGTGCTGCCGCTCGATAGGGTGGACCGAGCGGCCGAGCGCGTGGCCGGTGCCGACGCACGCGCGCGCGCTCGGGGTGAGCGCGCGCGGTCGCGGTCGAGGGGAGTCGATCGGCGCGGCGAAGCACGGCGACGCCATCGGGGACAAGTCGAGGGCGGACGCGGGGGACGGGGACGAGAGTTTGAGCTGGGCGAGAGGGGACGCGCGCGTGGCGAGGCACGACGGGAGGACGGGCGGGCCGATCGGCGGGCTCGGGGCGCACCCCGCGGTGTGCGGCGAGGCGCTGTTCGAGTCGTTCGCGCGGGTGCTCGCGCGCGAAGGTATCGGGAATTTCGTCGACGACGCGTTCGCGCGTCGCCGCGACGGCGACGGCGACGGCGCCGCGGGGATGTCGTACGAGGAAGCGAAATATGCGGCGACGGTGTACAACGACGCGAAGAGAAGTCTGCGCGCGGGCGGCGAGGAAGGGGACACGCCCGTGAATCGATGGCGCGGGCGCGTCGAGGGTTGAGATGACCGTGTTAAAGAATCGCTCGTCTTTCGCATCACAAGAGTCGGCGCCGGGGTGGTTAAGAAACACCGCCGCGGGCCCACGGGCGAAAATAGAATTCTCGACGTCGAGCGCACGCGCTCGAGCCTTTCTAAACTGTAAACTTTCACGTTCCACCACATATCCAACGATACACTGAACGTTTTCTTTTTTTTTTCACAGCGCTCGGGTTGACATCGACGGCGATGCGTTCAACCCGACTCGCGCTGTCGTGTATTACCCAGACAGGGTCCCCCCCCGGACGCGACGAAACGAGCTCACGCGTCGTCGTCGTCGGAGTGCCAGGCTTGATCCGCCATCCCCGCGAGCGAGTTCGTCGACCCCTTCACCGTCGCGCTCTCCGTCTCCGTCGTGACGTCCGTCTCGGTCTCGTCGTCGCTCCCGTCCTCGCTGCCGCTGTCGTCCCACGCGTCCGGGATGAACGCCCGCTCCTTCAGCTTCGGCCCTTCGTCGATTGGCTCGCCGCCGCCGTCGCCGCCGCCGCCCCACCCCGCCATCGACGGCGACATCAAAGCCCCCATCTGGAAGGTCTCCCCCGCGCCTCGCCCGCCAATCTCGTCCAGGGAGCTCATCCCCATCGTCGCGAGTCGGTTCGCCGCCTCCGCGTCCGTCGCCGCGGCGCCGCAGATGAGACCGTTTTCCCCAGCCCACGCGAGCCACGGACCCCACACCGTCGGCTCCCTCCGAAGCGTCGGCATGTGCCCGACGATAATGAGGCCTCTCCTCGCGCGCGTCAGCATGACGTTCACGCGGCGCGGGTCCGCCAAGAAGCCGACGTTGCCGTTCATGTTCGCGCGCGTGCACGTGAACACGATCACCTCCTTCTCGCGTCCTTGGAACCCGTCGACGGAGCACACCTCGAGGGCTTGGAGTGAATCCGGCGGGGGCGGCGCGTCGAAACGCGACCGACGCTTCAGCTGGTTCCCGTTCAGCAGCCTCTCGATCGCTCGCACTTGCGCGCTGTACGGAGACACGATCCCGATGTCCGCGGGAAGGACGTCGTGGCCTTGGCACAGCTTCTTCACGATGTTGACAATCTTCTGCGCCTCGACCGGGTTCGTCTGTGAAGACCCGTCCGATCGCTCGTACCCCTCCGGGACGTCGACGAACGCCATCGGCACCGCGGGGACGGGCCAGTCGAACCCCATCGGCGCTCTGCGCGCGCTCGGGGGCGTCCCGGACAAGAGCTCGTTCTTGTAGAACGCCTTGGACGGGAACGTCGCGATCGCGGGGTGCATGCGGTACTGCACCTTCAGCATGAACGTCTTGATCCCGCGCGAGAGCATCCGCTCGAAGAGGGACTTTCCGAGCCCGGCGGCGTCCGCCTCGCGGGAGATGATCGTCGGCGGCAGCTGCTTTTGATCGCCGATGAGGACAACCTGCGAGCAGCCCTTCGTGAGCGGCACGACCGTCGCGGGCTCCGTCGCTTGCGTCGCCTCGTCGATGAGGCACGCCTGGAAGGAGAACCTCTCGAGGATGTCCGACCCCGCGCCCGCGCACGTCGCGCAAATCACGTCCGCGCGTCGAAGCACGCCGTTGATGGCTTGGTACTGCTGATCTTTGCTCCACGTACACCCAGGCTCGATCCCGGCGATGGACTCCACCATGTACTGCATGAGGTCCTGGCGGACCGCCTCCGGGCGGCCGATGCGCGCGACGCGCACGCCGGCGCGGGATAAACCGTCGACGAGGTTGTCGACCGCGATGTTGGAATCCGACGTGCACAGCACCGGGCCGATGCCGGAGCGAAGCCACATCTGCACGAGCGCCACCGCGGTGTGCGTCTTCCCCGTGCCCGGAGGGCCTTGAATGAGCGTCACGCGCTGGAAGAGCGCAGCCTCGAGGGCGTCCGTCTGCGACTTGTTCATGTGGCTCATCGCCTGAACGTCCATCGCTTGGTCTAAGATTTTCTGGCGCTGAATCGCGTGCATCCCTTGGTTCTTCTCCGCGGCGCACATCTCGCGGACGCGGTTCGACTCCGACTTGTTCCCGTCCCACCCCGCGACGAGAATGTCCCGAATCGCCGGATCCACGCCGTCTTTCTGGGACGTCCCCGCCTTGACTTCGACCATGTTCTGAAGCGCGTTGAGCTGGCGAATGAACGACGTTCGGTTCGCGAGCTTGTCCACCCTCCACCCGCCGCCTCTGACGGAGGACGCTTGCGCGGGCGTGCACCCGATGAGCTTCACGCTGAGGTTGGGGTACATCGTGCTGACTTCGGCTTCGAACTCGTAATCCGCGCGCCAGCCGCCGCCGCCGCCGCGGCGGTCGCCGCGGCCGCGCTCGGCGCCGTCCGTCCGCGGGCCGGTGGGCATCTCGAGGTTTTGCAAATCCACGTCGCTGCCCCCTCTCGGGCCGGTGGGCATCTCCCCGAGGCCCGTCTGCCTCGCAGCCTCGCCGGTCCGCGACAGAAGCACCGTGTCGCCCTTCATCAGACCGCGGTTCAGCTCCTCCGCGAGCGCGGGAACTTGAAGCGACAGCTGCCCGCCGCGTTGCGACGTTCGAATCACGACGTCCATCGCCGCGAGGCCGTTCTCCTGTAGCCCAAACGCGGGGGCGTTCGCGACGCGATCGAGCGTCTGAAGCGCCTCCTCGAGAAACTCCTGCACGATGAGCTTCAGGAAGTGAAAGTGGTAGCAGTGAATCGCCTTGGATTCGTAGTTTATGCACGGCTCGAGCGCGTTCAGGAGGTCGAGCGCGTCCATCGGGTTCGCGCGTTGCGACAACGCGAGCACCACGGTCGTGAAGTGCTTCAGCGGAATCTTGATCCCTCGGTTCTTCAGGTGATCCGCGACGTCGCAGGCTTCGTGAAGCCTCACCGCGCGGACGAGGCCGTGGAGTAACGCTCGCGCGGTGTCCACGTCGATCGCGTTCTTCTTCGCGTTTTCGTGGAACACGTCCAACGCCCCCTCCATGTCGCCGCCCTCCACGAGCCTCCTGATCTCCTTCCCAACCTGCGCGGCGAGCGCTCTCGGGATGGACGCCGCGCCGTCGTCAGACGGTTTCGGCTTCCTCTCTTTGGGTTTCGCGGCCTCTTTTTCCTTCTTCAACGTCTCGCCGCTCGCGTGCGCTTCGATCCGCTTCTCTTTTTTGGACAGTTTCCTCTTCTCTTCCGGCGGGCGCGACTCGGACTTCTCGGGCGCGTCGTCCCCGACCGCGGCGCCGTTCGTGGACTCCGCGAGCGGCTTGTCTTTCTTCGCCGCGCGGCGGCCCTTCTCGGGCGCGGGCGCGGGCGCGGGGGAACCCGCGGCCGCTTTCTCGCCGTCGCCCGCGGATTCCCCACCCAGCGCGGGGTGCCCCTTCGGCAGCGGAATCAGCCCCTTCGCCGGGCGCTTATCCTCCACCGGCACCGGCGGCGGCGTCCTCGCCGCGGCGGCGTCGCGCTCGCGCGCTCCCGGCGGCGTGTACGCCCCCACCGGCGTCGGCGGCGCGTTCGGCGCCGGCGCCGCGCCGCCGCCAGCCTTCGCGTTCGCCGCCGGCTTCGGCGACGGCATCCTCGGCTTCGGCCTCGCGTCGCCGGTCGCGTCGTCGCCGCCGCGCGGTTCGCGCGGCTTCTGCTCGCGCTTCGGGCGCGGCGCGCGCGGCGCGCGGCCGGCGGACTCTTTCGCCGCGTCGTCGCCGTCGCCGCCGCCGCCGCCGCCGGGGGCCGAAGCCGAAGTAGCGTTTTTGTCGCCGCCGCCGCCGCCCTTCCCGCCGCGTCTGTTGTTCCGTCCTCCCTTCGCGCCGCCGCCGCGGTCGCCGTTCGGCAGCGGCACCGGAAGCGCGTTCGGCGCGGGGATCCCCTTGCCGTTCGATTTCACGCCCGCGCCGTCGGCGTTTATGTTCATCCGCGCAAACGCGCCCTCCTCCACGCCCATCTTTGGCGCCGGCGGTCGCTTCCCTTCCGCGTTCGAACCGCTCACCGGCGCGTCGCCCGCGTGGTTCTTTGTCATATACTGGTGGCGTGTGTCGCCTGCGAGTTGGGGACGACGCGCGGGACGGAGCGGTGAGTCGTGATGCGCGCGGCGACCGCGATCGGAGATGGATTGCGAGATCGGCGCGCGGGAGGCGCGATCGCGCGCGAGTCAACCGCGCGGCGGCGGCGTGGAAGCGCGGCGGTCGCGACGCCGCGGGCGCGATGGAATCCCCGCCGCGGGCCACGACGCGACGAGATACGACTCGCGACGCGCGCGCGCGAGCGTCGCGACGCGTTCGCGCGCGCGACGCGCTCGAGCCGCGATCGACGCGCGCGCGATCTCGCGCGCGATCGGCCGCCTCGTGGCCGCGTCCGGAGCGAGCGGGAGAGACGGGGAGACGCGCCGCACCTGTGCGTTGATTACGCGCGAGCTTCTGCTTCGCGTCGCGTGCCTGTGCGTGCTGTTTCGTTGATTGATGTCGTCACTCCTAACGTCTTCGAGAGGAGCTTCGTTTACGCGCTCATCGTCGTGGAGGCGTGGCGTCTCTGCCGCGCGCTCGCTTATGACGACGCGGCGGAGAAGGCACTTGCGGCTCTTCCCGCGTCCGCGCCGTCGATTCACAGCCCTTGAAATCAGACCCCCATAACCTGATACAGTACAGGCTCGAAGATAGATCAGGTTATGGGGCAGTCTCCTAGCCTGCTCGCGTGGCACTCGACGGGGAATTTCGCCCGCTAACGCACGCCTCGTTGGCAGCCATTCGGATTCTCATCACTCGCCTGGAGCGCTCGACCATGGCCGCGGTCGCGCGCGCGAGCTTCGTCGCCCCGTCGAGGGCGACGCCCTCCCCCCGCGCCGCTCGCGGTCGTCGTCGCGCCGCGGTCGTGCGACCGCGCGCGGAGGCGTCCTCGGAGACGACGACGACGACGACGACGGACGCGGCGACGAAATCGGCAAACACCGCGAAAAATGACGCGGGCATGAAAGAGTCCTCGGCGTCCTCGTCCGCCGCCGCCGCCGCCGACTCCTCCGCGAACGAAGCCGAAGCCGAAGCCGAAGCCGAAGCCGAAGCCGAAGCCACGACGTGGACGCGCCCGCCGCGGATGCGTCCGATAAACGACATGCTCGCGCTGTGCAGGAACGAGCCGAGCTTGAAGCCGTACGAGCACCTCCTCTTGGGGCGGTACAAGCGCTTCGAACATCGATACGACGAGATCGAACGGAACGAAGGGAGCATTCAGGCGTTCGCGGACTCGTACGAGACGTACGGCGTGCACAGACTCGCGAACGGGGACGTGTCGTACGTCGAGTTCGCCCCCGGCGCGACGAGGCTCGCGCTCATGGGCGACTTCAACGACTGGACGCCGTTCGAGCACTGCGGCGAGAAGGACGAATTCGGGCGGTGGAGTCTGATCGTTCCGAAGGAGAAGGCGCCGAAGCACGGCGATCAGATCCGAGTCGTGATGGAGACGGGCGACGGAAGGGTGTTCGACCGCATACCGGCGTGGATACGCGCGATCGCGCCGTGCACGAACGACGGGTGCAACCTGGACTATCACAACGGCGTGTTCCACGACCCGCCGGAGTCGGAGAGGCACGCGTGGCGGCACGAAAAGCCGGAGCGCAAACCCGCCGCGGGGCTGCGCATTTACGAAGCCCACGTCGGGATGTCCAGCGAGGAAGGCCGCTGCGGGACGTACCGCGAGTTCGCGGACGACGTCCTGCCGAAGATCGCGGAGCTGGGGTACAACACCGTGCAGCTCATGGCGGTCGCGGATCACGCGTATTACGCGTGCTTCGGGTATCAAATCACAAACTTTTTCGCCGTCGCGCACAGGAGCGGCTCCCCGGAAGACTTGAAGTACCTCGTCGACACCGCGCACGGTCTGGGGCTTCAAGTGCTCATGGACCTCGTGCACGCGCACGCGAGCGATAACACGATCGACGGCCTCAACGAGTTCGACGGCACGCAAGGGCACCTGTTCCACGAGGACCCGAACTTGTCTTGGCACGCGTTGTGGGGCACGCGCATGTTCGACTACGGCCGGTACGAGACCCTGCGGTTCTTGCTCTCGAACGTGCGGTTCTGGAGCGAGGAGTACAAGTTCGACGGGTTCAGGTTCGACGGCGTGACCGCGATGCTGTACAAACACCGCGGCGTGCACTGGGACTTTTTAGGCGGCCACGACGAGATGTACGGCCATCACGCGGACGAGGACGCGTGCGTCTATCTCATGCTCGCGAACGAGCTTCTGCGCGGTACCCCACACGGACCCGCGGTGACGACGGTCGCGGAGGACGTGAGCGGTCAGACGGGCGTGTGTCGACCGGTGTGGCACGGCGGGTTAGGCTTCGACCTGAGGCTGTCCATGGGGCCGCCGGATCACTGGTCGAAGCTCGCGCACGAGCCGGACTTCAACTGGACGCCGAGCCGCGTCGCGGGGTTGATCTTAGGGCGGAACTCCGAGCCCGCGGTCGCGTACTTGGAGTCGCACGACCAGTGCCTCGTCGGCGACAAGACGTTCGCGTTCACGCTCATGGACGCGGCGATGTACGAGGGCATGAACAAGCACGCCGACCCGATTCATCCGGCGATCGAACGCGGCGTCGCGTTGCATAAGATCGCGCGGCTTCTCACCCTCGCCGCCGGCGGCGAAGCTTGGCTGAACTTCATGGGGAACGAGTTCGGGCACCCGGAGTGGGTGGACTTCCCGCGGGAGGGGAACGCGAACTCGTTCCACCACGCGCGACGGCAGTGGAGCCTGCGCGATGACGACAACTTGTACTACAAAGACCTCAACGCCTTCGACGGCGCGTTGATGAAGTGCGAAGAAGAAAACGGACTGATGATCGCCAACAGGAACGGCGCGATGCCGCACGTGTTCCACTGCAAGGACGACAGCGGCGTCCTCGCGTTCCACTGCGGCAGTAACCTCGTCGTCGCAAACTTGCACCCGCACGAGAGTTACCCGTACTACAAAGTCGGCAGCGCGCACGCGGGGCGGTACAGACTCGTCCTCGACACGGATGCGAAAAAATACGGCGGCTGGGGCCGGATCGACGAGAACGCGGAGCCGTGCACCGAGGGCGGGATGTGCGACTGGCAGGGCACGGGCGTGTGCCTGTACGTCCCGAGCAGGAGCGCGCAGGTGTACGCGTTGGTCGACGAGTGGGAGATGCCCGTGGACGAGTGGGGCGTGCACCACGACGCGGACTTTGGGTACGACGTCGACGACTGGGAGCACGACACGGGGGGCGGGGGCGACGACGCGGTGTGGTTTTGAGCGTGTAGTTTCATGTAAGAGTACCCTTATCGATGATTACGAAGCGAAGACGTCAGGACTAAGATATCGCATGCCCGGATACGTGATATGATAGCCTTATTCGGCCAAAAGTGCCGCGCAGTCGCGTCGCGGCTTTTGAAACACCGTCCTTTATTCCTCGAAACTAACCTCATCCTCCGACACACGCGACGCGCACCGCCGTCGTGCTGTAGAACGCTCGACGTGATGTCCGCGGTCGCGGTGCCCGCGGTGGCTTGTCCCCGCGGAGGCGCGCGCGCGACCTCCACCTCCTCCTCCTCGCGCGCGTGCGTCGCCCGCCGGGTTCGCTCCTCCCCCGCGCTCGCGTCGACGTCGGTTCGATCCTCGCGACGCGGCGGCGCCGTCCGCCGCGGCGCGTCGTCCTCGAACGACGACGCGACGCGGAAGGTGTACCGCGACATGGGCGTCGGGGCGGACGAGGACGAGTTCGGAACCCCGTCCGCGGGAGACCCATCCGCGGCCGCGACGACCGAGGGATCCCCCGCGGCCATGGACGAGATCAACGCCTTCGCGGACGGCGGCTCGATCGGCGAGCGACGCGCGCTTCGAGACGCGTCGAACGAGCCCACGAACGACGTCGCCGCGCGGTTCCTGAACCTCCTGAAGTACATCCTCGTCGTTCGCCTCGGCACGGAGATGCCGATGCGGATGTACGACGTCGGCGACGCGGGCGGGGACGTCGGCGCGAACGTGTTTTCGAAATTCCTCAGCGGGCTCGTCCCCGCGGAAGCCGCGAGCGCGGGCGTCGGCGGTCTCTCTCTCGACTTCGGTCTCGGTCTCGGCACAGGGACCCTGTTCGCCACCGAACCCATAACCCCCGGGATACCGTTCTTCCACGTCGGCATCGGCCCGTACATCGGCGCGTCGATCGCGATGCAGGTGATGGTCGCCGTCGTCCCGTCGTTGAAGGAGCTCACGAAGGATCCGATCGGGCAGCAGACGGTGAAACAGTACACGCGGTACCTGACGTTCGTCGTCGCGATATTTCAGTCCATCCTCACCGCGAACGAGCTGCGGCCGTACTACGTCGGCGGGCCGTTGAGCGGGTACTTTTGGCACGCGGTGCCCGCGTTCATCTGCGGCGCGATCGTCGTGACGTGGCTCGCGGACGAGATGACCAACTACGGCTTGGGAAACGGCACCTCGATGTTGATCACGATGAGCGTGTGCGGCGCGTACTTTAAAGCCGCGTCGTATTACCTCACGTCGTACTTTGGGTCGATCGCGATCGCGCAATTTATGCCGTGGGTCCTCGCCGCGGTCGCGCTGACCGCGGGCTCCGTGCTCGTGCAGACGGGGACGTGTAAGGTGCCGCTGCTGTACTTTCAAGGGCCGTCCATACCGGGGTTGCCGAGGGTCGTGCGATCGGAGATCGATCACATCCCGTTCAAGGTGAACCCGCTCGGGATGCAGCCCGTGCTCGTGGCCGTGTTCTTGTGCGAAGGCATGACGTGGCTCGCGGGCGTGATGAACACGCCGGGGTGGTATCAGGCCGCGTGCGCGTTTTTGTTTTCGCACGCGTCGTGGTTTTACTACGTCACCTTCTTCCTAATCGTCTTCGGGTTCTCGTACCTGGACCTTCAAGACACGCCGAAGGAAGTGAGCGAGTACATGGTGAAGATAGGCGCGCGCGTGCCGAACGTCCGCCCTGGGGAGAAGACGATCGAATACTTGGGAGAGTTACAGAGCGGGTCGCGTTTTTTCGGAGGGATCTTACTCGGCGCCGTCGCCGTGGCGTGCGCGTTCATGGATAACCTCATGCGCGCGCGGTTCGGGACGAGCGTCGGGTTCACGTCGATGCTGATCGTGACGAGCACGATCCTGCAGATGAAGCGGCAGATCGCGGCGTTAGGGCAGATGCCGAAGCTCGACAAGGTCATCGACTCGCTGTGATTGACGCGAGCGACGGACGACGCGAGCGAGTCAGTAATACGATTTTTATAGACGAGTGCACACGAGTCGCGCGTCGCGACGCCTCGCCCTTCGGCGTGCGGTGTATCGTCGCGATATCACACAACACCCCCCCCACCCGTCCGACTCGATATTCGCCTTCGCCTCCTCCTCCTCCTTTTTCTAGTTCCCGTCGGACAGCATCAGCGACTCGACGTCGACCTCGAGGAGGCACCCCTCGAGGTAGTGCAGATCCCGAACGTACTTTTGCACGCGTTTCATGTCCTCCGCGCCGTCGATATCGATCCCTCGCTCGCGATAGTACGCCCGCCACTTCTCCACGCCCACCGGGCCTAAGAACAACACCTCGTTCTCCGCTTGTTTCATCGCGCACACCTCCAGGCCGAGCGGTAGCATCCCGCGCTCGTGCATCTTCTTCAGGTACTGCAGCGTGTCTATCCTGTCCTCGACGCGCGTGAGGTCGACGCCGTCGCTCAGGAACTCCGCCTTCAGGGCGTTGACGCGTTCCCGCGCCACGTGGACGAAGACGCCGACGCACGCGAGCATCGCGGCGACGATCGCGGTCTGCGTCGGGTGCGCCGCGAGGTACTGGAGCTCCGGGCCGAACGGGGAGTGCCAGCGCACGACGTCGTGGGAGGAGCTATTGGACGCGATGGCTGCGATGTCGTGCGCGCGCGCGATGGCGTCCGTCACCGCGTCTTCGCCGGCGCCTCCTGCGGCGCCGGACGCGCGCGTTCGCGTTCGCGTTCGCGTCGCGCGCGATGATCGACTCCTTCGGGTCGCGCCGCATCGCTTCGCGCGACGGAGAGGGCTCGAGCTCGAGCTCGCGCGGGGCGACGCTTTCGCGCGCGAGTTTGAAGGCGAAGAAAAAACTAGGGAAGATGATGAAAATGACATCATCCTTCGCGCGGTCGTCGGCGCCGTCGGCGGCGGCGCGAGCGCGGCGAACATCTCGACCTTCGAGGGGCGGTGCCCTGGGAAACGACGCGCGACGGCGTGAGAGGCGCGATGACCTTCTTTTGAACGCTCGCGCGCGGCGTTCGCGTCGTCCGCGCGTCGTCGAGTGACGAGGTTCGGGCGATACGGTCAGGTCCGAGCATCTGAGTCAGCAGCTGGGAAAACGAAGCAGCTTCGATACCAGTTGGCGAGTTGGCACAGCTGTGCATTCAGAACGTTGCGCCTGTCCGGGGCGTCGGCAGTCCTCTCGCGCTTCCGCTTCCGCGACGCACGCGCGCGCGCCATGTTCAGGCGCGACCAGGACGATCAAATGCAGGAGACGGTCGCGCTGCTGCAGGTGCGTCCCGATCGCGGCCGCGATCGCGCGCGTCGCGGCTCCCGTCGCGCCCTTCCGCGTCTAGTTCGAAAAGATGTTGATCGACGATCTTTCGCCTCTCGCGGCGGGCGCGTTTGTTCTTTGTTCGTTCTTTCGCCTCGCCTCCTCGTCGCTGACCGACGCCCACCCTTCCACCCACCGCAGCGGCAACTCCGCGCGCAAGCGCACGAGATCGGCCGACTCCAAGGCACCGTCGATCGCTTAGAAGCGGAGAAGCGAAGCTTGGAGTCGGACCTCTCGTACCAGCTCTCGTCGCCGCCTCCGCAGCAGATCATGAACGGCCTGAAGCGCAGCATCAACCGAAGCGAGATGTTCCGTCTGGAGTCCGTGGAGGAGAAGGTGCACTGCAACACGTACAAGTCGAACACGGACGCGCGGTTCCGCTTCTTCGGCGCGCCCGGCCGATTCCGCGGCGCGTTCCCGGACATCCACAACGCCAAAGTCGAAGTCTCGACCCCCGAGAGCTTCTGCCCGGGCGTCAACGCGAGGTGCGAGTTCAAGCCGCTCAATCCGAAGGACACGACGACGACGCGTCTGAGCGTTGATCTGAGCGAACTCCTCGGCATCAGCGGCGCGCCGACGCTCGTCGTCTCCCCGGACCCACCGTTCTTGTTCAACAAAAACACGCGGTGGAACCCTCAGCTCGAGATGGACGGCGTCACCGACGACGGCGTCGAGTGGGACGCGCGGTACAGCGTCAGCAACGACGGCAGCGTCCTCGGGTCTCTGGAGGGAGAAGTGCGGTACGCGCACGCGACGTACGGCGACTTCACCGCGTCTCGGTGGGCGTACGAGGACGACATCGAGGCGTTCACCGGCGGCGGGTTCGGTCGCGGGTTGAACGGGTCGCTCTCCGGCGCGGACACGGACGACGTCGACTCGCGATCGGGCGCGACGAGATCCGTCGACGGCGAATCCGACAGCGACGCGTCGACGCCGCGGAAGCGCGCGTCCCCCAGGCGGAGTTTGTGGAACAACGACGGCGGCCGCGGGCGGAGCGCGAGCGCGTCGCGCTCGCCGTGGGGCCGAAGACGCTCCCCCGGCCGGAGCGGCAGCGAGGCGTCCTTCAACAGCGGGCGCTCCGGAAGAGGCGGCGGGCGGGCCGAGCCGCCGCAGCCGCGGTGGCTCGCGACGTGGCGCCGCGACTTCGAGGGGTTCGAAGTCGCCGCGAAGGTTGGCGACGCGATCGCGGTCGCGAACGAGAACGCGGGCCCGCACGGATCCGGCGGCGTCTCCGCGAACGGCGGCGTCATCAACAGCGAGCAAGGCTGGGTGACGTCGGACACGTGGGAGGCGGAGGCGTCGGCGCGCGCGCGGCTGCAGCACAACCTGGACGGGAAGTTGTGCGCGCGGTTCGTCGCGCGCGAGATCGAGGCGGGGATGACGTATCACTTCACGGAGGAGTTCAAGGGGTGGCACGTGAACGCGAAGGCGGTGTTGTCGCCGCAGGGGATCGCGACGCCGGAGTTTACGCTTCAGCACGTGTGGGATTTTTAAGCGGCGGTAGTCTGTCTACGTGTACTTACGCGCCGAGCGCGACGATACGGTATTTTTCAAAAAGCTGAGCATCAACTTACGAGACGCCAGACCCGCCGCGTCGTCGCGAAGTGCGCGTCCGCGACGGGTACCCACGGGAGGCACGCCGCGCGATGTCGATCGCGCGCGCGCCGTTTCCATCGTACCGCGCGTCGCGTTTCCTCGCCCGCCGGCTCGCGCGTCGTCGCGCTTTAGAGGCTCAGTCACACTGATGAGCTTTTTGAAAAAGCGCTGCTGTGCTCCGCCAGATCCTCGGGTGTGCCAACGGTTTTTTATTTGAATATTAAACCCTCGGCTCCGTCTCGCGCGCTACTCCACGACGCGCGCCTCTCGCCCGCACACGGCGACGCACGGTCGTTCATCGCGCGCGGGGAGCTTCGCGCATCGTTCGTCGAGCGCGCGTGCATCGCGCGGGGCGACGCGGCGCGCATCGCACGTCTCGAGAACAGTGGGGAGGAGGAAATAATCATCGGCTCGAACGATGCCGGCGACGAAGCACGCCGCGAGCGGGGGATGCTCGAAGTGCCGGTACAGCGCGCGCGGGTGCGCGCGCTGCGTCGCGGACTTCATCCCGAAGTCCGTGAAAGTGTTACAGAAAGCGCCGGAGAAGTACGCCGCCGCGGTGGCGAAGATGAAGAGCCCGAAGAGCGCGTCGAAGCCGCGCGGGCGGCCGCCGAAATCATCCACCGCGGGCGGAGGAGGGAACACGCCTAAAACGCCAAAGGCGCGCGCGAAGCCGCCGCCGTCCGCGGCGGCGACGCCGACGTCGATGACGTCCCCGCCGTCGCCGCTGGGACGAAACGATTCGCTCGCGAACCAGCGCCTTAGCGTCCGCTCCGCGATGCCGCCGCCCGCGCCGAGGGACGCCTCCTTGAAGCGCAAGGAGCGGTCCGTCAATCCGCTGTCCAGGGACTACGTCTCGCCAGCCGCCGCCGCGGACGACTGCGAGAACGACGCGCCGACGCACTCGCCGACGCGCCGACGCGTCGTGAACCCGAACGGCGGGCCAGGCGGGAAAACCCTCCTCGCGAACGTCGCCGGCGCGGCCGCCGGCACGCCGTCGTCGTCGACGTACGCGACGCCCATACTGTCCACGGCGCTCGGAAACAAACTCAGCCGCCGGCGCGCGACGACGCCGCAGCAGCACGTCCGATGGGCGGAGCCGATTCATCACACGTACGAGGGCGACCCGATACCGATGTCGACGCTCTCGAGCGCGGACAGCGAGAAGGGCGGGCAAGGGCGCGGTGGTATCGGGCGCGGGAACACTACTGACGACAACGGGTGCGGGGGTGCGGGCGGCGGCGCGGAGACCACCGCGGCGAGTTTATTCGACGGGTACGACGCCGCCGACGCGGCGGTGATCTCGCACGTCGGGAGCTACGGCGAGCTCGGGATGGGCGACTTGTTCATCGGGAGTTTCCCGCCGGAATTACGGGACGCGTTGGCGGGCGAGGAGGACGGCGGCGGGGGGAAAGGGGAAGGGTGCGAGGCGGCGACGAGGGAACAGTGTGGCTTCGCGTCGGCGGCGGCGCGCGGGCTGTCGCAAGCGGTGGGCAACCTTCGGGGGATGTTGAGTTGAGTCGAGTCGGTCGGTCTCGGTCGGTAATATCAAGAGACTACTAACTGAACCTGACCTCACTACTCACTTTGGCGCGTCGCGCTTCACGTCGTTCCTGCGAAACGCCTTGGACTTCTCGCGGAAGCTCGTCGCGCTTCCGTACTCGCCGCCGATCTTCTTCCTCGCCTCCGTCTCCCGCTCCTCCGCGGCGGCGATTCTCGCGGCGACGCCGACGGACTTTTCCCTCGCCGCCGCCGCCGCCTCCGCGGCTCTCGCCTCCTCCTCCTCCGCGGCCGCGGCGCGGCGCTCGAGCTCTTCGACCCTTCTTCGAATCTTCTCTTCTTTCGCGACGCGCCAGAACTCGAGCCACGTCTCGAACGCGAGAGATTGCGTCTTCAGATGCCCCTTCGCGGTGAGCTTCCGCGCCGCGCGTCGCATCCGATGCGCGTCGTCCAACGCTTGCAACCACGCGAGCAACGCGCGTCGCTTGACCGTCACGGTGAAGTGCCAGATGCTCTTCTTCGTCCTCTTCTGTCGCTTACTCATCTCGCCGTCCTCGACGATGGACGATATCCGCTCCATCTTCGCGCGCTCGCGCTCCGCGGTCGCCGCGGCGGCGTCGACCTCCGCGGCGAGCGCGTCTCTCTTCGCCGTCGCCGACTTGGACGCGATCGGCTTCGCGTCCATCGACGCGAGCTTCGCCGCGAGCGCGTCGCGTCTCTCCGCGGCTCTCTCGTGTACCTCGACCTGGTCGTCGTTCCTGAACTGCAGCCGTCCCTCCAACACCGCGCACTCGAGTCGGAGGCGTTCCGCGCGCGTCGCGTCGTCCTCCTCCCCGCCGCCGCCGACGCCGTCGAGCGCGAGCGGGGGGACGTTCGCGGGTCTGCCGCCGCCGGGCGACGACGCGCCCGACGGCGATCTCGACGTCGGGTTCTGGTTCTGGATGAACGCGAAGAGCTCGCGCTCGTCCACGGCGCGTCCTTCCGCAGCCTCGAGCGCGGAGTACGACTTCAGAAGCGCATTCTTTCTCTTCTCGTACGCGCGAAGCGTCTTCCTCGCCTTCTCCGGGGCCATCCCCGCGACCGGCGTCGCGAGCTCCCTCGGCGTGGAGACGTTCAGACCGACGGCGGCCGCGATCGAAGCGGTGACGCGCGGCGTCGGGGAGTAAGTACCCGCCGCGGGGTTTGCCGCGACCTCGTATTTCCCCGGCGTGCTGCCCGCGTACGGTGCGTCGCCCCGCCGCGGGGTCTTGATCGGGACGATCAGACGCGGGGAGAGGAGCTCCGTCCTCGGCGGCGGCGACGGCGACCGGTCGACCGACCGCGACTCCTTCCCGGTCGCGTGCGCGACGTCCGCGTCCGCGTCTGGCGCGACGGCGAGCTTCCGCCGCGCGCCGCTCTTTGACGGCGTGCTCTCCTCGGAGCGCTCGGTACCGGTGAGGTTCGCGAGGCGTTTTTCTGCGCGTTCCAAAGCCTCCGTCGCCGCGGCGAGCGACTGCGCCGGCGACGTCACCCGCGACGAGCCGCCGCCACCAAAAGCGCTTCCTCCGTGGCTTCCTCCGCGGTGGTGGCGCGGGCGGCGCCTCCCGAGGTTCCCGCCGCCGGCGAAAATCTCCACGAGCTTCCTCGCGGCGTCCGATGCGGCGCGCCTCGCCGCGCGCGCGCGCGTGGCGACCCACCCGCCCTCGGGGAGCAGCGCGGCGAACGAAATCGGCCGCCCGACCCTCGCGGGGAGGCCCAGGTGCCCGTCCTTGTGCCCGTCCGCGCACCGCGCGAGCGCCTCGTCGTCGCCGCGGCCGTCCTCGTGCCCTTCGACGTCGGGACGCGCGTCGGCGCCGTGCCACTTCACGCGCACGCTCGCGCCGTCGACGTCGTGCAGACGTTTAAGGCGCAGCTTCCCTTGGTCGATCATCGCGCGCGCGCGTTCGGACCTCCGCGCGAGGAGGAACGGCGCGGCCATGACCGCGCCCGTCATCGCGACGATCGCGGTGTCGGACAGCTCTTTCGTCGTCGCGGCGTCCGCGAAGGAGGAACCCCGCGACCGCGCGCGGTCTCGCGCGCCCTCCGACGCCGACGCCGACGCCGACGCCGCCGCGGGGGAGAAGACCGGCACCGAGATGGACCGCCCGGTGACTTGATCGAACCGCGGCGCCGCGCTCCTCCGCGAGGGTTCCCTCTCCCTCGTCCTCGCCTTCATCTTCTCCAGCTTCGCGTCGCGCTCGCGCTCGCGCTTCAGCCGCGCGTCATCGCGCTCGGCGCGCTGCCGCGCCTTCCGCTCGTCCGCCTCCGCGGTCGACGACTCCGCGGAGCCGAACGATAACGACGGCATCCACCGCGGCCGCTTCTCGCGTTTCCGCTCCTGGACCGCGCGCTCGGCGTCGTTCACGAGCTTTCGAACGAACGACGTCGTCTCCTCGTCCACGGTTGAGTCCCTCTTCGTCTTCGTCGTCGGTTTCGGATTCGATTTCGGTTTCTCCTCCTCCCTCGCGCGACGGCTGCCGTGGTGCGGGTCTTCGGGTCTCGCCGCCGGGAACGACCAGTAGTTTTCGCGCACGACGTCCTTCTTACCCGTCCCGGCGGTCTGAGCGTTCGTCGCCGCCGCGTCGTCGTCGTCGTCGCCGCCGCCGGCGGCGGCGAGCGCGCTCATCTTCTCGCCGATGAATCGCCGCGCGCGCTCGGACGCGGGAACGCGCGTCTTCTTCGCCGCGTTGTCCGTCGCCGCCGCCGCCGGCGGCGCGGGGCGGGGGGAAGACCGCGGCGCGTTCTTCTTGGCCTTCGCGTCCGCCTTCGCTCTCTCGTTCGCCTCGCGCTCTCGTCGCTTCCTCTCCCTCTCGTGCGACTCCCTCGCGGTCTTCTCCCGCGCTTTCGCGGCGTCGAGCTCTCTCTTCGACCGGTCCGCGGCCGCCATCGCGCGCTCCTTCGCCGCCCTCTCGCGCTCGACGCGTTCCGCCTCCTTCGCGGCGGCGGCTCTCTCGCGTCGCGCCTCCGCCGCCGCTTTCGCCGCCGCGCTCTTCGCCTCTCTCTCCATCCTCGCCTTCTCCGCGGCCGCGATCGCGTCCACGCGTTTTCGCGCTTTCGCCTCCGCGCGCTCCGCGTTCCTCGCGTCTCTCAGCGCCTCTCTCTCCGCGCGCGCGATCTCAGGGTCGTTCCATACAAGCGATTGTCGGGGTGGAGTTGAAAGGCGTCAGGTGGAGTTGAAAGGCGCCGAGGTGTG
>MDSW01084671.1_pt1 | contig 34528 bp, 27 predicted proteins | sample 811171 | NCBI WGS metagenome assembly MDSW01 (sample SAMN05326641, study PRJNA326480) | marine metagenome | isolation source: seawater | place: Atlantic Ocean: North West | collected 2012 | reverse complement strand
CATTAATAAATGAATTTTCTCCACATCTAATATTTTCAATAAAACTTTCAATCTCATTTTTTAAGGCTTCTTTAGATGAAATTTTTGGGACTACAATATCACCTGATCTATAATTAACTAATAATTTATGAATTTCTTCAGGTTTCTTTATTTCAATTCCTTTATCGTATATCTTTATTTTTTCTGAAGGTTCCATATCATCATAAATTAGCATTTTCTTTGATCCTCCAATTATTATTCTTCTTATTTTTACCGGTGATAACCAGTTTACATGAAAATTTGCAATCATATTATTTTCGTAATGTAAAGTCAAATAAGCTATATCAACTAAGCCACTATTTAAATGATCAACACCATTAGCAGTTATAGCAGTTGGCTTATAATTTGTTATGTGAAAAAGAATAGATAAATCATGTGGTGCTAGATCCCAAATCACATTCACATCGTGCTGAAATAATCCTAAATTTATTCGAGTCGAATCAAAATAAAGAACATCGCCTATCTCTCCTGATTCAATAATATCTTTAATTTTTTCTACCGAACCAGTAAATAAAAAAGTGTGATCTACTGCACAAACTAAACTATTATTTTTAGCAAGCTCAATTAATATATCAGCTTCTTCAATAGATTGAACCATTGGTTTTTCTAAAAAAATATGCTTCCCTGACTCCAAAGCTCTCTTAGCTAACTTAAAATGATTTTTAACCGGAGTTACAATACACACTATATCTATTTTATTATCCTGAAATATCTCTTCACTATCTGATATAATGTTGATAGTTGGATATAAATTCTTTGCCCTATCTAAAGAATTTTGATTTTTGTCACATATATATTTTACATTACAGTCCTTATTCTGAATAAAATTTCTTACAATATTTGGGCCCCAATAACCAAAGCCTATTACTCCTACGTTATACATTTTTCCTCCTAGAATTCATAATTATTTTCCTCCTGAACCTTTAAATATAATTGGGATGGTTTTAATAAATATTTCTAAATCAAACCAAGGTGTTAGATTATGTATATAGTACAAATCAAGAATAATCATATCATTAAAATTTACTTTACTTCTTCCACTTATCTGCCATAGACCAGTTAAGCCTGGTAATACTTGAAACCTTTTTTTATGCCAATTAAGATAATTCTTTTTCTCATAAGGTAAACAAGGTCGAGGCCCAACAAAACTCATATCACCCTTAATAATATTTATTAATTGCGGTAACTCATCTAAGCTATATTTTCTAATTATAGATCCAATCCATGTGATATTCTCTTCATTAATTATTTTTGTATTATGTTTATCTAATTCTTTACCTAGAATAAATTCCTTAACATTCTTTTCACGATCATAATCTTTATCGCTTCCCACTTTCATAGATCTAAATTTATAAAGTTTAAAATGTTTTTCTTTATATCCTATCCTAGTTTGATTAAAAAAAACAGGTCCTTCTGATGAAAGCTTAATTATTAGACCCAGGATTAAGAATAAAGGGCTACAAAATATTAATATCAAGCTTGATAGAAATAAATCAATTATTCTTTTGATTGAAAAATTGAACAAGAATATTTCAGGTGTATAAAAATACCATCTTGTACTTCTTGAGGCATTAATCACTGGTATTTTGTTTATTTCTTCAGTAATTCTTTTATCATAAATCACTGAAAACAAATCAGAATCTATATTTATTCTACATTTAGTAGTTAAACAAATATCAATAATATTAAGTATTCTTTTTTCATCAATATTATTAATTGAAATAAAAATTTCATCAATATTACAAGTATTTACTATAGTGTTAATTTCATTAACACTACCTAAATTTTTAAGATTATTAAAAATAGTTTTATTTTTTGGTAAATTATCATCTATAAAACCAATTATATTTAATTTATATTTTTCTTCGTCTATCATTTTAACTGCAAGACTTTTTCCTTTAACACCTCCTCCAATAATTAAAGTATTAATTTTCATAAAATTAGTTAATCTATTGCCTTTAATTATAGTTCTAATAATTAAGACTCTATAAAGACTAAACAATAAAAATGTATTAAATAAAAATAGTAAATAAAATAGGGGATTGTTTAATAATAAAAAGATTGATAGAAAAAATTCAACAATTATTAAAAGCAATAATGCTATAAAAATACTTTTCTGAATTAGTGATATTTGTTTTATTGCAGTAAAGATTAAATGAAGTTTATATAATCCATTGGTTTTTAAAATTACAATTAAGAAAAGAATGATTACACAATTAAAAAAATAATTAGCGAAATTGAAGTCTAGACTAGTATTAAATAATAAATTGAATAACTTTGTTGATAAAATAGCTATAAGTGATAAAGCAATTAAATCAATACAAAGTATTACTATTTTGTACAGAGGGTATTTTTTTAACATAATTCTAACTTATTAGAATTTTATTATAACGTTCAGAAATGTTTGCCCAAGAATACTTATCTATTAATTTATTATACGAATTTTCTGCTTTTTCTTGCATTTCATCATAATTATTAATTGCCCAATTAATTTTTTGGTTCAAATCAGCATGGTTATTTACTTTATAGTACAATACTTCATTATCATTAAATAAAATTTTATTTTCGGGAATATCACTACAAATAATTGGCGTTTTAATGGATGCAACTTCTAATAACATCATAGACATAGCTTCATAGTGAGAAGGAAAAATAAATAATATGGATTTTTTGATTAAACCGAGAAGATCTTTTTTATTTTTTATAAACCCAGAGAAGAAATGCAAATCATTATTTAGATTTAACTTTATTTTTTGTTTGTATGATTTAATTTCATTCATTTGACCTATAATTAATAATTCTTTATTTATTGATTTAAATTTGTATGCTTTTAATAAATCATTTAATCCTTTAGAAGGAATTATTCTTCCAGCTGCAAATGAAATATATTGCTTATGTTTTATTCCATATTGATGAAAATTTATTTGATCTGCCACTTCTTCATTTAAGTTAATTCCATTTGGTATATAAGAAAGGTTGTTCATCTTATATTTATCTTTGTAGAACTCCATTTGATGATAGGAAACACAAATAATTTTATTAGAAAGTCTTAAAATAAATTTTTCTGAAATGTTAAAAAAAAGTTTATAAAAATACCCCCATTTCTCTCTTAATTGGGGACGACCATGAAGAGTTGAAAAAACTTTATATTTTAATTTTAATATCGGTAAAATGAAACCACAGTCGATATTATGGACATTTATTAAATCATATTTACAAAATAATATGGCATGGACTGAAGAATATAAGAATCCAAAAAAAGAGGCAATTGACCCAAAAAATAATTTAGGGACCTTTATAGACTTATAAGATGAATTACTTGGAATATTATCTTCATTAAAATGGTACACATAAAAGTTGAGATTTTTTGAATTAACATTTTCAATTAAAGATTCAACAACTCTATCAGCACCAAAACTCGCAGGTAGAGATTTTATACCTATAATCGCTACTTTGAATTTATCATCTATTATAATATGGACCTTTCTGTTTGTAGTAAGAAGTATCTCCTTGCACAGTTTTTTTGAATTTATTATTCAAAAAACTTGTTCTTTTTGTAGTTTCAGTTTCTTTGAGGATATCATCATAATCAATATAATTATTAAAGTTTATTTTTTTTGATAGCATAGTTCTTATTTTATTTACAACGACCCATTTTAATACATTTAATTTAGGTAATTTAGGATTGATACTACTTCTAACCGCAGTTTTTGCAGAAGAAACCATCCAACAATTTTGAGCACAGTTAAAAACTTCTTTTCTTATATCATTTGCTTTGGCGCTATTATAAATGACATCAAATGAATGATCATTAAGATTTCCCATCAATAAATCATTTCTAACATTACAAGCATAAACATCACCCCAAGGATCAATAAAAACATTATCCGTACCTTGTGTACATCTATGTAAACGATCTTGCCCTAGTATCTTTTTTATTAAGCCTAAATTTAAATAAGCTCTGAACCAAGTCTTAATGTCCCAAGAATTAAGCATTTGCATAATTAATTCTTCAACTTTATAGGCTAATTTTTTCCTTTTGTATAAATAATTATCATCTTTATGAAATTGAAATCCATTATGTAGAGCTGATGTTGCAAGTTCAACTTTCATTTCTTTTGATAATAAATATAAATCAATGATGTCATCTATATTTTCATCCTGGAAAGTTGTCGCAAAGCCAAGATCTTTACCGCCGATATCAATCAATCTTTTCATGGTATCTATTTTTTTACTGAATCCATCTTTCTCTCCTCGAATCTCATCATTTTTATAATCCATCCCATCTACGCTAATTCTTATTTTTATATCTGGAAATTTTTTTACTATTTTTGATAGTTTTTTACTATTTAAACCATTTGTACTGATTTCTAGTTTATTTGTTTTAGGATATAAAATTTCACATATCTCAAAAAGGTCACTTCTTAAAGTTGGTTCTCCTCCAGTTAAGTTTAAATAATCAAAGCCATCTGGTAAATCATTTAACTTTTTAAGTGAAATTTCTTTTTCTGGATTGGTTGGGTTCTGCCATATGTAACACATTGAACATTTAGAATTACATCGATAAGTTAAAATTACTGAAAGATCCATCTTGGTTTCTCTATTTCTACTAAATAATTATTTTATTTCTGACTTAAATCATCTAAACCTTAATTGCAGCGTCAAAAGACTCAATTAAGTTATTATAATGACTAGATTCAGAGTAATTATTATTTATTGTATTTTTACAACCTAATTGTAGGTTATTATAATCTAATTCGCTCATATTTATACCTTTATAAAGTAATTCCATTAATTTTTTAGGATCTTGTTTATCATATGTTAAGCCGTTATAATTATTATTTATCAAACTTGTTAAGGAGCCTATATTACGCGAAATAACTGGTGTTTGAACATTAAAACTCTCTAATACTATATTCGGTAAATTTTCGTAAATATTGGAAGGAAAAACTAAAAATTTAGTTCTTTGTAATAGTTCATATACTTGATCTAATGTACTATAATTAATTAATTTAATTTTATTTTTATTCAAACCATATTTTTCGATATAATGATTTAATCCTATTTTATCCCTACCCATAATTACTACTTGAGCATTATTATCTTTATAAAACTTATCTAATAATGAAATAGCTTTAAGAAAAGTTATAATACCTTTTTGAAAAGTTATATTTCCAATAAATGAAAATAAATTCTTTTTATCAATTTTATCATTAATCTTTATTTTATTATCTGGAACAAAAGTAGATACTATGTTAATATTGAATTTTTTTGGATAAAATTCTTCTATTTTTTTTGTCATAAAGCTGTTTGTACAAATTAAAATATCAATTTTGTCATATGAGCCTATAAACCAATGAATCTTATTAGCTATCCACCATAAAAAAGTTGCACTTCTAGAATTTTTGACACATTTATGTTTTACTGATGAAAAAGTACTTACTTTACAATCTTCACAAATCCTCCCATCTCTGAAAAAATTTGTTTCGGGACACATAATTAAATAATCAGAAAGCCTAACTACTATAGGTATTGAATGTATTTTGCATGAATCAATAATTGAAGGTGATAATTTTTTATGATACTGCAAAATATAGGCGACATCTGGTTTAATTTTTTTAATTAATTGGTTTAATTTTTTTTTTACATGAAATGAATAAAAAAGTCTACCTAATTGTTTGAATATATACTTTGGATTTTTTGAAGATTCATAATACCAACTGCCATCTGAACTTATAGAATTAGCAAAAAACTTTTCATATTTTGAATGAATATTATCATTTGATTTGATGCTGAAGGGAATTACTTCATGGCCATTTTTTTCTAGCAAATTTTTAACATTAAACATATAACGTTCAGGCCCACCAGTTACAAAATAAGCATAATTAATCAATAGTATTTTCATAACATTTATATAGTAAAGTAATTTAACTAATTACTAAAATTAATGAGCAATTATAATTTTGGTTTATAAATTGCTATCCAATGATGAAGAGTTAACAAAGCCCAAAGGCGATAACTATAATCTACTTTTGAAATATAATTAGTATTTATTATCTCAGATATTACTTTTTTTGAAAAAAGACCTGATTTAACTAGCTCTCCATTGAGTAACTCATCTCTTAGATAATTTGAATACTTTTCACTCTTAAACCATTTTCTAATTGGTATACCAAAACCCATTTTTGGTCGATATAACAATTCTTTAGGCAGTCTAGACTCCAATGATTTTTTGAAAATATACTTTTTTTCACCATTTTTTATTTTAAGATCTGAAGGAATAGAAGCTGTCATCTCCATAAATTTGTGATCAAGTAACGGACTTCTACCTTCTAAACTATTACCCATTGATGCTAAGTCTACTTTTACCAATAAATCTCCAGCTAAATAAGCATGAATATCAGAATAAAGCGCTTTTTCAATAATATCTTTAGAAGGTGCATTTTTAAAATAATTTCCCTGCCAATACCTAGATTCTTTTTGTAAAGGGTTAATGAGTAATTGTTCTTTCTCACTATTTGAAAAATATTCCATATATCTAACATAACGATACCACAATGGCTCTAATAGACTTTTTGAATATTTAATTCCCATTGCAGTGAAATCATTAGGAATTAATTTATTTAATATTTTTGTTCCTGGAAGAAAAATATTTTTTTTGATTAACTTTGGGATATAATCAAAGTAAGAAGCATTTTTTATGTATTTATATGAATTATAGCCAGCAAAATTTTCATCTCCGCCATCACCATTTAAAGCTACCGTAACATATTCTCGTGTAATCTTACTAACATAGTAAGTTGCTAAAGCTGACGAATCAGCATATGGTTCTTCATATAAATTAACTAACTCAGGTAGAATCTCTAGCCCAGATGGCTCAATAATTAGTTCATTATGCTCAGTATTATACTTTTTAGCAACCATTTTAGCATACTTAGTTTCGTTATATGATGATTCTTTAAATCCAATTGAAAAAGTTTTTACTGGTTTGTCACTTTGAAGTGCCATGCTAGCAACTACCGCTGAGGAATCAACTCCACCGGAAAGAAAAACACCTAAAGGTACATCTGATTTTAATCTTATTTTTACTGATTCATCTAGATGATGTAATATTTTTTCACTCCACTCTTCTTCGGTAAAATTATTTTTAAATGTATAATCAATATCCCAGTATTTGTGAATTTGAATTTTATTATCTTTTAGGATTAAGTAATGAGCTGGTTCTAGCTTTGAGATACCTATGAATCCAGTGTTAGGGAAAGGAACATATTGGTAAGTTAAATAATCCCACATTGCTTCATAGTCTAGTTTTCTAGATACATCTATTGCTTTAAGTTCTGACGCAAAAATAAACTTATTATCGTCTATATAATATTTAAATGGTTTTTTACCTAATCTATCCCTAGCAGCAAATAGAGTTTTATTTTTTCTATCCCATATAGCAAATGAAAACATTCCACGTAATTTTTTTAAACAATCCACACCATATTTATCATAAAGCGCCACAATTACCTCAGTATCTGTGTTACTTTTAAATTTATATCCATTTTTTTGAAGATTATATCGCTCTGATTCAAAATTATATATTTCACCATTGTATGTAATAACATATCTATCATTATAAACCATCGGCATATGACCTGCTGAGGTAAGGTCAATAATAGCTAGACGTCGAGCCCCTAACCCAACATTACCTTCAACCCACTGACCCTCATCATCAGGCCCCCTGTGAGCTATGAGGTCGGTCATTTTTTTAATTTCAGCAATATTAACTGGCTTATTATTTAAATTTATCTTTCCTGCTATTCCGCACATAAGTTTTCTATTAATCCTTTCAGGTTTTTTGAATTAATATCTAAGTTATGATTTTTCTTAGCATACTCATATGCTTTACCACTCATTAATGAAAAATCCTCATTATTATTTAAAATTTCAATTAAGCTCTTTTTTAAATTATCATAGCTTCCTTCTGCAAAAAAACCACATTTATATTTTGTTAAAAAATTATCTGGATTTACAGATAAAGAAAAAACTGGCGTAGAATGGCTCATTGCTTGAACAAATGAGGCTGGAAATCCTTCAAAATCAGATGTGCTTACAAATACCTTAGCTTTTTTATAATACTCATCAATAACTGATAATGGAAGTTCCGGAATATATTCTAGGTTATCGATCAATTTAGCTTCTTTAATAATTTTATTTGAATATTCAAGATGAGTGTCAATTGGTTTACCTATCAAGACAAACTTGAAATTTGGAATTTCCTTTGATAATTTTAAAAATAGTTCAGGCTTTTTATTTGGTTCAAGTCGTGTTGGGACATAAAGAATAGTATCTTTATTTTTGTGGTTATATTGTGATAAATAATAAGAAGATTCTATTATTGGCGCATCTATTCCATGATTTTCTAATAAAAACCGTTGATGCTCCTTACTTTGTGTAATTACTAAATCAGCTAATTTTATACCGATTAAATAAAATAGGCCAACAATTCTTTTATTGTCTTTTATAAATTCACGATTACAATCCGTTTCACTTGCCGTCATATATATAAACTTTTTACCAAAAAGTTTGCAGGCTAAAGCAATTATTCCCGTTTGATAACCAGCTGCTCTTTGAATATATACATCACTATCTAAATTATATATTTTTTTAATTAAGTTTGATGAAAACTGCAAACCTTTTAATAGTGGAATTCTATAGTTAGATTTATTGTATATTTTATAAATACTTACCTGACCAAATTTTTCTAGCTCACGCTGATTAAAATCACCTACTAAGTAATTAATTTTTATTTCTTCATCCTTTGCTAAGCTTTTTCCTAATAAAGATATTTGAACTTCAGCCCCGCCAAAAGGAACTTTATTATATTTATTAAAAAGTCCATACGAGTAATAAGATATAAAACATATTTTATTTTTATAGGAAATAAGCTCTTTTACTTTATATGTATCATTTCCATGAGAATAAATTTTATTTTTTTCACTTATCAATATATCTTTTTTAAAATCCTTAAATCTAAACTCTTTCATATTTTCTTTTTTATTATTAATAAACGATTTATAAATATTGGGTAGGCTTAAAAGAGTTTTTGCAAGTTTATTTGGTAATGTAATAATTAAAATTGCCAAAAAGCTTCTATAAAAATTTTTGTGACTTATTGCTCTCGATAAACACTTAAGAGCTTTTAATCTATTTTTAACTTTTATTGCATGTAAACCAAGACTTAAATAATAATTTTTTTTATTTTTATTTGCCCATTTTCTTTGTTCTCTATCATTTGCAATTGATTGATTGATTTTTTGTATTACATCTAATGGATCTTGGTCATATTCTTTATTTTGAAAATAGTTTAATGAAATATCTGAGTATTTTCTTTGGCTTAAATATTTAAGCATATTTGTGCTTGGCCAATATCTAAATGAATATAAGGATTCCTCAATAATTGATAATTTTAATTTATTAATTATAGCCCTTATCCAAAGATTATAATCTTGAGAATAAGTAAATCTTTCATCATAAAAGTCAACTTGAGCAATATCACTTTTTTTCATCATTACCGATCCATGAGGGAATGGTGTTAATTTTTTTAATAATACATCATTAATTTCATTATAGTTATTATTAACCCCAACCTGTTGAAAGAAATCACCATAAATATCAACAATATTATACCAAGTACCTACTACGGATACATCTTGATTTGAATCAAAAAAATCTACTTGCCTTGCAAGTCTATCATGCATTGAAATATCATCTGCATCTTGCCTAGCAATTAACTCACTTGATGAAATTTTAATTGCTTTATTTAATGATTTAGTTAGACCACTTCTTTTTTGATCTATTATTATCATTCTTGGATCTTTATATTGATTCAATATTTCAGAAGTTGAATCAGTTGAGCCATCATTGACAATAATAAATTCAAAGTTTTCAAAACTTTGGTTCAATATACTATCTATTGCTTCTTTAAGATAAAGCTCTCCATTATAAACACCCATAATTACTGACACTTTAGGATTATTCAATAGATTTCCTCAACTAAATAACGATTTATAAATATTAAGCTCAAGATTAAGACTATTTTTTAGACTAAAATTATTTAATATTTCATTGCGAGCATTTTCTGATAAAACATTTCTCAACTCTTCATTTTTATATATCTCAGTCAGTGTTTCTGCTATACTTTCATAATCAATCTCACATAATAAAGCATTTTTTCTATGATTAATTATTTCTTTTATTCCTTCCGAGTTTGCACCAATACAGGGCATACCACAACTCATTGCTTCCAAAATAGTTTTGGGCATACCTTCATATAATGAAGGTAAAATAAACACTTCCGAAGTTTGAATTACTTCAGGGAGGTATTTATTTTTTATAATTCCCAAAAAATTTACTTTAGTTTTCATATCCTTTGAAATTTTTTGCAACTCTTTTTTGAGTGGACCCTCACCAATGATTATTAATTCATTTATGGATTCAACTTTCTCTACAGCTTTAAGAAGATTGACTAGGTTTTTTTGCTCATCTAGCCTACCTACAAAACATAACCTACCTGCTATTTTTTTTATTTCTTTTTTTGGTTTAAATAAATTTGTATCAACATGGTTTGGGACAATATGTATTTTATCAGGGTTTATAAAATATTTTTTTATAACTATATTTTTGTCTCTTTGACAAGTAACAATTATTTTATCAGCATTATTAAAAGCATGATCCTCTAACAAAATTATTCTATTTAATTCTGCTTTGCTATCTCCTCTTTTTAAAGAGAAAACAGATGCAATATATCCACATCGAACAATTAGAGGTTTTTTAAATAGTTTCTTTGCTTTCACAGCAATTGCTGAACCAGAGATCTGGTTGGTTTTAAAAATATCCGAATTAGATAATTTGCGATAATGTATGTAGAGTCCAAATAATCTATAAATTTTAAAGGCACGATTATAAAACCAATGAAGAATTTCTATTTTATTAGAATTAATAAATGAATTTTCACTAACTGTACCATAAGAAAAAATTTTTACACTCTTAATTTCCTTAATCATTTCTTTATATAAGCTTATTTCACGATTTAACATGCCATAAGAATACCATTTTTTTATTGACATACCTTCAGTCATAAACAAAGTTAATTCTATTTGTGAGATTTTTTTCTTTTTGATCATTTAGAGCATGAAATATTTGATAAATAGAATAGAGTGATTTGATTATTTATAAATTTCAAAAAAATTATCTATTAAGTAATCAGCTATAAATTTGTGTCCATATTCATTCCAGTGAGCATCATAATCTGAATTAAACTTTTCTTTATTTAAAATATAATCATCATACATAGATTGAGTTAAATCAATCAAATTGACATTATTAATTTTGCACATATTTCTAACCATTGAATTTAATTCTAATGCTTGTGATTTACTTAAATTAGAATTGTAGATACTTTCTCTTGGAGCATCCATTAATAAAATTAAAGATTTATCTTTATTTTCATCTTTAATCGTTTTGATTAAATATTCAGTTGATCTTACTATTGATTTTTTATTGTTCTGAACTGCATTTATGTTAATATTGGCTTCAAAATCATTAGCAGTCTTATTTAATAGTTCTTTTATTTTTAAATTAAAAAATAAGTATCTAACTATAGCGCTTTTTTTTAAAGCTCTCTTCCACCAATTAAATTCTGAGAATGAATAATCTATTTGAGGTTTAATTTCTGAGATACTCTGATCAAGTTGAATTTTTAAAAAATGTTTTTCATCATTAAAGGTTGATAAACTTTCATCAAAATCATTATGTATCAAGTTTATTATTACAATTTCAGGGTCATAAGTTTTATTAACATATCTGTTCATATGAAGATATTGTGATAGTGGCGCCCCAGAAATCCCAAAGCTATAAATTTCATATTCATTTTTTAGAACATTAGATAGTAGACTAGGATATGATTTATCATAATCTACTTGAAATGCTTCGATATATGAGTCACCTATAACAGCAATTCTTTTTTTAGAATTATTTTTTTTCTTTCTGTAATCAATCAAACTATTCCAACCATCATTATTTATTCTATAATTAGATCGTATTTGAGCAAATTTACCAATTGAAAAGAGTCCGAGTTGATTCGGTTTATATTTATATAATAAATCTTCTTTTGAAAATATGGTTTGTGGTGGGTTATTAGATGGAATAACAAACCTAAAAAATAATTCTAAAACTAAGACTAGTATAATTAAAGTAGGCAAAGAAATTAAAATAATATTTAAAAAGAGTTTTTTCAAATTAATCTAGTTCAAATTTCTTTTTCCAATTTTCATTTATAAATGATTCATCTTGTTCTTTTTTATTAAATAAATAATCACCTACTACCAAATAATCCATTTCAGTATTCATAAAGCAATTAAATGCATCAATTGGATTACAAACTATAGGCTCTCCTCTTACGTTAAAACTAGTATTAATAATTAATCCATGTTCTGTTAAATTTTTAAAAGAATTAATTAATTCCCAGTACCTTGGGTTAGTTTTTCGATTAACACTTTGAGGTCTAGCCGAAAAGTCTATGTGGGTTATTGCAGGGACATCAGAACGAAGTTTATATAGTCTATCATATAGACTTAATTCATTATAATTATCATCCATCTTATTTCTTCTATCTTGAGCAATTGGAACGACCAATAACATGTAAGGCGTTGGCATATCTAGGTCAAAGTATCTTTGTATATCTTCTTCAATTACAGAGGGTGCAAAAGGTCTAAAACCTTCTCTATATTTGATCTGAAGATTCATTTTTTTTTGCATTTCTGGATTTCTGGCATCACCTAAAATACTTCTATTCCCTAGAGCTCTTGGACCAAATTCCATTCTTCCTTGAAACCAACCAATTATATTCCCTTTGTCAATTAAACTAGCTACATCATTTGCTAATAGTGAAAAATTATCATAAAATTTATAATTTGCATCAAATTTCGTAATCATTTTATTAATTTCTTTTGAACCAAATTCTGGACCAAGATAAGCCCCCTTCATCGAATCTAGACCAGAGCTCACAACTTGTCTAGATTCTCCATATACAATATACCAAGTAGCAAGAGCTGCGCCTAAAGATCCACCTGCATCACCTGCAGCAGGCTGAATCCAAATTTGATCAAATATGTTATTCTTTACTAATTTCCCATTTGCCACGCTATTTAAAGCAACCCCGCCTGCCATTACTAGATTATTACATTTTGTAAGCTTTTTTGCCTCTTTTGCTAATTTGAAAACTATTTTTTCAGTTACTTTTTGAATTGCTAATGCCATATTCATATAATCTTGAGTCAATTCAGTTTCTGGACTTCTTGGAGGTAAGTTAAATAATTTTTCCCATTTTTTATCTTTTGTCATTTTTAGTCCAGTGGCAAAATCAAAGTAATCCATATTTAATAGAATTGAGCCATCCTCTCTTATATCAACTAATGTTTCAATAATTTTATTATAGAAATCTTTTGTTTGATCAGAGTTCTCATTACCGTATGGCGCTAACCCCATAAGCTTGTACTCTCCACTATTTACTCTAAATCCAGTATAATATGTAAAAGCTGAATAAAGTAAACCTACAGAATGTGGAAAATGTAATTCTTTTATTATGCTTATATTATTTTTTTCACCATACCCAATGGTTGCTGTTGCCCATTCTCCGACACCATCGATCGTTAAAATAGCAGCTTCGTTAAAATTTGAGGGGTAATATGCACTTGCTGCATGAGAAAGATGATGCTCCGGGAAATAGATGGGTATTTTTGAATTCCCAAATAATTTAAGCTCTTTGCGAACTATTTGTTTCATAAATAGTTTCTCTTTCATCCAAATAGGAATTGCAGATAAAAAACTTATTAAACCATTGGGAGAGAAACCATGATAAGTTTCAAGTAATCTTTCAAATTTTAATAAAGGTTTATCATAAAATGCGACCGAAAGTAGTTCATTAAATTCAAAGCCTGATTCGTTTAGAACATACTTTATTGAATTTATTGGAAAAGAAGCATCTCCTTTTATTCTAGTGAATCTTTCTTCATGAGCTGCTGCTACAATCTCACCATCTACAATAATACTAGCTGCACTATCATGATAAAAAGCTGATATCCCTAATATTGCTCGTTTCATATTTTAAAAAATAGTATAAATAAATGGAGCAATAGCCGTACCCCCACCTAAGACAATTAATATGCCTAACAAAAATAAAACGAATAAAATAGGTATTAACCAATATTTTTTTCTATTTCCTATAAAACCTAGAAGGTCTTTTAATAAATCTATCATTAAATAAAATCCATTTATTGTTAGTATGGTTTTTCTAAATCAGTTTTCTTAAAAAGTATATTTCTTATTTTCATAACTGATTCACTACCTTTTTTATATTTTTTTAAATTTAAAGAATCTTTACCAATCAATCTTCTAATTAACCCCACTGGAGAAACAATAAAGATAAAAATTAAAGTTAAAATTATTTTTGAAACTATCGAACCCAATACTTCTGAAATACTATACCAAAAATAAGCAAAATAACGGAAGAACAAAGGATAAATCATTGTAATAATTAATACTAAAGTAGATACTAAAAATAAAAAATCATTTTTAAAGAAAATACCAACTAATAATAGGATAAGAATAATTGCTAATCCTGAATCTTTTGATTGTTCTTTAGTTATTGTTGAGTAATGGTATTTACTTATTTTTTTCATTTAATTTTTTGATTTCTCATGATATTTACAATAAATCCTGTAAATAACCAAAATGGGTATTGAATTACCTGCATTTCATAGTAATTATGAACAAAAGATCCAATTATCATTAATAAACAACTTGTAATAAGAGAAACTGAAAGAGCGTTAATTACAATATCATTTGATTTTGAATATACTTTTTTTGCTATTTTTAATACTCTAAATAATAACCAAAAAAATATTATTAGACCAACTAATCCTAACTCTCCCCAAATTGGAATTATTTGCGAAGAAACATACGGATCAAAACCTGCATCTACTTGACCAAACACATTTCCCAGGTATTCTGACCAAGGCGTCTCCAATCTCATACCTGCATCACTAGCAAACATTCCAGGTCCAAATCCAAATATAATGTTCAAGATTCCAGCTTCTAACAAAATTTTAAATGTAAGTGGATAATATAATAATCTTTGAGAACCTGAATGGATATCAAATTCTCCCTGTGTTAATAACCACCATATATTATAATTATTAATAATGTTTTCTTTTGAAATAAGATAGTAGCCCCCAATTAAAATAGAGAAGGATAATAAAATAAGGAATAATTGAATTTTACTTAAATTTTGTCCAGGAATTTTTATTTTTTTCTTTATTGAAAAAATATAAATAATAGAAAAAATAAATAGTAAAATTGCGAATCTACCAGCTCCAGAGATTAATACAAATAATAAACCAAAAATTATCACCGTACTTATAAATGATTTTATCTTAAATCTATAAAAACCTAAATATAAAAAAAGAGGAGTGAGAGTAGACGCACTTAGTACATTTGCATCATTTATTAAGCCCCTTATTGAATCAGCCTCTAAACTGCCAATTCCACCTGAATTAAATGTCGAGTAAAATACATCGTAAAAAACGATTGGTATTTGTATAATAAAAAGTGTAATTACAACTTTCGCAACCTTTGACATAGTATTTAAATTAATATTGCAACTTGTAATACAATAATAAAGAACAACATATAAAAAAAAGTTTTTAATACTCCATAATAACGGTACTATTGGCGCGCTATTAATTAAATTTGACAATAGAAATAAAAGAGCAAAAAATATTATTGGTTTATCAAGTGGCGTTTTATTTATCTTAAAATTACCTTGATTAATTTTACTTGCTATAACAGAAATTAAGATTATGATAACAATTAATTCGTCAAAATTTGTTAATCTTCCACCAAAACTGTTATTAATAAAAGCATATTGATAATAAACAGTAACTGTTAAAATTGTGAGGAAAAAACTCATTTTATAAATAATCTATCTTTTTTATAATCAATTACAACTACACTAAATTAATTTATTAAGTCCAGTTTAGATAGATATTGTCTATTTTATTTACTTTTATTTTTTCTTTTAGTGCATTTGTTTTATGAATTAACTCTGGTATTTTATGTGCGTGAGTTTCAGCTAATATAATATCAATTTTTTTAATTATATCTTTTTCTATAAGATCATCTAAGAGATCGCATTCTGTACCTTCAATATCAATTTTTAATATTTTCACTCTTGATTTTAAGTTATTTATAAACTCTGAAAGATTAATAACATTAGTTTCAATATAATTATTAGAATTAACATTAGGTTTAGATTCAAGCAATGACGAACCTGTTGACCAATAAAGAGGATCTTTGTCACTATTTTCATGAAAAAATAGTTTTGTTTTTTGATCTTTGACTCCAACACCTTCATTTTTACAAATTACATTTGATACATTATGAAATTTTTCATTTAATTTTTTAAATGCGTACGGATTCGGCTCAAAGGCATAAACTTTTGCCTCTCTTTTACTGAAAAGATCAGTGACAATACCAACATTTGCTCCACAATCAATAACAATATCACCTTTATTTATAGATTTAAAAATAAATTTGTCTTTAGTTGATAATTTTAACCCTAGTTTATTTTTTATAGATAATTTTATCTTTAATGTGTTCATTTTATTTACTTTTTTCAATTAATAATGATCTGACAATTTTTTTAGTGACCCAAGGATCGTAATCAATAGGATTATCGTGAGGGTGACATGCATATTTTAAAACAAAATTGGTAGTTGGGTTTTCAAATAGTGCTCTATTTCCTTCAATAGCTATAGGATTCAAATTGTTCTCCCTGAATCTTTCTGGTACAGGACAACCTGCAGATTCAATTAATCTAGGCATAAAGCCCTGAATAAAGAATTCCTTTAAAATTTTTTCTAATGAATTTTTCTCATTATAAAATTGAGGATGAACTTCAAATAAGATTTTTACTGATTTTAACTTATCTAAGATAGTTAATAAGCTTTCAAGGACTTTTACTTCTTGACCTTCAATATCCATCATAATTAATAATGGTGATAATATTTTATTCTTTTCAATAAATTTATCTAAACCTATATAATCTATTTTGATTTCTTCAAATGTTTCATCTTTTGGAATGATTGAATTAAGATTAGATTGTGACTTTGAAATGAAAAATTTACCATGATGATTTTTATTTGATATAGCAAAATTATGATAACTTATTTTTTGATTATATTTGGATGATATATTTTTTTTTACAAGATTTAAATTTTTTATATCAGGTTCAATTAAATGAATTTTTGAAATATTATTATATTTTTTCAGAATATAATTTGATTCAAATCCATCACTTGAACCGACATCAATTACATTTATTGATTCTACAATTGCAGAATCAAGCATTTTAATATATAATGGTTCTCTCAATGGTAATTCATTTTTAGAAAAAACCTTTATTAATTTTAAATAAATTAATTTGCTGAATTTTAGTATTCTAATTTTTATTCGAAATGACAATCTTTTAAATTGCAAATGCTTTTGATTCATATACTCATTTTCATCATCAGAATTTATCGGTGTTTTCCAATCACCATAAACCCAACTAAGAAAAGTCTCTGCTGGATAAGGAACTAAAAAATTCATTCCTTTAAAATTAATTATTTTTTTCTCTTTAAAAAATTTGTCTTGATATCGATACGCTGGTCTAACTCTCCACCTCCCTTTTTTTACTAATGCACCTATTGCAATTTTTTGTCCATCCTTGTAAATCGACATCTTAGGAAAACTTTTCGATTCATTAAGCCTTACAATGAATCCTGCTTTAATAAAATTTTTCTTTAAATTGTGCATATAAATAATAAAATCTTCATATAGCATGTCTGTGTCTATATCATCATCCCACTCAATAAAATCATTTTCTCTTATGGCACCTAATAAAGTACCACCTGTTAAAAAGACATCTACATTTAACTCTTTAATAATCTCATGAAATTCTTGTAAAATTTGTGTTCGTTGAGTTTTCGGCAGCAATTTTTGGTGATCTTTTACTTTGAGCTTCCATTTATCAGAAGGCAAATTGCTTAGTTTGTTAATTTCTTTATTTTCCATTTTTATTTAATGAAATATTTTATTTAAATCTTTAGCAATTAATTTTTGACATATTTCAATTACTTCAGGCCTAGCAATATAATCTGGAATTTCTTCACCTTTAATTAAAGCATCTCTAATTTTTGTTGCACTAATTTCAACAATCAATTCTTCATTAATAGTTGGCATTTTTTTATCAGTCACTAAATTATTTTTTTTGTTATAATAAACTTTATCAAACTTTATAATATTCATACCAAGATCAAACTTATCAAATATTTCACTCGATTCATTTGGTTTATAATAATTACCAATACCTGTATGATCTCTTCCTATAATAAAGCTATTACAACCATAGTTTTTTCTGCAAAGAGCTGTAAAAATAGCCTCTCTTGGTCCACAATATCTAGAGTAGGTATCAAAAGATGATAATATTGCACCATATGGTTTATAAATTTCATCTTTAATAAGTTTTTGATATGAGTCAATTATTGGTTCAGATTTAAAGTCACCACTCTTTTTATGACCAGTTACAGGTGAAATAAGTATTGCATCAGCATTTGATATTTCTAAAGACCTTTTTTGAATGTACTCATGTCCACTATGAATTATATTTCTTGTGTGGAACCCTACAATATTTTGCCATCTTTTTTGATAAAATATTTCTCTTAATTGTTTGGGTGTAAGTGCAAAATTACTTTTTTTATTATATACATTTTCTCTAATTAAATATGGTTTACCAGATAATAAATAATCACCAGAATTTAAAAATTCAGAAACTCCTGGATGATTTGTATCATTAGTTCCAAACCAGTTTTTTATTAATTTTTCTGATTTATCAATTTTCTCAATTCCTTTAACATCAATTAATCCAATTATTAAATTAGTTTTATTTGATTTTATAGCTATTGGTCCATTTTTTGGTAAGGTTTTTTTCACTCTATGATCAATATCAAATAAAATTGGCATTGTCCATAAATGACCATCCTTTAATTGATTATTATAAATTACTGACTGTAATTCAGAATTGCCCATAAAACTTTCTACTGGAGAATAGGTTCCTTCTGAAATTTGTATAAAATCACATTCGATTTTAGAATTAACTGAAATAGTTGGTATTTTACTATAAGATTCTTTTAATTCACTGATATCTACAAATTGCTGAATTAACTTTCCACCATGTGGCTTTATAATTCTACTATTTGGTGTTGATAATAAATAATCAATTAATTCAGAATTATTTTTTTCAATGTATATTTTTGAATTTTCTATTTCAGTCATAATCCTCGAAAGAACACGAACACAGTTTACAGGGTTATTTCCGATAGCAGTTTCAGCTGCTAATACCAATCCATTAGCACCAGATTTAATTGATGCAACTATATCATGAATTTCTGCTCTAGTTGGGTTTTCATTTTCAATCATATTTTCCATTAAATTTGTTGCAACGTATTTATCTATTTTAAACTCATTTGCAATTTTTAAAATATGGCTTTGAGCAAAAGCTATTTTTTCCAATGAAATATCACGTGATAAATCTCCACGATCAATAAGTATGCCATTTGATGATGAGCAAATTTCTTTTAGGTTTTTTACACCAAGCTCATTTTCAATTTTAGATATAACAAAAATTTCTTTTTTAAAAAGGCTTCTTAATTCATCAACATCTGATGACTTAGAACAAAAAGAAAGAAAAACCGTATTTATACCTAAATCACTTGCAATCTTAAACGCTTCAAAATCCTTTTTAGTAAAACTTGTTAAATTTATTGGATTATCAATGCTAATTCCTTTGTTACTATTAATGATACCACCTTCAATTACCCTTGCCTTCATTGAATCATTTTTAATTTCAATTATTTGAAGTATCACATTATTAAAATCAATACGGATAACTTCTCCTCCAATAAAACAATCTGACAATGAATTTTGGTTTAAAGGAATTTGGTCTATATTCTTATAATTAGTATACGAGACCATTTCAATGACTTCTCCTGAACTAATTTTAAAATTATCATTCATTAATAACCCTGTACGAAGCTGAGCTCCTTCGCTATCAATTGCGACAGTTTTTTTTGTCCATTCCTTAAGATTATTAATTACTTTTGATAAATTTTCAATTTTTGTGTGAGAAAGATTTATTCTAAATATATCAATCCCAGATTCATCCATTTTATTAATAATATTTCTATCATAAGAAGAGGGTCCAACTGTGGCAATAATTTTATTTTTCCCCATTATCATCTATCTTTCATTAAACTAGTGTAGTTACCTTGTTTTATAACTGGATTCTGAGATTGAAATTTATTACCATTAATAAAATAACAATTTGCACTTTCAATCGCTTTTTTAACCCTCTCTTGATCTATACGATCAATAATATTTATTTTTTGTTCTATTTTTCCCTTATTTATAATTTTAAAGGCTTGTCCTTCATCAAATTTATTAATACGATTAATTGTTGGATCAAAAGTAAAGTAGAATACCCATTTGAATTCTTCATCATATCCAACAATACCAATTCTTTTATATGAACTATAATCAATGGTTTCTGTTACCCAATTTATTCCATCAAATTTTCTTTTAGTGTAAAAAGAAAAGTAATCTGGAGTTTTTATACCTAACAAATCTGTTACTAATTCATATATTGCTGAATTAATGCTAATATAATCATTTTGTAAATCTGACCATTTGTTTGGCAAATTTATATTTTTATTTAATTTTAGCATAAAGGGAACGCAAACTCGGGACTCGTAAAATTGAAACCCTCTCCTTGAGTAATCTCTTCCTGATTTACCATGATCAGAACATATAATAATAATTGTTTCATCAAAAATATCGATTTCCTTCATGAAACTAAATATAGATTGAACTTGGTTCATGGAGTTAATCAAGGTTTTTTTATATGGAAAATCATTATTATCAATACTACTTAACTTGAACGCACTTGTTAATGGTGGATGCGCTCCTGGTAGATGAGCAAATATAAAAGAGGGTTGTTCTTTTGAATTTTCAAGTATCTTAATTAGCTCATTATAGTAGTTATAATTTTGTATTGGTCCAGTTGAAATATTCTCGTATTGCAAGAATCCACGTGAAAAACCATAATATGGAGAAAGCTTTGAAAAAGCGGTAATTCCATATGAGTTGTACCCATGTTGATTTAATAATTCTGGTAAAGTGATTATTCCATTAGATAAAGTTATAAGATTTACATCATGATACCATTTTTCATAATCATAAATAGAATGACGGGAGAGTCCTAAGCCAGTTAACAATGAAGCTGCAGAACTAGCGCTTACTGTTGAGGAAGATCTTGCAAAATTAAAATTACTAAATTCATTTAAGATTTTAAAATTTAAATTATTAAAAATTTCACTGGAGACACCATCTAATGATAGAACTAGAACAGATTTTTTATTATTATCTGGTGATTTTATATCATTTTTTAAACTTACATAATGATATCTTTCATTAAATGTTCTTGTTAAATCATACGATATATCTTCTATAACTAAAGTTATTTGATTTACATTTTTATCGTCTAGTATTTCTTGGGGTATTTTGATTTCAAAATCAAACCAATATGTTGGCCTTTCAAATAATTTTATACTTTTTCTTAATATTTCAAAATTAAAATTATACCTTTTTGCTTTTTTACTATCACTTTCGATATAACAAGAAAGAGAAAGCTTATTTATGTAATCTAATTTATTAGCAATAAACAGTCCCATTTGAATTTTACTATTGAATTTATTATTTGAATATTTAAAATTTGAAATTTTTGATTTTAAATTTAGCTGAAAGGCTGTCCTGCTTTTTTGCTTTCTTATTCCTTCTAATTTTTCATCTATGATTAATCTTATTTTTCTTACTAAGTTATTCTCACTTAATTCAATTTTATCTTTTTTTAGTTTATTTAATAATTTTTTTATCTTATTTATTTTTTGTTTATCATTGAAAACGATAACAGTTGCTTCCTTTTCATCAGTGTTTCCAAATTTTATATCTGAGCTATTCATATTATAATTTATTGGTGTTTTGTAGTTTGAATAATTCACTATAGAGACCATCGTTTCTCAACAATTCATCATGGCTTCCTTCCTCAATTAATTCACCATTAGAGATAACATATATTTTATCATAATTGAGAATTGTTGATAATCTATGTGCAATTGTTATTATTGTTTTACCTTTTGATACTTTCTCAATTGCTTTTTGAACATACTTTTCTGATTGACTATCTAGAGCGGATGTCGCTTCATCAAAAATTAGAATTGATGGGTTTGCCAGAATTGCTCTTGCTATTGATAACCGTTGTTTTTGTCCACCAGAAAGTTTAGTTCCCATATCTCCAACTATACTATCATATCCTTGATCTAAGTTTTTAATAAATTCTGTGCTAAATGATAATTCAGCTGCGGACTCTATCTCTTTAATATTAGCATTTGGATTACTAAAGGCTATATTAGATAAAATACTATCATTAAATAAAAAAGTGTCCTGAGATACTAAAGATATATGTTCACGCCATGTTTTAATATCATACTCTACAAGGTCTATACCATTAACAATTAACTTCCCTTTACTTGGATCGTAGAATCTAAAAATTAAATCCGTGATAGTTGATTTTCCAGCGCCTGATGGCCCAACTATTGCAATTCTTTGTCCTGATTTAATTTCAAGAGATATATTACTAATTGCTTTTTTATCAGTTCCAGGATAAGAAAAAGTTAGATTATCAAATTTTATTTCTTTAATTGTTTTTATATTTTGCGATCCATTAACCAAACTTGGCTTATCATCTTTATTTAAAAAATTATTTATACTATCAATATATGGTATTGTCTTAGCAATGTTTGCTCTACTTTGATTTATTGATGACATTGGACCCATCATTCTTTGTAAGATTAGTAAAAATAAAATTAAACTCTCTACTAACTCCACATCAGGCATTGTAATTATAATCGTAGAAAAGAATAATAATATTCCAAATGCAATAATATTAATAGTATTGTAAAAAGGTGCAACTACTGACATGGCTTTAACATTATTATATATAGCTTCGCCCTCTTTAGCAATTTGATTTCTAAATTTATTTAACATGTAATTTTCTTTAGAAAATCCTTTTACTATTTTTATACCAGAAATAGTTGAAAGAAGAATTTGATTCATTCCCATATATTCAACGTTAGATAGATAACCAGTATCTTCACTTTTTTTTATAAAATTTTTCATCATGAAAGATGAGCCTAGAACCATAACGATAGAAAACAATGTTAATTGCCATGATATACCAATTAACATTACAATGAGTAATATGACAGAGAATAATTGAGGAAATAGAGGAATTATTTGACTAACAATCTGCGCAGACCATCTAGTATGATCTGCTATAATTGTAAAAATATCCGAATTTTTTTTGGAGTTAAGATAGCCAATATTAAGATTTAATAGCTGTTTAAAACAGTCTAAGCGCACTTTATTAATCACACTTACTTGAAGCTTACCTAATATTACGCCGGTTAAATAAATGAAATAATTTTTTATAATAGTTAAAGTAATTAATAGAATTGCAATTAATTGTATACGATTTACGATTGACATATCCCGAAAATATTCAGAAATCAAATTTAATGGATAGCCACCAATTGTCCCCCCTTCACCTTTTATACTCTCTAATAAAGGGATAACCAATGCTACACTGGCAGCCTCCGTAATAGCTGCAACTATACTTATTAATATTGCAATAATTACAAGAGAACGTTGTTTTACATTACTTTTTAAATAATTAATTAATTTGATATAATGATTCAAATTTTTCTCAATTTAAGTTTATAATTTTATTTATTTTTCTTGCTACTGATTCAGCGTTATCTTTAGTACTAATTGATTTATTTATATATTTGTTTTGTAGATTTAGATATGATGATTCATAATCTGAATCAAACAATACTTTAGTAATTTTTTTCTTCAAAATACTTTTATTTAATGCAATTAATTTTTTAGTGTCATTGTCACCTAATCCATAAATACTTTTTAAATCAACAATTGTTTGGGAATTAATAGCAAAAAATATAACTGGTATTTTTTCAATCATAGCCGTTAGATGAGCGCCTGAATATGCAGTAATCAAAATGTCAGATTGATTATAGTAATTTTCAATAACATGTGTATAAGGAATTATATCAACATATTTGTTAATTAAAGATTCATATTTTTCACTATTTTGTGAAGGGTGACCTTTAATTAATAACTTAATATTTTGATTGATGGAATTAATTGTTTTTATTAACAATTTAATTTCTTTGAAATTATCCTTGCCTGCTGCAAATAAAATCACTTTATCATTAGTTTTCTTTTTCTTTATTTCTTTATAATCGAATAATGGCGATCCAAATGTATGTATTGTAGAATTATAAGATAATTTTGGGTCCTGTGTTAAATAATTTTTATGATTTTCTCCCCAAGTAAAGATTCCATTGATATCATTAAAATATCCCGTTGAATATAATTCATTAATATCTGGTTGAAGTGTACTATGGAGAATTAAATATGAATTTATATCATTATTTTTAGCAAAAGTAAATGAAACCCTATCAAATGTTCTTCTTACTCTACATCCAACTATACTTCTAATTTTAATTTTTCTATGTATATTATTATAAATATTATAAAAAAGTATAGATTGAGGAATTAAGTTATAAAATACATTTTTTATACCATCCTCTAGTAAATCAAAATAACTTAAATTAGAAATAGTCAATAGATTAGATATATTTTCCTTATTTTTTTTATAAATATTCTTAAACTCTTCTTTTACTAAATTATTTTTGTTAATTATTTCTTCTGTAACAAAATCATCAAAATAAATTATTTTATTTGAATCTATATTCTTAATCACCCTTAATTCTGAGAATTCTTTTGGGATTAATAATAAATTATTATCTACATCCGAATGTTTTATTGTTTTGATTAATACATGTAAATAGCTCTGCATATTTGTAGAAAAAATATTCCATGATAAATTGGAAGAAAATATTTTGGAATAATCTTTTTTATCTTCGAAGATAAACTTATAAGGTGCCTCCTCTTTATTATTGCATAATATTTTATTTAAATTTCTGTGAGCAGACAATGTTCGCATGTTTGCAAACTTTTTAGATAAATGATCATGGAAAATTAAATTTTTAAATATCCTTTGACATCTTTTATTGTGATTATAGACTTCTTTAAACAAAGTATGATAGCCATAAGTTTTTACTAAAATCATATTCATTAAATTGATTTTTCTATATTTTTTAGGGAAAAACTGATTTAATTCTGTGATTATAGATAAAATAAAGTTTTGTTCTAAAATAACTTCTTCCAAAGATTGATGAGATAAACTGTTTATTATTCGTTTTTTAATTTTCATGGCAAATAATATTTAATATTTATATTTTTTTATAAATTCCTCTAAGATATGATTTCATTATACTAGGCTTGAGCTTAGATAATAATTTAAAGGGACTAGTTATCTTTTGTAATGTTGTATTAGTATGTATTGACTCAAAAGAGAATTGATTTATCATTTCAAAACCATTATTAATAACCACTGATTTTAGAGTTTGATTTGAAAAAAAATATTTTCCAATAATTATATCTTCTTCCTTGGTAAAGTTTAATCTATAATTCCAAGAATAATTAGGTACCTCTATAAATAATAATCCACCACTTGTTAATAAAGAGTTAATTTTTTTAATTGTTTTATTAATGTAAGGCATGTCATCTAAAACATGAGATAAATAAATTAATCCAAACTTTTTATTTGGGTTGAAATCAGTAAACGTAACTTTTTTTACATTTAAACTATTTTCTAAAGCATAATCATACATAATTGGATCAGGCTCTAAACCAATTGCATCCCAATTATTAACAATTAATTCTTTTATAAAAAAACCAGCTCCACAACCTATATCTAATGCAGTTTTAGGTTGATTAGAAATAAATTTTTTTATGTATTTATAATGTTGTTTTGAACGTTTAGTAAAATGTTTCTTAAATCTGTTATTTACAATGCTACCTATTTTTTTTGATGAATAGTAATCTCCTTGTGATAAATTAATTTGATTAGCATAAGGCCTAGCTTTAAAAATAAAATTGCAACTATTGCACTTTGAAATAAAGTCATTATTTAAACCTTTAAAACTTGGTAGAAAAAAATCTACCTTTATAGAATCAGAACCACAGAGTTCGCAATTATTAATATTTTTATGCATAATCAATTATATTGATGATTGTTAAAAATCGTTAATATTTAAGATGACTCTCATTAATGAGTCCAAAATCATCTTCATAAAGCTTAACTATTTTATCTGTGGTGTTTTTATTTAAAGGTAGAGAATCTTTTAGACTATTTAATCTGTTTAGGTGAGGAACATTCCTTATCCCAAAAATAACTTTAAATATTTTTGAACTATGTAATAAAAACTTTGAAGCTAAATCAATTATTTTTTCATCAGACAAATTTTCCAATTTATTTACTCTATTTACCAAAGAAGTTAATCTCTCACCAAATAGCCAATCAGACCTATGGTCTGTATTTTGAAAAATAGTAGCTTTATTCATTTTTCCGGATAATAATCCGCTGGCTAAAGGAGATCTTGCATAATAATTATAATTTTTATAATTAATTATTTTATCTAAAGATAACAGATTAATGTCATCTTGAATAAATTTAAATTGATTTAAATCAACATATTTTTTGTAATTGAATCCCTTAGCACAACTAAGCCCATAATCTTTTATTACTTTAGAAGATTTATAATCATCTAATAAATTAAATATTTTCTCATAGTTTTTTATTTCAGATCTTGGATTATGTAAAAATAATATATTTATAGAAGATCTATTTAGCCTATATAAACTTTGTTCGATTGATATTTTTATATTTTCAACATCAAAAGATTTCTCACCAAACGCACCATTCCCAACTTTAGTATTTATTATTATCTTGTTTTCATTAGAAAAGACTTTCCCTATAATAAACTCAGAAAATCCATTACCATAATTTGGCGCAGTATCATATTCAACAAAGCCATAATCGTAAAATGATTTTTCTAGAGTATCAATAACTTCCGTGATATTTATTTTACCCCAGTCTCCACTCATAGGCCAAGTCCCAATAACAATTTTATTTTTCATTCTACTAATTACTTAAAATTTATAAAATTAATTATCAGGGATACCGTCTCTTACAAAATTGACAAAATTTTGTTTGTAATACTCTAATTTTTCTTTATTTACTAAGCTTGATTTTGATACCGTCCTAACTTGGTCATCCATATTAAACTCATAACTTGAAAAATCTCCTAAACTTTCAGCTTTTTTTTGTTCTGGAGTTCCTAAATATGGTGAATAAAATGAGATTGTCATGTTGTCTGGATTGAGTAATCTATTAAATTCGATAGTTTCAAGTATCATTTCCTCAGTTTCATTTGGTAGGCCTAAAATATTATATGTAGTTCTCTTTATATTGGCATCTTTTAATAATTTAAATGCTCTTATTATTTTTTCTTGAGAAGGAAATCGATTTAAACTTGATTTTCTGAATGTCTCAGATGCCAACTCCAACCCCATTCCCACACCATCAACTTTTAATCGTTTTAATAGCTCAATATTTCTTTCTGTTATTGTTTCAGGTCTAGTTTCTATGTATAACATAATCGGTAGATTACTATTATCAATAAGAGAGGCTAATTCGTTTAGCATTGATCTTTGAATAGATAGGAAGTTCGTATCTTGACATCTAAAAAATGTAACATTTTGATTCTGAAATAAATTCTTAATTTCAGAAAAAACTCTTTTTGCACTTTTATTCCTAAGATAATTAGAAGATTTTTTCAAAACACCGTTGCTACCTATTTCTTCAAAACCATAATATTTTTGAATAACGGTTTCAACACAGTATGAACATGTGTAAGGACAACCACGCGATAATTCAATATCTGCTGCTCGTAAGACTTTCCCGTTATAAGGTCGAAAAAAAGTCATATCATTAAATATTGAATAATCATAAGGTGGGATTTGATCCATATCCTCAATAATTTTCTGTTTACCAGATGTAAGTTCTGTTTGTCCATTTGCAACTAATCCTTTAATTGTAGACAAAGATTCTCCAGAAGTGACTTTATCAGCAATTTCTGCTAAAACAAATTCGCTTTCACCAGATATAAAATAATCTACATTTGGGAATTTGGAATGAATCTCAAAAGGGGCAGCAGTTGCCTGTAAGCCTCCAGTGACCTTTAATGCTTTTGTATTTATTTGATTAATTAGTTCATAGCCATATTCTATACTTACATATTCTCCCTCCCCATGAATGTGTGATGATAAAGCTGACCAAAAAATTATATCAGGATTGTATTCATCAATTTTAGCTTGCAAAGATTTTAGTATATCATCTTCGCAAAAAGATATAAAATCTGAATAGTTACTAGGCTTGTACATTTTGTTTGAAGTATTAAATTTTGTCTCATTAACCGTCCAATTCTTATAAAAAGTACAATCAAAAAGTTCAACTGAGTGCCCTTGAGATTTAAGCATTGCTGAGTGACTTGGTATCCAAATAGCCGTAACTCCATGTCCTTGTTTATTTGGGTATATAAATAAAACTTTTGCCATTTAATTTATCCTCTTAACCGTTTTTGCACTTCTAATTCTGAAGGAGATAATTTTTTTATCCCATCTCCAAGTATTTCTATTACAACATTTGCTCGTCTAATCAATTTATCCATCCCATCAATCTCAAGACTTGAACCTTGATCAGTGCCCCACATTTTATGATCAAGAGTAACATGCCTTTCGATAACTTGAGCACCTAATGATATTGCAATAACTGATGGCTCAACCTCATATTCATGGCCACTATATCCAATTGTACAATCATATCTTTCTTTAAAAGTTCGAATAACATTTAAATTAAGCTCATTGATTGGTGCTGGGTATGTAGAATTACAATGCATTATAACAAAATTAGAATGATATTTTGTTATAATCTCATATGCTTGGTCAACCTCTTCTAAAGAGCTCATCCCAGTTGAGATAATCATCGGTATTTTTGTTTCAGCAGTTTTGGATATTAATTCATGATTGTTTAAATGTGCTGAAGGTATTTTTATAAAAGGAACATCATAATTTTTAATAAAATCAAGACTTGGCAAATCCCAGACCGAAACAGTCCAATCTATTGGTTTAGATTTACAATATTTATTAATAATATCATATTCCTTCTTTTCAAATTCAATTTTATGCTTATAATCAATATATCTCATCTCTCCCCATGGCGTTTTTCGCATAATATTTTTCTGATCTTCAGGCACACAAATATCTGGGGTTCTTTTTTGAAATTTAACACAACTCCAACCAGTCACATAACTTGCATCTATAAGTTTTTTTGCTAAGTCAATATCGCCATTATGGTTTATTCCAATTTCTGCTATAGAATAAACATTTTTTAATTCATTGAATTTTATCATTTTTTTTCCATAATTAATTTTGAATATAGTTCTCTGATGACCCCATGACCACCCTTTACATTTATAACATAATCAGCAATTTCTAATATTTCTTTTGCTGCATCTATAGGTGCTATTTTTAAGGCAACCTTTTCCATTAATGGTAAATCATTTAAATCATTCCCTAAAAAAGCACATTCATTAATTTTGATATTTTTTTCATTTACATATTTAATTAATGCTTCTACTTTATCTTCAACAGAATTAAAAGCTATAATTCCTAATTTTTCTGCTCTTTTTTTAACAATAGATTTTTTTTCAGAACTAATGATTATTTGATCTACATTTAATTCTTTTATCTTTTGGATCGCTAAACCATCAGATCTATTAATAAAAACTGCTTCATCACCATTTTCGAAAATCAAGGCTCTATTATCTGTCATAACTCCATCAAAATCATAGATTATTAGAGATATATTTTTCCCAAAGAAATTCATTATTTTGAACCCATTATTGACTCTGCAATTAAAAAATCTGTATGAGTATCAATATCTATAGCTTCTTTTTCTTCAGTTATAACAGCATATGCTTTTGGTCCTATTACGAGAGTTTTATCCATTAATAGGTTTTTATTTGTTATATAAACAACACCATTTTGTTTATAAAGTGTGGGGAATGATTGTCTTGCAGCCAGTTTGATTACGGGTGCTCCATCTTCTTTAAATGGTGTGTTATATGGAATTACTTTATTTTTTGAATCAAGACTAAGCATCCATTCTGGTCGATTCCCTTCAACATTATGCACGGTAACTACTGAATCAGCATCCGTAGTATTATATAATTCTACACATTTATTTATCGTTATGCTCGATCGAAATGGAGAGGTTGGTTGCAATAAAGCTATAGCATCAATAATATAGTTTTCTTCTTTTTCAAGAAAATTTACTGCATGCTGCAAAACAAATTCAGTGTCAACATCTTCAGAAATATCACTTGGACGCTTAAATGGAACTTCCGCTCCACATTCTTTTGATATTTTAGCTATCTCATCATGATCAGTCGATACAATTACTCTATCAAGACATTTTGATTCTATTGCAGATTTAATTGTATAAGCAATTAAAGGTAATCCATTTAACTTTTTAATATTTTTGAGAGGGACACCAACAGAACCACCTCTAGCGGGTATAATTCCAACTATATTTTTCATTTATCTTCCTATAGATAATTCTTGATTAGTAATTGAATAATTCTCTAATCGATCAAGATTAGAAATAATTTTTTTGAATGCATTTACAATATCATTCATATCGTCTTTAGTATTTGGGTAACCCATTTGAAGAAAGCCAAGGAATTGATGATCAACAAGTTTTCTAGTATTGGGGACTTTAATATTATCGTAGTTAACGCTTTGGTCTAGCCAAGGATAATTTTTAGTCCCATATGCGATTTTTCTTTTAAACATTGGATGATCACACATTAAACGATGATAACCTTTAAATGTTGGTATGCCTTCTGCCATAAGCGCCATTGCAATTAAATCTCTATGAACTTTTTTATTTATCCACTTAAATGAAGCAGTATATGCAAAAAAAGAGTTTTTATGAGTAACTTTTTGAGGAATTAAATAATCACTAAATAAATTTTTAACTTCATTAATTAGATAAAGGTAGTTTTCATTCCTTATTTTATTGATTTTCCCTCTCTTTTTTGTTTGTATAAAAGCTATCGCAGCGTGGAGTTCAGTCATTCTAAAATTATAGCCAATAATATTTACTAGTTCTTCATCTTTGCAGTCATCATTTACCAAGGCTTCACCATGATTTCTAATTAATCTACATTTTATTGCAATTTTTTCATTATTTGTAACGATTAGCCCTCCTTCTCCAGACATCATATTTTTAGGCTCATTAAAAGAAAAAACACCAACATCTCCAAATGTACCTATTGCTGAAGGTGCTTTAAAATTATTACAATTATCATCACAGTTATGGCAAGGATTTAAGCATTGATAAAATGAGGATGGCGCTTGAGCAGCATCTTCCACAAGAAAAATGGAGTTTTCGTTGCAGATTGATTTAATTTGATCAAGATCACCAGCATTACCACACCAATGGACTGCCATTACACATTTAGTTTTATTTGTTATTATTTTTTTTAATGCTTGAGGGCTTAAACAAAATGTATCTGGATCTATATCACAAAATATAGGCACACAGTTTGCTGCTATTATTGATGCGCACGTTGCTGTAAAAGAAAAAGGTGTAGTTATTACTTCGCTGCCAGGTTCTAAGCCTAATGATAACAAAGCTGTTGTCAAACCAGATGTTGCTGAATTAACAGATATACAATAATCTGCATTAGTAATTTTACTCCACTCAGCTTCAAATTTTCTTACATATTCACCACCCAATACATTTGGAGAGACATTCTCAATTTCTAAATCAATACTTTTCTTATTTAATAATTCTTCCGATCCAGGTAATGGAGAGCCCACAAATTTTGAGAACTGACCTTTTTTCATTAATTGATTAACAAGAGTTAATTCATCATTGTCAATCATGGGTTTTGAAGAGAAGGGTTTTTTTCTTAATGGGTCACCACCTAGTATTGCTAAATTTTTACTAAACATTAATTACCCTTAATATAAATTTTCTTATTATCTTTGTAACTTGACTTGCTCAAAGCATCAATTAATTTATGTACCATAATAGCATTTTCACTAGAACTCTTAGGATCCCCCTCTTTTTCAATACAAGAAATAATGTCACTTATTGCATCTAGCATACGTTCATTTTGCACAAAATTAAAATTATCTTTATTTTCAACTAAAATTTTATAATCTGAACCAGTATTACTATTTTTATTTGAAAATTTATAAATATTTGTTTTTCTACCATCATCTAAAATAGAAATTTTTCCATCTGAAAATAATAATTCAATTTCAAACATATAATGATAAGGATCTTTACTTGTACTTTTAAGAAGGCCGTAATGACCTTCATCAAAGTTAATAAAAGCCATACCGCCAGGGTCAGCTATTCCATCAACATATCTTACATAATCAGATTGTAATGCTCCAACAACCCAATTTATAGAACCGCCAAATTCTAATATTAAATCCATTAAATGACTAGAACTCATAAGCAATGCAGTACATCCATATCCTTTAATAAATTGCAGATTCCCCAACTTTTTATTATTTATAATATCTCTGGTAATATCAAAAGCATTATCCCATCGCCTCATATAGTTAACAGCCAATTTAATATTTGCCTTTTTACATAAATCAGCAATCATATTAGCCTCTTTTAAATTACTACCCATTGGTTTTTCAATAAAAATTGCTTTGGGATGACTAAATTTTACAATATTACAAATAATATCATAATGAGTATGGGTTGGTGTACAAATACTGATAATATCGCAATCTTTAGCTTTAATCATTTCAACATAATCTTTAAAAAAAAGTATATCTCCATAATCTTTACTAAACAATCTGTAATTATTTTTGTCTAAATCGCTAACAGCTAACAAATTCGTATTTTGATGTTTTATATACGCTTTTGAATGTGTCCAAATATTTTTTCTATTTTCATCTTTATCCAAAAGATATCCTGCATTTCCTAGACCTATTACTAAACAATTATACATATTGATATTCTTAATGAATTAATTTTTTTGTGCCCATAAAACATACTCTACTCGTGTATTCATCGTAAAATCGTTTATTCTTATAAATCCACTTTGGGTTAAAATTTCTGTATATCTATCAAATATTGAAATTAAATAGATATCATTTTTAGAATTATTTATATTAACCAAAATCTTATGGAATAAACTTTCTGAAAAAGGTTGAAATAAAAATACTATATTAATACTTGGATCTAGCTCATAATCAACTGCATCACAATGTATTATCTTGTATTTGCTGCTATCACAATTTTTTAAAAAGGAATTTGATTTTTTACACAAATAATCAGAAAACTCAACTCCAATCGCAATTTTAAATTTTCTTCTTATTGCACATCTAATCACTCTTCCCATTCCACTGCCATAATCTACAATACCAGATTCTTCTATATTAACAAGTTTAGATAAATTTTTAAATGCTTTAAAAATTATATAATAATGGGATGGCCTATAATGAACACCTTCGTTTAAATTTTTAGAGTTTATTGATAAATTATTTAACTCAATTATTGGCGCTGTATTATTTTTAAATATTATATACTCATACCATAATTCGTATAAATATACTTTGAAAATATTAAAACAATATTTGGCGTATTTATTTAATGAAATTTCAAATTTAATTAACTGCCAGCTGTAATGCTTAAAATTATGAATCAAATAATAATTGTGCTCCTTCAAGATTTCCTCTTTGTTATTTTATTAATGATTCTTTGAATTAAAACAATTATTTGATTTGTATTAAAATGTTTTTTATTTAAATATTCTTCTTTATTGTTGGTCATCTTTGGAATAGCCCAATCATCTCCATAAACAAAGCTCAAAAATTCATTTATTGGGCTCGGTGCATAATATTCTTCACCTCTGAAATTAATAGGTAATGGTTCATTAAAAAATTTTGCTGGATAACGAAATAGTTTTCTTTGCCTGTATTTTCCTTTTTTATAAAGTCCAACTATTGAGAATTTATTATCATATTTAAATAAATTAATTTTTACGTTTTTAAAAGAATTATCTGGATTTTGAAAATCAAAGCCTTCATCCTTAAACCTTGCTATAATTAGATCAATTTTATCAATTATATCCTCAGCAAATACTGCTAATTCAACATCCCAATCCCATTTAATAAAATTTTTTTCCCTTATCGCACCTAATAATAT
>MDSW01089899.1_pt1 | contig 34533 bp, 19 predicted proteins | sample 811171 | NCBI WGS metagenome assembly MDSW01 (sample SAMN05326641, study PRJNA326480) | marine metagenome | isolation source: seawater | place: Atlantic Ocean: North West | collected 2012 | reverse complement strand
TAGCACTCTTTTTCGCGCCTCCTCGCGCGTTTTCGCGTCCTCGCGTCCTCGCGTCCGGTCTCGCGTCCCGTCTCGCGTTTGAACGTTTCGGATATGGTGGCTGCTTCCATCGGACGTCGTCGCGCTTTCGCGCCGCACTCCGCGACGCGATGGCGCCTCGCGAGATCTCGCTCGCCGAGGTCGAAAAGCACGTCGCGTACGATGACCTCTGGCTCGTCATCGCCGGTAAGGTGTACGACGTGACGGCGTTCATGGATGACCATCCCGGCGGCGGCGAGATCATGCTGAACGCCGCGGGAAAGGACGGCACGGACGATTTCGAGGACGTCGGACACTCGCCGAACGCGTACGAACAGCTGAAGAAGTTCTACATCGGTGAATACGCGGGCGGGGCGTCGGGACGCGCGGACGGGGGCGTGAAGAAGAGCGCGACGGGAGGGATGACGACGAGCGGCTTCGGCGCGCTCGGCGCGACGCTGTTGCCGGTCGCGGTGTTGTTGTTAGCGCTCCTCGCGGCGTACGTCGGGAGGTTGTAAATAAAATATGGCGTTTCGCGCGCGCGCGACGTCGCTCGGATGCGTCGTCGCGGCGTCCGCGCGGTCTCGAGTTCGACGTCGCGCGTCTCGTCGTCGCGGCGACGGCGTCCGAGTCAAACCTCCGCGCGCGCCGTCGTCACAACGCGTCTCGCGCGTCGCGACGCGCGCGCGTCGATCCGCGCGCGATGTCCGACGACGCGCTCGAGGACGCGCTGCGCCGCGCGGCGCCTCGCGGTCGCGCGGTGGCGCACTTCGGCGTCGGGAACGAGCTGTTGGTGTGCAACCTCGACGACGGCGCGCGCGCCGAGGCGCCGCGCGCGTGCGCGTGGGGACGCGCGACGGCGAGCGGCGCGCGCGTCGCGGCGTCCACGTCCGCGGCGCTGCTGACGCTGCGAAAGCGAGAGGTACGCGCGGAAAGCGACGAGAGAAGGCGATGCGCTGCGATGCGATTCGTCTCGCCAGAGGGGGACTTGGTTTTCAAACGCGAGACGCGGACGGTGACGCGAGACGCGGGAATCTGGACGCCGGTGACGCGGTGATGCGAATGACTGACGACGATGGATGATTTCGCGGCGCGCAGACGGCGTCGCTCGAGCGCGGGACGTACGTGGAAGACGCGTTCGCGAGCGCGCACGAGTTTAGTCGCGCCGTCGCGGACGCGCTCGAGGAGGCGTCGAGTTCGAGCGAGGGCGATGGCGACGGCGTCGCGCTCGCGCGCGCGGTGTGGGAGCTTTTGGATGTGTACTTCATCACCCGCGGCGGTGGTTTAGGCGTGGGCACGGACGCGGTCGTGGATTGGTATCGCGTCAACGCGTCGAGCCTGGCGCTCGGAGAGGCGAGCGCGAGCGGACGATTGCGAGAGTTGGTGGCGCGACTCAAGGAGAGCGCGAGACCGGAAGAAGCGAGCGGGTATTGGGAGATGATCGTCACGATGGTCGCCATCGGTTGGACGGAGGCGGCGAACGATTTGTTACAAATGCACAGCGCGTGGGCGGAGTGGCGTTTGCGCAAGACGAGCGTGCAGCCGCAAGTGGAGCTCATGGAAGCCGCCGGTGCGCTTTTACGCACGCTGCCGAAACTCGATGGCGAAGAGGGCGCCGCGAATTTGCAGCAGTACGCGGCGTATAGACATGAATGGTTGCGCCAAGTGAAAACCGTGCTCGCGGAGGGAGGGCTTTTCAACAACTGCTGGGGCCCGACGGCGGACGGCGTTCGGAACGTTCTTCTCGTGTTGTCCGGCGACGAGCGAACGATCGTTTCGAGCGTCGGAAATTGGGTGGAGCTCATGATTGCGCAGCTGCAACACATTCATCCGACTTTGAAGATTCAGGGTGAACACGAGAGCCTGGCGCGCGCGGCGTGTCGATCGAAGGGTAAGTTGGTCAGCGAGGCGTTAGATTCGCTCATCATGTACGCCATCGCCGGTGACTCCCAAGGCGTCATCTCGGTGTGCTCGAGACACTTAGATTCCTGGTTCATGGCGTACTCAACGACGCTGCTGTCGCGCGCTGGAGGCGCGCAAGCTGACGTCTTGAGACGACCGACGGCGTCCGGGGCGAGCCAGAGCGAGTTGTACATGCTCGAATACTGCTCCTCCTTAGCGACTTCGGCGCAGACACGGGACTTAGCGGTGCGAATTCTAGCGGCATGTTGCTCAGAGCGCGGCATAGAGATGATGGCAACGACGCTCATGCGTCTCGCGGTGACGGAGGATGAAGGAGAAACCGAGGACGACGCGCCGGCCAAGGCGGCGCACGCGCTCGCCGTGGAAGTCGGTCTTCCGAACACCAGCGCACGCATCGCGAAGATGGCGAGCGAGCGCGCGCGAGCGAATGGGTACGTCTCACTCGCCTTTGACTGGCTTCGAGTGTCACAAAACACGGTGGGAAGCGACGAGCTTGCGAGAGGATTGGCGCAAGTCGGCGCGCTCGGGGACGCCGCGGCGACGCTCGCGCGCGTGGACAAGTTCATGGAGAAACACGGTGACCAAGTCCTCGTGAATGCGAATGGCGACGTGGACGTTCATGAAAATGCGGTCGACTTTTTCCGCGCGCGCGCCAAGTTCAACGCCGCGATGAAGATCCTGAAGACGTCCGTCGCGCTCGACGAGCGCGCGCGCGTCGCGGCCAAAACCGCCGCTGACGCCCTCATCGCCGCCTTAGCGCCGAGATCCACGCCTCCCGAGCTTTGGACCGCGATCATCATCGACGCAATTCCTTTGTTCGAGGGCGCTTTCGACGCCGCCGAGCTCTTCTCCCCCGCGTCTTGTCGTCTTCTCTCGGCGCGCGCGCGTTTCGCCGCCGATCTCTCCCGCGCATCTTCCTCCGCCGACCTCGACGCCGCCTCCGCGCGCGCGCCGAAACGAGTCACCAAAATCGATCTCGCCGTCGCCGCGTGCGCGCTCGCCGTCGCCCGGCTCACCAATCGCGTCGCTTTCGAAGCCTAGCGCGCGCGCGCGTCATTTCCATACAACACTCCTAAATCCCCTATATTTCCCAAATCTCCGCGCGTCCCGGTCGGGGGAACCAAATTTTTCGTCGGTTCGGTTCGTCGCGCCATCGCCGCGCGTCGCCGCACATCACGTCGCGCGCGCCGACGCGCTCGCTCGTCGCCGCACCGCCGCACGGTCCGTACCGCCGCGAGCCATTCACCGCGCGCGCCATCGCGCCGTCGCGCGGGCGCGACGCGTCCCGCATCATCACCATCGCGCGCGAGGGGAACGCCAGCCGTTAGCGAAACACGACATCGCGACTGACGACGGACGATCGCGTCGCGCGCGCAGGCTCGAACCGCGCGAAAACGCGCACGATGAATGAAAACGCATCGCGCGGGCGGAACGTGCCGCATGGCGCGAAAGAAGGTGCGCGAGGACGACGGAAAAGGCTCGGGACACGCGCTGGCGATGTCGACACGGGAACGACTGGGACTGACCGCGGGACGCGCGCGCGAACAGGATTGCGGTCGCAAGGAGGCTTGGCGCCGGCGGGGAATCGAGCGGCGCTGTCGAACATCGGGAATATGATGAATGGGGCGCAAGGCGCGAGACAGACGCGATCGGCCAAGGCGAGGTACGTTTGTGATGAATGCGAAAAACGCGCGGGCGCGCGAGCGCGCAACGGATGCGCTCGCGAGCGCGAAATAGAGGGAGAGACTGACGATGATTATTGTGTACGCGCGGCCGTAGTCAAACGACTGAGAAGGAACAAGCGCCGGCGGGAATGTTGAACGCGTTCGGGCAGAAAGCACAGCAAGTCGCTACGCGATGGGGACGCACGGCGCAGCGCACGAGCCACGGCAAACCGAGAGACGGGAACCAAACCGGAGGGTCGATGACGACGGCGGGCGCGGATGTGGACATGCGCGAGTCGTATTCCACCTATCTCGAGCGAAGCGCGGGGAGTGGGGATGTCATGACGGATGCATTGCCGGATATCGATCTTTACGATCACGACAATCCGCTGTGCGCGACAGAGTACGTCAACGACATTTACCAATACTGGTACAAAGTCGAGCCGGAGACGCAGGTGTCCGAGACGTACATGCTCATTCAGGGCGACATCAACAGCAAGATGCGCGCCATTCTCATCGATTGGCTCGTCGAGGTGCACTTGAAGTTTAAACTCATGCCTGAGACGCTGTTCTTGACCACAAACTTGATCGATCGATTCCTCGAGTTGAAAACCGTGACGCGCAAAAACTTGCAACTCGTCGGCGTCACCGCGATGTTGGTGGCGAGCAAGTATGAAGAGATCTGGGCGCCGGAGGTGCGCGACTTTGTTTACATCAGCGATCGCGCGTACACGCGCCAGCAGATCCTGGAGATGGAAAAGCAAATGTTGAACGCGCTCGGGTTCCACTTGACCGTGCCCACGCCGTACCAGTTCATGAACCGTTTCTTCAAAGCCGCCGGGGGCGACCGCAAGTTTCAGTTGTACGCCTCGTACGCCGTCGAGTGCGCGTTGCCTGATTACAACATGTTGCAATATCCGGGTAGCACGTTGGCCGCGGCTGGTGTATACATTGCGATGAGAGGGCTTCGAACGGGGTCGTGGAATCACGTCATGGAGGCGCACACACGACTTTCGGAGGCGGAAGTCTACCCGTGCGCGTGCGACATGGCGGAACTCATGCGCAAGGCGCCGACGGCTTCGCTCACCGCTGTTTACAAGAAGTATAGCAGTGAGAAGTTCATGAAGATAGCTTCGCTTCCGGTGCCGCACGATCTTCGACTCTGAAGGAAGAGCTAGGCGATCTTTCGCCGCCGAGAGGGTGTTCGCGTACCTCTAGCGCGTGAGAGAATTGCCGCGTGTCTTTCGACACGTCGTTTCTCGCGCCGGATGGATCGTACGCGTTGGGTTCGATCGAACGTTTATCGTTCGATCAAAAATTGAGTCATCTCGTAGGTTCGAGACCGACTTTCTGATCATCACGCACATACACACACGTAAATGGATAACGTAAAGAGTTGCCGGTGTAAAATTAGTTTTCAGTCACAACATCTCGTCGCCTCGCCGCGCTTGCCAAGTCTACACAACTATCTTCGCTATGGTTCCATCTATCCCATCTATTACCTAACTCTCGAGACCGCGTGTTCAATCGCGAGGACATTCGCCCTGTAGGTTGCATCTCTCATTAACTTCCCCATGGCGTTCGATCGCAAGTCCTCCGTGAAGACGAAACACTTCGGAATCTTGAAGCGCGCGAGTTCCGATTTCGCGCACCAGTCGCGAAGCGCCGTTCTGTGCTCTGCTTCGGTATCCGACGCCGTCGCGCGAAGCTTCACGATCGCCACGACGGCTTCACCCCATTTCGTATGCGGCGCGCCGATCACGACGGACGCCTCGACGTTCGCGTGCTTGTTCAGAATTCGCTCTACTTCTTCGGGCGAGACGTTTTCGCCGCCAGATTTTATCATTTCCTTTGCGCGGCCTCGTAACCAAACGCGCGAACCAGTCTCTTCGCCCCGTGCCTCCCCAACCGCGCCGAGATCACCCGTGGCAAACCATCCGTCTGCATCGAACGTCTCCGTGCGATCAACGCCGACGTAGCCGAGCATGAGCGACGACCCCCGAACGAGAAGCTGTCCTTCGGCGTCCGTTTTCACCTCAACCCCTGGAGCCGCGTTTCCCGCAAACGTTGAATCCGCATCCAGTTCAAACCGCGCGTCCTCTGGCGAAAGAAACGTCACCGATGATGTCGTTTCCGTCATACCGTACGCCATCGTGACCTTAGCGTTCGGAAAGACGTGCCGAATCGAGTTGTACAATTCGTCGGTCAGCCGCCCGGCGCCTACGAGAATTTTCCTCACCGTCGGAAACACTGTGTCGCCACCGCGCGAGTCCACGAGCTCGCGCATCATCGCAGGCACAGCGATGAACGCCGTGACGCCTTCGTCGACGATGATGCGCAACACGAGGTCCGGATCAAACTTATTCACGAACACGTGATTCGCGCCCGCGGCGAGCGTCGCGTGCGCGCTCGACAACCCACCGACGTGATATAGAGGCGCGACGTGCAGATACGTATCCCCCGCGTCGTATCCCACTACCTCCAACTTCGCCCGCGTCGCCGCGCACACGCTACCGTGCGACAGCATCACCGCCTTCGGCGACCCCGACGTTCCGCTCGTGTAGCACATCGCGCACGCGTCGTCCGCGCGGCGTCTGTACGCCTTTGTCCAACCCTCATCCTCATCGCCCGACCCCTCCTCGGGCGACGCATCGAACACTACGATTCCAACGTCCCTAAATCCCGCTTTCGACCACCGCGCGTCGTGCGCGTCGTCCAGAATCACCACCTCCGCGCCCGCGTCTCGCGCCGCCGCCGCCGCCTCCGCCGCGTCCCAGCGCCCATTCAACGGCGCCGCGCACGCCCCGCACTGCGCGCACGCCAACCAGTACCTCAGGAACGTCTCCGAGCACTCTATCCCGAGCGCGACGACCGCGTTTCTCGCGCCGAATCCCGCGAGCTCGCGCGCCGTCGCGTCGACCGACCGCGCGAACGCCAACCCATTCGTCGCGCGTTTCGTCGCGCGCGCGTCGCGCGTTTCGTCGCGCGCGTACGTCGCGAGCGCGGCGTCGGCGCGCGCACCGCCGATGTACGCGCCCGTCCGCGCGTCGCGCGCGCCGCCGTACGCCGCGAGCGCGCGATCGACGACGTGCGGACGCGCCGACATGTGACGCTTTTCCGGTCGCCGGTTTCGCGAGCGTTTTTGAAGCGTTTCGAACGACCGAACGGCACACCGCGACGGCGCGAGATGGTGCGCGCGGTGGACGCGATCGCGGAGGACGCGGGAAAAAAAGCGACGCGCGTCGTCGCGTCCAAGGGGGAGTACGACGCGATCGACCGGGCGGCGAAACACTTGGCGCGGACTGAAAACTGGATGGATGCGTACATGCACTTTACCCTGTGCGTGAACGATCGCACGGCGCACGCGGAGGAGTTGGATCTCGCGAGAGCGCTCGTGAATCGGTCGTTGATGGCGTTGAAGTTGACGGATTACGATGGCGCGCGAAGGGACGCGAATGGGGCGGTGGAGCTGTTGAAGGGCCTGGTCGCGAGTGAGCGCGAAGGAGAGTCGAACGCGGCGAGGTTGATGGCGAAGGCGTTGTATCGCTCGGGCGTGGCGAGCATGGGATTGGGAGCGACCTTGGACGCCGTCGCGGTTTTGTTAGACGCGAGGAGAATGGCGCCGAAAGATGAGGATGTGCGGTTGAAGTTGGTTGAGTGCGCGGCGCGCGTGGAGATGACGGAGGCGTGCGCCATGTACGCGTCGACGATTTCGGAGGGCGAAATGCCCAACCCAGTTTCGCCGCGGGATGGGAAATGGCTGAAACCGGTGAAACCGGAGTCAGAGCGCATGAGTCTACACGCGATGGCGCAGACGTTGGTGGATTGTGCCGTGGGTGTAGAATCTCGTTGGCGCTCCGAGCTCGCCGAAATATTTTTCCTCTCCATAGGCGATTCTCTCAAGACGAGCGCGATGCGACGAGGCTTCTTGAGCGGCTTGCGCGCCGAGGCGTACGCACACGTCGGTAACTACGCTCAGGCTGTGAAGGACTATCGCGTGGCGTTGGCGTACTATCCCGCGTGGGCGCGCGCGTATCACGGTTACGCGCTCGCCATCGAACAAGACCTCGTGCACAACCACGTGTCGCGCGTTGAAGTGGCGAGCCAGTCGTCGCGAGGTGCGTACAGTGACGCTCTGATCGTCGACGCCCAAGTCGCGTCGGCGCTGTGGATGAAGCGTGCGTTGGAGTTGGATGCTACCGTGGAAGAGTACGGACGAGAATTTCTTCGACTTGTCGCCAAGCTCTCGAGTGAGATTCGCGACGTGCTCTCGCGCGAAGAAACCAGCGTCGAGGACGCGCTGAAGTGGCTCGATGAGGACAAATGGGAAAACGTGCCAGAGTACATTCGCCCGCGTCCCAAATACTACTACTTTTACGAGATGATGAAGGCGCGGATTTACGAGCACTACCCCGAGCTCCCGCAACCCGTCATGGACAAGTTGTTATCGCTCGACGCCGGCGAGTTGGATCTCTTACTCCAATACCCGCGCGCGATTCGGGGCCAAACCGAAGAATTCCTCGACGTGTACAAACGTGAAGGTGGCGAGTACTTGGCGACGTACAAAACCCCAACTCTCACTTGGGACGAGGTCAAGGCGCTCAAAGGCAAGGGCACGCAAGGCTTACTGCCGAACGGCGGTCGCGACAAATTCGCGGCTCTTCCCGAGGAACGCATCGACCCGGGTTCGGGCTTCTTCGAAGAAAAAGACACCGATCACGCAATGTTGGGCGCATCCGGTGAAGACGGCCTCACGCGCGCCGAGCTTGCCGGACTCCCGACCAAACCGTCGCTTCCCCCCGACCAGCTTCGCGACGAGCAAAATCGACTCGCCGCCGCCGCCGCTCAAGACGCGCCGCGCTTACCGAGCGCGACGCCATCGCGCGAGACGACGTCTTCACCCTTAATTAAGCGTATAGATAGACTCTTGGAATGATCACGTCCTCGCGCGTCTTTGCTCGCATCTCGAAGCGCCGTTCGCCTCGCCTCGCGTCCGCCTTCGTCCCGCTCGAGGCTTGTGCTCTCTGGGGCGGCGCGTCATACCGCGCCTCGCAGCGCCTCGATCGTCGGCCGCGACGCCCGACGCGCTTCGCGGCGCACCGAACGCGATCGATCGACCGTTCGCCGCGCCGTGCGCAGTCGCGCGCCGTCACAGCGCGCGAGCGACGCGACGATCGACGACATCGCCGCCGGCATGACGAATACCGGCGGCGGCGCGAAAAAGCCGCGCAAATCGAGCGCGCGAGCGCCGGATGCGAGCGATGCGAGCGCCATGGACTGCCTCACGCGCGACCCCTCGAAGATCACCGCTCCGATCGCGACGTTGGAGGATAAATACGAGCTCCTGCCGGCGTTTCTCAAGGTGAGAGGGCTGGTCAGGCAGCACATCGACTCGTTCAACTACCTGGTGAACGAGGAGATCAAAAAAATCATTCACGCCAAGGCGAACGAGCGAGTGACGTGCGATAGTGATCCAAACTTTTACCTGAAGTACACGAATATACACGTTGGACGACCGAGCGTGGAGGAAGATTACGTGGTGGAGGAAATAACGCCGCAGCAGTGTCGATTGCGAGACATGACGTACGCGGCGCCGATTACGGTGGATGTGGAGTACACGCGTGGGAAGGAGATCGTGACGCGTCAGGCGAAGAATGGTGTGGGTGGCGTCGTTATTGGACGGATTCCTTTGATGCTGCGAAGCTCGCGGTGTGTGTTGACCGGAAAAAATGAGGACGAATTGGCGAGGTTGGGGGAGTGTCCGTTGGATCCGGGTGGATACTTCATCGTCAAGGGCGTGGAGAAAGTGATTTTGATTCAAGAGCAGTTGAGCAAGAATAGAATTATCATAGAAGTCGACGCCAAAGGAGAGATTGGGGCATCGGTGACTTCGTCGACGCACGAACGGAAGAGTAAGACAAACATCGTAGTCAAGCACGGAAAGTTCTACCTTCGACACAACACGTTTGCGGACGACATTCCAATCATGATCGTTCTCAAGGCAATGGGGTTGGAGAGCGATCAAGAAGCGGTGCAAATGATCGGATCAGAACCAGCGTACGCGATGCTTTTGGGGCCGACTTTACAGGAGTGTCAAGCAGCTGGAGTTTTCACTACGCAGCAGGCGCTAGAGTATTGCGCGAACAAGGTGCGCGTGGTGAAGACGCACATGACGAATAGACCGGGTGTGCGAAACTTCGGTAGATCGCGCGTAGATGAAGCGCGCGACATTCTTGCCGGCGTCGTACTCGCACACGTGCCCGTGACGTCGTATGACTTTAGGCAAAAGTGCGCTTACATTTCCATCATGGTTCGCAGAATTCTGAACGCGATGCTCGACCCGACGCAGATCGATGACAAGGACTACTATGGTAACAAGCGTCTTGAACTCGCCGGTCAGCTCATTGCCCTATTGTTTGAAGATTGCTTCAAACGTTTGAACGCTGATTTGAAGCGACAAGCCGACGCCGTGCTTTCCAAAGCAAATCGTGCGACGCAGTTTGACATCTTAAAGTGCATTCGTCAAGACACCCTGAGTAACGGCCTGGAACACGCGATTTCGAGCGGTAACTGGACGGTAAAGCGTTTTAGAATGGAACGAAAAGGCGTGACTCAAGTGCTGAGTCGACTGAGTTTCATCAGCGCGCTCGGTATGATGACGCGCATAACGTCTCAGTTTGAAAAGACCAGAAAGGTTTCCGGTCCGCGGGCGTTACAACCGAGTCAATGGGGGATGCTCTGCCCGAGTGACACTCCCGAAGGAGAGTCATGCGGGCTCGTAAAAAACTTGGCGCTGATGACGCACGTCACGACGGATGACGAGGAGGAGCCGCTTCGCCGTTTAGCACACGCGCTCGGTGTAGAACCGCTTACGTGGTTAAACGCCGGTGAGATGCATTCGCCGTCTGGTGCGCACGTTTTGATGAACGGTTCCCTGCTCGGCGTGCACGCGCAACCCGAAGCGTTCTCGCACGCGTTTAGAAAGCTGCGACGGGCGGGGCGAATTGGTGAGTTCGTTTCTGTGTACACTGCGGATGGATGCGTGTACATTTCTTCAGACGGTGGACGAGTGTGTCGACCACTCATCATCATCGAGCGTGGTGAGCCTTTACTGACTCAAGAACATCTCGACGAGCTGAAAGATGGTCATCGTACGTTCAATGATTTCCTACGCGAAGGATTAGTCGAGTACCTGGACGTGAATGAAGAGAACAATTCGTACATTGCGTTGTACGAAGACGAGGTGAACGACGAGACGACGCACTTGGAGATTGAACCTTTCACTTTGCTTGGCGTTTGTGCTGGCATCATCCCGTATCCTCATCACAATCAGTCACCGCGAAATACATATCAATGCGCCATGGGTAAGCAAGCGATGGGTAATATTGCGTTCAATCAATTAAACCGAATGGACACGTTGATGTACTTGCTCGTATACCCGCAAAAGCCAATCGTCAAGACAAAGACCATAGAGTTAATAGGCTATGATCGTCTCGGTGCGGGTCAAAATGCGACAATTGCCGTGATGTCGTATAGTGGGTACGACATCGAAGACGCCATCGTGATGAATCGCGCGTCTCTTGACCGAGGTTTTGGCCGGTGCACGGTGTTGCGCAAATACTCTGCGCAGGTGAAAAAGTATAGCAATAGAACCATGGACCGAATCGTCGGGCCCAAAGATGATCATCGCGCGAACCAAAATAGTCGACATCACTTATTAGATGATGATGGCATCGCCGCCGTCGGTGGTCGCATCAAGCCTGGTGACATTTATGTCAACAAGCAAACGCCGGTGAACACTCGGGATCCGATGGCGAATCCGCACGCGATGCCAGACACCATGTATCGCTCGAATCCGCTTTCATACAAAGGTCCCGCAGGTGAATCGGCGATTGTTGATAAAGTCTTACTCACAATGACGGATGAAGGGCAATTCAATATCAAGACGCTCGTGCGTCAGACGCGTCGACCAGAAGTTGGTGATAAGTTTTCTTCTCGTCATGGCCAGAAAGGCGTTTGCGGCATCATCCTCGATCAGGAAGATTTCCCGTTCAGCGAACGTGGGATTACTCCTGACCTCATCATGAACCCGCACGGGTTCCCGTCACGTATGACGGTCGGAAAGATGATCGAACTTCTCGGCGGTAAGGCTGGACTCGAGAGCGGCCGCTTCCACGACGGAACCGCGTTTGGTGGAGACACGGTTGAAGCCATTCAACAAACCTTGGTTGAATCCGGGTACTCTTACAAAGGCAAGGACATGCTTCACTGTGGAATCACCGGCGAAGCGCTTGAAGTCAACGTTTTCATGGGTCCAGTGTACTATCAAAAGCTCAAACACATGGTTCAGGACAAGATGCACGCTCGCGCGCGCGGTCCTCGCGTCGTCCTCACACGCCAACCCACCGAAGGTCGAGCCCGCGACGGTGGTTTGCGCCTCGGCGAGATGGAACGCGATTGCCTCATCGGTTATGGCGCATCACAACTTATTTTGGAGCGTTTGATGATCTCTTCCGATCAATTCGAAGCGCAAGTCTGCACCAAGTGCGGCTTGCTCGGATTCCAGCACCACATCACCCGCAGGAACGCGTGCACGCTGTGCAAAACTGAGGCCGAAGTCGCGACGTTAAAGCTCCCGTACGCGTGCAAGCTCTTATTCCAAGAGTTGCAATCCATGAACATAGCACCTCGGTTATCTTTGACCGAGGCTTAGAAGACATTTAGTAGAACGAATCCAACTGACTTGGACCAACTCTCCACGCCTCGTCGCCTCCAGCTGGCGCCTACATGCGCCCCTACATGCGCCGCACACGTCCGCGCGCGCGGCAGCGCGCGAGCCGACAGGCCGCGGTCGAACCGAACGACATCGCGTCTGCGCATCTAACGCTCGCACCGTCGCATCGTCTCGCGCGCTCCGTCGTCTTCCGGCGACATGAGCGGCGCGTCCAGCGGCAGTGGCTGCAGCGGAACTTCATGCGTTCGTTTCGCGACGAGCGACCGCGATATATACGTTGGGTGCGTGATGACGCGTATAATGCGGCAACCGCACGTCGTGACCGCGCGCCGCGCGCGCGCGACGCGACGCGCGCGTCGAGAGAGCTTTGGGACACGGACGAGCGTTTAAACGAACTTTTACCGACGTTGACTCGACACGCGCTCGAAAAAACGACTGACGACGAGGCGCGACGCGCGCGCGAAACGTAGTTTGGGCATTTACGCCACAATCGCGTTCTTTGGGTTGCTTCTCTTCGGACGCATGCGACACGTGATGCCTATTTATTTCGGACGGTTGCGACTGCGAAATTTGACGAAGCCGCCGCCGCCGTTTCACTCGCGGAAGCGCGATGGTACGACAAAAGACGGCGTGTTTAAGCGTGTGATGCGATACTACTTTGGTTGGATTCCGCACATTTTGCGCGTGGACGATAAGACGCTGATCCAGACGGCGGGGCTGGATGCGTTTGCGTTTTTACGCGTGTGTCAGTTCGGGTTACAATTATTCGTGCCGTTGTCGATTTTTTCAATGATGATTTTGTTGCCTATTCACGTGAACGGGGACGATATGGTGCGCCAACACGCACAGTATATTGTCGCGAAAGTGAACACGACTGCGGAAGTGCCAGGCGGGTTGATCTTAACAACGGTGGCAAACATACCAGGTAAGCAAGGCGTGCTTTGGTTGCACACTGTGGGGATGTGGTTGATGGTCTTATACACGACTTGGCTTCTGAAGCAGCACAGTGCGACGTTTGTGGTACTTAGAACACTTTATTTAACCACTCGCGGCGACACCAATCTGTGGCGAGTGGTGCACCAACCGTCGAACTTCATAGAGCAGTTGCTCGTGCAAGGAACGCAGGCGGGAGCTGAAATCGACGACGATGAATTGCGCAAGATGAAAAGTGCCAATTCAGACGACATTAACGCGGCATGCGATGCGCTGGCGGCGATGGACGAGTATGAAGATGAGCAAAGAGGCTTGTTGAAGCGCGCTGTGGACGTAACTTCACACAAGGCAAAGTCGTTGCTCACTCGCGCGGCGTCGACACGGCTCGTAGACAAGAGGCTTGAAGATAAAGAGCGGCGTCAGAGTTTGCACGAGCTCGACACTGAGCCATCGCCCACGCATGCATATGGCGATACGCTAGCGTCATCGACGGTGAAGATATCACCTTTCGCGAGTACCCCTCATCTATCGCCTTTTGGTGGGCCGACAGCGCGGCGACTTACGCCTCCGCAGGTTGGCAACGTCGCGCAAGGCTTGAAGGGAGCTGGAACTTTGTTCAAGTCGCCCGCATCTGCCGACGCAGACGATCGCCAAATGGCCCGGAGACCTTCGGTACCTGTAACACCGACGCTCGGCCGGGCGTCGACGAGTCAAGCTTCTTCACAACCTGAAAACAAAACAGAGCCGGGACCGGTGACGGAATCACGGCACTTTACTTCGTTTACTTCGGGTGAAAACTCGGACGACCTGGATCTGAATGTCAATCCGCCTGTTTCAGAGCCGCCAGCAGTTGCTAAACGAAGAGAACGACGAAAGCTCCGGATGGGTTCGTTTGGATCGTTGGGAGCGATGCCGGCTTCCGTTAGTCAAACGCTTCGAGAGCACGAGGCGGCGCAGGCGTCTGGTATGCACCGCGTGACTTCTCGCGAAGAAATCGGCACGAAGCAGCTCATGGAAGGTGTTATCAATCAACGAGGGAGTGCTGACAATTTGGCCTGGCTCGTAAGCCCTACGAAATCGCCGCGACGTGGTAAACACAATCGAATGCCTACGATGGAGGACTTGCCTGTGGAGAATATTGCGCTCACTCCAGCTGTGAAGAAAGCGCTCGCGAGAGTAAAGTCTCTCGAAGACGCGGGCGAGGCCGTTCGCTGCGGCGGCCGTGGCAGTGAAGGTGTCCAAATTCGCGCCGAAACATCGATCGCGCACGATTGGTGGGTCGGCCTGGACGTTACGCACCAGTTTAAAGGAACGGGATCCAAACCTAATCCTCGCACTGATGGACGACCACTAGAAGTTCCAGAGCGACAAACGATGGAGGGCGAAGAGCCGAAGAGAAATCTGACATCTTTATTCGACGATCCAGAGTCTCCTCTCAGCGCGACGTCTCCGGTGACGCGGGCGTCCTTGTGCGTGGGCGATTATCTACAAGAAGCTCCGTCGGCGGTGCCCGATGTTGACAGTATACGCACCGTCAACGCGTTTGATACGAACACGAATCAAATCGTGAGTGTCTGGGCGTCCAGCTACACGGTTTTAATCACCGATATTCCATTCGTTCGAGCCATGGGCGAAAATGGCGAAGAGGTGAGAGTACGCGGCTTGCGAGAAGTTGAGGCGACGCTCGAGTATATTTACGGCGATGAGTTCAGAGGCTTAATACCCATCTTTGATCACCGTCCAGCGGATGCGCTTTTGGACAGCCGTGATGAATGTAAGAATATGATAACGAGAATTAGGATGTTAATGGCGCGCGAGGGCATGATACCGGAAACGCAGTCGCCGAAGGCGTTGACGTACAAATTTGGGACGAGACTTTGCGAGGTTGAAAAAGGAACATTGCAATTGGGCCACAACTGGAAAAAATTCAAAAAAGCTTTCGCCGATGTGCTTAGGCCTCCGAAAAATTTGCGTAAGCTCGCGTTGTCAGAGCAGGTTGCGGTTTTGGAAGCGCAGCTCGAAGCAATTGATGAGGCAATCATCTGCGTGCGCAAGACGACTTGGGAAGGGTCCCCGGGACCTTGCGCCTTTGCAGTCTTTGAAAACCAGGTCTCCGCGAGTACGGCAGCGCAGTGTGTTATTTCGCGCGCGTCGCACAGAGTATACCGCGCTCTACCCGCACCCGGTCCGGATGACGTCAATTGGCCGACGCTTCTACACAATTCGACAGAGAACCGTGCCCGAGCGCTCGCTATCTGGCCCTTCATCATAGCTTTGATGATCTTCCCGACCGGTATGTTCGCGACAGCGGTGACCAGTGTGTGTCAGGTGCGCGAAGGAGATGATGTTATCAATAGCGGGGCAGCTTTGGACTGGTATTGCTCGGATGATGCCAAGGTTTACGCCGCGATAATCTCGGGCGTCCTCCCACCGATTATCCTTACGCTCTGGGAAGTTTTTGTCATCTCCTTCTACATGATGTATTTGGTGCAGAGACAAAACGTTCATGTATCGTTAGCCGCTACAGATCGTCGATTTCTACGTTTCTATTGGGCGTGGGGGGCGTTGAACGTATTGCTTGGAGGTATCTTTGGCGGCGCGTTAAGTCTCTTCACGACGACGCTTAGCTCGAGCAACGTTTCGTTGAACGAGGTACAGTTACAATTTGGTCGCGTCTTGCCGCTGAGCAGCAATTTCTTCTTGCTTTTCATCGTTTTCCGCGCAATCTACCTCCCCGTGCAGCGCCTGTTGCTCCCCCACCCGGGATCATTCTGTCTGGCGGCTGATATTTTCTGGTGCGAAAAACGCGGCTCGTGCGCGCGAACGTCGCGAGACAAGACTCGTCTGTACTCTCCACGAGCCGTTCGCATGGGTCGCGAAATCGGCGTCTTTATGCTCATCATGGTCATTGGTTTGACATTCGTTTGCATCGCACCGCTCATTCCACTCGCCGCCGCCTTGTTTTACATCACTAACTTCGTCATCTGGCGTTACCACGTCTTGTACGTGTACGAGCGAGGACACGAATCAAACGGTTCGGTATGGTTCACGTTTACTCAGCTCGTCATCCTGTCTCTCGTCGTCGCCCAGACGTTCTTGTCCTGCGTGCTATTCAGCAAACAGGCGTACATTCAAGGCGCCGTTTTGTACGCCACCGTCCCCTATTACCTCTTCAAGGTCTACAGAAAGTTCCGCGCCGAATTCGGCAGCGCGAGCTCTTGGGCCGTCCCTCTCAGCGAAGCCACTGCGGCGCCGCCGACAGATTTCGGTGGCGAAATCTACACCCATCCCGCGCTTCGCCCCGCCGCCTCGGGATGGTTCCCGGATATCGGCAAGGTCTGGCGCGGTTATCCGGGCGTGACGTCCAAGAACAACTGATTGTAATCAATACACGAACGACGCTCGCTCGCCGTGGTTCGTCGCTAACCAACTGAGGCCCCCAATGCGATTCCCCACAATCGCGCGTGAACGTCTTAAACATGCTCGCGCGAACGCTCGCGTCACCCGCGCGCGTAAACACCCACGCACGATCGATTCGTCGCGCGCGAACGACCGGCGTGCGCCCGCACGCGTCCGCGCGCGTCTCGACCGCGTCGTTCGGGACAGTTGTCCCAGCGTTGGGACGCGACGAACGAAAGACTGTCGTGCCGCCGCGAAGACGCGCGACCGCGCGCGTCGTGCCGCTCGCACGACCGCACGCGCGCACATCCGTCGCGACGCGCGCGACGGAGGCGCGCGAGCACGCGCATCTCGTCGCGTCGGTCGGCGCGCTCTTCGCGCTGGATAAAGGACTCGAGAACGGGCTGAAAGCCGCGGGCGTGAGCTTTCCGAGCGCGCTTATCGGCATGTTCGGGGCGCTGGTGATTTTGATGGTGACGGAGAAACTCGTCGGCGAGGACGCAGCTAATAAACTGAAGAGCACGGTGAGTCCAGCGCTGAATTGGATTACGTCGTGGTTGCCGGTGTTTTACGTGCCGAGCCTGGTTGTGACGCCGTTGGTGCTGACGAAAATCGCGCCGAGCGCCATCGCGAAAGTTTTAGTGATCGTCGTCGTGGGGTTCGTGAGTACGATCGCTTTCAGTGCCACGAGCGCGAACGCGATTCGTGGCATGACTGGGACGACACTTTTGCCGGTGGCGCCCGCGAAGGCGGCGCCGCCGACGGAGGATTACGTCTACAAAATGTGGGGTGGAATTTTGGCCGTCTCCACCGTCGCTGCTCTCGCGACGGGCGCGAATTCGGCGAAAGTGGTGACAATGCTCGCCGCCACGGTGTGTTCATTTCTTGTCGGCAACAGTCCCGATGTTAAGGCGAAGATGAACCCGATTGTGACGACATCGGTTTTGGCCAACGTATACGCGGCAGCGCTCGGTCTCGTGACGGGTGACGGGTGGATGGGTATGCTCGGTCTTTATCGCACCGGGGTTCCGTTTGGACTGAACAACATCGCCGGTCTCGGCGCTGGCGATATCTTGATGACTTTCCTGGGGAGTGTCATCTTGAGCTTTGCGTTCAAGGTGTTTGAGGCGCGGAAAATCATCGCTCGACACGCCGTCGAAATTTTCGGATGCCTCGTCTCTACGTCCATGTTTGCCATGTTTACCACCGCAGTCGCGGGTAAATATCTCGGATTGTCGTCTGCGCTCACTGCCGCGCTCGTTCCGCGGTCGGTGACCGTGGCGCTGGCAATTCCGGTCACGACGCTTTTGGGACATCCGGAGATGGTGAGCGTCACCGCAGCAGGCGTCGTTCTCACCGGTCTCATCGGTAGCTCTCTGTGCATCTCAATTCTCAACAAGGTTGGTGCGAAGGATCCGATCACCAGAGGTCTCGCTACGGCGGCTTCGGCGCACGGTTTAGGTACCGCCGCGCTCGTGGGTAGCGAGCCGAATGCGTTGCCGTACTGCGCGCTCGCTTACGCGCTCAGCGGCATCATCTCCAGCGTCCTTGTCGCCGTGCCTTTCATCCAAGCCGCGCTCATCGGTATCATCGGTGCGGCATAGACACACAATAAGTTAATAATACAACACAGGCAACTCGATTTGTTAATATACAGATTCTATTTTCCCAAGTTTTGCATCGGCGGCAGGTCGAGGTCTATTGTCTCACGGCGCCGGATGACGTAAAAGTCTAGCGGTACATCCTCACACTCTTCTTCAATCCCGACGCATAGGATACTATTAGAAATACCGTGATGCGTCTCGACGCGCCACGCGCGCTCATCGAGCAATTTCTGGAAGCTCGCCGCGCCCCCTCGCGAGTGCGGTGCCGGATTGACGACGATGGCGAGTCCATCCGGAGCCAGGTATCTATCGAGGGCGCGCAACACACCGGGAGCCATGGACTCTTCGTGCACGACATCCGTACCTATGATGACGTCAAACGTTCTCGCGCCGTGTCGCGCGCAGAAATCTTCATCGGCGTTCCAATCGAGCGTCTCGCATCGAACCGAGCGATTTCGCAAACTGTCCTGCTTCGACGCGTTGTACATCGTATTTCGAACCGCTTCCGCGTCAGCGTCGGTCAACACTACGTCCCATTTCCCATCGCCGATCTGCGCCGCGAACGCCATGCCCGCGATGCAGTTTCCGCCACCAATCTCTAAAAACCGCCTCGTCGCTCCCGCGAACGTGTCCGCGAACCATCGCGCAACTTCGGCCCTTGAAAACCATCTTCCGAGAACTAAACAACTGTGCCAGACCATCGCCGACACCGTTCGATCGTTTCGCACGCGCAATCTCAAACTCAACGGCCGCCACTGCGAGCCCACGTGCGCCGCGACCCACGTCGCCTCTTGCGCGCGCCCGAACGCCGGCCACGCCGCCCCCGGCGGCGGCTTCGAGCACGCCTCGAACACCTCCGACGCGCTCGCTCGCACCTCGCTCGACGATCCATCGCCATCGATCACGCGCATCAGGCTCTGATCGACGCACCCGATCGCGCGCGTCCACTCCTCGTCGTCGTCGACGCGTCTTCGCATCTCTCGCAGGCACTCGAGCTTTTCCTCGTCTGTCCCGACGCGCAACGTCCGTCCCCACGCGCGCGCGACCGCCGTTCGCGCGTCCGCCGCGTCGCTCGCGTCGTCGTCTCGCGGCAGCACGAGCATCGCGCCCGCGCGGCGCCCGCGCGGCGCCCGCGCGGCGCGGAATGTGGCGAAAAGTGGCGAAGCGCCAAAAGTCCAAATGTCGGCGGGACGCTTTCGCTGGGACATCGCTCGGGACGGACGCCGCAGAGCGCGACGCGCGCGAACGAGCGCGAGCGAAAGCTTCCACGCGCGAAAACACGACGCGCACCGTCGATCGACGCGCGCGAATCACCGAGCGGCAGCGCGCGCGCGCGCGTGCGATTCGAGTCGGATAAAAGATCGAACCATGAGTGACGGCGCCATCATGGATAAAATCGCCGCGATCGAGCTGGAGATCAGCCGAACGCAGGTGAACAAGGCGACGAGCTCACACATCGGTTCGCTTCGCGCGCGGTTGTGTAAGCTGCAGCGAGAGCTGGTCGAGCTCGCGGGACCGAAGGGTGGACCCAAAGGCGAGGGCTTCGACGTCACGAAGACTGGGGACTGTCGAGTGGGATTGGTAGGGTTTCCGTCCGTTGGAAAGTCGACGCTGTTGACGAAGTTGACGGGGGTCTTTTCAGAGGCGGCGGCGTATGAGTTCACGACGCTGACGTGCGTGCCGGGAGTGGTGAGTTTTAACGTTCGCGGTCGAGCTCGGCGACGAAGGACTGACGACGATTTTGCTTCGACTCGATAGATTAAATACAGAGGCGCTCGCATTCAGTTGCTCGATCTTCCCGGTATCATCGAAGGCGCGAAGGATAACAAAGGTCGCGGTCGACAGGTGATTTCCACGGCGAGAACGTGCGACGTGATAATCATCGTGCTCGACGCGTTGAAGCCGTTTACGCACCGCAAATTAATCGAACACGAATTGGAGGGTGTGGGCATACGCTTGAACAAGAAACCGCCGGCGATCACTTTTAACAGGAAAGAAAAAGGTGGGATCGCGTTCACGCCTAACCCCAACGGGAAGACAACCTTCTTGGACGAAGAGACGGTGAAGAGCATTTGCGCCGAGTACAAGATTCACAACGCCGACGTCAAGCTCTTCGCGGATTGCACGGATGAGGAATTGATTGATGTCATCGAGGGTAACCGCATCTACACCCCTGCGGTGTACGCGGTGAATAAGATGGACTCCGTTTCGTTGGAAGAATTGCAGCTCATGGATGACATGAAGCACTACGTCATGACGTCTTCTGAAAAAGAGTGGAACTTGGACGGTTTGTTGGAGAAGGTTTGGGAGTATCTCGATTTGATTCGCGTGTACACGATGCCGCGAGGTACGCAGCCGAACTTCGACGAACCAATCATTCTGCACAAGAAGAATTGCACGGTTGAAGATTTCTGTAACAAGTTGCACAAGACGATTATTCGCACGTTCAAGCACGCCTTGGTGTGGGGGACGAGCGTGAAGCATCGTCCGCAACGCGTGGGTAAGGAGCACGTGCTCGAGGACGAGGACGTCGTTCAAATCCAAAAAACGCACGGAACCTAATGGATATGTTGTCTTAGAACCTAGATACCCTATTAATTTCACCTCTACTAAAACGTCCAACTGGCGAACACTGCTTCCGCGCGTTCGTACATCATCGCGAGTTGTCGTGCCTCGTCGATCTCTGCCTTCGTCGGCATCGAAAACGGCTTGACTTGTTCAGCGAATAGCTTCTTTGCAAACACACCACGATGTGCGCTCGATGGTGTCCTCGGCGCGCCGTTCGCGATCGGTACTTTGTGCGCCACGGTCTTCGGCGCCGTTGGCGTCTTTGGCGATGCTGCGGTTCGCGTGGGCAGTTGCGTTCGCATCAAACGTTCATCAAACGTCACACGCGCACCGTTCATTCGACCTGGCGATAGTAGCGCAGCTACTAAATCGTCTTCGTTTTCTATTTGTTTCGGCTGACGCGGGGAAACCATCGGAGGCGTCTTTATGGCTGATTTCATTGGCCGCTCGGGAGACGCCGACTCGAGTCTGCACACCTCGACATCCGCGTCTTTCAGAGCTGACACCGGCTTTGCGGGCGAAACCACGTGACGCACGGTGTGAAGTTCATTTATTGCCTTAGCTCGCTCGTCCGCGGCTCCGTCGCGATTTGCCCTCGCGTCACTCCGCTCGTCCAGCGGCCGGTCGCGCGGCTGAGGCGGCGGCGACACCACGACGATGTCATCCATCGAATCCTCAGCCCATATATCAGCGATCTCCGACGCGCACGCGACCGCATTAGCACGCATCGCCTCATCGTGCACGTGCGCATCACTTTCATCCGCCGTCGTCGGTTCCATCTCCGTGGCTTCCTCCTCCGTCGCGCGTTTCGAAGGCCGCAACGCCGCGCTCCACTCGTCCTCGTCCTCGTCCTCCGCGACTTCCTCCGCCCGCGTCGACTCTGACTCCACCACAACCTGTTCCTCATCGTCATCCTCATCCGCAGTAAAACTCACAAACGTCTCCACGACCTCTCGCGCGGCATCCTCGCTCGCCTCATCCGCGTCCTTCGTCGCCGTCGTTTCGATCGCCGTCGTCTCCTCGTCGCTCGCGCGCGCGTCTCCCGGCTCCTCCACCGCCGCCTCTCCGCCTTTGTTCGCCTCACCCGCGCTCCTCCACATCGTCAGCGTTACGTACGCTCCATCAAATTTCCCCCCAGTCAGCATCACGCACTGTTCGCGTCCGGAATCGAGCGCCACGTCTCGCAGCGGCGTCTCGGCGCTCCCCATGCACTTGTGTCCCCCGTGCCGCTTGTCCCACACGCTCACCCGCACGACGTCGTCCTCGAGCGCGTCGCGCGCGGACGAAAACGTCAAACGTCCCGCGGCGTGCCAGTCCGGTGCGCCGCGCGTGCGTTTAGAGCGGGTTTTGAAGCGCGCGCCCGCGCATTCGACGACGCAGAGCAGTCGCAGGATGCGCAACGCGCTCGAACTTTTGACGTTTCGCGCGCCGTGGACGACGACGTTGAGGCAGCCGTGCGGCGTGGGAGACGATACGAGTCGCGTTGCGTCCGGCGGCATCGCGCGAGGGCGCGCGCAGGGCGCGCGTCGGCGTGTGGAGCGATGCAATTTCGTTTGGATTCTAGTATTGGGACTACAGACGCGAGACAAACGCGCGTCGCTATGATCGCGGCGCTGACGACGCTCAACTCCACGTCGTGGCGTGGTAGCAGTTTAAGATGGGTTTCGACCCCGGGGGCATGAATTGCGTCTCACCTAACCCGCGCATGTTCCAATCCTTGTCCTTACCGACGACGCACATCTTGCCCAACAGCCACGCGTCGATCATGTCGGCGCCCTTGTGGCTGATGTATTCCTGTACTTTGCGCACGAAATTGTCGGTGATGACGTAAGATTGTAACCCCGCGACGGCGTTCCATTTGTTCCACTTGTATAAGTGCACGTCAACGGGAGTGCCGTCGTCGCCGTGGCCTTTCCACTGGTCCACCAAGTCGCCGCCGGGGGTGTTACCAAACGAGAACAACAATAAATCCGCGTCTTCGGGTAAGCGATCGATCGCATTCTGCGCCTCAGCGAAGGGTAGATCGGTTTGTTGCACGCCGTCGGACTCAAAAATCAGCGCCTTCTTCAACTTTTGCTCCTTGACAAGCTGCCATTGGAACAAGTGGGCGTACATGCAACCGACGTGATGCGCCAACCGTCGCCACTCCACGGGCAACCTGCCATCCTGCGTTTGTTTACTCAACTCGATGATTTGCACCCACGGCAGCTCGGCGAGGACGTTGCCGTGCTGGGCGGCTAACGTACGAATATCTTTCACCGCATACTCCACCAAGTGCGTGTTATCCGGCCACGCCGTGGCGTCGACGCCTTTAGAAACCGTCACCAACCGCTTCAGCGTCTCCGGCTCCAACCCCGTTCTCACGCGCATGCGTTCCAAGCTATCCTTCATCTGCGTTTCGTCATCCGTCGTGCCGACAGAAACGAAAAATATCGGCGTATTCAATTCGGGCGTTCCGAACCGCGCCATGACCGACCGACCGCGCTCGAGCGACGACCCCAGGCCCGCCAACACCCCCGATCGCGCGCGACCGCCCTGTCGTCCCGTTCGAAGCGTGCGTCCGAGGGCGTTCACCGCGCCGCCGCGCACGCCGAGTGACGCGACGACGTTGGTCGTGCTCAGCATCAGGAACGCGGCGGCGAAGACGCCGAGCGTGAGCAAGACGACGACGGTTTTGAATCGATCCTTGCGAATGCGCTGGGCGACTTCGTTTTCATCGCGCATGAGCGCGTCTGTGGCGCGCGCCTTGCGCGCGCCCTGCGTAAACGTCTCCATGGAGAGTCTTCGAGCGTTTGGGCGCGAGAGATGGGACTGCGTGCGCGTTTGTTGCGAGCGGACGAGTGAAGACGAGTTATAGTGTTGGAGTTCGCGTTTCTTTTTCTTACAGTGCCATCGAAGTCAATGACTGCCCTCTAGGATTGCGTCGATAATGTAATCCAACTTAGGTTTCTCTTGGCGTGCCACTATTTCTTGATCTTGCTCGTGTTGTCGCCACATGTTGCTCAAATGAGATGGGCGTAGATGGTACCATTTTTTCGCCAAATCGACGTTTGTCCGGGCGTTGGCGGCGAAAACGTTCTTACCGCGCGCGTCGTCTGCTAAAATCGTTTTCCACTTGCCACTGCCAAACTTTTCCACGCCCTCGATCAGGGCGGTCTCTTCCTCGGGCGTCCAGTTCTTCGGGCGTCCACGCGCGCGTCTTGTTGTTTGTCTCTCGTATTTTCTCTTACGAGTTGGGGATTGCTTGACACTGGTCTTCACTGGCTGGAGTCGATTGACGCGGGGCACGAGGTAATTGCCAGGCGTCGCCTCGATTTCGATTTCGTCGTACTCGTCGTCGGAGCCGGTTAAAGGTGGGCGCGCGTGTGCTGCTCTCACCGACACCAGTCGTTGTGCCTTCGGATACACTTTTCCTTGCCGTTTGAGCGGAGCCGGTTGTATTGTCTGCGTCGGCGCCGGAGACGGCTCCGTCGGCGCCGGAGATGGCTCCGGGTCTTCATCTTCATCTTCGTCGTCGTCTTCGTCATCTTCGTCAGTATACGAGCCCGTATGCACTTGCGTCGGAGATGGCTCCGGGTCTTTGTCTTTGTCTTCATCTTCGTCTTCGTCTTCGTCATCTTCGTCAGTATACGAGCCCGTAGGCACTTGCGTCGGCATTATTTCTTCTTCTGATTCGTGCTCGCTGGGGGGCGTGTCGTCTTCAAGAGTTTCTACTTCGTCTGTACGTCTTTCTTCTACGTCGTCGATGGTTTGCGACGCCGTGATCCGCGATGACTTGCCGAGCGGTGATTTGCCGAAGGGTGATTTGATGAACGCTGGCGCGTCCACCGATTTGCGCACCCACGAAATAGTCTTCGACAGCAAGGCGCCTAATCGTCCCGGAGACGAACGAGGTTTGGCCGGAGATGCTTCTTCTGAATGAACTCGCTTGGTCGATGGCGACGAGACGAAAGCGTCCGCGTTCGTCTCGGCTCGGCGCTTCACGCCACGCGCGCCGACGTCAACCCACTCGCGCACGCCATCATCACGCTTACCCAGCGTGAACCCTGGCTTTGCGCGCGAAGGCACGTAATACGAGTTCGCCAAGTGCTCCTGCACCGTCGTCAACGTCGTCGCTTTCCCGCAAAGCTCGGCGCGCAAGAGCTCGAGCGCCTTTTTCACCAACGCGCGCGACGGCTCGTCCCACTCCTCAACCTCGCACAATCTGTGATAACGATCCGCAGCCTCGCGCGTCCACGCGTCCTCGATGCGATCCAAGTGCTCGTCCACGTCCCGACCGTGGACGCCGAGCAAAGCGTCCTTCCACTCCTCGACCACCCGTCGCGTCGCGTCTCGCGGCGTCTCGTCGCGCGCCGAACGGCGCTCATCGAGCCCTTCGCACGCCTCCCGCATCCCCAGCACCTCGATCGCTCGATCCGCCGCCTTCACGTACGCCCGAAACGCCTCCGTATCCTCGCCGATCAAATCCTCCTCGTCGCCGTCGTCCTCCTGAAAGCACGCGTCTCTCGCGCGCGCCATCGCGTCTCGATGCGCCTCCAGACTCTTCTCCGTCTCCTCTCCCTCCGCCGCTTCGATCGCCGCGATCGACGCGCTCAGCAGAAAAAAATGTCGCACGCGCTTCCGCGCGCGCGCCGCCCGCGCGCCCTCGCCCGCGAGTCCCACCGGCAGCAGGTTTCGCAGCGTCGTCGCGTCGACGCCCGCGCTCGCGAGCTCTTCGATCGTCCAGAGCATCGCGTCGCGCGTCGGTCGCGCCGTCGCGCGCGCGTCGCGGGTCGCCATCGTCGCCATCGCGTCGATCGTCGCGATCGCGCGTCGTCGTCCGCGTCGCGTCGTCGTCGCCGCGGTCCGCGCGCGATGGTTTGAATCTCTCGCGTCGTCGACGCGGCGAGGTCGATCGCGGCGATCGAGGCGACGTGACGGTTCGCGTTCTCGGGGCGACGATTCGCGTGGATTGGGTGATTGGGTGATTCGATACAGCGGCGCGCGCGACGGCGATGCTGCGACGATGCGCGAGGACGGCGCACGAACGCCCGATCGCGTGCGCGTCGTGCGTCGCGATCGCGACGACGGCGTGCGCGCTCGCGTCGTACCTGGGCGGCGCGATGGAGTTTCAAGCGCCGAGCGAGCGCGAGTGGGTCATCGCGAGGGATGGGATCACGAGCGTCGCGGACGCGGCGCGGATGGCGATGAAGACGCTGGACGGGTGCGCGCGACGAGACGAGAGCGCGTGATCGAGGACGAAGCGGGAGGGGGTCGAACGAGGGAGATGAGGGAGGTCGAGGCGCGGCGGTCGGCGTCGTCGAGGCGAGGCGAGACTGACGAAACGCGCGTCGGCGGCGCGAACGCAGGTACGCGTCGAATGGAAGCGCGGCGACGGCGCACCAGACGCGCGAGAGGTCGGAAGAAAATGCACGCGGGACGTTTATGTTTCAGTGGGAAAGCTCGGTGCGCGGAAAGAGTGTGTTTACGAGAGAAAACTTGCTGGCGATGCGAGACGTGGAAGCCATCGCGCTCGCCAGGTACGAAGATTTTTGTCAAATCGAGTACGATGAGCTCGGCATCGCGCGCGGATGTGTGCCGTATCTCTCGCCGCTGACGTATTTCTTCGATCAAGATGGAACGATGGTCGACGACGTCGACGCCGTTGTGCGGGACGTATTCGCGACCAATTTAAGCGCGTTTGGATATTTTCTAGGCGATTTCGACTCGACCGCGGCGACTGTCGGAATCACGCGCGCCAAGTATCCCGTTGGGACACCGTTTCGTGGATTCGTGAGTTCGAGTGACAGACCGGATGAACAAGAGGCGATGCTCGCTTCGTTTCTTGACCCCATCGAGACCGCGCTGTTTCGTCGATACGGCATGCGAGGGAGCTTCGTCAGCTCTCCTTACATGACGTCAACGCGCGAACGCGCGAAGGGGGCTACTTTGATCACCCGTTGGGATGCTGAATTCTTGCGTGAGCGCGACTCAGCCCGAGTGATTGCGAGCGACTTGGCCTGGGCCATTGCCTCGATCGCCGCGGTGTGGCTGTACATGGCGTTCAACACGAGATCTCTGTTCATCGCAACGTGCGGCATGTTTGAGATTCTCGTGTCCTTCCCGATCGCGTTGCTCATCTACCGTTTCATTTTTCGCATCCCATACGTCGGAAACATTCAAGCGCTCAGTATATTCATTTGTCTCGGCATTGGTGCCGATGATGTTTTCGTGTACTTTGATGCGTTTCGTCAGAGCGCGACGGAAGCGGAAGTCGGCGATGCTCTCTTCGACCGCCTGATGTACTCCACCGACAGGGCGTCGAAAGCCATCTTCGTGACGTCTTTCACAACAACAGGAGCGTTTTTAGCCACAGCGTGGTCGCCGATAACGCCACTGGCGGCTTTTGGGATAGTTTCGGCGACGATGATCGCTGTATTGTTCGTCGTAAACGTGCTCTTGTTCCCAGCCGCTCTCGTGCTTTTTGCACGATACTTCGAGAACATGACGTGGCGCCAATTCTTGCCGGCGAGCAAAGAAATCAACGAAAGTGAGATCGTCGAATCAAAAGAACTCGGTCGTGTTGAACGATTCTTCCACGGGCCGTTCTATCAAACGCTCAGGCGGCCATTCGTACGATTCGTTACGATCGGTGCGTTCACGGCTATGTTCATCGTCGCGGCACGATTTTGCGTGCGTCTTGAGACACCCTCCAAAATCGAGCGCTGGTACTCATCGAAACACCTCGTACAGCAGTTTAGTGATCGCGACCAGACTGCCTTTTTGCGTTCAGACGACGACTTGGTTGTGGCTGTGGACGTGTTCTGGGGCTTGCTCGGCGTGGACATGTCGAGCGTTTCGCAATGGGATTTGGCGTCGAGGGGCAGATTGCAATTGGACGAATCTTTCGACGTTTCCGCAGAGGTATCGCAGGTACACATTTTGAATAGCTGTCTCACGCTTCGTCACGCGAGCTGCTCTTCGAGAGGATGTAGAGATGGTCGACTCACGCGCGACGTGGATTGTTTCATGGAGGCGTTTCGCGATTACGTGGGCGAAGAAAACTTTCCAGTTCCTCGAGACAGCTTCCTCGACGAGCTTTGGGAGTTTCGCTCGTCGTCGGTGGGATCACGATACGCGCATCAAATTGGATTTCGACCAAACAAAAACTCTGGTGAACCCGAATTATTTTTTGTGAAAGTATCCACGAAATCGACCCTCATGCATCAAGCGCCAGCGAGCGTCTCTCGAGGGGTGCACGACGAATTCGAAGGTTTGATCCGAAATTTGAATGAAGTCGCCCCAGACGGCGTAAAGAGCGGGTCACAAACTGCATACGTCGCTTGGACATGGATGCGAATGCAAGAGACGTTGGTGGATAATACATTTCAAGGAATTAGCATCTGCTTTTGTATGGCGTTTGTCGTCTTATGCATCAGCACGGGGAACGTGTTGGTCGCGTCCATTTGTTCAGTGAGCGTCGCCGGCGTCGTGGTAAGCGTGCTTGGGATCGGCGTTTATCGAGTCATGCACTGGAGTTTAGGGATTCGCGAAACTATTGCGGCGGTCATTCTCATCGGCCTCAGCGTGGATTACGGCGTGCATTTAGGAAACGCTTACGTCGAGGCGCCGGCGGCGATGAAGTCGAGAGGCGATCGAACGCAATACGCGCTCGCAACGATGGGCGTGTCGATCGTCGCCTCAGCGGTGACGACTGTTATAAGTGGTTCGATCCTTTGGCTATGTACCCTACAATTTTTCGCGAAATTCGCGTTTTTGATCACCACGACAATCGCGAGCTCTCTCGTGTGGGCGCTCGTCTTCATATCGCTTCTTTTAATCACGCTCGGTCCCGAGGGCGAAGACTGGAAGCTCAAAACTATATGCGGTTGGATAGGAGAACGCGCGTGTATCATGTTGGAAAAGTTAAAGAATTCAAGGTTGGAAGAAAGTAGTAGAACGCGCGGTTCTCGAAAGTAAAAGTGAAGGAGGTATTTTATCAAAGCAGCAAATCATCGATCGGTAGCGCATCAATCATCTCGAATACTCGTTTCGTCACGAACACGCGCGCTCACAAATGTTCCATCGACTCTGCGTACTGTTTCAGAGTCGCCTTCATTCCTTCGATAATGCGCACGCATTCTGTCACCCGACGAATCACGTAGGAAAAGTAATCGGCGTCGCCGTCCGCGTACACTTTCTTCAAGATGTTCATCGTTACCGTGGGCACAATTTCATCGCTGCCGATGTCGTCACAAAATTTTGCCAGTAAAATGCAAATGATGGCCTTCGCGATCACGCTGCTTTCGAAGTAACACAGTGCACTTGCATCGTACAACACCGTCGTCGTCAGAAGCTCGGCTTCTCTCAAGATGGCGATTCTCATGTCGATATCGAAACCGTCTCGCTGCGGCCAAACTAACCCTTTGCAGTCGACTAACCGAAAGAAGATCGGGACGAAACAAAGCGGCGTTATACGCGAGACTTTCCACTTCAACTCCCGAAGGACGATGGCTTCCATCTTCTTCAGCGATGCGAGGTCAAACGAGATATCGTTCGACAGCTGCAATCTCGTACCCACACTATTTCGAAGATTGTTCGCGGGTTCTTCGAATTTGCAAGCGATGAACAGACAGGCCGCCGACAGCAACTGATACAGCCAAAATGAATCGTTTCCGATCTGGTATCCGCTCGTGGTCAAGAAATAGTCCATGTATCTAACCGCCAGCGACGCTGTGACGACGGAAAAATCATTCATGATGCCGCTTCGAACGATGCCTTCGACCAATCTGTAGCGCACGTGTTGGACCGCGCGCAGTCTTGAGTTATAGTCCTCACGCGTAACTCGCCCCCACATCTCATCGTTCTCCGCTCTTTCGCGCGCGAGCATGTTTGCACACGTTATTGTCTGATCGATAGCGCTGAAATCGCACGTACACGTGATGGCGTGTTTCAAGCACGCGCGCGTCGTCGATCCCGTCGCCGAGGCCCACCCGAGACGCAGCTCGCCCACCTTCAACACTTCGGCCGCGCCCTCGTCCAACGCGAGGTCAACGCGCGTCGTCGCGGTATCGTTATGATTCGCGCGCTGACACGCCTGCGCGGACGCGAGCGGCTCGCGCGTGGGCGCGTCGAGTGCGTTGTCTTCGCCGCCGCGCGCCGCTGGCGCCGAGGCTCTCGAGTCCGTTTCAGAATTCTCAAACGTGCGCAAATCCGTCATCAACGCGCGAACGCCGCCTTGAAGCGCGTGAGAGACACGTACTAACAAATGAGTGCGTCCTCGCGCGTCAAGCGCTGACGACCTTCGGATGGACGTGCGAGGCGAGGAGTGACGTTTCTCCAGCTGTGCGTCGAGAACGGTTTCGCGCGCGGCGAGACGGGCGTCGAGAACATGGAAGTGTTCGAACGGCGTGGTTTCATCGCAATTAATGGCAACTTTATTACATCATGAATATGGTATGAGTGCTAATACAGCGTGTTGTGTGCGGTGTACGCGGGCAAATGCTGCCTGCGATTAATTCAATCCGACTGAATCCCATCGAGATTTAGTGTGTTTCTGTTTGGCGGAGCCGAGCTCGCTGGCCAGGGACGCGATGACTTCGTTCTTGCGCGCGAGCGATTCCTGGAGGAATCGCATCTCGCGCTCCAAAATAGCTTCGACATCGCGCGAGCGTTCGTTGCGCTTGTTCTCCGAGTACGGCGCTTGATCGTGGAAAGATCGATCGAAGCGCTCTGTCGGGCTTGATCGACCCCAAGCAGGTCCCGCGGAGTTGTACGCGCGTGGATCGTCTCGCGGCGCGTGGAACTCTTCTAGCGGCGTCGACAACGCCGGTTCGTCACGCGCAAAACGCGGCGGAATGGACAACGGAGGTCCATCCCACTTTCGCGGCGTCTGCGGCGATATCGCCGAGAACCTCTTCTCGTACGCGGCGATGATGGACTCCAAACTCGCCGTGTGCTCCTTGTGCGTCTGGCAAAGTTCATACATTTGCTTTTGATGCCTGTGGCGCTCGATCTCGTACTTATCTTGACGCTGCACAAGCGCCAAGATTGTGTCGTTGAGTCTCTGAAGTTCGCTTTGCGTCGATTGCTCGCGAACGCTCGTCGCGTTTTCGCGCTCGTCGCTTCCGCCGGAGAGCGTACGCTTCTTGCCGCTCGCTTCCGCGCGGGCGGTGTCGTCGAAAGTCATCGGGCGCGTCGCTGGCACCGCATCTGCAGCTCCAACGCGCTCGGAAACGTGGTACTCGCCGCGCGACAACTTGGCTTCGAGGTCGCGCAGGCGCTTCTCCACCGCGGTGAGCTTCGCCTCTGACTTGGGCGAGCCCGTCGCGTCGCTCCTGACCGATGGACTTCGGGTCGCTTCCCGCGCCTTGCGGCGTTTTGACGGCATCGCAGACGTCGTACGATGCGTGGCGGCATGCGTGGGGTGATCGATATCGTTGAGCGCATCCCAGAACAGCATGTCGTCGTGCGCGTCGCCCAAGAAATCTGAGCTGTCAAAAATCGTCCCCGGCATCTTGAGCGCGCTGAACGGCGACATCCCTGGCGCGGGGTTCGGCGTCTTTTGACGATCGGGCGACGGCGTTGCCTTGAGTCCCTTGGCGGCGAGAACTTCCGCCGCGCGCTTCAGCGGCCGAATCGGCGTCGTCGCGCGCTCGGCCACCTCCGCCACCGTCGGCGTCTTCTTCGCCTTCTTGAAATCCGCCGTCGACTCCTTTCTCGACAACGCCGAAAGTTTCGTCGCCGTCGCCGCCGCCACAGCCTCCAAATCGCCTCTTCGCTGGATCCACGTCGGTGGTTCGAGGAACTCGCTCGCCTTGATCGCGTCGCCGCGCGCTAAAGAAAACGCGGGAGGCAGCGACTGCAAGGGCGGATGCCGCGCCGCGCAGGCTGGGTTCTCGTCCGCCGCGAAATCCAGCGCGTCTTCCGGTCGACCCACGCCCACGACTCTTCGCTCCATGACGACTTCTTTCTTTCGCGACTTGCGCTTAACGCTGACGTGGGCGTAGCCGTACACCTTGCGCTCGAGATAGTCTTGAATGTACATGTCCGCCTGAATCCCGCGCGCGCGCGAGTTCGACTTGGCGAACAACGCCTTCGCCCCGAACAAATCCTCAAACCGCACGTACGGTTCGTCCGCGTCCGCGTCCTCGCCCGCCTTCCGCGCCGTTCTCCCTCCCCTCTCGTCGCCCCTCGACCGCATCGTCACCTCCCCCGTCTCCCCGCTCGACGTCTCGCGATCGCGTCCTCGTCTCGCGTTCACCTCCCCCATCCCGCTCGTCGCCCGTCCCTCGCCCGCGCCTCTCTCCATCGTCTCTCTTCGCGCCTCCCCGTCGTCCCGCGCCGCCGTCCCTCGCCTCGTCGTCGTCTCGCCCGCGTCGCCGCCGCGCTCGCCGTCGCGCTCCCGTCCCGGAAACTCGTACGCGTCCTCCGGTTCGCGCGCGATGTGTTTCGTCGCGTGCGACACCGCCCGCGCGATCGTCGCCGGGTCTATCTTTATCTCGCACGTCACCGCGTCGCGCGCCGTCGACGTCGACGCCATCGTCGCGCGACGTTCGATCCTCGCGCGTCTCCGACGCGCTCGAATGAACGTCTTTCGTTTCCGCGTCGCGTCGCGCGCCGTCTTCGCGTCCCGTCGCGCGACGCGTCGCGCGCGAATCGCGAATTCGCGCGCGTCGCGGCGACGCGTCGCGTCGCGTCGCGCGGCGCGGCGCGCGCGTCGAGGCGCGTCCTCCCGCGCGTCGAGGTATCGGTCGGGTGTCCGAGCGCTCGGAACGGACACGCGCTTCGGAACGGATGCTTTTTTTATGTATCACGGTGCTGGAAGCGTAGACGACGCGTATTGAAGTATACGTACTAGCTATAAAATATTGTATAAAATGATACATATGTAAGTATAGAAAAACGGTATACGCGTCCTCAGTGCGATGTACACCGCGCGACGCATAAATCGCGCGCGCGCGCGCGCCGCCGCCGCGCCGGCGAGGCGACCGCCGGCGGCCCGCGAACCGCGGCGCGTAGGCGCGATGGGCGGCGGAAAGGCGAAAAAAGTGAGCGCCACGGGGCGAGTGATCCCGAAGTCGACGCTCAAGGCGAAGCGAGGGACGACGCGGTCCGCGTCGTCGCGATACGTGACGCGGAATCAAGCGCTGCATCGACTGCAGCTCAAGCTCGGGGACTTTCGAAGGCTGTGCATACTGAAGGGGATTCACCCGCGCGAGCCGCGAAGGAAGCACCAGGGGCAGGGGAAGACGTATTATCACGTCAAGGACATCGCGTTCTTGCATCACGAGCCGCTGTTGGAGAAGTTTCGGGAGTTGAGGGCGTACGCGAGAAAGCTGAAGCGGGCCAAGGCGAAACAAAATTACGTAGCGCTCGATCGGTTGAGGGATAACACGCCGCGGTATGAGCTGAGTCATTTGGTGCTGGAGCGGTATCCGACGTTTAAGGACGCGCTGGGGGATCTGGATGACCCGATGGCGATGTGCGCGCTGTTCGCGGTGCTGCCGACGGTGAATCGGCACGACATCGCGCCCGAAATCGTGGAGAAGTCGGAGCGTTTGAGTCGAGAGTTTAAGTCGTTTTGCGTGCGAACGCACGCTTTGCGAAAGGTTTTTATTTCTGTCAAGGGGATTTACTACGAGGCGGAGATTCAAGGAGAAAAGATCACGTGGCTCGAGCCGCACGCGTTGGCGCAAACCATGCCCGAGGACGTGGACTACCGCGTCATGCTCACGTTTCTCGAGTTTTACCACGACTTGATGTCGTTCGTGAACTTTAAGCTGTACAAAGACGCTGGATTGCAATATCCACCGACTTTGAACGAGGAGATGGACGACGCCGCGGCGGGTCTGGCTGCCGTCGTGCACAAGCTCGCGAAGCAAGCCGACGCGGCGAACGCGCGCGCGCTGCCGGCGAATAGCGAAGCGGCGCGCGCCGTAGAATCGCGTGCGCAATCCCTCAAGGAAAAGCTCGCGTTGATCGCCGAACATCAAGACGAAGAAGAAGACGACGACGAAGACGCGCACATGGCGAACGATGACGACGAAGATGGCGGAGACGAAGAGATGACACCCGAGCAACGCGAGTGCGCGCGACTCTTCGACGGTCTCGTCTTCTTTATCAATCGCGAGGTTCCGCGTAACATGATGGTCTTCATCATCAAATCTTTCGGTGGCGAGGTGTGCTGGGATGGCGACGGTTCCCCGTACGACGCCGATGACTCGCGCATCACGCACGTCGTCATAGATCGCCCGACGAAGAACATGAAGCTGAATCCCAAAGTCGTGTACGTGCAGCCGCAATGGGTGTGCGATTGCGCCAACTGGCGCGTGCTCATTCCGCCCAAAGACTACGCTCCCGAATGCGAGCCACCGCCTCACTTGAGTCCGTTCGTCGGCGCCGATGACGATGGGTACACGCCCGAGTACGCCAAGACGCTGTTGAAGCTCCAAGAAGAGACGCGCGCCATTAAAAACGGCGTGCCGATGATCAAGGTGCTCGACGACGCGGACGCGGAAATGGACGAAGAAGCGGAGGCCGCGGCGGAAGAGAAGCGTTACAGAAAAGAACTAGAAGCGGAAATAAAGGGGGTTTCGTACTCAAAGTCTTTGGAGAAGAAGGACGAGGACGAGGACGAGGACGAGGACGAGTCGGACGACGACGCCTCGGACGACGACGCCTCCGAAGACGAGGACGCCTCGGACGAGTC
>MDSW01222878.1_pt1 | contig 34550 bp, 27 predicted proteins | sample 811171 | NCBI WGS metagenome assembly MDSW01 (sample SAMN05326641, study PRJNA326480) | marine metagenome | isolation source: seawater | place: Atlantic Ocean: North West | collected 2012 | reverse complement strand
TACGAAGCATTGGTATTTGGTTTATGGCTAAGTATTACTGCTCCGACAGAAGAGAAGTCTAAAGAATGTGTTAAGATGGCAGAATCTATAAGTGCAAAGCTAACTAAAGAAGAAGTTGAGAGAGCTAAAGCTGAAGCGGAACGGCACGTTAGGTGGCACGAATAACGAGGAACAAGTATGAACCTTTGGGAAGAGAAAATAAATATCGGCAGATCAATCTATGAGATCGGGTCAGGCAAGACGGTTACTCTGCATTACAACGAAGATACAACGGAAGATGATGTTATCCCAGACCCTCCCAGTGAGCTATCTGATTATGGTTACATGGTTTCTTGTGAGAAAAATAATTACTATCCAAGTATCCAAGGCGAGTTGCGTATAACAGGTGACACAGTAAGTGCTAGTGTTGAGGTTGAGGAATCGGGTGAATCAATGGCCAAGTGGTACGCAGAAACATTGATAGGTAAGATCGAAGAACAAATGAAAGAGAAAGAAGAAGCATGAGTGAACCAAGACACGCAATAATATATCGGGATGCTATCAAAGAGAAATGGTGGCTAGAGATTGTGCAATGGGATGTTGAGAAGAAGACGGATGCTTTGTCTGACAACGCAGATACCTTTGGCCCATTTGAAAACTCAGAGCAAGCAGAGGAGTATGCTAGTGATAACTTCCAGAACACAGGGTTTGAGATACCCGTGCTAGACCCAGATGTTTTTGCATACCTATCACCACCAAAGGATTACGAAAAATTAAAATAACTACCACACCCACACTATGTATTCATCATCAAAGTATCCATCTGGTATGATGTCATAGTTAACCGAGGTGTTTCCATTCGTCGCCGTCTTCCTCTTCTTCCTCGTACTCTTCTTCCTCGTACTCTTCTTCGTCTTCGTATTCAACTTGATCCTCTGGTAAGTCATCAACTGTTGCAGCTCCCCATAGTAATTGATTAAGAAACAGTTGCTTGGCAATCTCCAATGATCCAACGATCTGAGCATTAGTTAAGTCGAATTCCTTAACAGCATAGTCAGTAGAATTGGTCAGCATCTTTATGAAAGCCGCACTCTGTTCTTTGTTTGTCATGTGATTATGATTCCATTTAATTAGAAGGATGCAAGTGTATTGCAAATTCCTTTGACCGATGGAATATACCTGTTACCCTAAATTCATGCGAGCAACACGCTTGTTCTGGGAGAGAGTGCAGGATTTTCCTCCTGTGTTATGCCGTCTCCTGGCTAAACACGATGCTCCACCAAAGACTTGGCAAGCCTTAACGCATGAGGAAATTGCTGATCGAAGTGGGCTAGATGTACTTGAAGTGATGGCATTGTCTAAGCGAACAAGCTGGGACGGTGTTGACTTGGGTAGGTTTCGGCAGTTTACACAGGCTTGTGGTATAGATTTTCTAAACTCCAAGCACATGATTAGGGTGAGAGATTATGTAAGAAAGCGTGGACGATTTGCATACCTAAAGCGTGACCCTCTATGGGATGTATACTACAGCCCCTTAATAAAAATTTGGAGAGACTCCTATGCTAGAAGAACAGGATTGGGTAAAGATTCAAGAGAAGGTAGCCAGCAACAAGAACATAAAGAACTACGAGTTAAAGCTGGAGAAGGAAGCGCAAAAGATAAAGGAAAGAGAAGCTAATAAGGTCAACTTCCATGATGAAATAAGAGATCTTCACAGTAAGATAAGGGTTTTAAATGGTGAGATCCGTCACAAACAGGTGATGATTAATGCTCAAGACAGGGCTGTCGTTGCTTGTCAGAAAAGGATAACTGAAACTAAATTTAAAATAGCTAACATCAGGGATAAGATAATTATTAAGCAGGAAGAAGCTGCTCTCAAAAGGAGAAGGACAGAGTTCAGAAGGAAAGTATTAAAAGACAAGGTAAGTGAATTATGGAATCAATAAAGAAAGCATTAGAGAAATACATGGAATGGGATGAGGTTATCGGAAGATCACCTAGAACCATAGAGAATAGGATGTATGAAGTGGGTCGGTTCGTTGAGGACACAGGTAAAAGAAAGCTAAGTCAGATTGATGAGTATGTCATACATGATTGGATCAACGATAGTTCAGGAAACAGTGTAGGTACTAGGAAATTTAAGTTGTCCTGTTTGAAATCATTCTTGAACTACTGTGTTGCCAAAGGGTGGATTAACAACAACCCAGCGTTACTGGTTAAAGTAGACATAAGGAAAGTTAAACACGCCAAGCGTGAGGCACAAAAGAAGAAGGCATTCGATGAGGCTGAATACAAATATATCAGGACGAACATCAATGATTTCATTGGGGATCTTAGTGAGGAAGCTGGTGAATTCTGGAGGATAGCTACAGTGATAGGCGTTGAGACAGGGCTTAGGTTTGGGGATATAGTTCAGCTTGAATGGGACTGTCTTACATCTACCACCATCACAGTATGGACTGACAAGCGAGACAAGAGGGTATCAATGAAGATGAGCCATGTACTGAAGAGTGCCATAATGTCTATCAAACAGAAGAGTAAAAAGTATTTATTCCCTGAGCAAAGAAGAGAATTCTTAGGTGGTAAGAGGGAGAAATACCCAATGCAATACAAGAGGATTCTAAAACGGATGGGTATAGATGATAAAACATTCCATTCAACTAGGGTTACATTTGCAACTAAAGCTAAAAAATCAGGTGGTAAACTAGCTCAGATAGCTATGGATTTAGGACACAGTTCAGTTCGCACTACTCAAGATCATTACATAGACGCATGAAGCTAACGGCTGGAGAACGTAAAGCAATTCACTTGGCACTAGAGGAAACCAATGGTGTTGTGGATACTGCATCCAAGCTGGTGGGCATGACAGGATACAAGCTCAAGAAACTGATCGACACGGATCACGAGTTCAATACCAGGTGGGGTACTGGTGAAGTTAAAGTTCCTACTGAGACAGATGTAATTCACAGGCCAGATCCAGCAGATGCTTTTGTTACTAAGCTCAAGCAAGAAGAGGCAGCATTGTCTCAGGGATTAGAAGCGGTAGGTATCAAAGGTAAGTGTAAGGAGGAAGCCATAGCCACATCAGCCTTTGCCTCTCAACACCTGTCACAAATGAGGCAGATGACTACAGGTGGATTACTCAAAGACTTCATGGAGTTAGGTGTAGTGTTCAAGGAAATCAGAGATGAACTATCCCAAGGGCAAGAACCTGAAAGGGAGAATGTTTTGTATGAAGCACTGTTTAGTGCAGTAAAATTTCGGAACGAGATCAACAGAGAAGTTATCAAAGGTGCGCTTATCGATGCTCAGATCAAACAAAAGACTGAGGAAAATGGTAAGAAGTCAACGGGTAAACCGGGGTTTGCACCAATGAATAACATTATGATAAAGACTGATGGTAAGGTAGAAGTCAGTCAAAAAGATGCCAAAGAAAACTAACCTATCTGAAGAAGAGATAGAGGCAATAGCTTCGTCAGTGATGGATTCAAAACCTGAGCCGTCAACTGATTGGTATCCTGATCTCAACGCTACTCAGAAGAAAATTTTTAATGACCCGTCAAAGTATGTGTTGGGATACGGAGAGAAAGGTAGTGGCAAGACTATTGGTTTTGCACACAAGCTAACCCGACACGCCTATGAAGAGAACAATGCGCTGGTCTTAATCCTAGCCCCTTCCATTCGTACTGGATCTGAGGGTATCTGGCATGATCTGGATACCTTAGTTCTGCCTCAATGGGAGGAAGGAATAGGACTAGAATATACCTCTTCTAAACTCGACCCCAATACCAAGGACAGACACAGGTGGATACGCAATCGGTTCGGGGGTTGGAGCAAGTTGCTTCTGGTTTCAATACCCTACGCAGGGGCAGTTGAGACTAGGATCAAAGGCCCAGCCCCCAGCCATTGCTACGTTGATGAGCTTACCCAGTGTGATGGAGTTGAATACTTCCGTTACCCGGCGGCGCAGTTGGGTAGGCGCAGAGGGATAGAAGGCCCACAACAATACTGTGCAAGTTGCAACCCGGAAGGGCCGAGTCATTGGGTATACAAGCAGTTCTTTGAGGATTGCATTGAGGACAACGGTAAGAGAAACAAAGCCTTCTCAGTCTATCACGTTCCAATGCGTGAGAATACTAAGAGATTACCACCTGGGTATGTGGAGAGCTTAGAATCTATTTTAAAGTCTGATCCTGTTGAGTGGAGGAGATTGATTGAAGGTGAATGGGTTGATCGTCCATCAGGTGAAGCCTTGTTTAAGGAATACTTCTCACCTCAAATGCACATCAAAGGCAACGAGATTACAGGCAAAGGACTGATGCCTAAACCGGGGCATCCTATCATTGTAGGCTATGACTTAGGGCAAGTGTACTCTGCTGTCACCTTCCTTCAGATGATACCTACAGAGAGGGGAAACCTTTGGATTGCGTTTGATGAGGTGGATTACCTTGGAGAGCGACACCTATACAAGAGGTTGTGCCAACAGATTATGGCTCGGATGGACTACTGGAATGAGAAGATGGATACTGAATTTTATTATGAACACATCACTGACTCCAGTGCTATAAACCAATGGCATCCGGGTGGTGAAGGCAGCTATGATAGCTGGGACTTTGAGCGATACAGTGATGGTAGGATTAAGATGGTCGGATGTCCGAAAGGCCAGGGAAGTGTTGAAGCCAGGGTTAGATTGCTGTCTGGCAAGTTGTTTCAAGATGAGTTCTATACATCTGCTTTATGCATAAACACTGTGGAAATGTTAATGAATCTGGAGTCTGATAAGAAAGATCCAACTAAACCTAAGCGGAGTAAATACATCCACAAGTTTGATTCAATCACATACCCCATGTTCAAGCTGGATTTAAATAATAATACCCGGTTGCCTAAAGCATCAGATGTACGACCTAATTTAATACATTGCGGAATACCTTGAATGTTACCCTAAATATGAGTAGATAACAGAGATGGTCAACATGACAGATAAAGTTGTATTGGATCTTGCTGATGACAGTGAGTTAGCTGAATACATCACAAACAAAGCCCCAGGCGATGAATGCGTCATGGAGATTGTAGCCACCCTTGACGAGTCAACAGACGAACAAGCTGTGTTCTCTATTAGAGATGTTACAGTTGAGCAGGACAGTTACTCAGAAGAAGACATGGATGAAGGTGATGATGATTCTCCTGTCATGGCGGTGATGATGGGGGAAGCGGAATAATATTAAGGAAAGTCCATCAGTATTCCTACTGCAAAGGCTCCACGATAAAGCTGGAGTCATGTCAGGTTGGGATAGAGACAGGGTTAAAAGATGTTGTTCATTTCTAAATGTGACAGTGGACGAGCTTGCGGCACGAAGCTGCATACCAAAACATCTACTTGTGAGATGGATGAGATCAGGAAAGGTTCCTCCATACATAGCCCTTTTGTTTTATTTACAGGAACGATCCGAAGTAGAAGCTAGATATGATTGATTTTGACGTACTAAAAACTCACGGGACAACCAACGAAAGACTTCGGGAGTTGTTTACTGCCAAGCTACCAAGCAAGGAAGCCTTGGATAAGATGCCAAAGGAAGAGGTAAAGGCATTAGAGAAGGACATCGAGCAGAGAGAGAAGGCAGAAAATTTAATAGCGTCAAGGATCACAGAGCATATTACTTTCAGTTTACGGAACCATCACCTATATAGTTCTGTCGATCTAGCATGGGATAGTTCTCCTATCAATAGTAGGAACATTCCGCTTATCATGTATGCACAGAAAAGGATCAATGTAGATTCATGTGTAAAAGAATTAGATAAGCTAAAGGTTACAGATAAGTATGTTAAAAGAGATGCAGCCGGGAAACCTACTGAGATAGATCTGCCAAAATTCCTAGAGGTAAACATCAACCTAGTCCGTAGCTTTGTTACCCGGAGACTTGCTGCCCAGGTTAATAAGTACAATAACCTTTACCCTTTTTTTAAGTACCAACCCAGAGGAACCAGTGCTGCTGGTAAGTTAAGGGCTGATGTACTTTCTCAACGGGTAGACATCATGGCGGATCAATATGATTACCGTCACTTCCAGACTCAGGTAATGAGAGATATGTTTCTTTATGGGCATTCAATTGCATTTCCTAGAGCAGCATGGGAAAGAGAAGTTCAATGGGAAAAAGATGTTACTGATGAAGAGTATAAGATGGAGGGTAATCAAAGGATTAAAACTACCATATCTAAAGAAGGTGTTTGTTGGATTAACCCGCATCCGAGTCGTGTGTTCTGGGATAACGATTCACCTTTAACCTCTGTTAATTCTGATACAGGCGCGGAATACATAGGGTTCTGGGATATTGCTAGATACGGTGATGTCATGCAAAACCCTGAGTATTTTAACCGAGATTCAATTGGATACACATCTGCAACCGCTGGCTTGTTTACGCAATACAGTACTTATTTTAACACATACTACACACAGATTGTCCCTCCAAATACAGAGGACGATTTAACAAGCTGGAACGATAGAAAGAATACAGTAGGCATTTACTCAGGTGAGATGTCTGATACTTCAGTATTTATTACAGATTACTTTTGGAAGATGGTTCCTAATCAATGGGGTGTAGGTGATTATCCTTATCCTGTATGGGTACATCTCCGAATAGCTGGTGATTCGACGGTTATCTTTGCCGAGTTCCTTCCGTCATCACCCGCCGCTGTCTTTGCATTCAACGAGAACGATAACCGTTTAAGGAATATTTCAGTTGCCCACGAGCTGATGCCATTCCAAGACCAGTTGACTAACTTGTTTAGCCAGTTGCTTGAGACTGCAAAGGCAGACCTTTTCTCAGTGGGAGTTCTTAATACAGACATATTCCCTGACACAGAAGAAGGGATGAAAGTTAGGGATGACTTTAGGGACACTATGCAAGGTGAGAATTTCTATGCATCAACTCATGTATTGGAAACATCATTCTCTAAGATGGCTAACCTTGGGATAGATACCAATCCAGATAACGTATTTAAGATTATAAGAAGCAGTTCTAACGGTAGTATTAATACCATATTTCAATCTATTAATCAGTTGTTGATGATGGCTGAAAGGTTAATGGCATTAAGCCCTCAAGAGCAGGGCCAGCCAGCACCCAGGGAAACATCTGCCACTGAGATAATGACGATTAATAATACAACTGAATCTGTATATACATTTATCTCTGAAGCAATTGATGAAGGTCGAGCTGCTATGAAGCGTATCATCTATGAGTCATTAATGACTTGCGGAAGTAATACTATACATCTGCCTGTTAAGAATAGATATAACGCTGCCATAATAGAACAAGCAGGATTTGAAATTGATCCAGAAGATCTAGAGTTCATGTCACCTGATGTTGAGAAAAGGCATACTGTAATAGGTAGTAAGAAGAACCTTATACATGACTACATATTCACTAGCCGTGACGGATCTGAAAGAAGTTCTAATGTTCAGGAAGCACAGGCTTTGATTCAGTTATTCCAAATCATCAGTCAAACTCCAGTTATACTTGAAGCACTCGGTAAAGATAAATACTACGAATTACTTAACGAGATTGCTCGGAAGTCAGGAGCCACAGACATCAAGTTAGAAGTAGCACCTGGCGATGATAATAGTTTAGGTGGCCCTAATCAGGAAATGGATGGGGTAATGCAGCAAGTTATCGGCGCGGTTCAAACTAACGCAGATCAAATTAACAAGATGAAAGATTTATTAGGAGGTAACTTGAATCAAGGAACTCCTGAAGCTGATGTGGCGCAAGCGGCAGAGGCAGAAATAGCAGCAGAACAACAAAATATATGAGCGAAGACGCAGTAGCAGAACAAGTAGAGGAACAGAATCAAGAAGAGGTAGTCGAAGAAACACAGGAAACAGTAGAGGAACCAGAGTCTTTTATGGATTCCCTGTTCCAAGACCTTGGACTAGCTCAAGATACTGTAGAAAAAACTGAAGAAGAACCTGAACCTAAAGAACCAGATCAAGATGAAGTACCACAAGAAATCGACACAACAGAAGTCATATCAGAAACCGAAGCCAACGAGCCAGAGCCAGAAGCAGAGCCAAAAGAAAAACCAAAGAAAAAGGTAAGCTACAAAGCACCAAAGGTTGACTATGAAGAGATACGTCGAACCGTTCGAGAGGAAGTATCACGAAGTCAACCACAACAAGAGGAATCACAAACAACACCTCAGCCAAGTACGGAACCAGAGGAGAATACGGATGACCTGGTGCCTGAACAGCTCGAAGAATTGGAGTTGGCTAGATTTGCTGAGAGAAAATATCCAGACAAGTATAAGAACCAATCAAAAAAGCTGTTAGATTTCTACAAGAAGTTAGATGACTACGCTGAGAACAGTGACGAAGACAGAACCTTTGATGAAGATGATAGGGAGTTTGTTGAATTTATAAATAAGAATAAGCCTAAGTTTACAAATCAGAAACGCCTTGAGCGAGAGATGATAGCAGACTTAGCTGCACAACAAGTATCCACTGAGAAGGAATCAGAGATAAGAGATCTTAAAGAAAAGATGAGGGTGCTTGAAACAAAGCCCACCATTGAAAAGAAGTTTAGTAAATATACTCAAGACCTACAGAAATCTGGTGAAGTAGAAGACGAGTTTTCAAAGAACATATACAGTCAACAGTTAAGCCAAGCCGAGAACATGGGTAAGGAATATCTGGATCTGTATTATGGGATGAAGACTTGGGACGGTAATGATCCTACACAGAAATGGATAGTGGATTTTGTTACTCACCAATCAAATGTGTTCCAGAAAAAAGGGGGTAAGTATTTATCAAGAGATGGTAAAACATTTATGACTCCTGCTGACTACGGTGCAAGAGGTAATCCTACTACTAACTGGACGTTCGGCCCTGATGATGTGCTGCAAATGTTTAATAACTTCTTCACTACAACTGCAAAAAAACAAGTAGAGACTGAGTATGCACGTTTGGAAAAGATGGGCTTTACTAAGGGTAAGGCTAAGAATTCCGCAAAGAAAGGGAAAGTAAAAGAGGAAGTTACTCCTATTACTACCCCTAAAGCTAAGACAGCTAAGTCGCCAGGGGCCGCTGAATCTGGTGATGCTGAAGAAGTTTCATTCGGGGAGGACTTAGTTAAAACACTAGGCATGGACTTCACCCCAACTTCCACGAACTAAGGGAATTAAAAATAACCCCTGCAAAATTAAAAAAAATTCACCATTTTCCTTGAAATGTAAGGCTAGTTAAGGAAGCCAGTGTATTATCTTTCAAACCCTTAATAGGGAAGAGGATATAATATCATGGCTAATTCAACACTAGCGTCAGCAGTAGGTAACTGTACTCCTCGGCACATTCATGTCGATGATAGTAAAGGTTGCTCGCTGACAAGGGCCAACATTACGGCCTTCAAACGCAGCGACTTCGAGGCTCAAGCAGCTAAGGAAGTCGGGATGGACAGGATTATCGCTCAGACTGCCGAGGCTCGCCTTGCTGGTATGCACGAGAAATCACTGTATGACTTATTACTTTCACGCCACGTTTCATTAGGAGAAAAATCTGGTGGAGGATCGCAGTCTGTGATTGCACCTTTCACTTTGGTTCCTCGCAGAAACACGCTGAACTTTAACTACTTCCAAGTTGAATCTAGTTCTTACGCTGGGATCACAGACAACAATAGTGCTGTTCCAACAGGAAACTTTACCGCACTTACAAAAACATTTGGCCCCGGTCGAACTGTTACTGGGTACGGATGGATTCCATCTTCGGCATTTGTTATTACGGTAAATGCTGGAACTGATTCCGCCCCAGGTGGTGGGTCAAACAACCTTGAGAAGACGAACTTCAACAAGAGCCAAGTTCAAAACCTTGAGACATATTTCCATCCCGGTTCATTCATTAACGTATTGACCAATGGTAAGAATCTCGACGGTGCGGCTACTGGTGCTAATGCCCACGTTGCTGCTAATGCTTCTTCTCTCGGTGTTGCTGATGCTGTTTATCTTCAGTACAAGGTTTACTATGCTGAAGCTGTAGCCTCTGGTGCTGGTGATTATGACGCTAATCAACCAAAAGCTCGTCTAGTTGTTGCCCCAAGCTCTTATGCCTCTACTTCCGCTACTGATGGACTTGATAAAAAGTGGATTGGTTCTGGAGTAACTGAAGCTACTGCTGCTGAGAAAGCTAATGCTGGTTACACAATGAGTAAAGGTACTGGCATGATAATGGGTAACTCTGTTTCTGATTACGAGAAATGGTGTGAACAAGGGCCAGCCGTCAACGATCTAACCTTGATCGAATACTGGCAGCAAACCCAACGCTGGACTCATCAGTACAACGACGAATACTTAAAGGCTCTGCAAGCACCGCTTACATCTGAGTACTTCAAGAAGTTCCGTCAACTACCACTTGCTCAACAGCGCAAGCAACAAGAGCAGTATCACCAGAATGCCTTTATGAACTCAGTGTTCTACGGGCAAAAGATTAACGACAACCAGACTGTAGAAACCTACACAAGTCTACCAACCGTTGTTGATCCTAACACTGGTCAAGGGCAAAACCCAGCCGGGGGCCATCCTTGGGATGGGTGTAGTTCTGCACCAACGATTGAGTATAAATCTAATACACTTGGTATTCGCACTCAGTTGAACGATTGTTCTCGTACTTGGGATAACCAAGGTGCTGCATTGAACTTGGATGTCTTATTCGAGACTGTCTATATGCTTAAACGTGAGCGTGAAAACTCAGGTGGTACAGTAGACACAATCGACGCAATGACTGACCGCTTCACCGCTGCCAAGATTCGCGACTTGATGACCAAGTACTACAAGGCTAAGTACTCTTCTGACTTAACGCTGTTCATGCAGCCGAAGCAGCAGATTACATTCAACGATCAGGTGGTATTTGAGTACAACGTGTACGACTTACCAGATCAAGGTGTCAGCTTGGCTGTGTTCACGGACACATTCTTTGATGACAAACTTGGAGCGCACCTAAGCATTACTGATGGTACAAACACCACCAAGAATCTAGGTCGCCAACTCTGGTTGATTGATTGGTCAGACATTCAGATTAACGTCATCAAGACTGCATCTGTTAAACGTCAGACTAACACTGCTGATGATCTATATAACTGTGTCATCCAGCCAAATGTCTCCCACTATCAGTTGAATAGTAAGACATTCGAGGTTCGTGTAGGTAATACCAACCGCCACGCATTGGTCGAAAACTTCAGCGATGCATCACCTAGTGTGACCGTTTCTGGAGCTGATGTGACTGTATCGTAATTGTTAACACTTGGGTGGGGGTCTTAATGGCCCCTGCCTTTTTTTATAAAACATCATGGCTAGACATAGTACATTACAACAAGTCAAAGAGGGGTCGCTTCTATCAAAAGGATCGACTTTAACCATTGCATCTGGAGCTATTACAGTAACAGACTCATTACATTTAGTTGCTACAGAGGGAGCAGCCAGCACCGACGATCTCACCACTATAAACGGTGGGCATACCGCTGGTCAGGTTGTTGTTCTTATGGCTTCTGATGATGGTGATACTGTTGTTGTTAAGAATAGTGCATCATTAGCAGTGGGAGCCGACACAAGTTTGGCTGACGATACCGATACCATTACCCTTATGTGGACAGGTTCCAAGTGGGTTGGGTTGGCATCAAGAGTAGCGACAACACCGAGTTAATTTTGCTCCATACCTGTTCTGTCTCTGCTACTGGGGTCGGGGTGTCAAAGCCCTGGCCCCTTTTTCTTTGACTTTGTGTTACCCTAAAACTAGGTTACTAACTATGGCTGTGAAATATTATACAGGTTCTCCAAACGGAGTGAAGGAAATGGACGGCTTATCATTTGCCTTTGAAGCTATAGCCCCGGTAAGCGGCACTTGGATAGGTGCATACAAGGCAGACAAAGCTGATGAGATAGCTGCATTAGATAAGTTAGTATCAGCAGGAAAAGCCAAGGAAACTTCGGAAGAAAATTATAACGATCTCATCAAAAAAAAAGCGGATCGGATGAATTTATCTCCAAATATGAGCGGAGGGTCAGAAGCTCAGGGTGCAGCTCGTGCGGAGGAGGCTCCCAAAGCGTCACCAGTTGAGGTTGAAGATGACGTATTAGAAGTAAAACAAGTTGCGAAACCTAAACGTAAATCAAAAGCCCCCTCAAAGTCTAAGGGAGACTGAGGCAATCAGGAAGTACTGGAAAGATTACGGGCTGGAACTTCTTAAAGAGAAGAACCCTACCTATAGTGAATGCAAAGCTGCCGCTATTGGTAACAGAATAGGATGTCCTGAATTAGCAGAGGACTTAATGGTTAAGGCAAGGAAGTGGAAGAAACCTAAGATATGACTTGGACTCAATTTAAGACGGCGGTAAAGGAACTATTAACAGTAGACGGTGTTAGGGTAGGCATAGCCACTTCACCCACAGGATCAGGAACTCCTTATCTAGACAGAATGATCCAGCTTGGTACTGCTGAAGTACTTTCCCATGTGGATTACTATGTCAAACGACAGACAGCCAAGTACACTACTCAATCAGGCCCACCATCAGGGTTTCTTTTACTTGGAACAGACGGCAATGCCAGCACTGGTTTCCTGCCAGGTGGTGCAAGCAATCTTATAGATGAGAGAATCGAAGAAGCTTACCGTTTAAACTATGCCACAACATCAGCAGTCACAGCTACCCCTGCTACTGGCGCGGCAACTCATTGTAACCGTACACCTGTAGAAAATTATCCTTGGGCAAATAGAAACGATATGATCTGTGCTAATCCATTGATCCATGTCGGAGCCACACTGATAGCAATAGGGCCGGGATTAAGCGGAGGGACAGGACGAGGAGCTGACTTTTATATTTATCCTAAGCTAGATGATAAGGAAGTATTTGAAATTACTTACACCATATCAGATGCGACACACTCAGATAACGATGTGGTTCCTTATGATCTACCTATGGTTGAGGCTGTAGCAGATTATTGTAAGTCAAAGATTACCCGTGAAGTAGACAAGGACTTGAAGCTGTCCGAATCCTACTACGGTACGTTCCGTAAAAAGAGACAAGAACTTTACGTTAATAGCTTCGGTAGACAACGCCTTAAAGATAACGTACCAGGTGGGCCTATAGCTTCCACTTGTCTTGATACTACAGGCTTAACCAGTTCTTGTTAATGGCTAAGAAAAAAGCACGGTTCCAAAGTTTACTGCTCAAGCCCAAGGACGGGGCTAATCTCTTCACGGCTTTGTCTGCTGAGTCGGCTGGCATTGCTAACTATGTAGAGAAAGAAGATTGGAGACGGGAGCTTGATGTTGAAGTTAGGAGAGAAGGGCATGAATACTTTAATCCCGGTGGAACAAGTAACGCTGGTGAGGCATTCCCCGGCAACACTGATGATATTACTTTGATTCACATGGCTCGTCGGCCTAATGGCCAAGTGGCTATCATTGTTGGAACTGAAACAACTCTTTATCGCTACAAGAAACTTGATGATATTACTTATGTTCATTCCTCTTATACATCTAATAATTACTTTTCAACATCTCAACCAAACTGGATAACAATAGGCTCAGGTTTTACTACTAAAGCTAATGGAGCTAAACGGTGGCAAGCAGTTAACTTAAATGGGTATACCGTATTAAATAATGGATATGACCTTCCTGTTTCTTATAGGTTAGAAGATCAAATAACACAGCCTATATATGAATTAAGGGAAGCTGGAATCTCTACGGTTGGATGTATTGCTAGTTACAACGGGATCTTAATGCTTGGAGATGTAACCGAAATTGATGCATTAGATAAATGGAAATCATCATCAACCCCTTACGGAACAGTTACAGAGCCAGCCTCAAGAAATCATGCTAGATTAATATGGAGTCAAATCAATGATCCAAGAAGGTTCTCAGCTTCAAATAAAGGTTCAATCGAATGGAGTAGCAGGGTTATAACTTTAGACACTGAAGCAAAGTCTTACGAGCAAGGGGATCAGATAACTATAATCGGTGCAGGAATAGAAGGTGGCAATTTAACATCTAGAATAACTCTTGTTCATGGTAACTTGATATACATCGAGGATGAGGCTTCAGTCACAGTTACAAGTGCTTTAATTTCTCAAACAGATGAAACCAATAGCATCATAGGATTCGAGGATATAGAGGATGATGGGTCAGGTATAATCAACATGGCTCCATTGCAGAACACGCTGGCTATATACAAGGACACCTCAATATTTATAGCTGAATACACAGGCGTAGTAACTGCTCCATTTAAGTTCAGATTAATTAAGGTTCCAGATTCTAAAACTCTCTACTATAAGAACACTCTAATCGCAGTTAAGGAATCAGTTCACATCTATGCTGGCAGGGATAACTTCTATGCATTTGATCTATCAACTCGCGGCCCTAAAGAATTAATACCTGGGCAGGGTGTGAAAGATTTATTCTACGGAGCAGTTGACATCACAAACACAGACGATGTGTTCACTGCTGATAATGTTTTAACAAACGAGGTGTGGTTTATCATGCCTAATAAAACAATCTGCTTAGACTACATTAAGAATACAGTATCAACAACAGGTGGTTTTACTGCTGCCGCGACAGTTAAGAAGCCGCCATCTGATAAACAGAATTGGTTTTTGATGGGTACTACTAATGGGGTGGTACTTAGATATGGACTAACAAATGAAACTCAAAGTACATGGAGCGGTAAGAAAGCTATCTACTATAGGATGGAAGCAAACCCATACTCAGCAACTCAGAATCTATACCAAAGTAAACTTAAAAGCGGATTAGGAAATTTTGGTGACGCTTATAATGAAAAAGATATAAGGGGATATGTAGTTCAGTTAGCAAGCCAGCAAGATAATAATGCAGCACTTAATATTAAATTGTACGGTTATGAAAACCCATACTCTGATCCTAACGTTTTAACAGGAAGCTCTGCGTACCAAATAACAAATCCAAAAGGGCAGAACTTAGTGCCTGTTTATTTTAGGCAACACCTATTTCAAGACGAGATAATGGCTACAGGAACAACCAACGTCAAACTTGCTGGAAGGATATTCGACATCGGCAAGGTAAATAGTTCCAGTGAAATTAGAACCCCAGCAATAACATAACATGGCTAACGAAACACCAGTACATATAGTAACAAGGCAGACGGCTGTTAATACAGCAACTACCAATAAAACAGCAACCAGCTCTAACAAAGGTGCTGCTTTAACTAACTCTGAAATGGACATGAATTTTCTTAACACGAAGAAGTCCATTGATACCTTATCTGCTCAGTATTATATCGCTCACAATGAGGATGGCACAATCAAGCCAGCTTATATAGCAGGAACAACTCATTACGTTGAGGACACATCCACTAATGCAAACCAATTAGCGGTCGCCATTGGAGGGTTAACAAGTCTTACCGCTGGCTTGCAGTTATTGGTTAAGGTTAAGACACTGAATACAGGATCAAGTACTATCACTGTAAGTAACTCTGCCACATCTCCACCAACCGTATTAGGAGGTGGTGCTAAAGGTATATTTAAAAGCAAGGATGTTGGCCTAGTAGCTGGTGAATTAAAGGCTGATGAGATCGTTAACCTCGTGTTTGACGGCACACAATTCCAAGTACTTAATGAAGGTGAAGAGATTCTGGATAATCAAACTGTTGGTAGCTTAATCACATTCGACTCAACAGGTAAGGCTGTAGTAGTTGCACCTGGTACAACAGGTCAGGTCTTAACAGCAACAACCACTTCGCCTCCTGCATTTGTCACTCCTAGCACTGGGTTTGTTGAAGTAGATCTAGGCACAATACTTGGGGATAATTGGAAAAGAGCGACTCACGGATTAAAGGTTAACGGAGTCAACACAGCTCCTAAAATATTGAATATGTATTTTGAATGTATAAATGGGCATAGATCTGGAATGGCTTGGAATCACGGATATAGCGTAGGTGATAGGATTTACTATTCATCAATGGATCAAGGAGGGAGTGACAAAACTGCTGGCCCTTTTCTATTTGCTGATGCGGTTTATGCTGGTTGTGGTATTAGAAATAGTGGTCATTTTGAGTTCCCAAACAAATGGGGATTATTACACAACACGGATGGGACTTTGAGTGCTTCTGCTCCTGACGCAAGTACACTTAGCGGATCTATAACTGCTGGTGACGATGACGGGGAAGGAATGCATAATTACGAACACGTTGACCAAGATTTTAAGGTCGTTCTTCAAGTTAGTTTATGACGCTTCTAGTAAAAGATGACTTTACTGAAGAGGCCAAAGATATTCGTGACAGTGTAATTAAGGATGGCTTCAAGGAAGAGGTAGGCCCAGACGGATTTACCTACACTGGCATCAGTAAGATCGAGGTTCCTAATCTAGTTAATAAGGTTGGGGATATGGTGGATGACTTCGAGATGAAGATGTCTTTCTTTCGCCTCAATCTTAAAGGTGAGATGCCTCATTCATTTGTTCACAGTGATGAGATATGCGCTGATTGGGCAGGGTTACTATACCTAAACCCAGAAGAACAAGTTAAAGGGGGAACAGCCTTCTGGAAACATAAGTACATGAGATGGGATAAACTACCTTCAGATGATGAGGTTATGGATCTAGGTTTATCCCAAGAAGAATTCGGAACTCAGCTCAGTGAGGATTGGCGTAATAAAGATATGTGGGAAATGTCAGGGTTCATGGGCATGAAGTTTAACAGATTTTTAATTTACCCAACCAAGATGTTCCATAGTCGGTATCCACACGAAGGTTTCGGCGACAACGCAGACAATGGCAGATTGGTTTGGGTATGTTTTTTCAATGGTAAGATTAACAACAACTAAAGATTTACCTGAGATAATTCCTTTGTACTACAAGTTCTTTAAGGAAGGGGATCTATCTGGAAAGCCTAATCCTCTCACGTTTAAAGAGGGTGTTAAGAAGCTAATAGATACTGGCATTGTCCTTTCATTAGTTGTTGGTGGAAAGGTTAAAGGAGTGATGGGTGGAGCAGTGTATGATGACTTTATTACAGGAGATGTTAGTTGTATGGAGGCGTTTTGGTACGTTGATCCTGACAACAGAGGGGTTGGTGGACTTAAACTTTTCAAGAGGTTTGAAGAGGAAGCTAAGTTTAGGGGTGCAAAAAGAATTTGGATGATGCACCTGCTCTCCTTGAATTCAGAGAAAATGGAGCGATACTACACCAAATCGGGATATGTGCTTAAAGAGAAAGTTTACCTAAAAGAATTATGAGTGGCGTTGCAGGAGCAATAGTAGGAAGTACGGTTATAGGGGCAGGAGCTTCTATGTATGCTGGTTCACAGCAAGCTAAGGCTAACCGTAAAAACATGAAAAACAACTTAGCCCGTGCTGATGCGGCTGATGCTCTTAACTATCAACGATGGCTTGAGTCTCGCGGCTCCACTGGTAGTGCAATTCTTCCGTTGTATTTCAGGGAAGGGGAATACTCAGTAGATGATATTAACAACATGAGTGATAGGGAGTTGATTCGTGTTGCAAGAGAAAACGGACTTCTAACAGACCCAGTAGGTAGCGGTGTTACTGAAAGGGGTGGTGAGTTATTTTTTGAAGGCCCAGATGCAGAGATTAACAGAGGTAACATTGTTCGTGAGCTTACAGATAAAGTAGCTAGACCTTTTGAAGTTAAAGCAGCTAAGGAGGCCATGAACATTTACAACATGGGTAAGACTCCTGAAGAATTAGCTGGCACGTTTGGTGGAATACAAGATCGATTCAGGCCAGCACAAGCATCAGCAGATGACCAGATACTAGGTATATTCTCAGGAGCCAGGGAGGATGAGCGTTTAGGTGATTTTAATGTATTAGCTAATGAAAGACTAAATGCTGCTAAACTACAGTCTGATAGATTAAAACTTGAAAAGGCCCAAGGGCTTAATCAGCTCGCCGCACAGAACCAGCGTAAAGGTTATGTAGGCTCAGGCTTTGGTAGTAATTTAGCAAACCTACAACTAGGACAAACAATTGCTAGTAAAGATGCTACGGCTACCGCTCTTGCTAATCTCAAAAATGCTCAGGAAAAATTCCAGATTCAAGATCAAGAAAGAGATCTAAGATTACAAAACGTAGGCCAAGTAGGAAATCAAGCTGCAAGATCTATGGGGTTTGAAACGGCTGACCAACGTGGTTTAACTGATGCCTTTAAAGATAAGCTTTCTATTACAGATCCATTTAAGATTTCTAGTGGGCCAGCACCAACTAAGAAACCTTTTGAATCAACTGCTACAACCCCTACAGGTGCGATAGTTGGTAAAGGGATTGCTGATATTGCCGGAACATTAGGAACTGCTTACGCCTCTGGTGCATTAGGAAACAATTCTGGTGGTGTTGATTACGGTATAAATCCAATAGACGGTTCAAAAATAACTCCAGACCAAGCAGAAGTTGGGCCGGGGTTTGATTTTGGAAGTATTTAACATGGCTAAAAAAGATTATAAGAAAACTTCCACTAAAGCCTCAATGAATTGTGGTGAAGTAAGAAGGAGTACTCGTGCTGGCAAAAAAATAATGAAGAAGTATTGCATAGGCGGGAAAGAAAAACTCGTTCATGCAGGAGCTAAGGGGTACGGGAATAATTATTCTGATAAAGCGAGAAAATCTTTTAAGGCTAGGCATAAATGTTCAACCGCCAAACCGGGAACTGCAAAGCATTTAGCTTGTACTGAACTTTGGAAATCAGGTGGAAGAAAAACTGCCAGCCCTAAATCTAGGAAAGGAAAATATTAATGAGCTTATACGATAATATAAACAAGAGGAAGAAAGCTGGTACTAGTAGATCTAAGTCAAAGTCTACGATTAGCAAAAAGTCTTACGATAATATGAAGGCTGGATTTCCTAAAAAGAAAAAGAAGTAAGTAATGAAAGGGGGTCAAAAATTAATGGAGATGTCCAAAAGAAAGAAGGCATCTAAAAAACCTGAGCCAGTAGAAGAACCAACTGTACCGACTCAGCGATTCCGAAATGATACTCCATTAAGGTTAGATCAGATGAGTGGCCCTGCTGATATGGAGATAGATAATTTTGCGCCACCTGTAGTTAACGCGCCACCCCCATTGCCTGAAGAACAATATGTTCCTTTTGATTTTAAACAATTTGCTAACAATATAAGCACTATTGCACCGCCACCTGTTGACCCCAGGGAGGAAAAACTTAATTCAATTAACGAAAAGGTTGATGTTTTAATGGATACATTTAGGCAGACACTTGAAGAACAAAAAGCAAGACAAGAGGTTGATGATATAGCAAGACAACAAGAGCTTGAGAAAAGAGGGCCAATCGATGTTGGCTATAACCCTAATACTGGGGCATCGCAAAGTTACCCTGAGAATTATGGAACAATACAAGCTCCACCACCACCGCCACCACAACCTGTTGAGAAACCAAAACCAGTTGAGCAAGCAGCACCAGTTGAACAAGTAGCACCAGTTGAAGAAGCGGTTACAAACTATAGCTACGAATTATCTACAGAAGAAATACTAAACATAGGTGCTGATGTTCCAAACGATAAACTATTAGTTGCTCCAAGATATAATTCGTTTGATGAGATGAATGCCCAGTTTAATGACTCATTGAAACAAGGGTGGCCTTTACCTCCTGTCGCTTATGTTGGTGACACTGAAGTTAAAGTTGCTGAGATGGAGCAGTTAAAGAGATTTGTAATGTCAGCAGACGATATTCAATCATATAATTTAAGTATAGTTAACACAGTAGCAGAACAGGCACTTGGAGATATTGAAGGGAAATAAATAATGGCAACAGGATTAGAAGTTTACGAATCAACAATGCGTCCAGTTCGAGATGCTGTTCAAGGTATCTTTGCACAACAAGAAAAAAGAAGGACTGAAAGAAATGCTGAGAGACAAAAAATTGAAGCAGAAGAACGCGCTGAACAAAGGCAAATAAAGTCTGAAGCAAGAGCTGAGGCTGGAGCTATAAGAAAGGAAGACAGGGTTGAGAGAAGGCTAGAGAAAAAAGCTATGGACAAATCAAAAGCCATTGCTCGTTCTTTAGGCGTACCTACAACTGGGACTAGGTATGAAATAGATGCCAGAGTTTCAATGCACATGGCCAAACTGCCAGATCAAGAATGGTTCAGCTCTAACATGGATGTGTTACCTAGTATTCTAAAAGATCCAGAAATGATTTCAGCAATAGAGGCTGGAGCATTAAGTAAAGGAGAACTAAAAGCCATAAGAGCTAGAGTGGAAGGATCAGTTAAAGCCCAGAGGGGTTCTGATGCAGCGGCTTTTAATAGAACAACTCCAGAGTACATTCGTAAAAGAGATGGAGCGGCAATAAGATATACTAACAATGCTAAAAGAATTACTGACATTCAATCTGGTTACTATAGGGATCAAGCACGGGATAGTTTAGATAACCCTAACATTGCGGCTGCTCTTGCTGAAGCAGGGTTACTAACAACTCAAATACCTAATGAAGAGTTAGAAGAAGTTTTTGAGGATTACCCTGAATTAAAATCAGCTTTCGCTCAGTCACCTACATTGGTAATGCTGGATCAGATAGATATTGGATCTGGTGGGGAGCGTTTCTCTGATATGAGTTCCGATTCAAAAACCATTCTTAAAAACGCTTACGACGAGGCTCAGAAAAAGATAGCTGATAGAAAGTCTAATGATTTTAATTCTAAGTACCTAAGAAGAGAATTAGCAATTAAAGAACAAGCGTTGCAGATGCCTGGTATTCAACGTGAATTGTCTGACCTTTTAACTGACCAAAGAAAACTTCAAGATGATTATCCTGAGTTGCATTATTTTAACGCATCAAAAGGAACTTATAACTTTAAAGGTTCTAGCGTAGGTAAATCCGCCATAATTGAAAGTGGTGAAACTGGTACAGAAACTAGTGATGCCGAGAGTACTGATGTAGGGACTGGTGCTGGAGCTAGTACTGGTGGAAGTTCAACATCAGATATAGTTGCTCGAATGAGAGCTGCGGCTGCTAATACAGGAAGTAACACTGCTGCTACTCCTCCACTTACATCTGAACAAGCTAATCAAATTGCTGGCCAAACTTTCCTTACCGCTGGAGATACTCCTGCATCTTCTGATGCCCCTACTGGTGATACAACTCCTGCGGGTGAAGCGGCTTCTACTGGTGATATTGCTATGGATCAACTTGCGGAATTCAGTAGTTTTAATCCACCTCCAACAGAACAATCTACTCAGAATTTTATTAATTCATTCGCTAGAAGAGATACGCCTAATAGCATTTTAACATCAGAGCAAGCGGCTGTTCCTCAGTTTTCCACTAAAGAATTATACAATAGACAAGTGGCAATAGATAATGAAATAGATTCTCTTAACAATGTGTTAGCTACATTACCAAGTGGTCAGGAAGGAAGATCTGTTTTAGAGGCAAAATTAGCTTCTCTTACATCTGAACGAAACAATATTGATAATCAACTAAGAGAACAATCAAGCCCTTCAGGTAATCTTCCTTCGCAATCAGATATGCCAGTTAACCTTGGGCCTTCTAACATAGGAATGACTTTGCCTCCAATGTCAGAAACAAGTTACCCACCTGGCTATGAGCAGAATGTTAAACAGGTTCAATCACAGATAGGGCAAGCACCCCCGATGTTAGGTAATTTTAGCCCCGTTGTAAGTTTAGGTGGCGGTAACACAGGAGAACTAAGGAATTATATGCGGCCACCAGCACCACCTTATGTGGCTCCAATTACACCTACACGACCTCCAACGCCACAAACTCCGGCAACGCCTTTCAATCCTTTTGGAGAGCAAACAAACCCGTTTAGACAAGAAACGAATCCGTTTTTCATCCCAAGATAATGCCTAACTTATTTGTTGAAAATTACAGAAAAGCAAACCCAGCAACTCAATTATCAGACGATCAAATAACTATCCAATTTGCGGAGAATCATGCGTCTGAGCTGGATGACCTTTACACATTAGACCCTTTATTCAAGGAAGACTTAGGTCGTATCTTTGGTTCGCCTGTCGGTGATCGACCTGAGTACACAGGAGAGGTCACTGCATTTGATAGGGCTAAACAAGGGCTTGGTAAGTTCGTTGAAGGTTTTACTGGGCAAGCTGTTGGCATTCCAGAGAGTATTGCTATTGGAACCGCTGCGCTTAACAGAGCAACTTTCGATGACGATGAAGGTAGGTTTTATGGTGATACACCTTTTGATCCAAAGGAAACTGTAAGTGGTAAGTTAGCTGATTTCATTAAAGATGATCTGACTCCTGCGCTTACACCTGATGTTTCGGGGGCCAAGCAGGATGAAATGAGAGGAGACTTCTGGACTGAGACTGTTCCAAGTGGATTAGGATCAGGGTTAGGATTTATTATAGGTGGTCTTGGCGTAAAGAATTTATTAGAAAAAAGTATTCGAGTAGGCGCAGATAAACTTGCTAAAGAAACTGGAGAGAAAGCACTCAAAGCTGCACTTGAAAAAGGAATGTCAGAGGCGGCTGCTAAAAAGTTTGCATCTGAATTTACCGAGAAAGCTGTAAAGGATATTATAACTCCAGCAGCTCAAGCTGGTTTAAGGCGTAAGACTAATTGGGGAATAGCTGGGTTAGGTGCGGCTGTTCAAGGCCCAGCAGGATACCAGGATGCTATCAATAACGGAGCTACTCCTAACCAAGCATTCACTTCATTTCTTTTAAATGCAGGAGTTGGTACTTCAGAAATTTTTCCGCTTCAAAAGTTTGTTGGAAGAATTGGAGGGATGGGCGGTGTTGGTGAAGGTATCAGAAGAAAGTTAGTAGATGCTATATGGGAAGGCGGGGAGGAAGCACTTCAGGAATTGTTTCAAGGAGCTTCTGGTGATGTCATTGCTAAATGGATTATTGATTACGACCCTGACAGAGAAGTCCTTGGTGAATGGAAGACTGACGCTGCTGCTGGAGGTGTAACAGGATTCATAATGAGTATCGCCTCTAGTGCAATCGGGGCAAAGGTCAGAGGTATGCAGCTTGCAAAGAGCGGCGTGTCAGAAGAAGCATCCAAGAAGTTAGCTGCTAAAATTGCCGCAGATGAACCTCTTACTGAAGAAGAACAAGAATTAGCAAGAAGTGAAGGTTTAAAAGTTGATGATCGAGGTGTAGTTATTTTACCTAAAACAGATTACGATCCTGATTCTGTAGCTGAAACATCTTACGAAGGCCCGAAGAGTGCAGCGATAGTTGCGTTAGCAGAAAGGGAAGCGAAAGAAGGTTTTACTAGGGAAATCCAAGAAGAGTATAACAAATTACTTGGAGTACCAGGTTCAGAGGACGCAATGGAGAAACGTCTTTATGATAAGATAAAATTTCAAACTGCCTCTAAGGAAGGAGCAGCCAGAGAAGAAGCCGAAACAGCAGCAAACATAGATGAAATAATAGCAAAGGTTGAAGAAGGCGGTGAGCTAACTGATGAAGAAGCGGCTGTATTACGCGCTGAAGCAGAAAAGAAAGGTGGAGATTTATCAGCAGCAGAGAAAGTAGATTTACTTAGAGATGCAGCTATCAATGGCCACATGGGAGAAGGGCCGAAAAGAGAAGAGGAATTAAGAAGGGCTGAAGAAGAAGCTGATAGGCAGATTAAAACTCAACTAGATTTTGCAAGGTCAACAGGGCAGATACCTCCCCCTGGGGCAGCGATGAAAGCAAGAGTAAAGAAAGAGCAAGATGCTAAAGACGCGCTGGACAGGGATGAAAAAGCAGAAGCATTCATGGCTAAAGTAAAAGCTAGGGATGCAGCAGCTAGGATAGCGGAGGAAGATAAAGCCGCAGGACAAGAGGGTAAAATTGCAAAGGCAAGGCAGAAATTACTTAATGATAGACAAAAGTTAAAAGTAACCAGAGAAGCTGCACAGCAGAAGGAAGAGAAAAAAAGAATAGATAAAGAAAAAGCTGCACAAAAAAAGGAAGATGATTTTGTAGATGAAACTAACGATGCTATTGCTAATATTACAAAAGAGGCCAGCCTTACCACTAATAAAAGGGCCGTAATTGATAAGTTAATTAGAAGAGTTGAACGTGCTGCTATTACTTTTGGTAGCCTTGATAATGCTGAGGCAAAAATCCCCGGCATAAAAGAACTGGATGCTAGATTAAAAAATTATAAAGAAGCTCCAAAAGCAGGGAAGGACGCAGCGTTTCAATCTATATTTGAGGATCAAGTTAGCGATCAAAGTATAATCACACAAGGTCAGGTAGATGCTGAAATGCAGAGCCTTGATGCGAGAGCAAACGAAATAGATGATTTCATGCTTACACCAGAGGCAGATAATCTTCCGCAAGATAAAATAGTTGAACTACTATCAGAAAGAAACGCTGCACAGCAAAGACTTAGAGCATTAAAGAAGACTCGTATAGAACAAATAAATAGCCCTGTTCGCCGTGATTTGTTTGAAAATAAAATTGCTGCTGAAATCGCAGTTGAAAATGATAACAATCCAGAAACTCGTGAAAATTGGAAGGCTGCTAGAGAAGCTCTTAATCCTGGTGTTACTGCTGCTAGTAGGGTTTCGCGTGATGATACTGAAACAACACCAACTGTATCAACAGGAGATCTCTTAGCAAAAAATGATCGTGGTCTATTGTTTCCGAAAGATGCTTATGGAAATCCAGATGAAAGTTACTCTCCTGTATATAAGGTGGTGATTAACGGACAGGATCGTTATATAACATCATTACAAGATGATTCAGTAGGTAGCGTATGGTTCGAGTATATAGATAACAATACTTCACCTTCTTTATTTTCCCCTAAATCTAGGACAGGAAAAGATAACCCTCGTGACACACAAAATTATGTTCCATTTTCGTATAGTAAAAAACAACTTATAAAAGATTTAGCAGAATCAACTTCCCCTACAGCCGCAACCGCTGTTGGTACTTCTCTTTCTGAGAAAACAAAAGCTATCGATCTAGATAAAGCTGGCTCTAATAATAAAGCTGCCTTTCAAAAATCTAACCAGAAACTAAAAGACGAAGCGCAACGTGCTGTTGAAAGTAGCCCAGCTACAGCAAGCAACAGGATGGATAAGATTAGGGATGATGTAGATTTAAACGGTTCAGATGTAGACCCAGAAGGTTATTGGGAATTAGATTCAGGCACAGCTAAAGCCGAACAAACTAATAAAGAAATTGATAACCTTAATACTCTTTTAAACTCAAAAGCAATTACAGTAGAGCAATTAACAGAGAATGGAATCACACCTGATGGAGATGTTTCTTTCACTACCCAGGATGTTAAAGGTGAAACTAAGTATAATATTTTTGTAGACGGCAAGCATAGAGGAGAAGGCAAAACACCGTCAGAGGCAGTAGCTAATGCAGCCAAGAGCCAAGCAAATCGAATTGGGCAACTTGTTAATATGGGAGGAACTGTCCCAGAAGGAGGTCGTAACACTAGACGGATTGCAGTCTTAGAATCACCTAATAAGGAAATCGTTGCAGTCAGTGTCCATGAAACAAAGGATGGGAATGTTATGGTTTCTAATATTAAAGGAACTAAAGCAGCGTCTATTCCTATATCTAGTTTATTAGTCGATAATGGTTACAAGGTAGTTGGTTCTATAAAAACTAAAAACACTGCTCAGGGATTTAAGCAAATCTACGAAAGTAAAGAGCAGTACGACACAGCAATATCTAAAGACTTAATTGATTCAGCTTCTAGGGCATCGTCATTAGCTGAAGGTGTTGCTGAAGATGCTGATCCTAATAATGCCGCTCAACTTAACGAAGGAGTAGACCAGCCTATAGGTGATGCACAAGCGAAAGCTAAAACAGGTAAAAAATTCGCTCCTCGTAGGGATGGATTCCCAAGACCAAGTGAAACAAAAGTTAATACAGCATTTGCCAGCATAGTTGACGCAGCTAGAACAGCCGGGGTGGAAGTTCGTCTACTTGAAAAAGAGATGGCTGATGTAGAAAAGAAGGCTGCTGCTTACATGACGTTAGAGGACGGTAGAGTAGTTGCAGTCTTAGCAATGAATTCCATCCATAATCCTAGCAACTCAAACACTATAGATCTTCTCCATGAGATAGGTCATGTTGCATTTGACCAGCTCGATCCAGCAATCATAGAGGCTTTAGGTACAGCAATAAGTAAAGCCAGCGATAAAGCATTAGGCATTGAAGGTTCTGCATTCATGTATGATTCATCACTTGAAGGGCAAGTTCCAAACGAATTAACACAGGAAGAAAGATTAGTAGAATCTGTTGCCAGGGAGATGGCTGAAGATGGGTTTAATCCTGATGATGCAAAAGGTTTAGTTGGTTCAATTGTAAGGATTTGGAAGAATGTATCATTTGCAGCAAGGATGGCGTTTCAGAGATTAATACTTGGTAAGGACGCACTTAGCCCAGCATTAGCCAAGGAACATTTTAGATTACACGTTGAAGGGTTCTTAACAGGCAACAGAGTTCCTTCTTTCCTTAATTACTTAGTGCAGAAACCTACTTTGTTTGAGGCAGTACAAGCATTCACAAGCGATGTCTCTAGTGTATTCATGTCTAATAATGGTTTCGTTGAAGTAGAACCCGTAACGCCGGACAGTGTAGATGCTATCAAGTTTAATATGAAGTACGCTGGTGTTAGACGTTATTCGGGAGGTAGTCCAGATGATAGGGTTAATGTTAATTTAGCAAAACGAGGAGCTGCTACTAACAACGCTGTACTTCAAGCCTTAAAGAATGCCTTTGCTGTATTTAATATTAGCGGGGCAAACAGGAACTCAACGGGTGAACTGCTTACTAATGAGGAAGGTTTTCTTTCTAAGATACTATCTCGCCGTGGCCCTGAAGAAATACTGACAGAAATAGAATCTGAGTCTGGGCCTGTAGCTGCTTCAACAACACTTAATGAATTGGATTCTTTGGAGGATAAACCCAGAGCCGCTATGGATGCAGACAAGTTTCTAGAGCGTATAATCGAAAGGCTAAAAGACAGATATGCTAAAGCTCAGGATAAGCTTGATCCAGATAACTCAAATTCTCCTACACGAAAAAGAACAGAGGTATACATAAAGTTACAAGAGTTGCTAAAGCAGTACTCAAATTTAAGTTTCGTAGCTAATAAACTATACGAAGGTATTGAAGGTACAATAAACAAACTTGAAACAAACAATGAAAAGGCAAGGAATGAAATCAGGGAAATACTATCTATTGTTCACCCTGAGTCTTCAGATATAAAAATATTAGCTCCAGCATTTAAGAAAACATTAAGCGAAAGTCAGATGGATCTGTTTAATGAAATGATTCAAGGCGGTATAGACTTTAACCAATCTCCCGCTGAGATAATGAAGCAGATTAAGAATAGCAAGTTCTCAAAGTACACCCCTCAAAAAACAGATGACGCTATCCTGATGTCTAAGTTCATTCTTATGGCCAGAAAGAATCCAGTTACAATTGAGATGCTTTTTCTAAGAGGAGAGAACCCAGATTTTAAAGGCAGATTCAACAAGGTTTTAAGTATCGCTTTTCAGAATGATAGGAATGCGGGTAAAAGAGCATTAAAGAAATATCAAGAAATATTCCCAGAACAATATGACGAGAAGCGTAATGTAGGAGAGTTTGCTAGATTTAATAAAAGAGTTAACAAGCTACTTAAAACAATTGAGTCACATAAAGCTGAATACTCAGACCTAGATATTGAAATCAATAGCGCAAGGGATGATATAGCAATGTGGGAAACTATTAGGAATACACTTGCTGAAGAACAGGCTGTACTAGGAAAAATATACGACAAAGAACTTTCTTTTAACGGTGTTCAATGGGAGCCAACTCACGAGTCAGAGTACATGGTTCCAGCAAGCCCTACACAAGAGTTGGTTAATGTAGAAGAAAGCACTAAAACTTTAGACCTATCTCAGAAAGTAGACATAGCATCGATAAATAGTGACATAGAAAAAATGACTGCATGGTTGGAGAATCAGCCACTTGAGCAAAGAGGTGCTATATGGAAAACAATGAAAAGGCAGAGGGATAAGCTCATAGAGTTACCAGCAGATCAAACCCAGAGAGAGGTAAGTTCAAGCTGGATAATGAGGATTCTTGGAGATTACACAACTAAACTAGATCTAATAGGATCAGCTCAATCAAGAAAACTTCAAACAGCTTTTAGAAAATTAAGTTCATTCTTAAATTCTTATGGTGGGGAAAATGCAAAGAGAATTGGTAGGGAATGGGCTATTGCTTTAAGTGGACTACAAAAGGTATTAAAGAAAAATGGATTACCACTCGAACAATCTGACGTTCTTAGAAGGTTCCATGACTCTGCATACCATTTCTTCGATACTAACCGAGATGTTCTTAACCAAAATCCTGGTGAAAAAGGAAGGAGAATGTTGGTTAACCTTTATAAGAGCCATTTAAGAAAAAAAGAAGGGGATGCTTTAGCTAATGCTATATGGCCTGAGATGCAGAAACTAATTCTTGCCACACAAAAAGCATCCAATCATGTAAACAATATAAGAAGAGAACTTGGTCTAAGTGTTAAGGATGAGTTTGGAGACGTATCATTCTTCCGAGATAGTATTGGTGATTCCCTTACAACCACAATGCGTAAGCCTTCAGAAGAAGTTCCATCACTGTTTAATATGATGAGACAAAACGGATGGGAGATGGGTAAGGATGAACTTAAAACTAGAACCGAATTAGAAAAAGACTTTTTAGAATCGCCTGAATTATTCTTGGATTATATTCAAAAGCATTATTCCCAAGAGATTATGAAGGATTTCGTTGGCCCTCTTGCAAGAAAAGAAGGCGAAGGGTTACTCGAAGGGTACACTGATAAAGGTTTTAAAAGGCCAATACCTCAGTCAAAACTTAGGGAAGCATACGAGAATAATCCAAATGATTTCATGGCTATGCTTGAATCTGTGGCTGCGTCTGAAGGGATCATATCTCCAGAAGCTAGAGCTGAGTTCTTTTCTGATTCAGTTAATGCTTTTCAAAAAATCTACAGAACTATTAAGAGTACCCAGGAGAGGAAGACTGATTTTGATGCATCAAGAAATACTGCCTTACCTCCACACATAATGATGGATGCCAGAAAGACTTCAAACTGGCCAGCAGAGTGGGTGTCATACGCTACATTCGGTGAACGTAATATGCACCAATACGCCAAGCATTTATCAGTAGAAGCTGCTTTCGGTAGGGATATGGGATTGCTTTACAAGGATATGAACAGGCTCGAAAAGGAGCTTGATGATGCTGTTAATTTAAAGAAGAAAATAGATAACCAATTAAGAGATGAGGGGATTAACACTTCTCCAAGAATTTTTAGAGGCGCATATAAAAAAGCATTTAATGAACTAGCTCCTAAAGGAATGAGTTACAGCCACCTGAAAAAAGCTAATGAGAAAAAGCAGATTTTAGATGGCATGATGAAAAACATTACCAACTGGTTAGCTTCTGAAAGTTCATCGCCAATGGAGTATTATGCTCTTAACGATTTCATCAGGACATTATCTGGCTTTACTGTTCAGTCTTATGGAACTGCATTAATAGATACCATTTCAATAGCTGAACAACCTTTCCGTAAGCTTGGCCTTGGGAAAGAAGCGTTTAAGCAACTTGGTAGAAATATTTATAATTCATTAGGAATTGGAACAGGCAGCTTCTTTCAAATATTCAATAAGACAATAGGTTTCCATGCAGAGAAGATGCAACTAATGAAAGAGCTTGGGCTAGATGACATGACGGCTACCCAAGATGGTAACTTCTTCACAAGGATTAAGGATAATTATGATGCAGCATTGGTTGATGAATTTGTAGGAGAGAATATTTTTACTAAAACTTTAGAGTATGTTTCTCGTGCTGGCCGAGCTGTTCTTGGCACTGGAGCAGGGAAAGCAGAGGAAGGTAAAGCAGCATTCCCAGCACTTAGGGTTGCAACACCGTTTACTCAGCTTGCAAAGCAGTCAGCAATGGCGAACACAATGTCTACATGGACTCAATATCAGGCATTAATCTTACAAACTGGAAAACTATTAGAATCAAATCCTCAATATTCAGAAATAATAAAAAACGAAGGAATACTATTTGATGATGCGGTTCTGAAAAAATATGGACTAACTTTAAAAGGGGTTCTTAAAGAACTTGGTTACGGTAGGAGTTTCCTAGTGTTCGATGATACTCGCGCCTTCATGCACATGAATGAAAGCCTTCAGAGAAACGGATTCACATTGGAAGCAGTCACTCAAGACTACCTACAAAGAAGAAACAAAGATCCAAAGGCTGATCCGATTGGTGATCTAAACCTTTATAGGGCTTTGGCAAACTTAACAATTTCAGAGGTTATGATGGATACAGACCTTATAACCAGACCAACTGCAATGACATCTAGTAAATTAGGGCAAACATTTATGCCGTTACTTGGGTGGTCATTAGCTAAAGGTAACGATGTTAGAAAAGAATTCAACGAGCCAGGGGGAGTAGCTTCATGGAAAGGTGTTCGTATGGCATTGAAGAGTTACCTAGCTATTATGCCGTTACAGTTGTTTTACGCTTGGTTAAGAGATGAATACGATGAGGAAGTTGTAGGTAAAAAATCTGATGTCCAGAAAGGGCAAGGCTTCTTAGGTGCGCCAAGTCTTAAAGAGATCGAAGAATCTCCTGCTGATGCATTTCAGATAATGCTCGAAAGACAAGATAGAGTTGGAGCATTTGGGATACTAGGAGAAGCAGCAACTTTTACGGCTGGTCAGTTTGGTGGCGGGACTAGGGACTTTAGTGTGGACTCTAGGGTTTATGCTTTAAATACCTTCTGGAGCCTTTTGAATACTACTACGAAATTTTTCAGACAAGGTGGTATAAGCTTGGAGGGTAGGGATTGGAGTTCTGGCATGGATAAGATCATAGACTTAAATATAAATAAGGGTGTTAGGAAGATCTTCCCTGGCTACACTTGGCAATCGGTTGGGAGGCCAATGGCACAATCACTTGGAGGGGCAGGGTTCCTTCAAACAGCTCAAGCATTAAATAATGTAACTGGTAAAATGCTAGGGAAACCACCCGCTATCGATACAGAAGACTACTGGGTTAACCATAGGATAGGTGTTCAAAATTACATTCGAGCAGCGGGAAGAACACTTAACCTTGACGTTAAAACACGAGCCGGAATGAGAGGAACTCCGTCGAAGACAAAAGCAATAGTAGGCCAAATGATGTTAGCCGCAATTGCAGATGACTTTATAAAGTTCGATAATGCGAGAAGAGAGGCTATTAGATCAGCAAAAGAAGAAGGTAAAGCCGAGCCAGAGAAAAGTGTTTTGGCATCATACCAAGCTTATCACCCATTAAAACAGGCATTTAAGACACCTCCCACAGAGAAAGAGTTTGAAAGAATCCTATCTATATTAGATGCAGATGCTAGGAAGGGAGTTAGGGATGCTGTTGATAATATAAATAAGTACACAAATAGAATGGGAGGAAACAGTTATGAAGGTAAAAAGGATAAAACTTCCGTTAAACTTGGGAAAAGACCTACTGTTGATAGACCTACAAGACCAAACTACAAGTCAGCATCTACAGCATTTAATTAAAGATCACCCCTTGACTGTTACCCTAAATTTAAGACACTAACAAATAGATATGATACTAGATAATAATCAAATACTACCTCGAAAAACAGGTTCGGCAAACACTACAGGAGCAGGAGCTACCCTGGTGCAAGCAACCGCATCTGGTAAAGCAATTCACCTCGTAGACCTAATTAACGGCGATGGCAGCAATATGGCTAGTCTTAAATACCACGGGGCGACAGGTGAATTAATTGCTCAAGTAGGTGCTGGATCAGCAATAAGCCTAAATGCGCCGATCAAGGTTCCAAGTAGGAAAGCTACGGTGAATAACGCTAGTGGGTACTCAGTCGCAAATGGAGTTTCTGTAACGGTAGATGCTCTTGCGAAAGCAATCCCGTCAGGTGATATACTGTATTTTACTAACGGAGGAGTTTTAACCTTAACATCAGGGGCAGCGGCAGGAGCTACAACCCTAGCTGGAAACCTTACTGTTGCAAATATAGTTGATAATGAAGTAGGGCAAACAAAGGCTAAAATCCATGTAGCTACATCTACTAAGTTTACTGCAACTTACACTGAAGAAGTTTAATGGCGTTCACGCGCAAGTCATCTCCCCCTGTCTCAAGGGTTGAAGGTGAGTTCCCAGAGCTGCCAGATCAGGCGGAACAGGATCTCAAAGGGTGGTGGCTTGACACTAGAGCTGTTCTTGATCGTGTCAGGGATAGGATAGATGACATCGAGGAAACAAGTACCACTGCATCAACTACAGCTACAGCAGCATCCACTACATCCCCATTAACTACAGGACAGATAAAGAACCTGTATGAATCAAACCTAGATACGAATGCTTTTACTGATTCAGATAAGGCAAAACTAGATTCCCTGGCTACGGGTAGTGGTTCTAACATACAGAAAATGGCTGGATCTTCATCTCCCATGACAAAGGAGGAAATTGAAACTATCCTTGGAGTAACTGGAGAAGTGGTGGGAACGATTAGTGACGAAAATTTAGAGATAGCAGGAGAGGTTCAAATTAACGGAGGATTCTTTTAACAATGGCAAACGTAATTAAAATTAAACGCAGTTCAGGAAGTAACGCACCATCCAGTTTACGGAGGGGTGAACTTGCTTATGCTGAAGGCAGTAACGCTTTATATATAGGCTCAGGAAATGAAAACAGTTCTAATGAAGCAGCCAACCAACCAATCATAGGCGGCGCACTTAATAAACTTTCCGTTCCTACTGGGCCTGTGGCGATGAATAACCAGAAAATTACTGGACTAGCCACGCCGACAACCGCTAACGATGCTGTAAATAAAAGCTATGTTGACGCAGTACAAACAGGGCTGGATGTAAAAGGTTCAGTTAGGGTTGCAACTACAGGAGATTTAGGTGGTAGCTGGCCAAACCTTGGTAGCTCTGTATCAATTGATGGTGTGACTTTATCCACTGGTGATAGAGTTCTAGTAAAGGATCAAAGCACTGCGAGCGAAAACGGTATTTATAGATACGAACAAAGTGGTAGTGCAGATGATTTTATAAGGGCCACTGATGCTGACAACTCTCCTGCTGGGGAGGTTACATCTGGAATGTTCACGTTTGTCGAGGATGGTAGCACTCATGCAAATTCTGGGTTTGTTCTCTCAACAACGGGTTCAATCACATTAGGTTCAACAAGTTTAGCATTCTCTCAGTTCTCTGGAGCAGGGCAGATTACTGCTGGCAACGGAATCCAAAAAGTTGGTGATACTCTTAGTGTAGATTTAAAAGCCAATGCTGGTTTGGAGATTAATGCTGGTGAGATTCAGGTAGACTTGACTCATGCTGGTATTGGCGCACAAGGCGATCTTGCTGTAGCAGATGGAGGCACAGGAGCTTCATCCGTTAGTGGAGCTAGATCCAATCTTGGCTTAACAATAGGTGGAGATGTTCAAGCGTATGATGCTGACTTAAACACTATAGCAGGGTTCTCTCATACAACCACTGCTGGCTCAAATGCTTACGGGATTCTTGAATCTGATGGAAGCACCTGGACAAAGACAAATTCACCAGCAAACCTAACAATAGATTGTGGAACATATTCGTAACAGATGGCAAACACGATTCAGATTAAGCGTAAGGCTTCCGCTGGCGTACCTAGTGGATTAGCGGCTGGCGAGTTAGCGGTTAATCTCTCAGATAATAAGCTCTATGTCGGCAACGCCGCTGCTAATGGTGTACTACATTTAAACGATCATCTCCCCCTCTCTGGCGGCACACTTAGTGGTGTTTTAGATTTTGGCGTAACAAGTCTTAACGCACAGGTATTACGACTCAGAACTAATTCTAATTCTAAAATTGGTTTTGGAATCACAGGAGGTTACGGACTTCGGTCTTATGCACCATCAGATATTGGGGCAAACGTAAACATCATGGAGTGGGGTACTATTGCTGCTAGTGATGGCAGCACGTTCGCCTCAAAGATGAGTTTAACCACTTCTGGTAATTTAACTACAACAGGAACATTAACCGCAACAGGAGCAACCCTTAACAGTGACGGCAATGGAGAATTGTACGTTAGTCGGACAAGTGGAGCAGTTATATTAACTCAGGCTCAGGCCGCTGCTGGTAAATTTGGAACCACTACCGACCATGATTTGCAGTTCATGGCGAACAACACCGTTTATGCTCGTTTAAAAAATGACGGTAGATTTGGAATTGGAGTGACCCCCTCAAGTCTCCTACATTTATATTCATCTGCTCCAGTGCTAACGATCCAAGATGGAGGAACATGGGGAACGAATGCTACTGGTTACATTGAGTTGAAAGATAGTGGCTCAACCGTAAGCATGATCGGTGTTACTGGCACTGCTGGTCATCTAGACATTCTGCATAAAAAGGCGGGATCAATTCGGATGTTCACCGACGATACAGAGAGGCTAACCATATCGTCTGCTGGGTCTGTAAATCTAACTGGAGACTTAACAACTGGCAGCACCGCAAATGACGCTCCTTTATTTCAGAACATAGTAAAAAGTGGTACAGTCATAGCTCGCCTAACTGCTAAC
>MDSW01144803.1_pt1 | contig 34582 bp, 23 predicted proteins | sample 811171 | NCBI WGS metagenome assembly MDSW01 (sample SAMN05326641, study PRJNA326480) | marine metagenome | isolation source: seawater | place: Atlantic Ocean: North West | collected 2012 | reverse complement strand
CGTCACCGCGAGTGAGGACGGCGTCTGCGCGATGTGGTCGGCGCACACGGGCGAGGCGGCGGCGCGGTTCGCGGGGCACGCGCACGCCATCACCGCGTGCGCGTTCGCGGACGTCAAGGAGCGCGGCGGGCGGGTGTTCACCGCGAGCAGGGACCGGACGATTCGGTGCGCGAAAATCGCCGGCGGGGACATGGGCCGAACGACGCAGACGCTCGCCGGGCACGTCGACCACGTCGTCGCGTTGGCGTACGCGGAGGCCACCGGGGAGCTCCTCAGCGCGGGGTTGGACGGGAGAATCGTCGTGTGGGACGCGACGTCGCCGACGCCGCGGCGGGTGCACACGGTGAAGAGCTCGCACGCGAACGGCGCCATCACGTGCGTCGCGGTGTCTCGCGACGGGCGGGTCTTCGCCACGGGCGGCGCGGACGCGACGACGCACGCGTGGTCGATGACGCCGGTGACGGCGAAGCGCGCCGCCGCCGTCGCGAGGCGCAGGGCGCAATTCGCCGCCGCCGCCGACGCGAGCCTCTCGCGCGCGAGCGAGGAGGAGGAGGCCTCCGGCCCGGAGATGACGCTGCGGCTCCAGGGCCACCTCGCGGAGGTGATGTGCTGCGCGTTCGGCGCGAGCGCGTCGCACCTCGCCACGGGCGGCGCGGACCATTCGGTGATGCTCTGGAACCCGAGCGCGGGCGCGCACATCGGCGCGTTGGTCGGCCACGACGCGCCCGTGACCGACGTGAGCTACTCGCGGGACGGGCGCGTTCTGGTCTCCGCCAGCATGGACAACCGCGTCCGCCTCTGGCGCGCGCGGACGGGGGAGACGATCGCGGTGCTCGACCAGGGCGCGGCGAGCCGCGGCGCGACGTGCGCGCGCCTGTCGCCGGACGCGAGCCGACTCTTGGTCGGCCGCGGCGACGGGAGCGTCGCGGTGTGGGGATGGGTCGGGCGCGAGGGGTCCGCGTCCGCGGGGCAGTCCCCGCAGACCCCGGGCTTGTTCGAGCGGGGGCACGAGCTTCGGCGGGAGGCGATCGCGGACGGGGAGGAGGAGGAGGAGGAGAGCGCCGAGACGTGGGCGGCGAACCCGTTCGCGTTCGAGGGGCAGGCGCACAAGGGCGCGGTGACCTCCGTCGCGGCGTTCACGCTCCCGCCCGCGCTCGTCGCCGAGGAGAGCGAGGGCGATTCCGACTCGGACGACGAGTCTTCCGAGCGTCGCGGGAGCGGCGGTGGATCCTCCGGGGACGGTGGATCCTCCGGGGCGTCTCCGTCTCAGTCCTCTCAGTCTCAGCGCCGCCGCCGCCGCGCGACCCGCGAGCGCAAGCGTCGCGCTTTGGAGCGTTCGTCCGCGGACCTCCCCGCGCTCACCGGGGGCGCGGACGCGCGGGTTCGCAAAATCTCCGCGAGGCGGTCCGAGACGGGGAAGGTGGAGCGGACGATGAGCGGACACGAGGGCGCCGTCCGCGCGGTCGCCGCGTCGCTGGACGGCGTGTCCGCGCTCTCGGCCTCGGACGACGGCACGGTGGTGTTGTGGGACGCGCGCGCGGGGCTCGAGACGCTCGTCATGACGGGGCACGAGGGGCCCGTGCTCGCCGCGTGTTTCGGCCCGGGGCAGCAGGGAGGGAAGGACCCGAGGGAAGGACCCGGCGGCGCCTCCTCTCGCGCGCTGGCGATGTCCGGCGGGAAGGATCGCGTCGTTCGCGTCTGGGACGTCTCGGAGGACGGCGGCGGCGCGCAGGTGTCCTCGTTCGACGCGCACGCGAACGTCATCCGCGGCCTCGCGTCGAGCCTCGCCGAGCCCAACGCGTTCGCGTCGTGCGGCGCGGACCGGCTCGCGCGCCTCTGGGACCTGGAGCGAACGACGAGGAGCGGCGGCGCGAGAGGCGGGTCTCTCTCGAGAGAGGTCTCCTCCGGGACGTCCTCCTCGTCCTCCGCTTGCCTCGCGACGTTCGTCGGGCACTCGGGCGGGCTCACCTCCGTCGCGTTGGCTTCGAACCGCGCGCTGGCGTTCACGGGGTCGCTGGATCACACCGCGCGCGCGTGGGACGCGCGGTGCGCGGCGCCCTCGCCCGGAAGCGGCGGCGCGCAGGTGGCGAAGCTTCCCCTCGCCGCCGTCCCCGTCGCGGTGGCGGCGTGCTGGACGCAGCCGAACTGGTTCGCGGCGTGCGCGGGGGACGGCCTCCACGTCTTCGACGCCAGGACGTGGAGGGAGGTGGCGCACTTCAGGGCGCTCGCGGACGTCACGTGCGCCGCGTTCCACGGCACGGGGAGGGTCTTCGCGGGGGACGATAACGGAAGGCTGTACGCGCTCGACGTGTGGAAAGCGCCCGCGAGAAGCTGGGTGTGACGACGAGGGACGGTCGAGGGGGATATCGGATCGTACACGCGCGTGGCCGAGGTATACATCGTACGTGCGCGTGGCCGAGGTATATATCATATCATATGTGCGCGTGACCTTCGCCTTCGGGCGCCTCCCGCGTCGGGAGGTATTTTCGATCGTCCCTCGACCCTCCCCCCGCCTCTCCCTCGCCGCCTCCCGCGCCTCTCCCTCGCTACCTCCAGCGCCGCTCCGGGACGCCCCCCGCGGCGACGGGCACGCCCCCGGGGGACCCCCCTCGGTGCGTCGGCGCGGCGAGTTCCTCCCTCACCCGCCGCCGCTCCGGCGCGCGCTGCGGCGGCGACGTCGGCGACGCCGGCGGCGAGAACGCCGTCCTCGACGTCGCGCTTCTTCGCCGCGCGCCCGATTCGCCGCCGACGCACGGCGCGGCGACGGAGGGCGCGAGCCTTCGCGCGCCGCCGCCGCCGCCGATCGCTCCTCGGCTCTCGCGCGCCGTCGTCCGCGCGCGGCGCGCGTCGAGGAGGGCGGCGGTGGCGTCGTCTCTCTCTCGGCGCGCGGGCGGCGCGCGAAGGCTCGTCGTCGTCGTCGTCGTCGTCGCGGCGGCGGCTCCGGCGCCCTCCAGCAGGCGGCGCACCTGGAGCCGCTGCACGGGGGTGCTGGGGGATCCGACGTTCTGGGGGTCTCCCCTGACGTCGTGCAGGGTTTGCGTGCGGGCGAGGGCCTGCGCGCACGTGATGTCGTACATGCGCCCCAGGATGATGGCGACGACGGTTCCCGTTCGCCCGTGGCCGCCCCAGCAGTGGACGTAGAGTCGGCGGCCGGCGCGTATGCGCGCGATGAGATCGTCGCAGAGGGCGTCGACGAGCGCGTCGGCGGTGACGGAGCCGTCGACGATGGGGAGGTGGAGGAAGTCCACCTTGGGGAAGGGGATGTCGCGCTTGTGCTGGCTCATGATGCGGCGGATGTCGTGCATGTACGGCCGCGGCGCGCGGCCGCCGCGCCACGCGCGCTCGGGCGCGTGCGCGTTCACCTCCTCCTGCAAGCACACGAACGTGTCGAAGCCGTAGTCGCGAATCAGGGTGAGCAGGAGCTCGTCCGTCTCGTCGTCGTCCACGGACGCGGGGTAGCCCCCAGCCATGAGCTGATCCTTGATGACCCAGTTGCAGTAGTCCGTCGGGCCGACGTACGAGGAGAGGTCCTCGCCGCGCGACATCGCGAACGCGGGAGGGCGCGCGGAGGTCGCGGAGCGCGCGGACGAGGCGGTCACGTCCCGCCCAGAGCCTCGCCGATCGCGCGCGATCGACACCACTATACCGCTATCGAGTAACAACGAAGATTCGTCGACCGACCGCGCGCGACGCGCACGAACGCGCGCCGAGGCGCCGAGGACGCCGACGAAGCCGACCGCGCCGGCTCGCGAACGGAGGCTGGTCGCGAGGCGGGAACCTCTCGAGGAGCGTGCCCCGCGCCGCGCGACGCCCTTCTGAGGCGCGCGCGACCGCGCACGTTTCCCCCACGCGCGTTCGACATCATCGCCCCCCCCGACGGGCGCGCCTTTTCGTCGCGCGCGGCGAATCGCGTGCGAGGGGCGCGTGACCCGGAAAACGCGCCGTCGATCGGAACGAGGGTCTGTTACCCCAGGGACGTTCGCGAAACCGACGTGACGCGGATCGGGGATTCGGGCGATCGCGGGACCCGCGTGTGCGGGGCGACGCGCGTCGGCCGACCCGACGGCGATGCCAAAATAAATCCTCGGGGAATCCGCGTCACTCTGCGGGAGGCGCCGCCGCGATGGCGGGACCGGTGCGCACGAGCGTCCCGGCGTGGTACCCGAGCGACGCGCCTCGCGCGGACCTCACCACGGTGGGATGGTCCGCCCCCCTCGACGAGCCGTACCGCTGCGTCGGGGGCCCGCCGGTGTTTCGCTTCGACGCCCCGTCCGCCCTGCTCCGCGACGCCCCCGAGGGCGCGCCGCGCGCGCCGCCGAACGCGCACCGCGGCGCCACCGCGCGCGCCCCGCGCCGCGACGTCCCCGCGCCCGCGCCCGCGTCCCCCGGCGCGTTCGAACCGGGGACGCGCGCGCGCGACGCCCTTCGCGAGCGCGCGGCGCTGAGCGACGTCGCGCTCGCGCGGTGTCGCGCCGGGCAGCGGTACGAAGACGCCACCCGCCTCCGGCGCGGCGCCGCCGCCGCCCTCCGGGACGCGGAAGCCTCCCCGCGCGCGCGCCGCGCGCGCTCGGCGCGCGCGGCCTCGCCCCCCTCGCGATCGGCGACCCCGGGGGGCGCCGAGGCGAACGCCGCGGAGACGAACGCTCGGCGCCCGGCGCCGTTCCGACCCGCCGGCGACATCGCCGGACGCCGGTTCCACGTCTTCCTCCCCCGCCGCCCTCCGCCGGGGACCTCAGCCGGGACGCGCGCGAAGAGACCGTCTCGCCCCGGACGCGACGGTGAGGACGCGGAGGAGGCGTCGGCGTTGGTGGGGCGAGTGCTCTCCGCCGCCCGCGCGCCGCGGCGATCGGAGACGGCGCTCGACGCCGACGCGAACGCGAGAGTCGAACGCGAACCGACCCGAGAGAAGAAGAGCGCGCGCGCGCGCCCGGGCTCCGCCGCCTCCTCGGCACCCGCGGCGATTCGGGCGGTTCTCGCCGGCGGGGGCGCGCCCGTACCTCCCGGGACGACGAACGCCGCGCTCGCCGCCGCGAGGCGCGCGGTTTGTTTTTCGCGCGCGCGGGAGGTCGAGGCGGAGACCCTCACCCTTCCCCCCTCGCGAGCGAGGGACGAGGACGGACTCGAGGGAGCACTCGACGACCGCGCCGACGCGCTCGCGGCGGGCCTCGCGAACGACGGCGCGCCGCCGCTCGCGTTCGGCGCGAAACCGCCCCCGGCTCCGCCGCCTCCCTCGGGACCCGCCCGGCCCTCGTCGGGGAATACCAACCCGCCCGCACGGCGACCCCGCTCGGCGGCGGCCTGGACGGAGGCGGTGTTCGGGCGAGAGGAGGCGCGTCCCAATTCGTCGAGCGGCCGGGAGGTTGGCTCTTCTTCGTCCCTCGCGCTTCCCGCCGATCGCGCGTCGCGCGCGTCGCTCGCGTTTCGCCGGGCGCGCGCCGCGCTCGACGCGTCACTGGACGCGCGGCTGGCGTACCGCGCGCGCCGACGCGACGCCGCCGTGCGCCTCTCGCGCGACGCGGTGTTCGACGAGTCGTTCGCCGCGGCCGCGACGAGGAGGCGCGCGTCGGCGGCCGCGTTCGTCGCGTCGGCGCGCCTCGAGGCGCGGCGCGGCGCGCTCGCGTCGGCGCGCGCCGAGGCGCGGGCGCGCGGCGCGTGGTACCGCCGCGCGTTCGACGTCGTGGCGTCGCGCGTCGAGCGGCGGGGCGGGTTCGAGCGCCTCTCGCGCGCGGAGCGATTGGTCGCGACCGGGTTCGCCGAGGCGCTCCGGAGCGGGCGCGGTTTCGAGGCGGAGGATCTGCGGAGGCTCGTCGACGCGGCGACGGACGCGGAGGACGCCGAGGTGGCGGACGAGGACGCGCAGAGGTTGATTCGCGTCCTCGTCGACGGCCTCGGCGTCGGCCGTGAGAGGTACGAGACGTGGTTTCGGCGCGCCGGGCGGGCGAAGACGCGCGAGGTGATGAAGGCGTTCGACAAGTGGGACCCGGGGGACGGGGCGGAGGACGGGGTCCCCGGGGTCGGGGACGGGGCGGGTCGCGGAGAGCGAGAGCGGCGGAGCGACGAGCGACGGACTAGATGAAGGAATAGATGAAGGAATAGATGAGGTGTTCCTACGTACCTTCGAAGGTACACATGTACAAAAAGCGGCTCAAAAAAACGGTCCGGTCCGGTTCCCCGACCGACTCGCTCGGATATCACCGGCCGCTCTCCGGCGCCTGAGCGTCCTCGCCCGCCTTTCCCTCCTCGTAATCCTCCTCCGCCTCCTCGAGCGTTTCGTCGCCCGCCTCGACTTTTTCTTCGGGCGTCCTGTTGTCCGGCGGGGGCGAGGGCGGCGTCCTCGCCGCGACGATCGCGCGCCTCTTGGCCTCCTCATAATCCTCCTGCATCTCCTCGAGCGTGGGCTCGGGCATCTCCGGCGCGGGCGCCATCTCGGGGTCCTGCAGCTCGTCCAGGTACGCGTCGACGTCGGCGCTCGTGAACTCGCCGTCCTCGTCCGTCGGCACGAGCGTCGCCTCGTACGCCTCCTCCGCCGCCTCCTCGGCGGGGGTGAGCGGCGCCGCGTCGGATTCCTCGCCGGGGAGCGGAAACGACTCGGGGTCGACGTACGGCGGGAGGCCGTCGGGGCCGGGCGCGCCCACGGGCTCGTACCCGAGCGCCTCGGGCGTCGCGAACGTCTCGACGTAGTCGTCCACGGCGGAGGGCGCCGGCGCCGCGGCGGAGTCGTCCGAGCTCCCGCCGGAGCTCCGCCCCGGGGCGGGGTCTAACTCGTCGAAGATGGGAAACGCCGCAGCCTCCTCCGCGTCGCGCTCGGCGGCGTCCCGCCCCCTGGCCTGGTCGTACAGGTCGAAGAGGTCCTCCGTCGATTCCTCGATCACCTCCTCGTGCGTCCGCTCGAGCGCGTCCTCCCTCAGCTCCGCCGGGGTCTCGACGATGAAGTCGCTCGGGGTGACCAGCTCCGGCGCGGGGGGCTCCGGGGGGACGCGCGCCGGAATCGTCGCCGGAATCGTCGCCGGAATCGTCGCGGGGGCGGGCTCGGGTTCCTCGTCCTCGCCGATGTCCGCCTCCTCATCCTCGCGCGCCCTCCGCTCCGCCCTCTTCGCCTTCCTCTTCAGCTTCTTCATCTCCTCCGCCTCGAGCTCCTTCTCGAGCGCCTCGGCGCGCTCGGCCTCCTCCTGCTGCTCGTGCTCCACCGCGAGGTTGTCCTGCGCGTCCACGATGGTCGCCTTCCCCTTCCCGGGCTCGCGAAAGTCGTACTCAAACTCCTCCGGGTACGAGTTGCCGTCGTACTTGCCGAGCCTGACGTACCCCCACGACTCGTCGGGCGCCCTGACGTCCGCGTCGCGGAGTATGACGTCTCGCATCGGCGGCTCCGTGGGCGTGGCGTGGTAGCAGTTGAGCGCGTACACGTCCTCGCCCTCCGCGTTCTTCACCTTGGACCCGCACACCTTCACCATCAGCCACGCGTCCACCATGTCCATCCCGCCCGTCTGCACGACGTAGTCCTCCAGCTTCTTCTTGAACCGGCGGTTGATGATGTACCCCTGCAGACCCGCCGCGCCCTCGATCTGGTTCCAGCGGTACATGTGAATGCGGCTGTCGTACTCCGGCCCGTGCGAGTCGAAGGAGTACAGGTAGTCCCCGGTGACGGCGTCGCCGTGCGTGAGGAAGATGACGTCGTAGTCAAACGGCTGGTGGTTGACGATGTCCTGGAACGAGAACGCCGGCACGGAGATGCTCCACGGCGCGTCGCTCTCGAGCACGATCGTGTTCTCCCACTTCTTGTCCCAGGCGTACTGCCACTGGTACATGTGCGCGTACATGCAACCCACGTGGTGCGTGAGGGCGCCGTCCCACCCCGCCGGGAGCGAACCGCCGTTCGCCCGCGCCTCGGCCAGCGCGCCGGCGTAGTACAGATCGCCGAGCGTCTTCCCCCGACCGTCCGCCTCGAGCGCCTTCTCGAGATCGCGAACGGCGTATTCGGCGTCCTTCAGGTGCTTCGGCCAGGCGTACGCGTTCACCCCGGCGGAGATCTCGAGGTATCGGTCGAGGTCCTCGAAGTCCATGCGGTTCTCGGCGCTGAGCCACTCGCGGACGTACTTGGCGTTCTTGCGGTCGTTCTTGCTGTCGATGCCGATGACGAGGACGTGCGTCGTCAGCGTGTACTGGTAGAAGTCGTCGTCGCCGCCGCCGCCGTCCTGATCGGCGGAGCCCGCGGAGGCGACCGCGGGGGGGTGGTGCCACGCCGCGTAGACGGCGTCGCCGTCGTTTCCGAGTCGGGCGACGCGGTGACCCGAGGCGCGCGGCGCGACGGAGCCGCCGAGCTTCGGAGCCACGGAGCCGACCGCGCCGATCCCGGCGCACATGAGGAGGAGCGCGGACGCGGAGGCGACGGAACCGAATACGAGCGCGCGCGACGTCGACCGCGGCTCGCGCCTCGGAAGCAGGGGCGTGTCTTCGGCCTGCGCGCGGGGACGGGGGGCGTCAGGAGGAGGGAGCTCGTTCCGGGTCCGTCGAGCGAGAGCCCCTTCGGCGCGCGCGGGTTCTCGCCGACGCCGAGGAAACCGAGGAAACGGGACGCGTCGATCGCGTCGAGGGCGCGGGTGACGCTCGCGAAGCGCGCGCCCGGGTCGACGCGCACCTGAGCCAGAAGAGGCATCGTCTGCGATCGCTCAGACATCGCCGACGATGGCGCGCGTGAGGACGCGGGGGCGCCAGGTCGTTGTGGGTCGTGGCCGGCACCTCAGGGGTGTTTCGTCGAGCCCCAGGTATGCAGTATAACAACCCCTCGGAGCCGCTAGTTTTAATCGGGGCATTTGAACCCTGATTCATGGTTCAAATGTACTTTGTATGTCATTTTTGCTCTTCACCGGCCTTACTTTCACGTGGTCAGACAATGCGTAGTCCAAAAAAATCGGCGAGTAAAAACTCCTCGATCTCATCGATGAACGCTAGGCTGTAGAAGGAGTGTAGGAGTTGTAGGAGTTACTCCGCTTCGCCATCGAGTAGACCCTCAGGTCCCTCCTCCCTCGACAGGCACAGAGGTACCGCGCATCTGCAAGTACCCCTACCACCGGGCTCCATCGAAGTGGAACCCCCCAATCCGCGTTCATCCGTCGCCATGGACGAATCCTCCGCCCTTCTGGCCTCTGCGCCCGCCGCTCGCCACGACGGCTTTTCCCGGAGCGCGTGGACCGCCAAACGAATCGCGCTGGGCGCCCTCGGGTGCGCGGTCGCGACGCTCGCGACGCTCTTCCTCGTCGCTCCTCCCGACGCCGCGCGCGGCCTGCTTGCCAACATCGGCATCGGCGGGGCGGGCAGGACGCGATACATCCTCCGCACGCGATGCGTACCGGAGTCGTTGAAGTCCGCGAACCCCACGTTTTTCGGAGCCGGCGCGAACCTCACCGGCGCGTTTGTCACGAGGCACAACCTGGGCTCTGACTCGTTTTTCCCCGCGTACGAGAAGGGCATGGTCATGACGCCCGTGACGTTCGACATGACCGGGTACGAGTGGGACTGGGAGGAGGGCCGTTTCGCACTCGAGGTCCCGGAGGGTGCTCTGGACAACGAGTGGGGCTTCGCCCTCCAGAACGCCGCCGGCGAAGTGTTGTACGAGAACGGCGGCGACGCCGCCTCCCCGCTCTGGGGCTCGACGTGCCGGGATATCATTCGCTGGGACTCGCCCACGAAGCAGTGGTTCAACCGGTTCATGGGCCGCGAGGACACACGAAAGATCGAGTACGTGTTCGGTGGGTGCGACAACACGTGCCCCGAGAGGTCGTTCAACGACTGGTCCGACTTTCAGCGCGAGGTGGCGACGAAGGAGGTGATGGACAACACTCCGAACGAGGTCGGCTCCGAGTTCACGATGTACGGTTACGCCGGCGACGGCGTGTGCCAGTTCGACATCTTGGTCCCGGGCCACTACGACCCGAACAACCAGTACTCGCAGAACCGCATCTTACACTTCGCCCCGGCGGATCGCCGCGACTACGTGCACACCAACGCAAGGAAGGACCACCGCTGGAGTGGGGAGAAGAACTGGCCCGGGGGCTGGCCTTTCGGCCCCAAGAACGATCCCACGAGCAAAGCCGAGTGGCGCGTGAAGATCGTCCTGAAGCAGGACACGCTCGAGCTGAGCTCGTGCACGAGCTGGGAGGACGACAGCACCTGCGTCGTGAAGGCGAACGACGCCTACCAGTTTGGGTACAGCCCTTCGGACATCTCCGGCGTGCAAACCGCCATGGGTTACGAAGATAACTACTTGCGGAGCGACGGCAAGTGCGACTTCTACGCGAAGCGCCCGGGGGCGCAGAAGAACCCGCACTTCTAAGAGGAGGAGGTCGTGAGGACGTGTACATAAGACGAGCTAGCTAGACTTTCAATAGATTTTTACACTAGTCTATCAAGATTATCAACTACCCACATTCGTGAGAAATCAACGATGCGATTAGACCGTCGTTGACGAGTCACCCCCGTGCGTTTCATCAGGCCTGCGACGATACCAGGTCTCTCGGCTCGATTTTCAAACACGCGAAAAAGCGAACGCGCGATCTCGAGCGGATCTGAGCTTGGTCTCCCCCCGTCGTCGCGATGTCTCGCACACCGTCTCGCACGCGCGTGCTCGCACGTCGCGACCGATCGCGCACGGGCCGCGCGGGTGCGTGAGCGCGCCGACGCGAAGCCCTTCGGGAGTGTCCCGCGGCGTCTTTCGCGCCCGATCGCGTCTCTCTTCGAGACCCTCGTTTCCGCTCTTTCCATCTCGCCCCTCCCGACGCCTCCCGGGTCGCCCCGCTCCTCGCGCGCGCGATGTCCGATGAGCACACGTTCGGGTCCATCTCCCTCATCGGCCGCGGCGTCCCGATCCCGGGCGCGGTGAAGCTCGCCCCGGGCGCGATCAGCTGGAAGAAAGCCGGCGGCGGCCGCTCGGTGGACGTGAAGAAGGATGACATCGAGGCGATGACGTACGTCCAGGTGCCCGGCGGCGTCGTGATCAACGTCCGCCGAGCGGGCGGCGCCGAGGCGGTGCGCCTCAAGGGCTTCCGCGGCTCCGATCTCGCGGCGGTGAAGGAGCACTGCGCGGCGCACTACGGCGTGACGCTGACGAAGCGCGAGGCGCAGATCAACGGCCGCAACTGGGGCGAGGTGCGCCTCGACGGGGGCGCGCTGACCTTCGCCGTCGACGGCAAGGACGCGTTCGAGGTCGCCGCCAAGGACATCGCCGCCGTCTCCCTCGCGACCAAGCACGAAGTCGTCATGGAGTTTCACATGGACGACACCGTGTCGCAGGCGAGCAAGGACGCGCTCGTGGAGATGAGTTTCTACGTCCCCCCGTCCAGCGCGAGATGGGGCGTGGACCCGGACACGGAGGACCCGGATGACACGGGCGCGAGAAATCTGCAGGAGGCGATCCTCGAGGTGGCGGACGTGGACGCGGCCACCGGGGAGGCGATCGCGGAGTTCGAGTCCGTGAGCCTGATCGCGCCCAGGGGCAAGGTCACGATCGAGCTGCACGCGGGGTTCATGCGTTTGAGCGGCAGCGCCGCCGACTTCAAGATTCAGTACGGCAGCATCCAGCGCATCTTCCTCCTCCCCAAGCCCAACCACCCGCAGACGTACGCGGTGATGCACCTGGACCCGCCGATTCGCAAGGGCCAGACGTTCTACCCGCACGTCGTCGCCGTGTTCAACGCGAACGAGGAGCTCGAGATCGAGCCCGCGCTGGACGACGACCTCAAGGCGAGGTTCGAGAAGCTCGAGGATTCGTACGAGGGCCCGAGCGGGGAGGTGTTCGTTCGCCTCCTCAAGGCCATCTCGGGTTGCAAACTCACGCGCCAGGGCACGTTCACGGCCGCGGACGGCGGCCACGCGGTCAAGGCGAGCAACAAGGCGGAGGTCGGTCACCTGTTCCCCCTGGAGAAATCCTTCTTCTACCTCCCCAAGCCCGCGATGTTGGCGCACTACGCCGACGTGTCCTCCGTGGAGTTTGAGAGGCACAGCGGCCCGCACGCCGCCGCGACGCAGCGCACGTTCGACGTCGTCGTCAACATGCGGAGCGGGGTCGCGCACACGTTCCACGGCATCCCCAAGAGCGAGTTCCAGAACCTCGTCAGCTTCCTCACCGCGAAGAACCTCAGGATCGAAAACGTGGACGCCGAGGCGCGCGCGAACCGACTCATCGACGACGACGAATCCGACGGCGAGGACCACCACGCGGCGCGGCTCCGGAAGGACGCGGACGAGGACGGCGGGCCGGACGGCGGAAGCGACAGCGAGGACGACGAGGACTTCGCCGCGGGGAGCGAGAGCGACGGCGGGGAGCCCACGGACGAGTCCGAGTCCGAGTCGGGGTCGGGCGACGAGAGCGACGGCTCGGACGCGCCCGCGAAGAAGAAGGCGAAGAAGAGTAAGGCGTCCCCCGCCGGCAAGAAGGGCGGAAAGAAAAAGACGGCGAAGAAGGATCCGAACGCGCCGAAGCGGCCGCTGAGCTCGTACATGATCTTCGCCGGGGAGAACCGCGCGAAGGTGGTGGAGGAGAACCCGGGGGCGTCCATCGGGGACGTCGGGAAGGCTCTCGGGGCGAAGTGGAAGGAGATGTCCGCGGAGGAGAAGGCGCCGTTCGAGGAGAAGGCCAAGGAAGCGAAGGCGAAGTACGCCGAGCAGATGAAGGCGTACGAGGCGTCCAAGGGGGGCGGGGAGGACGACGCGAGCGGGGAGGAATCGGACTGAGATGTGAGGGACGACGAAGGGAACGACCGAAGCAGGCGTCCGAGAGGAGGGCGCGAGACGCTCCTGAAGCCGATTCATCATGCAAAATGTCTTCAAAATTTTCCGCCTGCGTCGTTGCTCGCGAAACCTCTTTCGTCCGCCCGGGCCCGCACACGCGCGGGCGCGGTTCGTTCGCCCGTCGCGCCGCGGACGTCGCGATGGCGTACGCGGGGGACCCGGACGTCATCGACCCCGACCCCGAGGGGAAGCGCGTCTTTCTCCAGGGGAACACGTGGCTGGATCACTGCGTCGAGGCGGACGAGTTCCTCATCCGCGCCCTCGAACTCATCGAGTCCTCCGACGCGTGCGCCGCGGATGCGTCGCGAGACGCCGTCCTGAGCGGCCTCGAGCGCGTCCGCGCGGGGGTCACGAAGCGTCCGCACGAGACGCTCGTCAAGGTGGCTAACGGCGGCAGCGTCGCTTGGGCGCGCCAGTGCGCCGACGCGGACGCGGCGATCGAATCCGCGCTCGACCTCTTCGAGCGCGCGCCCGCGTCGTTCCGCGACCGACCCGCCGTCGTCGCCGTCGCGGATGGCCTCCACCGCGTCCGCGGCGTCGTGACGCGCGTCGCTCCCAGGACGACCGCCCATCCCCCGGGCGCCGAGGCCGCCTCCCCGCCCGCGAAGGTGGCGCGAACCGAGCGCGCGCGCGAGATCGATGCTCCCGTCCCGAAGCTGCCCCACCTGACGCTCAAGTACCTGGACACGAAGGGCCTCGCCGAACCCGCGCGGCTCGCCCTGACGGTCGGTCGGATCCCGTTCGAGGACGTCCGCGTGTCGTACGAGGACGTCGCGCGCCTTCGCGCCGCCGGCGAACTCCCCTTCGGCCAGGTCCCCGTCCTCGAGGTGCGCGACGCGGAGGGATCCGCCCCGACGCCGTTCGGCCAGTCCTCGGCGATCCTTCGGTTCGTCGGGCGGCTCGCGAACCTCTACCCCTCCGACCCCGGCGATCTCCGCCAGCTCCGCGTGGACGCCGTGGAGGAGCTCCTCGCGGACGCGCGGCGCGCGTTCGTTCCCCTGTGGTACCGCAACGCGTTGCCGCGCTCGCCGACGGACGGCTCGGCGCCCGAGGCGACGGCGCTCGACGACGCCCGCGTCGCCGCCGCGACGCGACTGGTGAACGACACGTACCTCCCGGCCAGGGCGGCGCAGGTGGAGCGCCTGCTGGAATCCACCGCGGGGCTTCCCGGGGGCGAGGCGGCGCGGGACGCGGGGCCGTACGTGTGCGGGGACGAGGTGACCGTCGCGGACCTGTCGCTGTACGTTTTCTTCGAGGGCGTCACGGACGCCGGCGGAGGGTACTGCCCCGGCGTCGACGCCACCGACGCCGTGGAGCGGTGCCCCAGGCTCAAAAGGCTCCTCGACGCGGTCGCGAACCGACCGGACGTCGAGGCGTGGAACGCGAGCGTGAGGGAGCGGAGGGAAACGGCGAAGAAGGCTGCGACGACGAGTGGATAGAGCGGAGCGACCTTTCTGACTGAGAACGAAGACGCCGCGCGCGCGCGCGCCTCCCGTTCCCCCTCACTCACAACTTCCTCGGGAGCCCCAGGTGTATGGTCCCGTAGTACAGGATCATGGCGCACGTCGCGGCGGAGACGAAGTTGACCGCCGAGTTGGAGAGGAAGTTGAGCCCCGAGACTTTCGTGACGCCGGGCCCCGGTTTCGAGACCATTCTTTTCCTCTCGTCGCAGTACCCCGAGAACTGCACCGTCGCGCCCAGGACGGAGTCGATGAGGCTCCCGACCGCGCCGCTCCCGAGGCCGATCAGCAGCACGGGCCACTGCGCGGCGAACCGCAGCGCGAGCTCCACCTGACCGGTGACGATCGGCACGAGCACGCCGCCGACCCAGAACGCGAGGCCGACGGCGAGGCCTCCCGCGGCGCTCGCGGCGAGCCCGAGCGGGGTCACCCCCCCGTTCGTCCCCGGCTTGACGACTTTCGCGACGTTCGTGATGAGCCGCGGCGGAGTCTTGGACAGCACTCCGAGCTCGCTCGCCCACGTGTCCCCCGCGCAGCACCCGTAGTACCCCACGAACGCGGCCGCGAGCGGGGTCTCGAACGCGTTCGCGCCGCCCAGGAGGTGCTCGGGCCCGCCCGTCGCGAACGCGTAGCCCATGGCTAAAAACGTGGGCACGGCGCCGTTGGCGCCAACCTGGATCCAGTTCCGCGCCCCGCCCTCCTTCCCCTTCTCCTCGCTCGCGTGCTCGTCGATCGCGCGCTTCACCTCCGCGCCCACGCGCGTCATCGCCGAGGAGGCGAAGAAAAAAACGCCCAGCGCGACGCCGAACCGGACGCCGGCGTAGAGGGTGCCCCACCCGACGAGCGCCGCGGCGACGGCGCCGGAGAGATCTAAACTCCCGCCGCGGTAGCCCTTATGCGCGAGCCCGGCGCCGAGTAACAGCGAACCGGCGATGCGGATGTTGTTGTAAATGCCCCATCCCGGGTCGCGGACGTGGATGGCGACCAGCGCCGCGAGCGCGACCGCGAGCGTGCGCATCGATCCGCCGCCGGAGACGGCGCGCGCCCTGAAGTCAGCCTCGATCGCCGAGAAGGCGTCCGCGACGTCCGCGAGCGCGCCCCGGCTCGGAGCGGGGGACGCGGGGTCGAGCGCTTCGGGCGCCGCCGCCGGGTCGTCCTCGCCCGAAGCGCCCGCGTCGGAGGAGGCGGACGCGCGAACGGGCCGAGCGAGGAGCAGCCGCGCGCGAGAAGGCGCGGGGGGGGTGCGCGCGCGGCGCGAACCGAAGAACGCCCCGCGCGCGAGAACGGGGACGCGAGCGCGACGCGCGACGCGATCGCGGCCGAGAGGGCGGACGACGGGTGCGGTGCGCGAGACGCACGCGGCGAACATCCGACCCGCGCGGAGGAACCCGGACGACGCGACGCGCGGGAACGCGGCGCGTGGCTCGGTGTGCGCGCACCGCGCCCCGACGGGCACGATCGACGATTGGCGGGATATCTGATCGGGGCAATCCCCCCTGTGAGTGCTGACTCGATCCGACACCCGACAGCTAGAACAGCGGCGTGATGAGTGCTGGTTTCCCTGAATTGAGAGAAGTCGAAAGCACGCTGTGCCCGAAGGCGCTTCGCCCCTCCTCCTCGCTTGGCTCACCTCCTCTCGTCACACGTCGATGCGCGCCGACCTCTTGCGGCACGCGCGAATTCACGTCTTCCCCGCTCGCGCCGCTCTTCGCCGCGCCCCGGGCCCCTCCTCCCGCCGCGCGTTCTCGGCCTCCCCCGCCGCCTCCGCGCGCCCCGCACCGCCGCCCGGATCCGCCGCCATGTCCTCGGTCGTGAAGAAGGTGTCGGGTCTGAGCTTCCCGTTCCAGACCCCCGACCCGTTCCTGTTCGCGGTGTACCACAACGACGCGTACCCGCGCGGGAACGCGAAGATGGAGGCCCCCCGGCGCGGCAACGGCGCGGACTTCGACCCCTCGAGCGCGTACCGCATGTACCACGGCGAGCGCGTCCCCGGCTTCCCGCAGCACCCGCACCGCGGGTTCGAGACGGTGACGGCGACGATGGACGGCATCGTCGACCACACCGACTCCTTGGGCAACGCGGGGCGCTACGGCCACGGCGACGTGCAGTGGATGACCGCGGGGAAGGGCATCGTCCACGGCGAGATGTTCCCCCTCGTGCACGACGACCGCGACAACAACTTACAGCTGTTTCAGATCTGGCTCAACCTCCCCGCGCGCCGAAAGATGGTGGACCCCGCGTTCGTCATGCACTGGGCCCCGAACGTGCAGTCCGCGCTCTCGCCCGACGCCCTCACCAGAGTCGTCGTCTGGGCGGGCGAGCTCATGGGCGCGGTCGGCCAGGCCCCGCCCCCGGACTCGTGGGCCGCGGACCCCGCCAACGACGTCGCCATCTGGTTCCTCACCATGCGGCCCGGGGCGCGGTTCGCCCTGCCCCCGGCGCGAAACGGCGCGTCGACCAACCGCAGCCTCTACTTCTTCGACGGCGAGGGCGTGCACGTCGCGGGGCGCGCTGTCACGAGCAAGAGCGCGATCGAACTCGACGCGGGGCAGAGCGCGGAGCTCTCCGTCCCCGCGACGGCGAACTCGCCGACGCTTCTGCTGGTGCTCCAGGGGCGGCCCATCGGCGAGCCCGTGGCGCAGCACGGGCCGTTTGTGATGAACACGCGAGCGGAGATTCAGCAAGCGTTCGAGGATTACCAACGCACGAGGTTCGGGGGGTGGCCGTGGCCGGAGGACGCGATGGTCTTCCCCCGGGATAAGGGGAGGTTCGCGCTCGTGGACGGGAAGGAGGAGCTGGGGCCCGGGGGGGTCGAGGGGCTCAGAGGAGCGAGGGCGGAGTTGTGAGAGGCGTTGGAGTGTTTTAATTCACCCGCGAAGGTAAAACCTCGGGCACCCTTGACGAACACCGACCAACGCCCTCGGAGGAGACGACGTTTCGCCGAGGGAAAGCCACGACACCTTCGAGCGCGAGCGCGCATCGTCTCGCGCGCGGGCGCACGCGCTGGATGCGACGGGGCGCGTCGGCGCTCGCGGCGCTCGCGCTCTGGGCGTGCGCCTCGCTCGCGTCGGCGTACACCCACCCCGAGGAGCTCGTCACGCTCCGGGCGCTTCGCGAGGCGGTTCGCGCGTTGGGTCCAGCGGGCGCTTCGTTGGCTCGCGAGACGTGGCGCGAGGAGGAGGACCCGTGCGCGGACGCGACCGGCACCGGTTGGGGCGCGTGGCGGCACGTCGCGTGCCGCGCCTCCGCGGGCGCGCCCGCGGGGCGGGTGACGAACGTCCACCTCGCGGACCTCGCCCTCGAGGGCCCCGCGCCGTTCCGCGAGCTGTGCGCGTTCGCGCACCTCCGCGAGCTCCACCTCGACGGCAACGCGCTCACCGGCCCGCTCCCGACGTGGGCGCTCGCGTGCTGGCCGAACCTCCGCGAGCTCGACCTGTCGCGGACCCCCCTCGGCGGAACCCTCCCGGGCCCCTCCCTCGCCGCGGCGAGCGCGCTCCAGGAGCTCAAGCTGCGCCGCGCGAACCTCCGAGGCACCCTCCCCCCCGAGCTCGCCGACGCCCCCGCGCTCAGGATCGTCAGCCTCGAGGGGAACGCGCTCGCGGGCACGATACCCCCGTCCTACGCCACCGGCGCGCTCGCCCGCACCGTCCAGCAGCTCGACCTCCAGGACAACCCCGCCGTCGTCGGCCCGGTCCCCAAGTTCCCGCCCCTGCGGTACGTCTGCTGCTGGTGCCACCGGCGCCCCTGCGGCGTCTACCTCCGCGGCACCGCCGTCGACGCCGCCGACGACCCCGTCGCGAGGTGGGGGCTGGAGCGCACCGCGCCGGAGCCCGCGCGCGAGCCCCGGTGTCCTCGGAAGGCCAGGAGCGACCCGCCGCCGTACGACGTGTGGGAGCTCGAGCGGCGAGGCGTGCTGGTTCTCGACGAGTCGATGCGCGGCGACCCGGGGGACCTGCCGCCGCCCGACGGGAGCGCGTGCGAGGCGCGAGCCGCGCGGGGGGGGTGCGACGCCATGAGAGACGCGAGGTTCTGTCAAGCCACGTGCGCGCCCTGGGGGGTCTGAGATGCGCGGGGGGACGGTAAGAGCGAGAAACGAAGCGGCAGTTAGCATGAATCCTTTGGTGGATACGGCTGTTTGCGTCCGTCTTGTCCGGAGTAGGAAGGACACGTCCTCGTCGCCGGAGGGAAACGAGGACGTAGACGACGAAGTTTGGGTTGTCTTCTGTCGCGCTTCCCATCCCGACGAGACGGCCGCGGTCGAGAGCATCAACTGCCGCTTCGAGACGGAACGCGGGGCGAGCGAGGGACGCTGGTTTGTTTTTGTGCTCGAGTTCTTTTCGCAATCAGGCGTTGCCGATGGGGAAAAACTCCGGCTCGCGCGCGTCCCTCGTCAGATGGTGTTTGCCAAGCGTCGTCCCTCCTTTTTCTTCTTCGCCCTGGCGAGGGCGTCCGCGGGCGTGAATCTCCTCACCTTCCCCGCGAAGCTGGACGCCTTGGCCTTTTTCTCCGCCGCGCTCAAACTCTTCCCGAACCCCCCCATCCCGTGCGGGGTGTAGAACCCCGGCCCCATGTGGTCCGGCGTGGACGCGCCTCGGGTGTTTTTCCAGTGGTTTTCGATGACGCCGCTCGCGCCGTACGGCCCGCGCTTGGTCGCGGTGCTCATGATCTTCATCTTCTGCGGCGAGTCCCGCACCGCGCGCTCCACGGTGCCGTGGCGGTTCATCTTGTAGTCCGTCTCGGGCGCGTCGGACTCTCGGTAGTTCGGTCCCCAGCGATACGTCGACGAGAACGGGTGCACGATGGAGTTGGTGCGGTCGAAGGTCTGGTCGTGGTTCGGCGGGGGCTTGGGCGCCTTCGCGTCCTGGAACCGTATCGTCTCCGAGCGCATGATCGCCATGCGGACGGGGGACTTGTACACCTTATTCACCATCGACGTCTTCGCGTGGTTCCCGCCGTCGATATCGTATCGAGCTGGAGGGGAGGGAGGGGTTCGGACCGGGCGGCGTCAGCTGTGGCTCTCGGCGTCGCAGGGAGCGACGAAACACCGCGCGGTTCGGCGCGGATGGATTTCGGGGTTTCGTCGGCGCGCGGAACGGGGAGGGGGTCGCGGACGCACTCGCTGGCTCGGGCTTCTCGTCGAGGTCGTAGTAATGCACGACATGCCCCTCTGCGGTCTCCGTCGTGATGTAGTTCGCCGCGTGGTTGTCCAGCCGCGACACCAGGGGCTTGAGCGAGTGCCTCAACTCCGCGGTGGACGACATGTCGTCTCTAGGGCGGATGCGCGCGCGACGCGCGTGACCGACAGCGGGCAATGCGGGTCCCTCGGACGCGGGTATCGGCGCCGGCTCGCGCGGCGCGCGGCGTGGCTACGGCGAGGGAGGGCGACGCCGGGCGCGGACGCTCGGTTCGCGCGCGCTCGTGCGCCGGGCGCGCGAAGTGGTGTCCCGCGCGGCCCCCGCGGCCTTTTCGCGGAATTCCAACCAGCGCGCCAAAAGAAAGGCGGTTCCGACGCGAGTTCGGGGGTGGCGAGTTCCAAATCCGATCGCGGTCGGACGGGCGATTTCGAGGCGCGCGCGAGGGTTCGGGGACGAGTTCTTTTTCTCGACCCCGCGCGCGCGATTCGTGGCTCGGCGACGCCGCGCCGCTCGGCGCCTTTGGCGACGCCAGCAAGCCTGGATTCTATCTCCAGCCAACCAACTGCTCTCGGCGCGCGCGGCGCGGGGACACGACCGAGCGGAGGCGGTCGTCGGCGAGTCCGCGCGACGCGGCGGCGTTTCGCGCGCGATGTCCGCCGCGCAGGCGGCGTCCGGGGCGTCCGCGTCCGCGTCGGCGCGATGGAGGGGGCCGGGTGGGGGCGACGGGCGCCGGACGGCGAGGGCGACGCCGGTGCTCGTTCGCCCCGCTCGCGCGGTGGCGACCGCGCTCGGCGCCTCGAGCGCCGCCGGCGGGTGCTCGCGGATCGCGCGATCGCGACGCGGCGGCCCGGGATCCGCGCACGCGGCGTGGGTCGCCGCGCCCGCGACGCGCGCGTCCCCCGCCCGGGACGCCGCCGCGCCTCGCCGCGCCCGGCGCGCCACCCCGCGCGATCGTGACGTGTCGGCGCGAGCGGTCCGCGGCGACGTGACCATCTCGGACGCCGCGAGCGCCCCGTCCGCGACCTCGTACCGCGGCTTGCGCTCGCGCGAACTCAACGAGGCGCTCCAGTACCTCGGCGCGGGCCCGAACTGGCGCCTCGTCTTCGACATCTTCCACGACCTGTGCGAGGCGAGCGGCGCCCCCATCGCGTGGGACGACGAACGCGTCTCCCGCGACGACGGAGACGTCTCCCGCGACGACGACGACGACGTCGACGTCGCCTGCCCGGCGGGTTTGAATCCGCTCGGCGCGCTCGACTCGGGCGACGACGATCCCGGGGTCACCGCCTCCGCCCCCGCGCCCCCCAACGCGCACGTCGCGACGACGGTCCTCTCCGTCGCCGGCCGCCGCGGCGACCTCGCCAAGGCGCGCGCCGTCTTCTCCTGGATGCGCGCCGTCTCCGAAATCTCCGGCGGCGAACGGTCCCGGGTCGCGCCCACGGCGTTCACGTACACCGCGTACATCCAGGCGCTCGGCGCCGCCGACGATGACCGGTGGCGCGAGGCGTTCGCGGTGTACCGCGAGATGCGCGTCCGCGGCGTCACCCCGACCTCGCACACGTACTCGGCGCTGATCCGCGCGGGCGCCAAGGGGGGCAGGGTGGGCGCGAGCGCCGCGTGCGCGCTCGTCGAGGACATGCGCGCCGACCGCGTCTCGCCGGACGTTCCGGTGGCCTCCGCGCTCATCTGCGCGTACGGCGTCGCGGGGCAGTTCGCGAACGCCGAGCGCATGCTCAGGGCGGTCGAGGCGGTGACCAGAGCGAAGCACGACGAGGAGACGGCGCGGAGGGCGAAGGCGGAGAGAGCGGCCCGGGAGCGAAAAAATGCTCGAGAAGTGAAAGGCTCTTCCGAGGACGGCGCGGAGGGAGACCCGCGAGGGGACGCCGAACCGTCCCCGCGAGGGGACGCCGAACCGTCCCCGCGAGGGGACGCCGAACCGTCCCCGCGAGTCCCCTCCGTCCCCTCGAGTCCGTTTCCCGACGCGAAGCTGTACACGGAGTTCCTCGTCGCGGCGTGCCGGTGCGGTCGGCCGGAGAAGGCGGTGGAGGTGTTCGAGCAGCCGGGGTTCCCGCGGACGACGTACACGTGCACGGCGGCGATCAAGGCGTACGGCGAGTGCGACCGGTGGAGGGACGCGGAGGCGACGTACGCGGAGATGTGCAAGGGCGGGCGGCGGCGCGGCGTCGCGCCCAGCCGAGTCACCCACGTCGCCGTCCTCGCCGCGTACGAAAAGTGCGAGCAGTGGGAGCGCGCCGTCGCCTTCCTCGCGCGGCTCAGGGAAGCGAGCGAGGCGAACGCGAACGCGGCGGCGCGGGGGTCCCAGGACGACGCGTTGCTTCGCGAGATTCACTACAACATCGCGCTGAGCGCGTGCGGGAAATGCGGGAGGTGGCGCGAGGCGGAGGCTCTGTTCGAGGAGATGCGCTCGAACCCGCGCACGCCGCCCTCGGCGGTGACGTACGGCACGCTCATCTCGGCGTACGGCCGCGGCGGCGAGGAGGACCGCGCGAGGGCGCGGTTCGCGGAGATGCGCGCGCGCGGGTTCGCGCCGGACGATTACGCGTTCGTGGGGCTGATGCAGGCCCCCGCGAGCCGCGGGGACGTCGCGCGGTGCGCGGAGATCGAGCGGGAGATGCGCGCGGTGTACGCGCTGGAGCCCACCGTGCACGTGTACAACGAGCTCATCAGGGCCGCCGAGGCGGGGCGGCAGTACGAGACGGCGGTGGAGTGGTTCCAGACGATGCGCGAGCGGGGCGTGGAGCCCAACGCCACCACGCGGGAGCTCCTGACGCGCGTCGGGAAGAAAGGCGTGGAGTTCTACGAGGACCAAACGCGCGCCGCGAGCTTCGCGACGCTCGTCGCGGGGCTCGTCGGCGTCGCGGGGATGATGGCGGGGAGGTGGTGATGGATGGGGGCGCGGCGGCGACGATTCTCGCCCGCGAAGACGCGCGCGACGCGGTACTACGAGTATTTTATTTTAGTCTCGCCGGACGAGCGCGCTCTCTCTCTCCTCTCTTCCCCCCCGCCTACCGCGCGCGTCAGTTCTTCCCGAGCCCCACGGACTCCTGCACGGTCTTGACGCCGTCCTTGTCGAACGGGAGGGTGAAGATCTTCGTGAAGAAGCCGAAGTTCCGCGTGAGCGTGTACTTGAGCTCCGGGGGGAGGGGGTCGAAGATGACCGTCGGGTTGAAGGTCTTTTTCAGGAACGCGACGTTCCGCGCGACGCCGCGCTTGAAGTTCGGGGGGTAGTCCAGCCACGGGTGCAGCGGGGGCTCCGGCGGGCGCCCGCCCGGCCCGCCCACCTGCCGAGTCATCGGCCGAGACTCGGACGTCTGCAGGGGGGCGTCGCCGCCGTACCCCGCGAACTGCCCTTTGCTCTTGCTCTGAGGCACCTTGCTCCGCGTGGACATCCCCACGCTCGAGCGCTCCTGCTGGTCCGCCAGGTTCGCGGCGGCCGCCGCGCCCGCGGCGCCGCCGTGAGGCATCGTTCGCGTCTGAACTCGGAAACCGCGAGAGGAGGCGTGCCGAGCGCCGAGCGAGTGCGTCGCGTCGCCGTCGAACGTGCACGCGGCGCGCGTCTCGGGGAGTGTCGTTCGCGGCGGCGGCAGGAATCGAGAGCGGCGCACGCGGAGTGGATAATGGGTCCTCGTCGGAGAGATCCCGCGGGGACGAGAGATCGGCGACCGCACGTGATCGCACAGGGTTCCTGGTTAGCCTGTGAAAAAAGGACCCACGATCGCGACACCGTCGACGGACGCGATCGGCACCGGGACGTCCGGACCGGACACACTCTCGAGACGCCGCGCGGCATGCTGATCAAGGGTACATCCGCGCTCGTCACGGGCGCGGGTTCGGTGCGTCCTCCTCCTCCGCGGTCGCTCGACCGCTCGCGCGCGCGCCGCTCGCCGCTCGGCGGCGGCACTCGCGGCGCGCGTCGTCGTCGTCGTCGCTCATCTTGTCCCTATGGTCTCGTCGTTGCGAACGACGACCCGTCGCGGACGCGCGGTCTCACGCCTCTTCCCTCCCCCCCCGCCCCCCAACCTTCCCCCAGGGCATCGGCCGCGGTCTGTCCGTGCGCCTCTCCGAGTCCGGCGCGTCCGGCCTGACCCTCGTGGACGTCTCCCGCGACGCTCTCGAGGCGACGCGATCGCTCGCGCTCGCCGCGAACCCCTCGTGCCGCGTCGTCGCGGTCGTGGCGGACGTCGCGAACGCGCCCGCGTTGGAAGCCGCGTTCGCGACGCACGCGCGCGCGCACGGCGGCTTACACCTCTGCTTCAACAACGCGGGCGTCGGCGAGCGCTCGGACTGGCGCAGCGTCGTGGACGTCAACCTCAACGCCGTCGTCCACGGCACGCGCCTCGCGACTGCACTCATGGCGCGTGGCGGCGGCGGCGCGGTGGTCAACGTCGCGAGCGCGGGCGGCGTCTTCGCGATGCCGCAGGCGCCGGTGTACTCCGCCACGAAGGCGGCGGTCGTTCTCTTCAGCAAGTCCCTCGCGCACCTCGCCGAGACGAAGCGCGTGCGGGTCAACGCGCTGTGCCCGCAGTTCACCGACACCGCCCTCGTCGGCGCGCAGTTCGACGCGTTGGGCAAGGAGAAGGCCGAGGCGCTGTTGGCGCAGACGGGCGGGTCGCTCCTGCGCGTGGACCAGGTCGTGGACGCCGCGATGGAGCTCGTTCGCGACGACGCGAGGGCGGGGGAGGCGCTCGCGGTGATGAACGCCAGGGGCGGCGTCGCCGCGTACGTTCCCGTCCCCGACCCGCGGCGTTGGCGGGCGATCGACGTCGGGACCCCTCTCGTCCGGAACCCTCCTCGATCCGGACCCTCCTCTCGGCGTCCACCCCCCGCGTTCCCCGCGCCCGCGCCGGTTCCCGCGACGCACCGCGCGGTGAGCGTCGCTCGGCTCTCCGCGGACTTCAGGCGCGCGACGGAGGTGGTGACGCGCGCGGTCCCCGAGCCCGGGCCGGGGCAGGTTTTGGTCGAGCGGCGGTGGACCGGCGTGAACGCGTCCGACGTCAACTTCACCGCGGGGCGATACTTCGGCGGCGCGAAGAAAGCCGCGAAGATGCTCCCCTTCGACGCCGGGTTCGAGTCCGTCGGCGTCGTCGTCCGCGTCGGCCCCCCCCTCGAGCCGCCGGACGCGGGCGAGCGCGGGCGCCGATCGGTCGCGCCGCCGCCGCTCGCCGTCGGGCAGCCCGTGGCGACGACGACGTTCGGCGGGTTCTCCGAATACGCCGTCGTCGAGAGCAAACTGGCGACGCCCGTGCCCGCGGCGACGCCGGAGGCGCTCGCGCTGCTCACCTCGGGCCTCACCGCGTCCATCGCCCTCGAACAAGCCGGCGGCGTCGACCTCCCGATGATCGCGGCCGAAGAAGGTCGCGGGCGGACCGGCGGCGAACGCGAGGAGAGTGGGAGACGTGTTCGGAAGAAGACGGTTTTGGTGACGGCGGCGGCGGGGGGCACGGGGCAACTCGCGGCGCAGCTCGCGAAGCTCGCGGGGCACTGCGTCGTCGCGACGTGCGGCGGGGCGAGGAAGGCTCGGATGCTCGCGTCCTTGGGCGTGGACCGCGTCGTGGATTACCGCGCGGAATCGCTCCGGGAGGTTCTGCGGAGGGAGTTTTCGACCGGGATCGATTTGGCGTACGAGAGCGTGGGCGGGGATTTTTTCGCCGCCGCCGTCGACGCTCTGGCGCCGAAGGGGCGGGTCATCGTCATCGGGATGATGTCGCAGTACACCTCCGGCGGTCCGGACGCGAAGGAAGCGTGGACGCCGAGCGAGCACAGGGGTCTTCCCGAGAAGCTGCTGTGGAAGAGCGGCGCGATCGTCGGGTTTTTCCTCCCGCAGTACGCGAGCGAGTTCAAGAGGCACCTCGCCGGGCTGTTCGCGCTCTTCGAAAAAGGCGAGCTCAAAGTGGAGATCGATCCGGCGAGGTTCGTGGGGGTGGACGCGTGCGCCGACGCGGTCGCGCACCTGCAGGGCGGGCAGAGCATCGGGAAGGTCGTCGTGGACATCGCGGGAGGGAGGAGGGGGGGTGCGGCGGGAGCGGGAGCGGCGGTTTCGAAACTGTGACGACGAAAAGTCGTCGACGAAAAGAAGAGAAGAGCCGGAGGACGGCGACGTCTCTCCCCGCGCCCGCGTCCGCGCCGCTCCGTCCCCATCACTCCTTGCGGCTCCAGGTGTTTCCGTCCGGGAAAAGGATGCCGCCCTCGTCGGTGAGCTTCCCGAGGAGGTTCTTGGGCCCTCCCTTGGGGGAGAAGTCGATGAGGATCTCGTCGCGCTTGGACGGGATCTTCACCAGCTCCCCCTTGAGGCTCCACGGCCTCTGCGTCTCCCCGTTCGCGCACCCGGGGGAGCCGTCCGTGCCGGTGACGTCGAGGACGTCGCCGTCCCCGGTGATGGAACGCAAGCATCCGGGGTGCTTCGGGTCCGAGTACTCGCCCACGAACGCGGAGGGCGCCGCCTCCGCGCCGCGCGCCGCCGCGAGGGAGAGGCACAGCCCGACCGCGGTCGCGGCGGCCACGGTCTTGAGCGTGACGCATCCGCGCGCTGACGGGTCGGAGGCGGAGGCGCGGTCCGCGGAGGCGACCGCGCCGATGGGACGGAGCTTCGCGTCGAGGCTGACGCGCCCGCCGGACGCGGGCGTCTTCAGGGGCGCGAGCGCGGGGCGGGCGACGGCGTTCATGAGCGGCATGATATCGGGGCGCGCCCGAGGAAGTGACGACCGGGGGGGAGAGGTGGCCGCGACGCGCGAGTTATTTATCCGAACGGAGCTGCCACGTCACCGCGTTTCCATCCCACGTGCACAGCCCACGGCGCGTCTCGCGCACCGCGCCCGATGGCCGCGACTCTAGCGCCTCGCCTCGCGCTCGCGCCGCCGTCCGCGGGCGCGTCCCCTCGCCGCCGACGCGCGCTCGTCGCGGTCGCGCCCCGAACGTCCGTCGTCCGCCGATCGTCGAACGCCTCGGAGGACGCCACGGAGGAGGCACCCCCCGCGTCCACCTCCTCCTCCTCCTCCTCCTCCTCTCCTCCACCCCCCGCCTCTTTCCCCGGCCCCGGCCCCGCGTACGGCGGCGCGAACACGTACGCCGACGCGCAGGCCATCGCGCCCCCCTCCCCCCGCCGCGTCTTCCTGGGCGTCCTCGGCACGACCGCGCTCGCCCTGGGCGGCAACTTCCTCGGCGTCACGGGCGCGCTCCTCGACGCGAATCCCGATCTCGCGGCGCGCGCGCGCCTCGACATCATCTACCCCGTCCGCGGCCTGAAGCGCTGCTACAACCCCGAGAAGGGCTACGAGTTCTCCTACCCCGCCGCCTACCTCGGCGACGCCACGATGGTCTCCCGCGCGGCGACGCAGCGCGAGAGGGCGAACCCGCTCGACCCCCCCCCCCTGGGCGCCCCCGCCGCCGCCCCGAAGATCTTCGGGCAGACGGTGCAGGAGCCGCAGAGCGCGTTCGGGCCCGTGGGCGGCACGGGCGAGGAGAACGTCTCCGTGATCGTCAGCAAATCGCCCCCCGGCGGGTTCCGCCTCGACCGGTTCGGCGACGCCGAGAACCAGGCGGAGTGGCTTCTCGCCAACGTCTTGGCTCGGCCCGGGAGCGGGAAAACCGCCGAGCTCGTCGGCGCGTTCACGAGGCGGGGCGCCGCGCCGACGGCGAACTACTACACGTTCGAGTACACGATCAAGAGCGAACAGGGGTGGTTCAGGCATAACGTCGCGGTGTTCGCGGAGTTCGGGGGGAGGCTGTACACCTTGGTCGCGCAGGTGCCGGAGACGGAGTGGGAGACGAGGAGGGACGATTTCAGGAGGACCGCGGAGTCGTTTCGAGTCTTCGTCCCGACGGGGTAGCCGGCGCTGAAATACCTTACATCCGGGCGGCGGGTTTTCCTCTCCGGGGCGCGCGCGTTCCCTCTTCGCCTACGCGCCCCGGACCGTGGCCTGGACTTCCGCGGCGAAATCTTTCTCCTCGACCTCTATCCCCTCCCCCACCTTGACTCGGACGAACGCGTCCGGGGCGGCGTCCTTCCCCGCGCCGTGCTCCCGCGCCCACCGCGTCGCGGAGACCTTGTCGTCGAAGACGCACTTTTGCTCGGCGAGGCAAAACTCCTCGTGAAACTTCCGCATGCGCCCCTGGACGATCTTGTCCACGACCGCCGCGGGCTTGCCACTCGCCGCGCCCTGCGCCCTGAATATCTCCGCCTCCGCCTCCGCGACCGCCGCGGGGACGCTCGCGGCGTCCACGAACCGCGGCGCCGCCGCCACCGCGTGCATCGCCAACTTGTCCGCCGCCGATTTCGCGCCCGAGGCGCCGGCGACGTTCGCCAAGCGCACGATCGCAGCCTGGCGCCCGAGGCCCGGAGCGACCGCGCCGTGGACGTACGACCCGAGCACCTCCCCCGCGCCCGTCGCCGCGATCGCGAACGCGCGCCGGACGCGGATGTTCTCGCGCACCGTCGCCGCCGTCGCCGCCGCCGCGTCGCCGAGCGTCTCGCCGTCGCCCTCGCCGCCGCCGCCGGGCGCCGCGCGGCGCGGCACCCCCCGGAGCTCGTCGCCCGAAATCTCGGCGACGGCACCCAGGCCGGTCGCGGACGCCGCCGCCGACGCGAAAGTCGCGGGGTGCTTCGCGGCGTGCGCGGCGACGGCCTTGGCGGCGTCGGCGACGAGGGAGAGGAAGACGTCGTTCTTCGCCGCGAAATCCGTCTCGGCGTTGACCTCGACGACGGCGGCGAATCGGCCGCAGGCGCTGACGTCGCACCCGACGAGGCCGTCCGCGGCGGCGCGCCCGGCCTTCTTGCTCGCGGCGGCGAGGCCGCGCTTGCGCAGCTCGTCGAACGCCGCCTCCATGTCGAAGGACGTCGCCGCGAGGGCTTTCTTGCAGTCCATCAGGGGCGCGCCCGTCGTCTCGCGCAACTGAACGAGCGAAGGAGACGGGAACGTCGCGGAGGTCAGTCACGGATCGGATCCGATCGCGTCGAACGCGCCCGCGGCGGCGAGGCCCGGGGAGAGAGCGGGGCGGAGGGCGTCGAGGCGAGTTCGAGGGTGAGCGATGGCGCGGGCGAGGCGGGGCGGACCGCGGGAACGCGCGCACCTCCTTGATCATCGCGAGCTCGGAGGCCTTCCCGCCGCCGCTCGCGTGGCGACGACGCGCGAGCGCCGAGGATGGCGCGACGGGGGTCGGCTCGAACGCGCGCGCGGCCGCGCGGACGAGGACGCCGAGGCGCGACGCGCGCGGCGCCGAGGCCGCCATCGCGAGGAGGCGCGTGAGAAGACGCGCGAGGTGGACGCGAGAGCGCGCGACGGCGAACGGGGGTGTGAGGAGAAGCCGACGATCGCGAGCCGAGAAGTCTGAGGCACGTACGTTTGCCAAATGGCGCGCGACGACGCGAGTGCAACAGGCAGCACGCGACTAAAAGGTCCGCCGCGCTGAGATTTTCACGTGCGCTACAAGTACTCCTCTACCTTCCCGGTCGCATGCCGGGCGGGAGGTGCTCGTCCCCCCCCCCGCCCGCGCCGCCTCCGCCCCCGCCCCCGCCCCCCGTCGCGCCGTCGGCCTCCTCACCCCGCGCCTCGTTCCACGCCTTCTCCACCGCCTCCCTGACGTCCGGGAGGAACTCGTCGTACGCCTCCGGGCGGAAGTGCAAGCCGTCGTCGCGGAAGAGCCGCGCCCTGAAGTCCTCCCCGCTCGCGTCGCCGGATTCGAAGAGTCTGGGGTTGACGTCCACGAACGCGAGGTTCGGCGTCGCCGCGCAGTGCGCCGCCACGAGCGCGTTCGCGGCGTCGAGCTGGCGCCACACCGGTCTCTTCTGCGGCGCGCGGTTGATGGAGACGAAGAGGATCCTGACGGGATCTCGAGCGGACCCGAGTCTCGCGCGCACCGCGCGGTGGAAGCGCGCGAAGTTGTCGCGGATGCGCTCGGGGGGGACGCCCCAGTTGAGGTCGTTGGACCCGCAGTAATACACGATCACGCGCGGGCGGTGCGGGAAGACGACCGCCTCGAGGACGGCGTCGTCGAGGAGATCGTCCGTCTGGGACCCGCCGAAGGCTCGGTTGAGGACGGGGAGGGGCGCGAAATCGGCGTCGAAGTCGCGCGCCTCGCGCCACTCGCGGAAGATGCTCGAGCCCACGAACAGGATCCCGCCGAGGGCCGGGGGGTCCGCGTTGTCCAGGCGGACGAAGCGGCGGATCTCGCCGTCGAACCACTCGCCTCGCGGCTCGTACGAGATGGGAGCGCGCGCGAGGGAGGAACCCATCGCGACCGGTCGGGAGGGACGACGCACCGAGACGCCGACGCGCGTCGCCGAGGCGCGGTGAACGGCGGGGGGGCTCGCGACGGGGTGGGGCCGCGTGAGCGCGCGCGGGCGCGTCGACATGCGCCGGGGCGCGGCGAGCCCGACGAACCGGCGCGCGCGTCGCGCACTGGTGCGACCGGTCCGAGGTGGACCGGAGCACCGCGTCCGAGGCGGACTTTTCGTCGTGGAACGAAATAGTCTCGTCCGCACGTTTGCTTTGCGCGTCCTCTCCTCCTCCCCTCGCCCTCCAAACCCGCGCGCGCGCGATGGCGGTGCTCGAGGAGATCGAGGACGACCCCCCCGCGCCGCCCCGGGCGCCGCCCCCGGCGCCACCCGCGTCCGCCCCCGCGGCACCGGAGGAGGACAGCGACGATGACGAGCCCCCTCCCCTGGACGACAGCGCCGCGCAGCTCGACGCGGTCCAGGCGCGGAAACGCGTGGCCGATCGCGTCGCCGCCGCGCGCGCGGGCGGCTCGGACGCGGCGTCCAGCTCCCCTTCCGCGCCCGCGACGACGAACGCTCCCGCAGCCCCCGCGTCGTCCTCGCCCTCCCCCTCGCGCGCCGCGGGGACCAAACCGTCGGCCTCGGCGGGCATGAAGAAGGGCTTCTTCGACGCCCCGCGATCGCGACCGCGCGCGACCGAGCGGAAACAGCAACCGGCGGGCGAGCCGGAGATGGTGTTTCTGCGCGGGAGCAAGACGCGCGCGGCGGGCGGGAAGGAGATCCCGGACTTCATGCGCGTGGAGGTGGAGGGCACCGAGGCGGCGGCGAGGATGAAGCGCGAGCTCGTGGAGAAGCTCAAGCCGGATAAGCAGACGGTCGACGAGGTGATGGGCGACAAGGACCTCCTCGCGGGCTTCGACGACCCGGAGGTGATGCGCGCCGTCGACGACGTCGCCAAAAATCCCCGAAACATCGCCAAGTACGCCGACAACCCGAAAGTCTTGGCCTTCTACTCGAGGATGGCGGGCATGGTGGGGAACAGGCTGGAGAAGATGGGCGATAACTCGCAGAGCGGCAGGTGATCATTTTTGTAGCATCGTAGCATCACGACGCGCCGTTCGCTCCGTCGGCTCCGTTCGGCGTCTGAAGTCCGCCGTCCACCCCTCGCGTCGCCGCGCCCGCGCGCGCCTCCCTCGTCTACTGGTACACCCTCAACTCGGTCTCGTCGTGCGCGACGACGGCGAGGCAGTCCCACCCCTCGCCGCAGAACGCGACCCCCGTGAGCATGCCGTCCTCCCACGCGTCCGCGAACGCGCACGTCGGATCCTTCCCCGCCTCCCCCGCGCCGCCCTCGCTCGGCATCCCCCACACCGCCAGCGTGCCGTCCTCCGCGCACGTCGCGAACGCGTCCCTCGTCGGGTGCACGTCCATCGCGGAGAGGTACCGCGAGTGCGCCTGCATCTCGCAGAACACGCGCTGGGAGGTGAGCCCGACGAAGCTCACGACGCCGGAGACGTCGGCGACGATCACCGCGTCGCCGCGCGCGCCGAGCGCCGCCACGGGCGCGCCGACTCGGACTGAAAAGCTCGGCTCGAATCGATCGGCGCTCCGGGCGTTCCAGACCACGACCTGGCCCGCCTCGTCGCCGGAGGCGAGGAAAGGTTTCGGGGCGGCGGCGCCCGGCGGCGCGGCGCCGCGGTGGGAGTCGACCTCGGAGGCGAGGTCGGCGAGGGGGGCGTCGTGTCCGACGTCGAGCTCGGCGGCGTCGGCGAAGCGCGCGCCGTCGTATTCCACGACGAGGACGCTTCCCCGCGCGGTGCCGACGCAGACGAACGCGCGCGCGTCCGCGGAGCAGGCGCTGCACACGCCCCGGGCGTGGTTGACGAGGGAGAACTCGCCGCTGGGGCCGGCGACGGCGCTGGGCGAGCCGGGGACGGCGCGCGAGTGGCGAAGCATGTACCCCTTCTGGTCATACACCAGCACGCGCGTGGCGGTGCACAGGACGAAGAAGACGTCCGCGCCGAGGACCACCACCTTGGCCTGGAAGATCTCGCGGTTGCCGTCCTTGGTGAAGATGGGGAGCTTCTCGACGGCGTCGCCGGCGAGCGCGCGCGCGACGGGGACCATCAGCGTCTGCGCGTTGTGCACGACGCCGAGGAGGCTCGGGCCCGCGGTGAGGTTGTTGCGCGACAGCGAGGGGGTCTCCGCGAGCGTCGCCTTCGTGTGGCGATCGGCGACGTACGCGAGGGGAGGCATGGTGAGCGGCCGCGAAGAGGGGGGGGAGAGGAGTGCGCGAGACCAGGCGGCGGACGAGAAGGCGGACGAGACGACGTCCTCGACACCCCGGACGCGCCCCCGCGTAGTGCGGAGAACTCATCGTCGCGCGCACAGATCCCGGCCTGACAAAACAAGGAGTCTCCGACTTGAAACTGTAACGACGTGCCGCCGGGCTCCCGCCACGGCGGATCGCTGGCCGAGAGATTTTGGCGAGTCGTGACTCAAGAAACGAACGTTCGCCCTTTCGCGCGGCGCCCCACGATCGACCGCGGCGGGTTCCACGATCCTTGCGGCTGGGGCCCCGCCCCGGGGCCGTCACTGTCGTCCGCGCGATCGCGCGCGCGAGAGTCGAACACCGCTCAAGGTTCGCATCGCGATGGCGCCCATCGTGGACGACGACGACGACGAGGGCGTCGCCCCCGACGCGGGCGCCGAGCCCGGCACGGAGGCGAAGCCCGAGGGCGCCGCGGGGGCGGCCCCCGATCTCATGAAAGACGTCTTCGGCGACGACGACGATTCCGACGACGACGACGCGCCGGCGGCGAAGAAGAAGGCGAAGGCGCCGAAGGCGGAGGTGGACTCGGACGCGGACGACGAGAGCGAGGACGAGATCTCGGTCGGTCGCCGGTCGAGGAAGTCCAAGAAGGCGCCTTCGAAGCGCGCCTCTCGGCGTTCGGAAAAGGGCGGCAAATCCAAGGACGTCTCCGCGAAGGAGAAGGAGCGGTGGGACAAGCTCCAGGGCGGCAAGGACGCCGACTCCGGAGACGAGGACGAAACGGAGCCCGCGCGAACGGCGGAGGACGACGCGTTCATCGACGACGCGGACGTCGCGCCCGAGGACAGGTACGGCGACGACGACGACGAGCGATCCCCGGTGGCGTCCGAGGCGGAGGAGGAGGACGACGACCTCGAGAAGCTCTTCGGCTCGAAGAGCTCCGGCCGCGGGAGGGCGCGGCAGTCCGAGCAGGCGCTCACGTCCGAGGCGCTCAACTTCCTGGCCCGGATGGAGGTGGCGGCGGAGCAGGACCGCGAGTCCGTGCTCGAGAAGAAGCCCGCCGTGCACAAACTCCGGATGCTCAAGGAGATGACCGAGAAGCTCAAGGAGGTGGACCTCCACGAGGCGTTCCTCAGGCACGGCCTCCTCAAGGTCCTCGCGAGCTGGCTCAGCCTCCTGCCGGACCATAACCTCCCGAACACGACCGTGCGCACCGCGGTCATCGACGCGGTCAGGCTCCTGCCTGTGGAGACGGACCTCACCGATCGCAAGGAGGAGCTCAAGCGCTCGGGCCTGGGGAGGATCGTCATGTTCCTCTCCACGCTCCCGGAGGAGACCCCCGCGAACCGAAAGAAGTGCAAGGACCTCGTGGAGAAGTGGAGCCGCCCGGTGTACGAGCTCTCGTCGCAGTACAGAGACCTGCGCCAGGAGGTGGAGGACGACCCGGACGACCCCCCGCGGAAGAAGAGCAAAAAGGCCAAACCTCCAAACGCCGGCGCGGCGACGGAGGACCGCGACGTGGGCAAAACCGGCGCCGACGGGCCCAAGTACGGGGAGAAGGGGTACCGCTACCACGCCGTCGTCCCGGAGCCGGAGGCGATGGACTACAAGGTGAGGCCCAAACTGAAGATCGACCCGAGCGAGATCAAGGCCAGGACCCAGAACGCGGACCAGCACAAGATCAGGAAGCTCCTCGGGAAATCCGCCAAGGCGAGGGGCGTGAAGGACGGAAAAGCCTACCTCCCATCCATCGAGGGAAGGGGGATGGTCACGTACCACTGAGGAGTCGTCTCGAGCGAACCTTTCTGGGCGGATGGAACGTCACGGTTGGTCCGCGCGCGCGCGGGGGTGGTTTTTTCGGGCGGGTTGAAGAAAAGAATACTCGGGAGGGTGTGAAGCGAACGAACCGCGCGTCGATCCGACGTACTTTCGCGTAAAGGTACCGAAACCTCTCGCGCCTCTCACTCTTGCGTCCCTCACGCCATGCTCGTGAGCACCTTGAACGAATTTCTGGTGCTCCTGAGCTTGTCCGCGCTGTTCCTCCACTGCCTCGCCGGCGCGTTGAGGCAGATGATGTTGACGCGTTTTTTCCACACCGTCGCCGCCACGAGGGTGTGATTTTTCAGCTCGAAGTTGTAGTACGTCAAGCCGTCTCTCTTATCCACGAACGAGTCGACGATGTCCTCCTCCTGCACGGGGCTCTGCGTGAGCTCGGGTCCGAACCCGGCCATGAACCTCTCGAACGGGATGATATCCTCGATCGTCGGGTTGGCGCCCTCGTCGACGTCGCGGAAGCGCAGGACGGGAGCCAAGACCACCTTGAGCCCCCCGTCGGCGTCGGAGTTGAACCGCACGTCGATCTCCGTCCCCCCGGGATCCGCGATCGAAACCGGAACCTCCTCCCACCCTTCGTACACGTCGAAGGTGTACGGCGTGATCTCGGTCCAACCCACGCCGTGGCCGCCGGACTTCCCCTCGGGGCGGGTGTACCGGCGGACGCCGTTCGAGTCGACGGGGGCGAGGCCGGGGACGCGGCCCGCGGTCATGCCCATCACCGCCGACGCGGGGGGAGGGGAGGAGAGGCCGGGCGCGAGCGCGACGCCCGCGGCGAGCGCGCTCTTGAGGCCGAGCTGGCGGCGGGAGAGCGCGGTAGCGCGGGAATGGGGCTGAGGAGGCTGCGACGTGAGGACGGAGGGGGGGG